>JAABUK010003460.1_pt1 | contig 26659 bp, 42 predicted proteins | sample 5559141 | NCBI WGS metagenome assembly JAABUK01 (sample SAMN10711869, study PRJNA513367) | rock metagenome | isolation source: Antarctica rocks | place: Antarctica: Victoria Land, Pudding Butte nord | collected 2016-01-03
CAACTTGGATGCTGTGCTTGCTTGTGAAGGTGGCATGACCCTGAAGCAGCAACAGTCTTTGCACAATTCCTGTGGACAGGCTGAACATCTGCCACGACAGCGTGAAGGGAGTCAGAATTCAGGGCATAGCACACTAGCAATGCAAGAGCATGCCTGCATGTACAAGGAGTGTTTTCTGCACTACTAGCACTATGAGGTGATGAATGTGTTGAGCATCAGCAACTGAAGTGCAGGGTGTGGTAGCACAGCAGGGCAAGACGCATACTATTAGCATGTCACTTATGGAGCCATGGGAAAGCAGATCACTACCCAATCTGGCAAGAGAGGCATACACACAATCCATACACTTTCCATATAAAGCTACCTGATACACATCTACACCCATGGAAGCAAAGCGCTTGGCTGAATCATTAGCGCTCATCTTAGCACGCAGCTCTCTCATACGCCCCATGACTCTGCCAAAGTTGACTCGCACATTGTCTACCTCTACACCAAATTGTCCAGCTGTCCTGGCCTGCAATGCTCCATAGCATGATAGTCTGACATGTATGAGCTGATACTGGCAAGCTAATGATGCCTGTAGGATAAGGTCTGTAAATCAAACTTTGTGTGCTGAAAAAGCAGCCTCAAAAAACAGGAAAGCATCAACTAGGACAATGAGCTGACCTGCGCTGGGCCAGTCAACGACACATAGCTGTTCACAATCCATGCAGAAAGCATACCAAGCCAAGATGCTGCATTCTTGAGTTGCAGGAGAAGATCACACACACACACACACACGCACACACACGCGCACGCACACACATGCTGCAGCAGCAGCAAGCCAGCATGTGACCATGACCATCTGCTGATGCCGCACTCTGATAACAAGACATGTGCAAACTTTGTCCAGTGGAGAGAGTGACACCTCATGTGCAGCTCTGGCACAGCGGATGAGGGCTTTGGAGGGGACACAGCCCACATTGAGACAGTCACCCCCCATCAGGTGCTCTTCTACAATAGCCACCCTGGCCCCCACCCCTGCCGCCCCTGCTGCTGTCACCAACCCCCCAGCACCAGCTCCTATCACCACCAGATTGTACCTGCACCATGAAGTGCCATTTTGTGCTTATTGCTTGTTGGTTGACGCTAAGCATGAGGGCAAATGGCCTGATCTACGTTTTGGTATCTCAGCAGCCATGACATTGGTCAGTAGCAGCTGCATACAATCAATTGATGTGTCTGCATGAAACAAACATGATTACTCCTCACAGTACATGAACTGATGGTCGCTATATTGCCAGCGAGTACCTTTTTGGTGCACATGCCACAACATGAGATACACTGTAGTTTGACTTACTTGTCTGCTGTGTCAGGATTGGTCCACTGCGAGGGGTGCACATTGTCCAGAAGCTTGACATTGTGGGAATCAAGAGGGGATAAGACACATTGTTTCTGTCCTTGATCATACTGTAGCACGACCTCTTGGGGTAGTGATGCTTGCAAAGACTGAGCATCATGTTGTGAGGCACCACTTTGCTGGGGTGCGAGCAGGTCAGCCCAGCTTGAATCTTTGCCGTCCTCAGACATAGGGACCCTGCATACATCTGGTCTCAGCAAGGAGTTCATGTTGGCCAGCAACAAGAGCTTGAGGTTGTCCTTCAACAGCATAAATTTGAGCAAGGATGAATGAAACGCAGGCTTTCATGGGTATTGAGTATAAAGTGATCTGCAAGACCGACTGCGACGCCTCTGGCCTTTCACAGCCAACACATTTGCAAGACATCTGCAAGACAGTCTTGCCTAACTCATACCCTCCATGAAATACATCTTGGTCTACAAAGCGATAAAATAGCGGCTCATTCTTGAAAGGGTGATCTCGAAGGCAGTGCTGGAAGACCCCTGCTGCCATGAGCTCAGACCCGAGCGCAACAGCATCAGCAGTATTGGTGGCATACTTTTCAGCCAGGAAAAAGTTGACGGCATCTGTTCCCAAGAACACTTGCTTGTACACTTTGAGTCGATATCGCCTATCTTTCACCTCTAGCCCCTGTTTAAGCTTCTCAGTCACCTCCTTAAGATGTTCGTCATCGTCATCCGCCATCACCTTCAAGCCCTGACTGGATTGTTGCTGGTGCCCAGCAGTGCAAGTTCTCGTTGTGACGATATGCAGTATAACCAAGCGGGCCTGCGATTTCTTCAACCTGCTGCCATCAAGCCTGCCGCTTGTAAGGCCGCGCTCTAAGGTGCTGCGTTTACAGGAACATCTTGTTGACAAGCTTGTTAGAAAGCTTGTCAATTCTAAATTCGAATTTAGAACCCGCCAGACAGCAGATCTGAGATGAACCCCCATCTGAGATGAATGCAGTAGGACTCTGATGTACGTGCTTCCCTCAGCTTTTGTGTATGCTCATGCACAAATGAAAGTCTTGTGCTACATTGGCTGCAGTGGTACAACGGCAGGTGAAAATGTGGGCTGGACAAGTCCCTTTCCTCGAGGAGCGCTCCTCACTGCAAAATGGCTGCTCTGACTTCCGGCAGCAGACTTGTCCACAACTAATAAACACTACGCTAGGTGCACAACGTCTGTGTGCTACAATGTAGTCCAGTCATCGTCAATGTCAGGGATTGATGCATCATCTGAACCTGTAGCTCTTCCTGCAAGCTTACTGTCTTCAGCGTCTTTTTCAACGTCAGCCTCGGTCCCCTGATGATGCATGCCTCTGGCGTGGGTCTCAGCATGCAACTGTGTGAGGCCTGTCAGATCCTCTAGCATCTTCGGGTCCTGCCACAGCATTCACAGACAGGTTGAGTACAATTGTTGCATGGCAAATCAGCATTCACACAGCATAGAAGACTTGCATACCCAACCCTATACAAAAGCTGTGCAAAGCTTTCTCACATAGTCTAATGAAGGCTACATTCACAGCAACCACACCCGTGATGAATCTTTCACAAGTTGAACTATATGTATCTATGCGCTTCTCACCTGCAATGCTTGCCACAAGAAGGACCAGCCATGCTGTTTGTACTGGTCCACAACAGTCTGTGAGCAGGCTGTACACTGCCTGAAGGCTTGCCCTGAGAGGCACATCTGGGAGAAGCCACTGAGCTGGCCCCTGACCATATGGGGCACTGGCCCTAGGGGCAGCTCCTCATGGTTCACATGCTCCCCTGCTACTGCAGCAGGGGCATCAATGCCCAGAGGGTGCTGGAGTGTGGCTGCCATCAGCTCTACTGCTATGGCCCCTGCAAGCATTGCTTTCTTGCTCGATGCTTGGAGCGCAGAGCTTCTTTCTACCCCAGGAGTTCATGTGACGAGGCCATGCGCAAAATCCAGTGAACTAAACAGGCATTGTAACTGACACTTTTGGTATGATTGCTTGCAGGCAGGCCATTGCATGTGTATGCCTTGTGGCAAGTAGTGCGTCTCCAGAGACTGGCACAAAGATGTGGACACCGCACGTCTTGTGTCTGCAGCGCTATGGATGACACACCAAACAAAAGTTGGCAAGCAGATGTATCTGTGCAGCGCCATGCGCAGATGCAATGGTGTACTAGATAGCGTCATGGTACCGCACACCAATGGCTGATTACCTGCAATGGAGGCTAGCCCAGGCCTGGCTACAGTGCACTGCTGCTCTAGTGTTCTGTCAACAGTGGAGTCCAGGGGTGCCACCACATCATTGCAGAAGTAACACCCAAGCCGCCGCTTGGCGGGCGCCTCATGGCTGCCTGTCGAATCTGCAATTTCACTGACAGCAATGGGAGGAGGACAGATATTTGCACTGATTCTGTCTTGAGGGACGCCGAGATGCTGTGCTGACCACTCAGGTTGCAGCGGCATGTCGCAGTGGCTCACAATAAGAGCACATTGGTCCCAGGTGACATGTTATGTCTGTGCATTGCGTTCACGGAGGAGCAAGGGGTGACACAGGCGCTGACAGGGAATCATGCGGGGGGAGGCAGGGGGGGGGGGGGCAGCAGGAGGGGGGAAGCGAGGGGGAAGCAGGTGCGGTGGTCAATCCAAAGCACCTGATGGTGGACCTCCATGTCTCATGACCAGGAAGGAATCAAAGCCAAGGGCAGCATTGATGACCAGCTTTCCAGCTGCTGCCGCCAACACTGTTGGTAGCCAGCGTGACTCGCGCGTGTCCATCAGCTCATAAATAACGTCATGTTGCTCTATCAGCTCTGCCAACCGCTGTGTATCAGCTTGCACCTGAGACAGTCACAAGGTTGCTATGGAGCAACAAGACACAGGCAGTTATACTGGAAGGCCTTTGCAGCACAAAAAGCTGCAGCGGCAATGGGTGCCACATATGCAGGTGGAAGACATAAACAGTCTACAACAAGCATTGGGATGCTGAGCACTGCAGGCATGCAACTTCTTAAAGGCAACCAGCACTGCAGTAGACACACATCCTTTCATCGTGTCTTTGCAAACAAAGCACATGCTTGACAGCTCTGCTGTGACAGCAGTCACATTTCTCGAGTCTCATTCCAGATGTACAACAGCAGTTTGTGCACATGTCTGGCACTCCTTCAGCGGCAAATGCCCAAGGAGATGCTGTTACCTTGTCTACTTGTGAGGGGATGACAGGGTGGCCAGGCATGGGGATGGTGAGGCTGATGCCCTGGCTGATGGCTCCAGGGTAGATCTGGCGTAGCTTGTCGGCAGCGGCCTCTGCCTTGGGCCTGCCTCCGTGCAAGCAGTCCTCAAACTCGTACAATGTCTGTCGCACTGGGTTGGAAAACGCCACCTGGGCATATCAAGTCACAAGTCTGAGGCTCAGACTGAGAACAAGTCATTCTGCCGCGAGATTACGCATCTCAGTTCTGGATGCTGTTTGAGTTGCTCTGGAATAGCGCATATAGGACACAAAGGCTGATGCCCAAACAGGCCGTGTGGGGCAGCGATAGGACTGTATAGAACATGACGCAACAAGACAGTACTTCTGAGAACATCAAGTGATTCTTCCCACCATGCACCAAAACTGGGCTCACATCAGCAGCTAGCTGGTGAAATTGCACAGCATTACTTGCTGTCTATGATCTGGCTGAACTCTGAACAAAACCTTCGACGTTGGGTGGCAAGCAGGCAGATACGGAAGTCCAACAATGCTGAAAATTTGTGCCTGCAAGAAATTCACCTGAGAATTGTCCACAAAGTCAATATGTTTGATGCCCCATCCTAGCAGGACCCTTGCCACTGCACACCCCAGGGTCCCTGTAGTTACGCAGGCATTCCCATCTCAGGCCAGGTGCAACCAATGCAACATAATGTTCTTCTACATGTAACGTCGTGGAGGCGCATATGGGCTCTGTAATTCCCATGACAGCAATGGCCGTACCCTTTTACTCCAATTGGTTTCAAATTCACCACATATTTTGCTCATTGGACCCATTGGCAGCACACAGCACCACACATGACATCACAGCCGAGGAAACAGCCTTACCTGCTCCAAGCAGCAGGATCTTGAGGTCCTGCAGGCGGTCTATGCCCAGGGAGGGTGCAGCTCGCCAGCGCATCAGACTGACATTCAGCGTGACAGCAGACTCAGCCAGGCGGTGAGGGTCCATGGAAGGGCCGAGATCCACCTGGCAGGGTGCCAGCTTGCCACTGCTGTTAGCCTCCCAGCCTACCACCCCACTGGGCTCCCAGTCTGGTATGTACAGAGAATCTGAGGGTGTTGATTGAGGATTTAATGACAGCATGGGGCCGACAGAAGGGCTTCAAATGATTTCACAACTGAGATGGCCGAGATGTAGCCACATTTCAAACTGCCGTTGCGCATCTTGCGACTAAAATTGCCAGTTTGCATGTTGCACCTCAAAACCGTCTGCTGATGTGCATGTTGCATCTCACTGGTGCACAAGCTAACGCCCATTCTGAGTTGGCCAAGCTGACAATATTTGGTGAGGCTGAGGGCAGCAGTGTGGCACTTCTCAACCTGCTACCTGCTTGGCCATGATAGTCAAGGCACAATCACGGCATACAATGCAGTGTTGTGACTGTTGCCAGAGGAAACAAAAGGGGTACACTTGTGGAATTGCACCATGACTATTACCTGAGGGGATAGAGGGTAGCACAACAGACAGGCACAGGCTCCTGGCAGAGTCCAGCTTGCCCCGCTGGTCTCGCACACACAGCACAGAGAGGGTGGTGACTTGCCATCGCTTGGCTGCCATGAGCAGCATGTTCCTTAAGGGCCAGCCGGGATGATCCGGGTTGTTGGATGGATCAGCCATGCACAGCCATACATCACAACCCTCTTCAGTAGCCTGCGTAACACTCTTATTGGCAAGTTGTGTGCAGCAAGCTTTTGCTTGGCAGCCTTCATGCACTCAAATGAAGAATACAAATGTATATGTTTGCAATCTGCATCGTCAAGACAACAGTCACATGCAATGTGATGTACTTGAGGCCTCAGCATGCTAAATACAAGGCACACTCAGTTATGCACAAGGCGGCAACAGGCAAAAGCCAAAATTGGCCAGACAGGTACCCAAGCTCTGTACAAGGGCTCTGCACTTAGTCAGCTTTGAGTGCAACAGCATGCTTTGATGGCGGGCCAGCAGCAGGTCAATAAGCATACCTTTGCCCAGGCAGTCAAAGGCAAGCACTGCCAGGTGCCATTTGCGTCTCTCGTCAGCAACCAGAAGGGTAGTTGAGGGGCAGCACTGCTTGATGCTGCAGGCTGTTCTTCCTGACTCATGGCAGGCTGGCGCCAGCTGTCACAAGCTGAAGCTACCTGCGTGTGTCACACTGTGTCAATGGCTTGTTGCTTTGACTTGAGGCAGCATGGTCTGCTCATATTGAAGACATGTACCAGCTGAGCGGCTTGTGAGGCTTTTGAGAACATAGATTTTCATGAACATCATCCGTGCTGATCATGCAGCATCAAAGCATCTTGCAGAAGTAGGAGTTGCTAATCATTGGGGCACTCCCTGACTGCTGTGTGATTGCAAGCAAGGCATGCAACAGCAGAAAGTAATAAGGAAACCTGGGCAGCTGTGGTGTCCCCAACTTCCTGCACAAGGGTGGCTGTTCTGGCCACTGTGAAAGGCTCAGGGGGCTTTATTGCTGGGAAGGCAAACCTGCAGTATCTCATATAATCAAGTGTCATGCATGAAGTGGAGCTGCCTCAGAATCAAACACACAAGAGAGGAAAAACTTGTCAAATGCAGTTGCATGGTTTTCAGGCCTGTCACTGTGCTTTCAAGATGACGTTGCATGATGCAGGCTGTGCTGTGCAAGCATATTGCAAGAGGCATCTGTGGCTCGCCAATGTATTTACCCAACGCAACTGATGTGCAATAATGTCAAGCGTCATGCAGCAGGCAACAGTATGTGCAGTAAATATCTGTTGTGCATTGTGCTACATACGTACCATGACCAATATACAAATTTCTTGAGGTCTGCATATGACAGCAGCACAAATAAGCATAAGCAGCTGGGGTGTTCTTCAGCAGCTCCTGACAATATGTTCAGCCATATCCTCTGTCCTGCCTGCAGCAGCAAGATAAAAGAAGCATGCTGCTGTTTCTGCAGGCGTTGCAAGTTAAGAATTGTTCAAGGTGAACTCTCTTGCACGAGTAAGCAGCACTGCTGGATGTTGATCTTCAGTATACCAAGTTTGTCGACTGTATTCACCTGCTTCAAAGCTGCAGTCTTGTCCAGATCTTTGAAGCCCTTTTCTGTGTTAAAATTCTGAAGCTGACCTGGCACAGAATAGCGCCCCTGCATTACAGCTTTCAGCTGAGGCTAAATCTCAATCAGGCTGAGTCTGTAGCGCATGTGTTCGTCACACAAAACATGAAAGCTTTAAAGCGGGCAGCCTTGCCACTTGAGCCGTTGCTGCTGCTGACTTTGTGAAGGAACTTCGCTCCAGCTGCACAAATGCTGGCATGCCTGTCCCAAGAGTCGAGCTGCATGTGCCTGCACGGCAAATGTCCACTGAAGGTGCATGAGGTAGTTTTGTTGAGGCTCACTACACAGGGTGTCTTACCTTGCAAGTTGACCTTCTCTTCCGAAAGTCTCCAAGTGTTCAGCTTAAGATCTCCGAGCTCTGACCAGAAGGCCATATCCACCGCGCTCTGAAGCATTGATAAAAGGCGGTCATCGAACAGGATTAAAACAATATTTTCTTCTCCAGCTGCCGTTGTCTATACCTTCATTGGGTGAAACTGTAAGATCGTCATCGTGGTGTGATCTTGCTTCGGATTAGAGGTTTTTTCGCGTATTCGGAAAGACTGTCAGCGTATCGCAGTCCGCCTGAACCAACGAGGACTTTCCATGCCGATTAGCAACTGTGCGCATGTGGTTCCGCAAAGCCAAAGTTGCGAAGGCCAAGTGTGCGTTACGACCGGCTTCAGACTGACGTCACGAGAGCATTGCAGCACCACAATGGCCATGACACTCATCGTGGAGCATGTTAGGCAGAAGCCCTGCGTGACTGCACTATAGCTTGAAACCTGCTGCACGCTTCAGGAGTGCACGCGCCAATCCGACATGGAAGCAGCACGCAAACGCCGCAAGTGGGATGTTGCTGCCCCTGGTGGTATGCCGCTGACAGGCAACAGGGCGGGTATCGGTTCTGGTGGTAGCAGCAATTCCGGTATGAGCGGTTTTATCACTGCACAAGGCCTTCAGCTCACATCTGAAGCATCTGCAGTAAGAGGAACGCCAGCAGTGCCTGCTGCCACTGCCATTCCTCAGCCAATTACTGACGTGAGGTCTGGTCAGTCGATAGATCAAGCTACTATTGCAAGGGCTCAGCAAGGAGCTCAGGCAATTGTTGAGCGAATCAATGCGGTATGAGAAGGCACCATGCTGTCTTCTCTTTCATGAAAAGCTCAGCGTCGACTGAACAAGAGCCAACCCTTGTTGCTGTCTGGAAATAGGAACTTCGAGCCAAAGGTCAGATGCCTCCAGTTCGAGGTCAGTCGCGTTTCCATGATGACAGCAAGGACATTTCTCGGGAGGTCCACATCAATGATGCACCTCCTCAGATTCGCTACAATTTGACGAAAAGGAGTGTGCAAGATGACATCCAGAGACGCACCAACACAATCGTGGTCATCAAAGGGCGCTATCAGGCGTTAGGAACACCAGGCGATGATCCAGAAGGGCCTCTGCGTCTGCGCATCATGCCAGGCAATGTTGGGCCGGTCAGTCCTGCTGTATACCAACTTGCATTTTAGCATTGACACTACTCCATGACTGCTTGAGTCACCTGCTGCTGCAAATAGTTTTTGCTCACTTCAGGATGATATGATCAAGCAACGTGCCGTTGATGCTGGTGCTTTGGAAGTCAGACGGCTCCTGCAAGGCGGCAGCATGTCTCGCAATGCACCTCCTGTCAGCAGCATACCACCTCCTGATCAGATGCCTGGCTTTGGCAATGTTGGAGGACAGCCCTTGCAGGCACCTGTGCAGATGCAACAGGCCATGCCTGCACAGCGTGGTCACTTTGCCCATCAGACTGGCTCTGCACAGCAGCCCCCTGAGTTGGCTCAGACTGTGGCGCTGTACGTGGGTGTAGATGCGCCACCTCACTTCAACCTTCATCAAAGGCTCAGAGGTCCAGGTAAGCTGTGCAGTCTGTGCTTTGCTCATGGCATATTGTGCGCATTGCAACGTGACTTGGAGCCTGAAGTGCTCACCTCAAGAGATGTTGTCAACAATGGGTGAAAGTAAATTAACACAACAGCATAGCCTGCTTGAGCTAATTTGTGTCTTTACTTGTCTGTTGAATGCAATAGAATGTGCGCCTTGGTTGGACTCTGCAGGTGACAGTTACCTGCAGCATATCTCCAGCACAACTGGCGCCACAGTGACCTTGAGGGGCAGAGGCTCAGGAGGCATGTATGACAGGTAACACCCCTTGGATCTTGTGAACAGCTAACACACCTCACATTTCATGAACAGCTCACCAACTTCAACACTGCTCTTTTCAATAGCAAGTCCTGAAAGCTTGCATGCTGTGTTTGATGCAGCCCAGACCACCTTCACCTCTTTGTGTCAGCCACCAACTCTAAAAGCTTTGAAGAGGCAAAGGGCCTGTGTGTGAATCTGATCGACACTGTGCGTGCTGAGCACAGCAAGATGTTTCCTCCACAGATGCCTATGGCCTCACAGCCGCCAGCTCAGGCCCAGCCACACGCGCCTGCTCATTTGGTCAATGGACAGGAAGGGAATCAGGCACCTGGTGGTAGGTCTTCTATTTCTGGCTTGGCAGTGACTTGCATATTCTGCAGGTTCTTGATGTATATGAGTCAATTTTGCTTCATATTCTTGCAAAAGCCCTGTATGCTTTGTATACTGATAAGTTGGAGACTGTATCTGCACATGTTGGCAACTTCAGCAATAGTTGACAAATCGTGTTGCCAAGGCTTGAGCAAATCATGCTTTCAGCGGTAGCACTGGAGCTCTGTATCATGCATTTGCAGCGTCAGCATTATAATGTCACTTTTGCATCTATGTGTCTGATAACAACAGAGTTTGATGTATAGCTTGGCTGCCTGTCTTTCTGCATATTGTATTCTGTTTGACCACGTGATGAGTCACATACAGGTATCAAGCTGGTTTCCACTTTGCAGGTCCTGCAGCTGGCAGCTACCAACAAGCATTGCCTTACAGTCAGCCAGCTCACTCTCAGTCCTATCAGCCTCACCAACTCGGTCAGTCACCAGATGTGCCCAGCATGCCTCACTACTCTCAGGCATCTCATTATCCTCCCACTTCCACCTACACAGCTCCATCATCCTACCCCCCATCCATGCCCACATCCATGCCTGCCTCATCCTATCCCCCATCCATGTCAACTTCCATGTCTGCCTCAGCCTACCCCTCTTCAGCAGCTTTCAGGCCGCCAGGGGGACCCACAGGGCCAAGTGCCCACCCACACGGAAATGCACCACAAGGACAGTCAGGCTCACCCCATGGGCAGGCCGGTCCAGTGCAAGGGCAGGCTGGTCCCTTCCAAGGGCAAGGGCCTGCCTTTCAAAGTCAGCATGACCCAAGTCGCCCTTCGCTGCCTGGCCAAGCGGCAGGACCTTATGGGCATGCCATGCCTGGCCAGCCTCTATCACAGCAACCATATCCACCGTATGGTCAGCAGGCAGCGCCTTTTGCAAGGCCACAGACACCTGCTCCGGGTCCAGTGGGACAGTATGGTGGTCCTGGCCACGGGCAGCAACCAGGCATGCATTCACAGCAGCAGCAGCAGCCATTGTATAATATGCCTGGTGCTTATCCACAAACGCAGCCTGAGTATGGTCCACAAAGACCGTCAAACCCTGACCTAAGCAGGGTCGGCATGCCAGGACAAGGGCAAGGGCAGAATGGCATGCCCAGGCCACAGCAAGGCATGAGCAATCAAGACATGGCACAGCAAGCAGAGAGGAAGAGGCGCTTCAGTGAGCAGAAGAAGGAGACGCAATGGCAGCAGGTACACTATCTGCTTGACTGACAAGCTGTTCATGTGATGTCATTTGCAGGTCTTCCTTATCCATTAGCTAGTTTCTCAGGTCTCATCTAGCTGCTGTCAGGCTGTGCGACCTCTGAACTCAGGCTTACGCCCTCTCTGCTACACTGACTCACTCCTACTCACACACAGCGTTGCTATGCCAATGCACAGGATGCAAACGATCATTTTGAATGCTTCAGGGCATGACACAGCAGCCCAGCATGCCCTCATATGGGCAGCGACCTGATGGGTCTCAGCAACAGGGGTCGCCACCAGCGGTAGAATCAGATGTTCCTCCTTTGCCAATGGGCCCACCTCCCCCTAGACCGCCCGTGCAGTTCAGGATGGGCAGCATGGGGCCGCCACCACCTAGGATGCATCCAGGTACTCAGTGATACTGTTTTGAGCTGACATGCTCTCTGTGTTGCTGTGGTGATGAGCAGGGCTGGGGGGCCAAAGTGTTAGATCAGCATCATGACACAAGATAACTTCACAGGTTGCCTTCTGCAGGAAGACAGAGCTGAAAGCATGCACACAGCTCAGGATCTCAGTTGTGAACTTGTGTGCCGTGTTGTGTCTTGTCATGTGTCATGCTGACTGAGTAGCTGTCTTTTCTGCAGGAGGTGAGCTTGAGCAGATTGCTGCTTATGCACCAGTCTACACTCAGATTTTCACAGCATGTCATTGTTGCGCTCCAACTCATGTGTGTATGCAGCTGACATATGTATGTTGCTGCTGCTGCCAGGTGCTCATGTGCAGTCACATCCACCAGTGCAAGGTCTGGTTCCGTATGGAGATGATGACTAGGGAGGGCAAATGTAATGCAGAGATTGTGTTGTCTCAAATCTTGCTGTGCTGAAGGTCTGAATGCAGCTGATACCCGTCATTGTAAAGCATCGTCAGGTGCAGCATCAAACATGGTCCTAGCAACCTTGAGGCCATGCTTGGCTGATTGCAGCCTGCAACTTGCAGGTGGTCCTGGGAGCAATACCATTGCAATGACTGAGCTTGCTGTCTGCGTGTTGCTTATGTGTACCTGCAGGGGATTGCAATGTTTTGAAGGCAGATATTATTGTCTGTCCAATATGTCATGCATGCTGAGGCATTTCAGGCACTTGTGGTCTATGATTGTGCTTGCTCACCAAAATGGCTAGCATGCTTTGTAAGTTGCACGACTTGCATGTAAATTGCGACATGCAGCTGGGGTGATGCAGAAAAGCTTTCTGTTATACAGTCATGCACACTAGCTGACCAAGTATCTTGTGTCATGAACATGACATATTGACAAAAAGGTCCAAATCTTGACTTGGACACCTTCTCATGATCTGAATTACGTTCACGTCTCACTGGAGCTTTCACCGTGCAGTTGTAGGGTTGCTACACATCAGTAAATGTGGGGTGACATTGCAAGGGATAGGATACTACTAGGCTATGCAATCTGCTGTTCAGCCTTGCATCTCGCTGTTGACAACAGGAATATTGGAAGATTGCGCCTTGATATAGCGTTCATGATGATTCATGCGCAATAGCTGGAAGAGGATATTTGTGTGCAGCGAATCTCACATACACCTGTTCTCGCATATACCTAATTAGTTGGCAGGTCAATTGTTGATTGCAGTGTGGGTTTGTCTTCGCAGCCTTGCAATGTGCATCACTGTCTATTTGACTGCAAATTTGGATTCGCAGCATTCTGGACCTACCGGTACCTGGTGCAAGGTGACAATTGGACCAATGTAATAAAGCATGACGTACTGGCAAAGCACAGTGTATATTGCAGCAAGGTGCCCTCCAGGAGAAGGGAAGATTTCACATCTGTATGCCAGCTGCTCAGAAGGGAACGTGTTATGGAGCGTGACGGCTGCCAGCCAATGCATGCTTTATGTGCCGAAACAACAGTGTTTGAGAGTTCATCAGATTCTGGGCATTTTGTTTTACGTAAAGCAGGGGCACATGCAATTATTACCGACCGCCGATTAGTGCCAAGCCTGATGCCAAAAGAAGACCTTGACAAGCCGCAGGGCCCCGCAGTTTTCATTTTGGCATCAGACTTGGCACGATGACAGCTCTATCACAGATGCTGCCTTCAAGTTTGTACTCTGCTGCTGGCCCCAGCTACGCTTCCCTCATCGCTGCTTCCCGATCGGATGAGATGATGGCGTCCGCGCATCAAAGCACGCTGGCACAGAAGTTCAAGATGGGAGGCGGCAACTTGATGCTTGCAGCACCTGCAGAAAAGTCTAAGATCAAGTTGTACAGCCCTGAGTTCTACGGAGTATGTGCCGTGGGAGGCATGCTTTCCTGCGGCCTGACACACACTGCCGTGACTCCTCTGGATGTGGTCAAGTGTAATATGCAAATCGATCCCAAGAAGTACAAGAGCATAGCTGGTGGTTTCAGCCTTACTGCCAAGGAGGCTGGATTGGGTGGGCTGGTCAAGGGCTGGGTGCCAACTTTGCTGGGATACTCTATTCAAGGGGCTGGAAAGTTTGGACTGTATGAATTCTTCAAGCAGTAAGTTTGCTGTATGCTTTTGTCTTGATGTTTGCTCAGAAAGATGTTCAGCATATTCAGAGGGTGTCTTGCCTTGCAGCTACTACTCTGAGTTGGCTGGACATGAAAACGCAGCCAAGTACCAGACAGTGCTGTTCTTGGCAGGCTCTGCCTCAGCAGAGTTCTTTGCTGACGTTGGACTGTGCCCTTTTGAGGCTGTGAAGGTGCGCTGAACTAAGATATATTCTAACTCACTTGTGGTAAACTCCTTGATTGCCACACGTTTTTTGTGGCAGATGCGCCTGAATCTGGCACCACACACTGAGTGTGGTTACTTTTGCTGCAGGTCAAGGTCCAGACCAGCCCAGGCTTTGCTAAGGGATTGGCAGATGGCATGCCAAAGTTCATTCAGCAAGAGGGAGTTGCAGGGTGAGCTCATCAGCAATGCTTCACAATCATACAGTACATAGTCCCTTGCTGGCCCCACTTGCTCACATCGCATGCTTGTGCTCTACTTTCCCCGCTAAGATGTCATGCTAGCTTGGCCTGGCGCTATTTTCCAGATGCGCATAGTTTCATTTTTGTCCTAGTACACCAAACAACTATGTCTTAAGTGCGTCTGCTTTGTGCTATCACATTTTCAAAGATTTTGTGCCATGTTCCTGCAGGCTATGGAAGGGTTTGACTCCTCTGTGGGGACGACAGATTCCTTACACCATGATGAAGTTTGGTAAGCATGGCTTCCTTGCGCATACAGCCCAGGCTTGGCACATGGCATGTGACACGCATAGGCTGACGTAAAGCTGTGTTTTTATGCAGCGTGCTTTGAGAACACGGTCCAAGCTCTGTACAAGTATGTTGTGCCAAAGCCAAAGGAGCAGTGCAGCAACAATGAGAAGCTTGGAGTCTCCTTTGCTGCTGGCTACATTGCTGGTATCTTCTGTGCGGTGGTCTCACACCCAGCTGACAACATGGTGTCCAAGCTGAACTCCAGCAAGGATGCCACCATTGGCAGCATCATCAAGGACATGGGCTGGTTCAACCTGTTCACCCGAGGCCTGCCGCTGCGTATTGTCATGATCGGTACCTTGACGGGTCTGCAGTGGGGTATCTATGATGCCTTCAAGGTCTACATAGGCCTGTAAGTACCTTGCCTCTGCTTGCCTGTGCTACGTCTGCTGTGCTGTTGGGCTGTACTTGTCATGGATGCAAAAGCTGTGCTCCATACCTGGAAAGCAGCACAACTCCTGCCTGCATGTCTCACATCGTACGCAACAATGGCCAAAATTGTTCACTATTTTGTGTTACATGCAGGCCAACAACTGGTGCTGCTGCACCCCCTACAGAGCCAGCCAAGTGATTGCACCATGGTAAACTGGAGATGACAGTCACATGAGTATTCAGCATGTTGAATTTGATCAATCTGTTAGGCAAGTTTGCGCCTTGAAGGTTTAAGCAGATTGCCCCTGTTTCCAACATTATGTTGAGCATGCTTTAAGACATGATGTGCCCTTCTTGTATGTGTTACAGTTACAGCTTGATCTCGACACTGAAATGTTTGATGGCCAGTGTCAAATTATCAACAGTGCTTCTACCCAGTAATTTCAGCAGCCATATACTGCCTGCGGGCCCAGCACTCCATGCTCATCAAAAATCACATGGCACTTGAAGACAACAGCCACCGTTGCAGAGAAGAAGCCGAGCTTGTTTACCGCACATATGTGTACAGAAGAATCCTGCAGCTTCTTTTCACCTGTGCACGCTCTTCACCTGTGCACTTTTCACCTGCTCTGCTACACAGCAGGAGTTCGTGCAATTTGTATTGGTGTTACAGCATGCCAGTCAACATGAAGGCAGCGGTGAGAGCAACAAGCAACTTGAACGAGATGCTTGCGGTCCTCAGGATTCAAGCAACTGCCATGTTCCCGACCACTTGTATTCTGTACAACCCGTATCTGCAGCTCTTTGCCCTGCATCTACCTCCTCACACCTCTCCAGCAGCCACTCAAATACTGCCCGGGTTTCTGCAGACACATGTTTTCATGATGAAGACATCATTCAGCGTGTTGACACGCAGCACCAAGGTGTGTGAACCAATTGTCACCTGGAACAAAGTCATCTGCCTCATGTTCAGGGGATGTGGACACAAAGCTCAGGAAGTGATCATCTGGAAGATCAAGTAGAGCCCTAAAAGTCTGAACCTGCTGTCTGGACAACTGCTTGCCGAGGTTTGGGACCCTAAGAGTCTGCGCTGCTGTTTCATATATGTTTTGAAAATCTGGTGCAGACCGTGTCCACAATCTGGCAAGCCTCTGGACTGCTTGAGGGCCTTTATCTATGCCATCACCAACAGGAGCAGCAGACATTCCTATATTGGTTCTGTTCAGAGCTAGGCTGCAACATCTAGGTGCTCCTGTGACCGTTGTGTTAAGTTGTCCTATGCAGGCTAGACGAACGTGAATTGGCAGATCAGTGTCTTCGAGGCTGCTGAGCAGTGAGTCGGCGGTTCTATGACCGCATTCAGTGGCCTCAGTAAACCCTCCCACAATATACAACTCAGGCTCGAGCATGCCATGCAGGAGGGGAGCCAGGCACTTTGCTTGATCTTTTCCTGGCTGATCAAAATGTACCACGCCAACTCGCCCAGAAGACTGGCAGCTTAACGCAAGTATGCAACACGTGGTAGCCTCTGAGGAACAAAGACATATTGATTGGGGTTCATGAGCTGCGTCCATGACGGCATACTCCCCTTGCAAGACGTGCACTGTTTTGATTCGCGCGAGCGCCGGAGGACCCGCGGTCAGAAACTGCTCGACCTGACTACGGACTGAAGCAATCTCTGCCAAACGCGAAATTATAGATGTTGCAGCGTGGCAGGCAGCATCTCTGAGAGGCTGCCCGTCCACCAGAAGCATCGGCGCTTTGCCAAGTTGCATCGAGCAGTTCCCTGACAGACTGACCGCTCCGTGAGCTTGTATTTCCGCAATGCGTAACAGCAGCGTTTTGTGTGGCGCTCTGCAGTGTAGTGTCGTGTCGTGTAGTTGCTATCGGCGCATGTGACTTAACTGCACAGGCGTCGCGTTGTTAAGGACCACAGCACAGCGCATCGTGGCAGCCGGTGCGCGCGCGTGTGTCTTTGCTCAAGCATAGACACGTCGCCTTCTTTTGGTGAACACTGTTCACTGAACAGAGGGAACGTCTTACCATTGTCCCATTCACGGTAGAAGACCGGCACCTCAATGCCTGCCACAACTTACAATGCATCCACTGGTGTCAAGATGGCTGTCGACCGCGTACACAAGGGTCCCGGCCAGGTGCGAACTGGCAAGGCATGTCTGTACGCGCCGTGTCTGCGCTTCTTGAGCCCCTTCGTGTATTGCAGGCTGGCAACAAAAGTGCACTCAGCTACAGATGCGACATAGGGGTCCCAGGATACACCGGCTACATACCCCAGACAGCTGCAATACCTCTGCAGGTCAAGGGGAGCACCAAGTACATAGGTGAAGCACTTTCTCTAACTCATTTCATTTCGTTTTATACGTTACAGTATGGGGTGTGAAGCCAGTTGTGACTCTATGCATGCAAATTTGCCCCTCACAACATCAATCTGTGCCCAAGAATCATGCTGGATACAGGGAGAACTGTTGAAGGCTTACACAAAGATGCGCCTGCTGTTGACTCTGCAGACTACCACACAAAAAGCTGGTAAGCCCTTTATGACTGCAGTGTCTGCCTGCTGCCTCAGCAGTACATGAAGCAACATAACACTTGTTGCTCATCGTTGCAAGCTATCAGTGAAGTCTGTGTATACGATTCTCAGGTATCAGAAGCAGTTTCAAGCTGATGCATCCTCTTATCACAAGCCCTCCAGGGACTCTGGTGGGTACTGGATTGCCAAGGTGAGCTGCTGAAGGCTGAGAGTGTTTATGATACAACAATGCAAAGCGGCAGACATGGCAAGCAAGGTGACAGGTGTTATCATCACGACTGCCCAAGCTATTGCAACATGTATCCATACCAATTAACACCCCAGAACATTACCCACTGTTTTGCAGGGGTGTGGCATGCCAAGCAGGCCATTCAGCGCTAACAGCACATACCAGTCAGAGCTGCAGCATGGAGGGCCAACTGCACATCACCAGCTGGAGAGCACAGTGGGGCTGCGCAGCACTCTTAGCTGCTACGATGGTGCTCGCAGGTACTTTCACTGCATTCATGTTCACACTGAAGTGCACGGTGCTATGAGCGTGTTGCTACCAAGAACGCTGCACAATACTGAGGCTGCCTGCCAGGAAGTATCACCCATTGTCCATCAGGCTCACGTAGACCCAAATTGCTGCGGCAGCAGTAACATACATAGCTCTGGATGCTGTCCTTTCACAGAACAGGTGTACAGTCAACAACATGACATCAGCTCCAGTCAGCTAAGCAGCACTCTGCAAAGCCAGCGTAGCTCCTGATCTCCAACACTCATCCATCCTGAATTTGGTCAGGACAAGACCCTTCCAATGAAAATGCAGGGGCCCATCCAGTGGCAGCATCAAGGCCACACCTGCATCTGTCAGGCAGCCGCTGGGATTCCGCACCATGTACAGCAGCATGCACGGGGAGCAGATTGAGCTGAGCCAAGCCTATGCTGGGGCCCTTGCTGGCAGAAGTACACCCACCAGCCATGCTGCTGCCCTTCCACAAGCTGTGCCATCTACAGCAGGTGGCCTGACACAGGTACAGCTTGTGTGTAAAGGCCATTGCTACAGTGTTACATACAGCATAACATGCAAGCTAAAAGATCATACATGACCAGACTGCAGGATTAAAAGCTTTGCATGAAATTTGAAGGAAGGAGACACCGCGACCACAGAGGTGAAAGGAGTGCATGCATGCTCATGCCGTTGATCTGTGGCATGCTGTCGCCTAGGCACACCACCATCAAACCTGCTTCTGACACCTTGTTGTGCTGTACTCAGTCAAGATCAGCTTCTACAGAGATGGATGATAAGCACAATGGTGGTGTGCATTCTCTGCAGTGTTTATGACTATTATTTGCAATATATGCTCTTACCAGGCATGCCTTGCCTCCTCCATCTCTGCAGAAGTACTCCCGCCGCATCTCATGTTGCATAACACCAGGTGCAACAACAGAATGTATGCAAGCCATTTTTTGTCTTCTGTTGCATGAGCCGGACATGCACTGCCAAAGTGTACACAAGACATGCTCAACCTCAGTCTGCTGCTGCGAGAGCTGATGTAGAAAGCATGTTGCAACAGGGAGCACAGCAGCTGCTGGGGCAGCTTCCAAAGGAGGATGTGGGTTCGCACACACAGGACTTTGGAGCATACGGTGAGGACCCTCTGAAGCGTGGGATTGGTGGAGCCAAGGACATGACTGGTGCTGCCACCACCAGAGACCTGGCTGCTGGCACTGCCAGAGCTACATTGCAGGTCCCAGGTGTGCTTGTGCCCCACCTTGACGTTGATTGCAGCATATGGCCTATACAGCTGTGTAGGCTGCAGCCATGGCTGATGTGCCATGCATGCTGCTATTCTGTCTTGCAGTGTGGAATGTAAGTGCCAGGTGTGTTTGTACATACTCTTGGCTTGTGCTTTAACCGGTATTCCTGTCATTCACTCGTTGGATGCATGCCTGTTGCCTTGTCAGCCTACAAGCTGTAAAAGAAACTGTTTTAGGCTTGCTGATCAATCTAGGCAAGCTTCTCAGTCCTGCAGAGATTGAATGTGCTAGCACACAGTGCTGTTGGTGACGCATGCTCATGCACATGGAGGTTGACGTGTGCCAATCAAGGAGTGTACATGTTTCCATGCACATGTGTTTCTGTGTTTGCCATCTAGTCCAGAAAGTAATGTATAATGATGGATACAGGGTATACTGGCTTCATTCCAGAGTCCCAGCACAATGCACTGGCATGCCGTGAGGCATCAGCAATAGACCAGCCAAGACAAGATGGTGAGGCAAGCACAATGCTGTTTACGCTGGACCAGTACTCCCGCCAGCGAGTACCTCTTTACACTGGCCACCGACCAACTGCCCTAAGCAACCTCAGCGTGGTTGAGCCTGCTCATGGGCCCACTTTACAGACCACCCAGGTGACCAGCAGGCGTTTTAATACAGCATGCACATGACTGTCACAACTCATGACAATCATGTGCATGCTACAGTGTCGTGTGTGTTGAATCACACATTGCAATCTGCAGCGCATTTGTGCACCTGTGCTGTCATCTGCTGTACGTCCAGCGGCGGGCCCTTTCCATGACTGCAGGGTTGCTTGCAGCCTGTTGGTATGCTGCATAGGCTGACGTCAAGATCACTGACATGTATATGCAAGAAAGATTTTGTTTTCTCAAGCATTCATGCATATTTACCACAGACATGACAGAGCAGCATATCTTGCTGTCTATCTAAATGCCTACATGGTGACTTTGATGTTGACTACAGTGATTGTGGTGGTCACTGTGGAGTGATGGAATGGTCTGTGGCTGCAACTGAACAAGAGCATAGCAAGCCTAATGTAGTGACCTGGGCCTACATCTGCATGCATATAACTTATTGCTGCTTCTGTCTCCATAGGCACTAAATGCAGTGTGCTGCCTGTCTGATACAGGGGTATGCAAACTTCCAAGCCACTCAGAGGCCTCACACTGTGGATAACTCCAACTTCTTGGACAGCAGGAAAGGCATCATGGGCTTTTTCAATGCTGGCAGCAGCCTGTTTGCCTCAGACAATGGCCTTGCAGAAGCCCAGAAATTTTACCAGAGCAAGAGGGGCAAGAGGGCTAATCTTCATTGAGTGGGTCCTTAGTGGTATGAATCCGATGATCAGTCCCTGAAATTGCACTCTTCAGCAAAGCTTGGTAAACCATCGGGATCAGTGTGTACATAGAGTGCACTCCACCATGTGGTATTCATTGGCATTCGTTGAGTGGTTGGCAGTGCTTGTAGCTGCATCTGTGGATGAGTAGGTGTGATGCAACATCCAATGGCTTATGCGCTAAGGCTGTGCAGCTTTGGCTGTGTAGCCCTCTGTACAGTCATGGTGCATTGTTTTAAAAGGTTGTCATGGCAAAAGTTGCAAGCCAAGGCAGCTACGTCAAGCATGCTGGCATTGTGTGTTGCCTCTGGCATCTGTACAGATGACTTTGCACAGAGGTGACAGGACATAGATATGACACTAGCTGTGACAAACGCCCCAATTGTATTGCTTAGTTGTGATGGACACTTTCCTGCTCCTGATATGTTGGGCAGCAATGCATGTCTGCAGTATACAGCTGCTTTTGTAAGCATGTTGCCCATCATCTTGAACACTATGCTCAACAGTAAACTACAAGTGCTTATGGTAACTTAAGCTTAAGGCTTCATGTCAAGTTATGAACATATTCATATCATCAAGCACTGAGGCACAGTCGATACTGCACATATCATTATCTAGGCTGCATTTTGTGGTCTATGCCTGCCATGCAATAAGTACAACCTCATTTTCATACTGACAGTACCCAGCTGCTGACAATACAGAACTGCTTGCCAATTTTACTGGCTGCTGCAGCATTTGTGCTGATGGGCTGTAAATTGCCTGAATCGTGTCTTCTGCTCAAGCCGTGTTCCGACCAGCATTTAGAGCTCCAGGAGAAAAGGTGGCCTGGGCGTATTTGCCCTGTTGAACTTCCTCTAGTATCTGCTCAGCCTGAAGAACAGCTGACCGGATGTGCACATTGGCAGGATCGATTTGGTTGGCTCTTCTGAATGCTGAGATGGCTGCTCTGTAGTGACCAAGGCCCATGTGGGCTTGACCCAACATGTACCATGCATCCGCACTGCACACACACAACATCAGCTCTCTGACTGTCTGTCCATTGCATGCTGCAAATTTGTACCTCTATGAATGTGACATGATATATGAGCGCCTCCAATCAGTAACATTATCAGTGAGCCCCTTCAGTTGTCAATGGCTAGAACAGATGTACTGTCAGGTGTAAGGTGTTGCAGCGGATGCATGCAAGGAACACAATGCTCACAGTGATTGCACAGCAAATTCAAGAATGCCGTGGCCTCTATCCGGCAACATGTACCTGGCATCATTTAGCTTGGTACTCTGCATTGCATCATTGAGAGTTTCCTCATAATTTCGCAAGTGCATGTAACAGATTGCTCTGTTCAGGTATGCTTTGGCATTGTCTGGATTGTCTTCTATGTCTTGACTGCACTGCCTGCAACCACAATTTTGATATCAAATTGCCAGGTCCTGTTGTCAAGCACAGCTGCTATCAAGGGTCCCCAGCATACTATATTGCTTTTGCATTTGCACGAGAGTCGCGCTTACTTGATTTGTTGCTCCGCTGAAGCCATGACGACGTGCAGTAACCTGCGGTAAGGCAAAGTATCTTTACACATACGGCGCCAGGAAAGCTTGCCGCGAGCACTTGCACCGGCATGCCAATTGAGCTTATGCAGGCAGGCCCTTCACCTTCTGCTATCGTAACTTTGCGTCGATCCTCTTGACGCCACTCAAACAGTGGTGCTTGACCGCGAGCGACTCGTAGAGCGACAAGCTTGCTGTTTTTTGACGATCGTTGCTTCGGTCGACGAAAGGCCGGTCGACGTGCGGTAAAATCACAACGTAGCCAGACTGACTTTTCCGGTGGATGCAGCGACGTATTTCCAGACTGTGACATCTCGACGTTCCGGAACATGGCGTTGGCTGAATGTGCTTTGCGGCCCTTTGTATTCTACCTTCTGAAATCTGCACGAACATCTCATGAACTTGAAATCCCTGTCACAACGGTGAAATCCCCACAGGCCAGAGGAATACCTGAATCATTTACGTGTTGTCTGGCAGTGTCGGTGACTTCGCTCCTAGCTTCATCTGAGCAGCGCCAGCAGTCGCGTCAGTAGAGAATACAGGTCTTTGAAAAGAGCTTTCTACAGCTGCGTTCACTCGAGAGCAGTTCGTTGAAAGCGGGAGTCGGGCGGTGTTTGTACCAGATCACTGTCAGTCGCAAACGTCGAGTCTGCGTGACACAGCAGATGTAGAATGCTGCGATTGTGCTGGAAGCGTACAAAGATTGGAAATCATCTCGCCGTTCTACTTGTGTGAATGACAGATCTTGGTAGCGCCTATCAGGCTTCACAGGCTGGGTCTGAGTTTGCTGCCCATGTCGGGGCCACAGACTCTGCTGCTAGACGTCAGGTACAAACCAAACTGACAACAGCAAGCTCAAAGTCTAGCACATGCCGCATCCTAAAATAATCAGTCCTTCGCAGTGCAGGAGAGTTTGGCCCCTGGAGAGGCGTCTAGGTGGGGCACAGCTGTTGGCAACATAGAGGATGCACGTGTTGCCCTGGACACTCTAGCACGCGCAATAGAGGATGCTGTATACCTAGATGAAGATGCTTACAACCAGGTTGCTCCTGTAATGCAGTTCCAAAGGACTATTCAGGTGGAAATTTGCTGAGCCTTTGCTCCAGCGCTCGTAAGGCAGTGCCAAAAGACCTACATTCTGCAGGTACAGCAACAACGCATTACAGAACTTACTGTGGAGCTTCAAGAAACCAACAACAAAGTTCATGATAGTCGAGCTCTGAAAGGCGTCGCTGATCAGCGCATTACTGAGATGACTCAAGAGCTTGAGAATAATGCAGGTGCAACACATTGGCTACTGCATGCACATGCTTTAGTGGTGCCATATCTTGACACACTTGTGTTCATGCAGTGGTCTTCAAGATGCATTATTCAGAGCTTATTGCTAAAGAAGAAGAAATTGCTAGGCTGAAAGCCATCATCCAGGGTTTGTCTGGCAACAAATAAGTTGCAAAACTGCTGGTCCGCATCAGCTCAAAGGTTGCAGCACATATTCTAGCTGACCAGTTTACTACAATGTATCATGCTTTCTATGAGTCAAAGCATCACTAGCCAAAGATCTACACATACGATCATGAAATGTAGAGTGTCAGAACAGTAGACATGGGTACGGAAGACAAAAATGAAAGGCTGGACTCAGTAAAATTAAGCCGTCAATGATTGCAAGTGCAAAATGTTGCCAAAATGAAAAGTCATTGCTGCAGTCATTGTACAGCTGCCATCTGTTGCTGAGGACCAGCCACAATATCTTCTAGGGTTCTGCGTTTGGACACCAGCTCAAACGCTTGAATCTTGTCTCCTTCTTCCCAGCCAATGAACTCCTTGCATCCAACTCCACATTCATTACCTTGATCTATTTCTTTCACGCTTTCTTTGACCCGGCGGAGGGACGACAAGGTTCCTTCATACGCTGTCTTCTTACCACGCATGACCTGCATCACAGATATCGTATCTGCATGCTGCCCAGGTACATGTCTGTGCTGACCAAACATGCTTTGCTGAGCTTGCACTGTGCACGTTGCATTCAGCTCACAAACACACATTGGACTTGCAGCTCAGCAGTAGCTATTTTGTCACACTATCACAGGCATGTTGCCAAGCAAGCAAAGCAGGGAGACCCACCACAACAAAGCAGTCCTCTCGCAGGGATCCCTCTGTGACCATACAGCCAGCCACCAGCTTTGAGCCCTTGCCAAAGACAGCCCTGACCTCAGCCTCTCCAATGGGAATACGCTGCTCCAGAGCTGCTAGCTTGCCTTCCATTGCAGCACGCATATCGTCCAGCAGATCATAAATGACCCTGTAGCTTCGCACAGTCACACCTGCAGAATCAAATGAAGCACTGAGTTCTGCACAAAGCACTGCCTGTTGTCCATAACATCCTGCACATTTATGTTGCAGCAACGATAGAAGGTGTATGCACAAATGGTGACCAGTCATGGCAGAGCCTGTGTGGTAAAGCAACTGACAATCACATACAGGATATGTGATGACTGGAGAAAGATGCTGTGGAAATGCAAGAGCCAATGTGGTGACCCGACGACACTCACATACAGAATATGTGATGACTAAAGACAGCTGCAGAGAAGACTAAAAAGGCCTCAGGATGTACCTTGATGCTTGGCAGCAGCAAGAACAGCCTCTGAGGGCTCTACATTGAAACCCAGTATGAGACCCTTGCTGGCAGCTGCCAGGTCCACATCAGACTCAGTGATGTCATTGGGCACAGCCAGCAGGTATCGCAGCACCACACTGCCCTGTGGTAAGCCACTAAGAGCAGCCTTCACTGCTTCCAGTGTGCCAGAGGCATCAGTCTGCACCACATACACGTCAGCTTGTAATCGACACTTGCATTTGGAAGAAAGAATGTGACCACTAGGTGTGAGACAGCGGGATGGGAGTGTGTTGTGAGTCAGGATATTGCATACAGTACAATTACATTGCTGAAAGCACAGACTGACGGGTGCTCACAGCTTGTGACAGACACAAAACCAGGGCATCCAAGATCGCATCATCCACTGTGCACAGAATCGGCATGAGTAGCTGCACTACACCTTGAGAATGACGTTGAGGCGCTGCAACAGCTCCTCATCCTCATCTCCATCAAAGCTGGCCAGGGACTTGGTGGTGACCATGCTGCCGCCGCCTGCCTGCCCAGCCAGTCTGTCCACCCTCTGTGCTGCGCCCGCCACCTCGGCCACCTTGCGCCCCTGCAACCATTGTTCACTCCTTACAGTCTGGGGTGTGGAGCCAGTTGTGACTCACTCATCAGACCTCCTGGCTTGAACCACCCCTCACTCATGTCAACAACACATCTCCTTCAGCTCAACAACTCTCATTGCTGATGCAACACAAGTCCATCATTGCTGTTGCAGTCACAGCCTCATGACAAGATGCATGCTGGTGTCATCTCTTGGACGTTTCACTACATGGATGCAATCCAGATGTGATTGATCTGTCCAACCGCGGATCAGTGGATCAATATTGTCTTGATATACACAGGTGACTGAGTGGGACATCAGACGTGGCTCAAAGCTTACCTCATCCAACGAAGTTGCAACACTGAAGTCATCCCCAGCAATAGGGACTGCATTGAGGCCAGACATCTGTACAGCTGTGGAGGGACTGGCTGATTCTTTGTCCCCATAGTTGTCTTTCATGCTGCGCACCTGCAAGACGCATCAACCAGTTGAACAGAGCGTCACAAACTGAGACAGGAGCATGGTGACATGCTCAACTGGCAGCAACAACCTTGTATGTGTTGCCAGACACTGCTTCAGATACCTCTGATGCACATCCAACCCATGTGAGCAGCAGAGCATAAGCACAAGGCAAACTTGCAAACACATGCTGCTGCATGCTCAATACAAAGTACACCTAGTGAGTCCCTAGCAAAACAAAAATGCTTGGCTAGCACACCTGTAGACACCATACACCAATAGCAAGACACCACGCAACTCAAGCAGCAAGCCGGATGGGTGGCAGCAGGAATAGCTACACACACACACACACACACACACACACACACACACACACACACCCACTCACACCCACTATACAAGCAAGGTGCATGCTTCAATCAAAGCTTGTGCAGCAGATGTCACCTTGCCATAGGCAGAGCCAGCAACAACAACATCACCAACACGCAGAGTGCCAGTCTGGACAAGAAGGGTGGCAATAGGGCCCACGCGGCGGTCCAAATGTGCCTCCAACACTGTGCCGGCCGCTGCTCTGTCAGGATTGGACATCAGCTGCTCTACCTCTGCCACCAGAGCCACAGTCTCAAGAAGGTCATCTACGCCGGTGCCCTTCTTGGCGCTGATCTGAACATGTCAATGCAGTTCA
>JAABUK010003462.1_pt1 | contig 26632 bp, 27 predicted proteins | sample 5559141 | NCBI WGS metagenome assembly JAABUK01 (sample SAMN10711869, study PRJNA513367) | rock metagenome | isolation source: Antarctica rocks | place: Antarctica: Victoria Land, Pudding Butte nord | collected 2016-01-03
GATTCGAACCTCCGGCCTCTTGCTCCCGAAGCAAGCGTACTACCAGGCTGTACTACGCCCCGACCGAGGCGCCGCGTATAGCGGTCCGTCCTGCAGGCGACAAGGGGGTGCCGGCCTTGGGGGGGGGGCTCGGGGGATGGCGCCTACTGAGCCGCGCCGGTCATCGGCTCCATGCCGCTCTCGGCGATGGCGCGCGCGGCGGCCGGCGAGGCCAGGAAGCGGATCAGCGCCCGCGCGGCCTCCGGCTCTCGGCTGGCGGCGAGTACGCCCGCCGAGAACACCGTGATCTGCTGCACGCCTCCGGGCAGCGGACCAGCCAGAGTGATGCCCTGGATCGGCTTGAGTTCGCTGATCTGCTGGAAGCCGATCTCGGCGTCGCCGCGCGCGACCACGCCGCCCACCGGCTCGGCCGGGATCATGCGGGCCTTGCCGCGGACTTGGTCCTCGATGCCCATCTTCTTGAACATCTCGTTTTGGATGTAAACGCCGCTTGCGCTGTCGGAATAGGCGATCGACTTGGCGGCGAGCAGGGCGCGCCGCAGCCCGTCCACCGTGCCGACGTCGGGCAGCGGCGCACCCTGCTTGACCACGACCCCGATGGCGGAGCGCGCGAGGTCCATCCGGTCCGCCGCCGCTACCTTGCCCTGTTCCACAAGTTTACCCAGGGCGTAGCCGACCATGATGACGACGTCGATCGGCTCGCCGCGGGCGAGGCGCTGCGGCACCGCGTCCGCGGTCTCGCCCATGGAGGGGCCCCAGTTGGCGACCAGGGTGTGCCCGGTCTGCCGCTCGAACTCCGGCGCGAGGACGCGGTAGGCGGCGGCGAAACCGCCGGAGCTGACGACCTTGACCTCGGCAGCCTGGACGGCGCCGGCGAGCAGCAGCAGCGCGCTGCCGAGGCAGGCCGCGCGGGCCAGGGCGCGGCGCGGGATAAAGGATCGGTGCATGGCTAGGCGGCCGCGACCCGGGGGGCGCGCGGGCGGTACACAAGCAGGGTCGCCAGCAGGCCACAGCCGCCGCCGAAGGCCATCCAGATGCCCGGCGCCGCCCGATTGCCCGTCTGCTGGATCAGCCAGGTGGAGACGAGCGGCGTGAAGCCGCCGAATATCGCGGTCGTGACCCGCAGCACGGTCCCGACCGTCGAGCTTCTCGTCATCGTTGCCGACATGGCGCTGGCTCCCTCGATGCTCCCGGAAATCATGGCCCAGTGCCTGGCCCCGGTCCAGCAACGATGGGCGGGATCAAACCCGTTCGGGCTGCCCGGCGCCCGTGCGGGCCAGCTGCGCCAGCCGCGCCAGCACCGATGCCACGTCCGGGACGACCTCGAACAGGCTGAGGGAGTCCGGGCCGGCGAAACCGTCTGCCACCGCGGCCTGCAGCATGGCGAGGTAGGGCTGCGCCCAGCCCGCGACGTCGCAGATGAGGATGGGCTTGTCGTGCAGGCCGAGCTGCCGCCAGGTGGTGATCTCGACGGTCTCGTCGAAAGTGCCGAGGCCGCCGGGCATGGTGACGAAGGCATCCGCCGCCTCGAACATCCGGCGCTTGCGGTCGTGCATGCTGTCGGTCACCACGAGGTCGATGGCGCCGCCATGCACCACCTCGCGCCGCTGCAGGAACTCGGGGATGACGCCGAGCACCGCGCCGCCGCCGGCCAGCGCCGCATCGGCGGTGACGCCCATCAGGCCGACGCGGCCGCCGCCATAGACCAGGCGCAGCCCATCCCGCGCGAACCCGGCGCCCAAGTCCTGCGCCGCCGCCCGATACGCCGGGTCCGCGCCGAAGCGGGAGCCGCAGAACACGGCGACGGAACGGAGCGGAGGGCGGGTTTCGATGGGCATACTTCTTTTAGATGGCGGACCGCGGCGAGCAGTGCAACGATCCCGAAAGGGTCAACATAGGAGCCATGCATGAAGATGCTATTTACGCTGGGGATCGCGGCTGCCGCGCTGGGTGCGTCCGGGCTGGCTTTCGGCCAGGGCGCGGGGGTCTCGCTCAAGCCCGACGATATCATCGCGGCGCGGCAGGCGGGCTTCGATCTGCAAAATGGCGTGTTCGCGGCGATGAAGACGGCGATCGACGGCGGCCTGGACGTGAAGGGCCTGACCGCTGGGGCCAAGGGCATCAGCGCCTGGGGGCACAGCATCCCGGCCATGTTCCCGGACGGCACGCAGACCGGCCACAACACCAAGGCCAAGCCGGAAGTTTGGTCGGACCGCGCCGGATTCGAGAAGGCGGCGACCAACCTGGTCGCCGCGGCCGACAAGCTGGCGCAGCTGGCCGATGCGAACGACAAGGCGGGGTTCGCCGCCCAGTATACCGCAACCGGCCAGGCCTGCGGCGGCTGCCATCGGCCGTACCGGGCGCAGTAGGGCGCCGGGCGCTGGTCAGCCGAACCTGACCAGCGCCCAGACGCAGGCGCCGGCCAGGACAAAGACCGCCAAGGCCAGCACCGGGCTCGCAAACCGGGGCTGGCGCAAGTTGGCGGGCAGCCGCTTCTTGCCGGTCACCATCGGCCGCACCAGGTCGTGCCGCTTGACCGCCGCGTAGGCCAGCACGGCCAGGACGTGCAGCCCGGTGAGCGCCAGGATCAGGTTGAAGTTGAACACGTGGATGCGGGTGAGCTGCTTGCCCGTGGTTTCCGAGACCAGGTGCATGAGCGGGCCGCCGCCGTCGACCGGGTCGCCGGCGAACAGGCCGCTGCCGGCCTGCGCCGCGAGCACGCCGAGCAGGGCCAGCACCATCCAGCCGCCGGCGGCGTTGTGGCCGATCTCGGTATCCGGCTCGCGTTTGTGGAAGGTTTTCAGGTGGCGGAGCCCTTCCGTCGGGCTGCGCAGGAACTTGCCGAAGCGCGAGGTCTCGCTGCCGATGAAGCCCCAGACGAGCCGGAACAGCAGCATGGTGAGCATGGTGTAGCCCGAGAGGTAGTGGAGCTCGATCCACTCCTTCTTGACACTGACGTAGCTGAAGACGGCCAGCAGCACGATGGCCCAGTGGAACAGCCGCGTGGGCGCGTCCCACACCCGCATCATTAGGTTGGGGGTGCGGGGGACGGGCGGCCCGGTCGGCCTGCGGATCGTCGGCCTGCGGATCGGTTGAGCCATGGTGTCCTCATCTGCCGCTGCCATCTTGCCGCCCCGGGCGAGCCGATGGAAGGTCGCAGCGATGATCCCCTTGCCGCAAACCGTCTCGGGCGTGCTGCACGCCTATCTCGCGCCGCTGCTGGCGTTCGCCGTCGCGCTTGCGGGCGGGCTGGCGTGCCGAGGCAAGGGCGCCCGCGCGCTGCTGCCGGCGGTGGGGGGCTTGGGCGTGTTGGCGGGCTGGGCGGCGCTGCTGCCGCTTGCCTTTGCCGTCCGCGCCGTGCTCGCGCCGCGCGGAATGCCAGAGGTGCTGCTGCTTCCGGCTTCCGCGGCGGTGCTCGCCGGGCTCGCCGCATTTTGGGCGCGGGGGCGGCTGGAGCGGTGGGCGCCGATCGGGCTGGCGGTGTTGGCGGGCTGGTGGCTGGCGTCGTCGCCGGCCGGTCGGCCGGAGTTCTGGCGGGTTTGGGCCGCGCTGGGCCTGCTGGCGCTGCTGCTGTCCCGCGGGGTGGCCGGGGAGGCGGCGCGGGGCCTGGCGGCGACGCTGGCATTGTGGGGCGGGCTGGTGGTGGCCGGGTCGCCGCCGCCGGTGATCGCGGCCGCCCTGGTGGCGGCCGGGGTTGCGGCCGGGCTGCTGTTGAGCGGGGGCGGCGTGCTTCCGGCGGCGGTGGTGGCGGCGGTGGTGGCGGGGGCGGACCTGGCGGCGGGGCGGCTGGTGCGGGGCGGCCTCAACGCGGTGGACCTCGCCTGCCTGGCCGCATGCGGGGCGCCGTGGGCCGCGCACTTGGTGACAGCCCGCCTGGGCAAGCGGCTGGGCCGGGCGGGCCCGCTGGTTGCCGCCGTGGCCGGGGCGGCGGTCGCGGTTGGGTGTGCTTGGCTCGCCGCGCGGTTGATCCGACGGTAACGGCACGATTGCAGTCCCCGGCCGGGCAGCCTAGGTATTGACAATGGCGGCAACGGGCTCATCACGGCGCTTCGGGCAGGCGCGCGCCATCGCGGCGGGCGTCGCCGTGCTGCTGTTGTTGGGCGGCGCGGCCTACCTACTGCGGCCGGGCGCCGAGGCTCCGGCCACGCTGGCGTTGCAGGCCGCGGTCGCGCCAGCCGCGCCCGCTGCGTCCACCCCGCCCGCTGCGTCCACCCCCATGTTTGACATCGTGCGGATCAGCCCGCTGGGCAACGCGGTGATCGCCGGCCGGGCGCAACCCGGCGCCGACGTCGTCGTCCGCGACGGCGGGCGCGATCTGGGCCAAGCCCGGGCCGACCAGCGGGGCGACTTCGTGATCGTGCCGGCGGCGCCGCTTCCGGCGGGCGGACGCGAGCTGACGCTGGCGGCGCGCGAGGGCGCCGCCCCCGAGGTGAAGGGCGAGGGGTCCGTGCTGCTCGTCGTGCCGCAGGCCCAGGCTTCTGCGCCGGCGCCGGCCACGCTGCCGCCGGTGGCGTTGCTGATGCCCGACGCCGGGCCGCCACGGCTGTTGCAGGGCCCTGCCGCCGGGGCTGCCCCCACGGTTGCCCCGCGCCTCACGCTCGATACCGTGGATTACGACGAGCGCGGCGCGATCCGGTTCACTGGCTCCGCCGCCCCCGCCACGCCGCTGCGCGTCTATGTGGACAATGCGGCGGTGGGCGACTCCAGCGCCGACGGGCGCGGCCGCTGGACGCTAACGCCCAAGGACGCCGTGGCGCCCGGCGTGCATCATTTGCGGGTGGACCAACTCGGCGTCACTGGCCGCGTGCTGGCCCGGGTGGAGCTGCCGTTCCAGCGCACGGCGCTGGCGGTGGCCGAGGTGGGGCGCGTGGTGGTGCAGCCCGGGCAGAACCTGTGGCGGCTTGCGCGGCGGACCTATGGTTCGGGGGTACGTTACACCGTGATCTACCTGGCCAACCGCGACCAAATCCGCGACCCCCGGCTGATCTATCCCGGCCAGACCTTTGCGACGCCGGGCCTCACTCCCTAATTCTACGGCCATGACCCTGTCCGATACCATCCGCCTCGTGCTGGCGCCGCCGCATCCCGTGGGGCGCCCTTTCATCATCGGCGGCGCCATTGCCATGCTGGTGGGCCTCGTCGCCGGCTGGTGGTGGCTGCTCTGGCTCGGCCTGCTGTTCGTGCTGTTCTGCTTCTACTTCTTTCGCGACCCCGAGCGGGTGCCGCCCGGGCGCCCCAGCGCCGTGCTGGCGCCGGCCGATGGCCGCGTGGTGTCGATCCGCCCCGCCGTGCCGCCGGCCGAGCTGGGCCTTGGCCCGGCGCCGCGATGGCGGGTGGCGATCTTCCTCTCGGTACTCGACGTGCACGTGAACCGGGTGCCGGCGGACGGCACCGTCATCCGCATCGCCTATCGCCACGGCGCCTTCGTGAACGCCAGCATGGACAAGGCGAGCGAGCACAACGAGCGCAACGCCTTGGCGCTGCGGCTGCCGGATGGGCGGGAGATGGCCATCGTGCAGATCGCCGGGCTGATCGCGCGCCGGATCGTCTGCCAGGTGCGGGAGGGCGACCATGTGCGGGCCGGCAGCCGGTTCGGCATCATCCGTTTTGGCAGCCGCACCGACCTTTATTTGCCCGAGGGCGTGAGCCCGCTGGTGGCCGAGGGCCAGTACATGATCGGCGGCGAGACGGTGATCGCCGACCTGGGCGTCATGGTGTGATGGAGACGCCGCGCCCCTCGCCGGTCAGCCGGCTGCGGACGCGGTTCCGGCCGCGGCAGCGCCCGCGTTTCGCCGGGCTGTCGTTCAATCGGATGATCCCGAACATCCTCACCTTGCTGGGCTTGTGCGCCGGGCTGTCGGCCATGCGCTACGGGCTGGAGGGGCGGTTCGGGGCGGCGGCGGTGGCCATTGTGGTCGCGGCCTGCATCGATGGGCTGGATGGGCGGCTGGCCCGGCTGCTGAAGGCGACCTCGCGCTTCGGGGCCGAGTTCGACAGCCTGGCCGACTTCTGCTGCTTCGGGGTGGCGCCTGCCTTTATCCTGTACCTGTGGTCGCTGCAGGTGGCGGGCGGGTTCGGGTTTACGCCCTGCTTGATGTTCGCGGTGTGCATGGCGCTGCGCTTAGCGCGGTTCAACGCGGCGCTGGACGTGCCGCGCCCGATCGCGCACGCCTATGCCTACAACTTCTTCACCGGCGTGCCGGCGCCGGCGGGGGCGGGACTGGTGCTGTTTCCTTTGTTCCTGGGCCTCGAGGGACGGGTGCTCGGCCTGCCCTGGCTGCAGACCCTGTCGCACCACCCGCTGTTCTGCGCGCTGGTGCTGGTGGGCACGGCGCTGCTGCTGGTTTCCACCTTGCCGGTCTGGAGCTTCAAGAACTTCAAGGTGCCGAAGCAGTATGCCTTGCCGTTGCTGCTGGGCGTGGGCGTGTTCACCGCGGTGCTGGTGGCCGACCCCTGGGCCGCGCTGGCTGGCGCCGGGCTGATCTATGCCGGGATGTTGCCTTTCAGCCGGCGCAGCTTCCACCGGCTGCGCGCCGAAGCCGAAGCGGGCCGCCCGGGCGAAGCTGCGGCTTAGACGCTGCGGCTTAGACGCGGTGGCTTAGACGCTGGGGCTAGATGGGCCGTTTCAGCTGCAGGCCGGACCGCTTGCACTGGGCGATCAGGTCGCCGTGCTGGTTGTAGGCGCGGTGCAGGAAGGTGACGATGCCGGCATTGGGGCGGGACTTGCTCGCGCGCAGGTCGACGACCTCGGTTTCCACCCGGACGGTGTCGCCGTGGAACAGCGGCTTGGGAAAGCGGACCTCGTCCCAGCCGAGATTGGCGATGGCGGTGCCGAGCGTGGTGTCGCCGACCGAGATGCCGACCATCAGGCCGAGGGTGAAGCAGCTATTGACCAGCCGCTGGCCGAACTCGGTGTGCTCGCGGCAGTAGTGCTCGTCGAGATGCAGCAGCGCCGGATTATGGGTGAGCGCGCTGAAGAAGACGTTGTCGGCTTCGGTGACGGTTCGGCTGATCGGGTGCTTGAACGTCTGGCCGATCGTCAGCTCGTCGAAATACAGGCCGGGCATCAGGTGACCTCCATGGGGTGGGAGCGCAGGGCGAAGGCGTCCGGCAGGGCGGCGCGCAGCCGGTCAGCGAAGGCGGGCGAAGCGAACAGCGGCAGCACGCGCCCGACATCCGGCCCGGTCTCGCGATCCTCGACCAGCATGGGCACCTCCGCGCGGATGGCATCGTAAAGCAGGCGCGTGACGGGCGCGAGGCGCGGGCGGCCGCGCAGATCGACCGCCTGGGCGGCCACGAGCGCCTCGATGGCGAACAGCAGGCGGAGCGGCAGCAACTGCTCCTCCAGCTTGCGGATGGTGAGCGGCGTGTGCGGCGCGTGGTCCTCGACGCCGTCGGAGACGGGCAGGGCGTCGAGGCTCGCCGGGGCCGCCTTGAGCCTGATCTCGGCGTGCAGGGCGGCGGCGGTCTTTTGCAGGGAGTTGAAGCCGGCGGCGGCGCCGCCCACCGGCGAGAGGTACTTCGGCAGGCCGGACAGATGCGGGCTCATCAGCTTGGTGGTCCGGTGAGCGGAGGCCGTCGCCAGGTGCGCGCCCACGATCGCCAGCGCGTCGAAGGCGAGCGCGATCGTGGGCGTGTGGAAATTGGCCGTGGACAGGATCAGGCCGTCGTCGGCAAGCACGAGCGGGTTGTCGGCGGCGGCGTTGATCTCGGTCTCGACGGCGTCGACGGCGGCCTCGAAGCTGCTCAGGGCGGCGCCGTAGAGGGGGGCGAGCACGCGGAAGCTGAGCGCGTCCTGGATGGAGCGCGGGGCGCCGGGGTCGTGCAGCGCGCTGCCTTCGAGGATGGCGCGGAACAGCGCCGCCGCGCGGGCCTGGCCGGCGGCGGGCCGGGCGGCGGCGAGGCGCGGGTCGAAGATCTGCGGGTTGGCGGCGTAGCCCTCGCCGGCCAGCGCGGCCGCCACCGCCGAGCAGGTCAGCAGGTCGGCCAGGGCGGCGAGCACATGGGCGGCGTGGCCGGCGGTGACGGCGCTGGCGTTCAGGATCGCCAGGCCGTCCTTGGCGCCGAGTCGCGCCGGCTGCAGCCCGGCCGCGGCGAGGGCGGCGGCGGCCGGGCCGGGCCGGCCGTTCACGAAAATCTCGCCGAGGCCGATCACGGCGGCGCCCAGATGCGCGCAGAGGCCGAGGTCGCCGGCGCCGATCGAGCCGCGGCCGGGGATGACCGGGGTGAGGCCTGCGTTGTAGAGGGCGATTATCCTGTCGAGCACGGCGGGCGAGATGCCGGAGCCGCCCTGGGCGAGGCCGATGAGGCGGCAGAGCAGCATGGTGCGCGCGACCGGCTCGGGGAAGGGGTCGCCGACGCCGATGCAGCGGCCGCGGATCATCTGCACCTGGAACGCCGCGATCTCGGGGGGCGAGAGCCGGTGGGCCAGGTTGCCGCCGAGACCGGTGTTGAGGCCGTAGACCGGCTCGGTGCCCTGGGCGTAGCGATCGACGACGGCGCGGGCCGCGGCCAGGCGCGCTTGGGCCGCGGGGGCGAGGGCGACTTGCGCGCCGGGCTGGCTGGCCGCCTGCACGGCGCCGAGGCTGACCGGGCCGAGGCCGAGTTGGAGCACGTCAGGCGCGTCCGCGCTGCCGGGGGTCGAGCACCTGGCTGAGGCGGTCGCCGACGAGGTTGACGGCCATGACCGCGAGGAACAGCGCGCCGCCGGGGAACAGCATGGTCCAGGGGGCGTAGCGGATGAATTCGCGCCCGGCATTCAGCATGGCGCCCCACTCCGGCGTCGGCGGCTGCGCGCCCAGGCCCAGGAAGGACAGCGTGGCGGTGAACAGCACGGCGTTGCCGAGGTCGAGCGAGCCGAGCACGATCAGGGTGGGGGCGAGGTTGGGCAGCAGGTGGCGCAGCAGGATGCGGCCGGGCCGGGCGCCGGCGGCGCGCGCGCCCTCGATATACTCGCGCGCCACCAGGGAGAGCGCGGCGGCGCGCACGATGCGGGCGAAGCGGGGGATGCCGGCGATGCCGACCGCGAGTGCCGCGTTCCAGAGGCCGACGCCGAGCACGGCCACGACCAGGATCGCGAGCACGATGGGCGGGAAGCCGAGCATGACGTCGATCGCGCGCGCGCCGAGCGCGTCGGCGCGGCCGCCGGCATAGGCGATAGCGACGCCGAAGGTCGCGCCGAACAGCAGGCTGATGGCAACGGTGCCGACGCCCACCGAGAGCGAGAAGCGGGCGCCGTACAGCACGCGGGAGAACAGGTCGCGGCCATAGAGATCGCAGCCGAACAGGTGCTCGGCCGAGGGCGGGGCGAGGCGGCGGCAGACGCGCGTTTCGTTCCAGTCGTAGGGCGCGACCCAGGGCGAGAGTATGGCGGCGAGCACCAGCACGAGCAGCAGCGCGGCGCCGACCTGCGCGCCGGGCGCGGCGAGCAGCCGCCTCATGCGCGGGCGATCCGCGGGTCGATCAGCCCGTAGAGCAGGTCGATGGCCAGGTTGATGGCGATGTAGGCGCCGGTCAGCACGACGACGATGCCCTGGACCACCGGATAGTCCTTGGCCAGCACCGCTTCCACCAGCATGGCGCCCAGGCCGGGCCGGGCGAAGACGCGCTCGGTGACGACGGCGCCGCCGATCAGGAGCGCGAACTGGGTGCCGAGCAGGGTGAGCGGCGGGATCAGCGCGTTGCGGCCGATATGGCGGAGCACGACGCGGGCGGGCGGCAGGCCCTTGGCCCGGGCGGTGCGGACGTAGTCCTGGCTGGCCGCCTCGATGATGCTGGCGCGGACCAGCCGGGCCAGGCTGCCGGCGAGGTAGAGGCCGACGGTGACGCTGGGCAGGATCAGCGCCACCGGCCCGGTGCCCAGCACCGGCACCCAGCCCAGGCCGGTCGCAAACACCTGGATCAGGATCATGCCGATCCAGAAGCCCGGCAGGGACAGCCCGGCCAGTGCCGCCGTCATCACCCCGGCGTCGATCCAGCCATCGGGATGCAGCCCGGCCAGGAGCCCGAGCAGGGTGCCGAGCGTCATGCCGACCAGCAGGCCGCCGAAGGCGAGCGACAAGGTGTAGCCGCCCTGCTCGAGGATCATGGCGCCGACCGGCTGGCGGGTGCGGAAGCTGTCGCCGAAGTCGGCTTGGACGGCGTGGGCGAGAAAGCGCGCGTATTGCTCGAGCACCGGCCGGTCCAGGCCGAGCCGGGCGCGCTCGGCGTCCACGACTTCCTGGCTCGCGGGGGTGCCGCCCAGCATGAGGGTGACGGGGTCGCCGGGGATCAGCTGCAGGGCCGCGAACACGAGCGACCAGGTCAGCAGCAGCGTCGGCACGATGCCGGCCAGGCGGCGCAGCAGCCAAGCTGAGGTCATGGGGTGGAGCTCATGCGCCCCATGCTGGGCAGCGACGGGGCGGCGTGCAAGCGGCGGCGTGCAAGCGGGGGGCGCAAGCGGGGGGCACGAAACCGCTTCCCGGCGGCGGCGTGGCCTGCTCAAGTGGGCGTGTTGTCGAGGAGCCCCGCTTATGCACCGTCGCACCCTGCTCGCCGCCGTCCCGCTGCTCGCCGCCATGCCGGCCCAAGCCCAAGCCCAAGCTCAAGTCCAAGCTCAAGCCCAGACTCAGCCCGGCGGCCTGACCGTGACCTGGGGCGAGGACGACAACGCCGCGCGCACCTACGATCCGCGCGTGACGCAGTCGCGGCACGAGAGCCAACTGATCGTGCAGGTGTTCGACACGCTGATCGCCTCGGACGGGGACAATTCGCTGCATCCCGGGCTGGCCAGCGCGTGGAGCGCGGCGCCGGACGGCAGCAGCATCACCTTGCGGCTGCGCGAGGACGTCACGTTCCACGACGGTTCGCGCTTCGATGCGGAGGCGGTGAAGTTCACCTTCGACACGGTCGCCGACCCCAAGACCGGCAGCCAGGGCGCGGTGGACGTCTTGGGCCCCTATGCCGGGTGCGACGTGCTGGGGCCGTTCGAGGTGCGGGTGAAGTACAGCCGGCCGAACGGGGCGGCGGCGGCCAGCCTCAGCCAGAACGAGCTGAGCATCGTCTCGCCCACGGCGGTGCGGCGGCTGGGCGACGCCGGCTTCGCCCGCGCGCCGGTCGGCACGGGGCCGTTCCGCTTCGTGTCGTGGGAGCCGGGCCGGCAGGTGGTGCTGGAGCGCAACGAGGCCTATCGCTGGGCGCCGCCGTTCATGGCCTGCCAGGGGCCGAGCAAGGTGGCGCGGGTGATCCACCGCTTCATCCCGGATGCCAGCACGCGGGTGGCGGCGCTGGAGGCGGGCGAGATCGACATCGCCGACCTCACGCCCGTGCTCGACGTGCAGCGGCTGGGCGCCGACAAGCGCTACAAGACGGCGGTGTACGAGGCGACCGGGCTGCCGTTCGGCGTGCTGATCAACACCAGCCGCGGCATTTTCCAGGACCTGCGGGTGCGCCAGGCGCTGGCGCATGCGGTGGACCGGGCGCGGCTGAGCGACGACATGTTCTTCGGCCTGGTCAAGCCCGCCTACGGCCCGTTGAGCCGCAGCACGCCGGGCTATTGGCCGGGGGTGGAGGCGTTCTACAAGCCGGACCCGAAGCGGGCGGTGGCCTTGCTGGAGGAGGCGGGTTGGATGCCGGGGCCGGGCGGCATAAGGGTGAAGGACGGCAAGCCGCTGGCCGCCGACTACTTCGCGCCGCCGCCGCTCGAGCCCGACACCGCGGTGGCGATCCAGGCGGAGGCGCGGCGGGTGGGGTTCGACCTGCATGTCGAGACGATCACGTTTGCGCGCAACTCCGAGCTGGTGTTCGCCAACGCCTATGACATCCTGCCGGTGCGCTGGATCAGCGCGGACCCCAGCCTGCTGGAGATCCCGTTCCATAGCCGCAACATCCCCCGGCCGGGCTACTACAAGTTCAACTGGCCGCGGGTGAGCGACCCGCAGTTGGACGCCTTGCTGGAGAAGGGCGCCGGCGCGCCGGACCCGGTGGAGCGCAACCGGCTGTATGCCGAGGCGCAGAAGCGGATCATGGAATCCGCGGTGTGGTTTCCGGTCCACGACCAGGTGCAGACGCTGGCCTGGCGGGCGGAGAAGTCGGGCTACCGCGCGGCGCGGACGCGGTGGCTGGTGAGGTTCCACGACGTGGGTTCGGCTTGAGCCGGGGTTGCAGGGTCAGCCCAGGAAGCGCTCCAGCACGGCGTTGAACGCCGCCGGGCGCTCGATGCAAGGCAGGTGGCCGGCGCCGGCGATCTCCATGTATTGCGCGCCGGCGATCACGCCCTGGATGCCCTGCATGACTTGCGGCATGGCGCCGTCCTCGGCGCCGGCGACCAGCAGCGTGGGCTGCCGTATGGCCGGCAGGCCGGGCCTGACATCATAGGCCTGCAAGGCGCGCATGCAGGCGATGACTCCCGGCTTGGGCATGGCGGCCACCATGGCGCGGACGGTGGCCACGGCCGGGTTGCCTTCAGCGCGGGAGGCGGCCGCGAACCAGCGGGCGACGGTCGCGTCGGCGAAGGCATCCATGCCCTGCTGCTGCAAGAGGGCGATCCGCTCCTCCCAGGCGGCGGCACCGCCGGCCGCGGTCGCGGCCTGGCCGTCGGAGGCCACCAGCCGGGCGATCCGGCCGGGGAGGCGGGCGGCGAGGCCGAAGCCGGTCGCGGCCCCCATCGACACGCCGACGAACACGGCCTGCTGCACGCCGAAGTGCTCCATCAGCGCGGCGGCGTCGTCGGCCAGCTCGGTGAGCGTCGCCGGGCCGGGGGGCACCTCGGTCCCGCCATGGCCGCGCTGGTCGTAGCGGAGGCAGCGGTAGCGGGCGCCGAAGTGCGCCACTTGCGCGTCCCACAGCGAGAGGTCGGTGGCGAGCGAGTTGCTGAACACCATCCAGGGCGCGCCCTCCGGCCCGTCCAGGCGGCAGCGGAAGCACAGGCCGCGCAGGGTGACGTCCTGGTTCATCCCGCGTTCTCCCGATCGGCGCGCAGCTGCGCCATGATGGCCGGCAGCCGGGCCGCGGCGGCGTCGTGCAGGGTGTCGTAGAGGCTGTTGCCGTGCGCATCGATGCCCACCGTCAGCGGCCCCAGCGCCTCCACCCGCAGCGTCACCAGCCGGTAGTGCGAGATGAGGTCGGTCCAGTGCACCGAGACCACGGCGCGGATGGCGTCCGACAGCAGGGGGGCGCCGCCGCCGAGGAAGGAGAGGTACACGCAGCCCACCTCCTGCATGGCGTCGGCGCAGGCGCGGTCCAGCCCGCCCTTGCCGCCGACGGCGCGCAGGCCGAGCGCGCGGATGAAGCCGGGCATGTAGGGGTTGAACCGCGTGCTGGTGGTGGGGTTCATGTACAGCACCTCGAACCCCGACGGCGTGTCCCGGCTGTAGCTGCCGAGGTGGAACATCGCGCCGCCGTGCAGGTCGACCGGCAGGGGCGTGCCGGCGTCCAAATGCGCCTGGATGCGCTGGTGCGTCGGCAGCCCGGCGGTGATGGTGATCTCGCCGTCCAGCAGCACGAGATCGCCCGCCCGCAGCCGCAGCACGCTTTCCGCGGTCAGCGGCAGCTGCAGCCGGTGCGTGGTGGTCACTCCACCCGCTCCACCCGGCCGTCGTCGTAGATGCGGGCGCGGGTGCGGCGGTTGATCCAGCAGTTGAAGCAGACGGCGACCGGCGTGAAGCCGTGGCCGGACGAATATTCCACGTGGACGCCGAGCGCCGTGGTGTCGCCGCCGGTGCCCATGGGGCCGAAGCCGGTCTGGTTCACCGCGCGCAGCAGGCGCGCCTCCATGGCAGCCAGGATCGGCTCCGGGTTGGTCTCGCCGAAGGGCCGCAGCGCCGCCTGCTTGGCCAGCTTGGCGCAATGGTCGAAGGTGCCGCCGATGCCCACGCCAATCACCACCGGCGGGCAGTGCTGCGAGCCGGCCTTCAGCACGCAGTCCATGACGTAGGCCTCGATGGTCTCCAGGGTGGGGAAGGTGAAGATCTCGAGCGCCGCCCAGCGGCCGGAGCCGAGGGCCTTGGGCGAGCAGGTGATGTCGATGTAGTCGGCGCCGCCGATCAGGTCCCAGGTGACGATCGGCATGTCCTTGCCGTGGTAGCCGCGCTCGTTGGTGAGCGGGTTGGTGACGTGCTTGAGGATCGGCGGATTGATCGTCTGGACCAGGTGGTCGAACCCGTCGCGGATGGCCTGCTTCAGGTCGCCCTCCATGCGGACGTTCGTGCCGAGGCCCACGACATAGACGGGCACACCGGAGTCCGAGCAGACCAGGCGGTCCTCGGTCTCCGCCTTCTCGGCGCTGCGCAGCATGATGCCCAGGGTGCGGCGGGCGACATCGTTGGTTTCGGCCGCCATGGCCCGGCGCAGCGCGTCGAGCGTGTTGTCCGGCACCTTCTTCAACGCCCATTCATACAATTGGGCGGAGACCTGCTTCATCTGCTCGTAGCCGACGCCCATGGCCGCCCCCGTCCGGACAGGCGCATGACCTGGCCTTTTGCTTGTCGGATCAGCATAGTGCGGGCGTGGGGGGCGGGGAACAAGTCATGGCAGCAGACACGCGCGTCCTCGTCCTCGGGCCGTTGCCGCCGGAGCTGCGGGGCGCCCTGGCGGCACGTTACGCCTTGGTGGACGACGCGCCCGGCGTGCCGGACGCGGCCGGGGTCCGGGTGGCCGTGACCACCAGCATCGGCGGCGCGGACGCGGCCACGCTGGCCCGGCTGCCGGGGCTCGGCTTGCTCGCCTGCAACGGGGTGGGCCTGGACCGGATCGACATGGCGGCGGCGGCACGGCGCGGCATCCGCGTGCAGCACACGCCGGACGCGGTGACCGAGGACACCGCCGATGCGGCGATTGCGCTGACCTATGCCGTGCTGCGGCGGGTGGCGGAAGCCGACCGCTTCGTGCGGGCGGGGCGGTGGGGGGCGGAGCGGATGAGCCCATCGCACCGGGTCGGCGGCAAGCGGGCGGGGATCGTCGGCCTCGGCCGCATCGGCACCCTGGTCGCCCAACGCCTGACCGGGCTTGGCTTGGCGGTGGCCTATAGCGGGCCGCGCGCAAAGCCGGGGGTGCCCTGGCCTTATGTCCCGGAGGTGGGCGGGCTGGCGGCGCAAGCGGACGTGCTGATCCTGAGCTGCCCCGGCGGCCTGGCCACGCGGGGGCTGGTGGATGCGGCGGTGCTACGGGCCTTGGGGCGGGACGGCGTGTTGATCAACGTGTCGCGCGGGTCGGTGGTGGACGAGCCGGCGCTGATCCAGGCTTTGCAGGAGGGGGCGATTGGCGGCGCCGGGCTGGACGTGTTCGCCGAGGAGCCCGGGCTCGATGCGCGGTTCGCGGCCTTGGAGAACGTGGTGCTGATGCCGCATTATGCGGCGATCACGCGGGAGACGCGGGCCGAGATGGCGCGGGTGCTGGTGGCCGCGATCGACAGTTTCTTCGAGGGGGCGGATTGATGAAGCTGCACTGGTCGCCGCGGTCGCCGTTCGTGCGCAAGGTGATGGTCGCCGCCCACGAACTGGGCGTCGCGGACCGGATCGAGACGGTGCGCACGGTGGTGGCGATGGGCAAGCCGAACCCGGCGCTGCTGCCGGACAACCCGCTCGGCAAAATCCCGACGCTGGTGCTGGCGGATGGCACGGCCCTGTTCGATAGCCTGACCATTTGCGAGTATCTGGACCACCTAGCAGGCGGCAGCCTGTTCCCGCCGCCGGGCCCCCTGCGCTGGCGGGCGCTGACCGACCATGCGCTGGGGCAGGGCCTGCTCGACATGCTGATCCTGTGGCGCAACGAACGCGAGAAGCCGGCGCCGCACCGGGCCTGGCTCGACAGCTTCGCCGAGAAGAGCCAAGCCACGCTCGACCGCATGGAACGCATGGCGCCCGGGCTGGCCGGCGGCTTCGGCATCGGCCATGTCACCCTGGGCTGCGCGCTGTCCTACCTCGACTTCCGCTTCGCCGACCTGGCCTGGCGGACCGGCCGGCCGGCGCTGGCCGCCTGGCACCAGACGTTCGAGGCCCGGCCCTCCGTGCGCGCCACCGCGGTGGTGGACGCCTGAGCGGCCGTCAGGGCCTCACAGGCTGCTGGCGACCCAGCTCTTGAGCTCGCTCTTGGGCAGCGCGCCGACCTTGGTGGATGCGGGCTTGCCGTCCTTGAACAGGATCAGCGTGGGGATGCCGCGCACGCCGTAGGTGTTGGGGGACATCGGGTTGTCGTCGATGTTCACCTTGGCGACCGTGACCCGGCCCTTGTACTCGGCCGCGATCTCCTCGAGCGCCGGGGCGATCATCTTGCAGGGGCCGCACCACTCCGCCCAGAAGTCGACCAGGACCGGCTCCTTGGAGTCCAGGACGTGCGTCTTGAAGGTGTCGTCGTCCACGGCAACGGTGTTCTGGCTCACGGCAGGCTCCTGCGTATGGGACAACCGAACGTGGGGAGAGCGCCGAGTTGGGTCAAGTTCCCGGTGCATGCGCGTCCAGCAGGGCGGGCGGCATGAAAGCGACGGTGGCGTCCCGCGTCCAGACGAGGGCGCAGCGCACCGGTCGGTCCGGGTAGATCGCCTGGACCACGGCGCGATAGGCCGCGAGCTGGCGCAGGTAGTGGACCGGCGTGGCGGCGGCGGCGGCGGGCGCGTCGCGGCCGGTCTTGTAGTCGGCGAGCAGGACCTGGTCCGGCAGCACCGCCATGCGGTCCACCGTGCCGGTGACCACCACGCCACCGACCAGGCCGGTCAGCGGCTGTTCGGCCCGCGCCTCCGGCTGGAACAGCGGGGCGAGCTCGGGGTGGCGCAGCACGGCGAGGACCTGGGCCGCCAGGCTGGCGGCCGCTTCCGGGTCCAGACCGTGCCGGGCCAGGTGGTCCCGGGCGGCGGTGTCCCACCGGCTGGGGTCGAGCGCCGGCAGATGCTGCAACAGGCCGTGTACCAGGGTGCCGCGCAGGAAGCGGGGGCCGGCCGCCCCGGCTTGCAGCGGCGAGGCGGCGCGCGGCACCGGGCCGAAGGCGGCGCCCTCGGGGCGGCTGGGGGCGAGCGGGATGGGCAAGGGCGGCTCGGGCGGGGGCGGGGCGGGGCGCCAGTTCCCGGCTTGGCCGGCCCAGTCCGGCAGCGGCAGCACGAAGCCGTCGGCCGGCGGTGGCTGCGCCGGAACCGGCCCGGCCTGGGTGCTTTCGAACACCAACTGCACGCCCTCCCAGCCCTGGGTGAACGGCTGGGCGATGGCCCCAAGGACGGCGAAGCCACGGGCGACCATGCCGTACCAGCTATTGTCCGGCACCGGGCGCCTCGTCTGCCAGCCGCAGACGACCAGCCGGTCCTCGGCGCGGGTCAGCGCCACATACAGCAGGCGGTTGTATTCGCGGATGCGGCGGCCCTGCTCGGCGGCGCGCGCCGCCTCCACCGGGGCACAGCGGAACTCGCGGCGCGGCGCCCAGAGCGGGGTGTCGGCCCCGGTGCGGGGATCCCGGCCCCAGGCGAAGTCCTCGGCGTCCGGCGGCAGGCTGGTGGTGTCGGGCAGCAGCACCAGCGGGGCTTGCAGGCCCTTGGCGCCATGGACGGTCATCACCCTGACCGCGCCGCCGGCCCCGCCGGCCTCCCGCTTCACGGTGGCGCCCGACCGGCGCAGCCAATGCACGAAGCCCTGCAGCGAGGGCGCGTGCAGCGCGGTGTAGGCGAGTGCCGCGTTCAGCAGCTCGTCGAGCGGTTCGGCCGCCTCCGGCCCCAGCCGCGCCAGCAGCCGGGCGCGCCCGCCGAGCGGCCCCAGGACCTCCGCCAGCAGGGCGTGCGGGGTCACGTGGTCGGCGCGGGATTGCAGGGTGGCGAGGAAGGTCCAGGCCGCAGCCCAGGCCTCGCGCTCGCCGGCCCGTTCGCGGAGCGCGGTCCACAGGCGGCCCGGCCGGCCGAGCGCCAGCTGCATGAGGCTGTCGTCGGTCAGGCCGCCGAGCGGGCTGGTCAGCACGCAGGCGACGGCCAGGTCGTCCTCCGGCAGCAGCACCGCGTCGCAGGCGGCCAGCACGTCCTGCACCGCGGCCTGCTCGGTGAGCTCCAGCCGGTCGAGCCCGGCCACCGGAACGCCGCGGGCCTTGAGCGCGCGCACCAGGTTGCGGGCGAAATCGGTGCGCCGGCGCACCAGCACCAGCACGTCGCCCGCGGCCAGTGGCCGGGCGCGGCTTTCCAACTGCATCCCGTCGGCGATCTCGGCCGCGATCCAGCCGGCGACCGTGTCGGCGAGGCGCTGCGGCGCGGAAACCAGGCCCAGGTTGTGCTCCGGCACCGTCCAGGCGGGCGTCTCCTGCGGCACCGGCACGGGCGCCAGCGGCCAAAGCTCGACGCGGCCCGCGTCGCCCGCGCGGTCGGGGAAATGGTGCAGCGTGCCGCGGTCGGCGACGCCGGGGGAGGCGGCCGGGTCGGCGAAGACCGCGTCCACGAGGGCCAGCACCGGGGCGGTCGAGCGGAACGACACGTCGAGCGTCACGTCCCGCCAGACCTTGCCGGAGGCGCCGACGCGCTGGGACATTTGGGTGCGGGAGCGGGTGAACTCCTCGGGGTCGGCGCCCTGGAAGGAGTAGATGCTTTGCTTGGGGTCGCCGACGGCGAAGAAGGTGCGGGCGGGGCTGCCGTCGTCTGCGCGGGCTCCCAATCCGGCGAAGAACTCCTCGGTCAGCCGGTGGGCGATCTGCCATTGCTCGGGCGCGGTGTCCTGCACCTCGTCGAGCAGCAGGTGGTCGATGCCGCCATCGAGCTTGTAGAGCACCCAGGCGGCGCCGGGGTCGCGCAGCAGCTGGGAGGTGCGGCCGATCAGGTCGGTGTAGTCGAGCAGGCCCGCCTCCCGCTTGCGCGCGGCATAGGCGCGCAGCATGGGGGCGGCGAGCAGCAGCAGCGCCGTGGTCGCCTCGGCCATGCGGAGCGCGCGGCGGGCGTCCTCGATGGCCAGCACGCGCGCCTGCTCGGCCTGCAGGGTCGCGTGGATCTCGGGGTGTTTCTCGGCCAGCCGTTTCGCCGCATAGGCCGAGGGCGCGCGGGGCTCGCCTTCCTGCTTGAGCAGCTCGCATCGCCACTCGGCCCAGTGCTCGGCGCGGAGCGGGGGCGGCAGTCCCAGCCAGCCCAGCATGCGCAACGCCGTCTCCCGCACGCCGGGGGAGCCCTCCGCCTGGGCGAGGCGCAGCGCCGCCGCCACCGCCTGGTCGCCGGGCCAGGTCACGGCGGCGGCCAGCAGGTCCGCATCCCCGCCCGCCGCGACGCCGGCGGCGCGGCGGACCGCGGCGGCGATGCCGGCCTCGGGCAGGCTCATGAGGTGCGCCAGCCGGTCCCGCTGCGCGTCGAGGCCTTGCACGAGGTGGCCGAACCGTTCCGCGGTCGCGAGCCCCGCCAGGTCGTGCAAGGCGCCCTCGGGCGCGGCGGCCAGCACGCCTTCGCGCGCGCCCTCCATGGTCATGCGCGCATCGGCGTCCTCCACCAGGCGGAAATGCGGGGAGAGCGCGGCCTCGAGCGGGAAGCGGCGCAGCAGGGATTGGCAGAAGGCGTGGATGGTGCCGATCCGCATGCCGCCGGGCAGGTCGAGCACCTGGGCGAACAGCCGGCGCGCCTCGGCGCGGACGCGGGCGCTGGGCGCGGCCCGCAATTCGGCGAGTTCGTGGTCGAGCCGGTCGTCGGCCATCGTGGCCCATTCGCCGAGCCGGCGCTGCAGCCGCAGCGCCATTTCGGCGGCGGCGGCCTTGGTGAAGGTGAGGCACTGGATGCGGCCCGGCGCGGCGCCACCCAGCATCAGCCGCAGGATGCGGTCGGTCAGCAGCTTGGTCTTGCCCGACCCGGCCGACGCCTCGACGAAGGCCGAGACCTGCGGATCGGACGCCGCAAGCTGCTCGTCGACGGCGCGCTGTCGGGCGGTGGTCAAGCGTCGTCTTCCAGCACGGCCCATTCCGCCACCCGGGCCAGCTGGCGGTAGTCGGAGAAGCGGGGCGCATTGCCGGGGTGCGGCTGGGAGAGGTAGGGCTGGGCCGGGTCGTCGAAGGCGGCGACCAGGACGGCCAGCGCCTGCGCGGCGTCCGCCACCTTGGCCGGGATGCAGGCAGGCTCCTTCTTGAACAGCTCGTGCACCTCGCCCGGCACGAAGCCGCCGGTCAGGTGCCAATAGGCCAGTTCCGCGGCGTCGCCCACCAGGCTGGAACCGAAGGCGCCGGCCTTGGCCATCGCCGCCTCGAGCAGCAATTGCGGCGCGTAGCCCTGCTCCACGTCGCGGCCACTAGGGATGACGCCGGTCTTGTAGTCGAGCAGGGCCAGGCCGCCATCGGCGCAGCGCTCGATGCGGTCGGCGCGGCCGTTCAGCAGGAAGGGGCGGCCGGGGACGGGCACCTGCCAGGCGCCCGGCGCCTCGACCTGGATCATGGTCTTGGGGCCGAACAAGCGCCGGGTGCGCTCGGTCTCGGCCACCCAGTCGGCGATGCGGGCGAGGCGGGGGCGCCACCAGGCGGCCAAGGCGGGGCGCAGCGCCTGATCGGCCAGCACGCGGTGCATCTCGCCGCGCAGCCGGGCCGGGGCGTCGGGCGGGTAGGTCGGCGGTAGGGCGGCGATGAAGGCGGCGATCGCCTTGTGCACGATCACGCCGTAATCGGCGGCGTCGGCCGCCTGTTCCAGCGGATCGAGCGCGCGCAGGCCGAGCACGCGCCGGGCGTAGATGGCGTAGGGGTCGCGGAGCCAGGTCTCGATCTCGGTCACGCTGAGCTGCCGCGGCCTGGCCTCCACCGGGGGCCGGGGCTGCGGCGGGCGGGCGGGGCGCGGCCCATCGGCGGGCTGGTCGAGCAGCCCCGCCCAGTGCGCGGCCGGGTGCTGCTGCAACGCCTGGCCGTGCCCGGCCAGGAACGCCTCCAGCCGCACCAGCCAGCGGGCGGGGACCGCGGGCGCCCCGTCACGCCGCCGCGGGCACGACAGGATGGTGACCGGCGCGGCGCAGGCGGCGAGCGCGAAGTCGTGCGCCATCCCGCCCACGCGCTCCTCGGGGGAGGTCAGCCCGGCGGCGGCGCGCATGGGCCGGCTCATCCACGGGCCCGGGTCGGTCGCGGGCGGCCAGACGCCTTCGGCCAGGCTGCCCAGCACCACCAGGTCGAAGGATTGCAGCCGCGCTTCCAGCAGGCCGAGGATCGCGACCCGCGGATGCTCCCCGCCATCCCGCCCGCGGATCGCCCGGCGGCTGCGCACCACCGCGCCCTGCATCGACGCCTCCAGCAAGCCGGGCAGGGTGCCGACCGGCTGCGCGGGCAGGATCGGCAGGGCGCCCTGCAGGGCGGTCAGGTGCAGGGCCAGCGCCTCGCCTTCCTCGCGGGACCAGAGGCGGTGGGCGCCCTGCTCCGCATCCGTCTCGGCCACGGCTTCGGCCGTCTCGATCAGCGCGCGCAGGGCCTCGGCGGGCGTCGCGTCCGCGCGCGCGGCGATGGCCATGATGGGGGCGAGGCGGCGCTCCAGCCGGTCGAGCAGGTCGATGACCCCGGCGTGCTCCTGCTGGCGGGCGGCGGCGCGCAGGCCGGCCACGCCAGCGGGCGGCGCGGGTCCGCGCAGGCACGACCGCTCCAGCCGGCGCGTGGCGCGGCGGCAGGCGGCGGGGGCGAGGCCGAGCGCCGCCAGCGGGTGCTTGAGCAGGGACAGCAAGGCCACCGGCGCGAGCCCGTCGGCCACGGCGCGGGCGAGCAGGCGCAGGAAGGCGGCGGGCGGCGTATCGGCCAGGGCCTCGCCGGCGCTGTCGTCCACCACGACGCCGTAGCGGCCGAGTTCGGCGGCCACCCGGAGCGCCAACTGGCGGTCGGGCGTGACCAGCGCGGCGCGGGCGTGCGGAGCCTCGAGGGCATCGCGCAGCGCGAGCGCGATGGCGACGGCCTCTTCCTGCTGGTCGGCGGCCTCGAGGCGGAACAGGTCCCTGGTGTGCGGCGTGAAGGGCAGCCGCCAGTCCGAGAGCGCGGTTGCGGGGAGCAGGGCCCGCCACAGGGTGGGCGCCCGCGCGCGTCCCTCCCCTGCGGCCGCGGCCTGCAGCGGAACGACGTCGCCCCGGCCGGCGCCCATGCTGGCCAGCAGCCGCTGCATCCCGGCCTGCGGATGGCCGTCGTCGAGCCCGGCCCACACGTCGTCCGCAAGCTCCAGGTCGAGGCCCGGCAGGATCGCCGCACCCTGGGGCAGCCGCGCGACGACGCGCATGAGCCGGGCGACGGCGGGCACGCCGCCGGTGGTGCCGGCGACCACCACGGGGTAGTCCGGCGCGGCCGCCTCCCAGGCCTGCGCCTGCCGGTCGAGCAGGCGCAGGCCGCGGGCGGCAGTGTCCAGCAGGCCGTTATCGTCCAGCCAGTCCGGCCAGGCGCGGGTGACCACCTGCAGGAACTCGATCGTGCGGCCCCAATGCTCGGCGTAGCCGGCGTCCGCGGCGGCGGGCAGGGCTTCGGTAAGGTCCACCTCGGCGCGGTGCGCTTCGTCCAGCAGGCTTGCCAGCTCCATTGCCAGCAGCCAGGCGCCGTCCGCGGTGGCGGGGGCGCCGTATTCGCCGCCCATGGCCATGACCAGCCGGGTCAGCACGGCCAGGCGCAGCATGGGGTCCACGGCGGGGGGCAGGTCGAGCGCGCCGGCGAGCGCCAGCGGCGCCTCGTCGAGGGCGCCGAGGGCGGCGATGCGGGGCAATAGCAGCGGGCGGCCCTCGGCGGCGCGCAGGAAGGCCTCGGTCAGCCCGCGTGCGGCCCGGCGGGTGGGCAGCAGGATCAGGCCGTCGGCAACCGAAAGCGGGTCGCCGCCGCGCCGGGCCAGCCACCAGGCGGCGAGGCCGTCCAGGAAAGGCGCGCCGGGCGGGATGGTGTAGAGGCTCACAGCCGGCCCGCCCAGCCGTGCAGCGTCGCGGTGCGCGCGTCGCGGCCCGCATGGGCCAGCACCACCGACAGCGCATCCGGCGGGCGCAGGTCGCCCAGCCGGTCCGGCCATTCCACCAGCACCACGCCGTCCCGGGCTTCCTCCCAGCCGAGTTCGAGCACGGCGCGGGGGCCATCGAGGCGCCAGAGGTCGAAATGCGCCACCGGCCCAAGCGGCGCGTCGTAGCTCTGCACGAGGGTGAAGGTGGGGCTCGGCACCGGCAAGGCGGGGTCGGCGAGCAGGGTCCGCAGCACGGCCCGGGCCAGCGCGCTCTTGCCGGCGCCGAGCGGGCCCTCGAGCAGCACGGCGTCGCCCGGCCGCAGCAGGCCGGCGATCCGCGCGCCCAATGTTTCCGTCGCGAGGAGGTCCGGCAACGGGAGCGCGAGCGGGGGGAGCGGAAACGGCGGCACGCCCCACCTATAGCCGGTTCCCCGGTGGGATAAACCTCTGTAGGAAGGCGCCATGCCGGACCAGATCGAGACCGACGTCGCCATTATCGGGGCGGGCCCCGTGGGCCTGTTCGCCGCGTTCGAGTGCGGCATGCTGAAGCTGCGCTGCGCCTTGATCGACGCGCTCGGCGAGATCGGCGGCCAGTGCAGCGCGCTGTATCCGGAGAAGCCGATCTACGACATCCCGGCGCATCCGACGATCACCGCCGGGCACCTGATCGGCAACCTCGAGGCGCAGATCGCGCCGTTCGGCGTGCCGCGGCTGCTGGGCCGCAGGGTCGAGCGGCTGCAGGGCGATGCCGGGCGGTTCCGGCTGGGCACCGACCGGGGCGACGAGGTCCGCTGCAAGGCGGTGATGCTGGCCGCGGGCGCGGGCGCCTTCGGCCCCAACCGTCCGCCGCTGGCCGGGCTAAACGAGTACGAGGCCTCGGGCGCCGTGCAGTATCTGGTGCGGCGGCGCGAGAACTACCGGGGCAAGCGCGTGGTGATCGCAGGCGGCGGCGATTCCGCAGTGGATTGGGCGCTGTCGCTGCGCGAGCTGGCGGAGAAGGTGTACGTGGTGCACCGCCGGCCGAAGTTCCGGGCGGCGCCCGACACCTGCTCGCAGCTCGCGGCGGCGGCGGCGGAGGGGCACTTGGAGCTGGTCATCCCCTACCAGCTGCACGGGCTGCATGGCGAGCACGGGCGGCTCAGCGCGGTCGAGGTGGCGGACATGGCGGGGAACACGCGGATGCTGGAGGCCGACCGGCTGCTGCCGTTCTTCGGCCTTTCCATGGACCTCGGGCCCATTGCCGGCTGGGGCCTCGACCTCGAGCGCAGCCATGTGCAGGTAGAGCCCGCCACCTGCCAGACCTCGGTGCCGGGCGTGTTCGCCATCGGCGACGTCGCGACGTATCCCGGCAAGCTGAAGCTGATCCTGCAGGGGTTCAGCGAGGGCGCGATGGCGGCGCACGCCATCCACCCGATCGTGCATCCCGACACGGCGCTGCACTTCGAGTATTCCACGAGCAAAGGCGTGCCGGCGGCATAGTGGACGCGATCGCGGTATCCGGGCTGAGCAAGCGGTATGGCGACGTGCTCGCGGTGGACGATGTGGCGTTCAGCGTGGCGCCGGGCCGCACGCTCGGGCTGCTGGGCGGCAACGGGGCGGGCAAGACCACGACCATCGCGATGCTGCTCGGCCTGCTGATCCCGAGCGCCGGCAGCATCCGCGTGCTGGGCCACGACATGGCGCGGGACCGGTTCGCGGCGCTGGCGCGGATGAACTTCTCCTCGCCGTACATCGCGCTGCCGTCGCGGCTGAGCGTGGCGGAGAACCTGCGGGTGTATGGGCATCTCTACGGGGTGCGGCGGCTGGAGGCGCGCATCCGCGAGCTGGCCGGGCAACTGGAACTGACCGGGTTCCTGGATCGCCCGGCGGGCAACCTCTCGGCCGGGCAAAAGACGCGGGTGGCGCTCGCCAAGGCCCTGATCAACCGGCCGGACGTGCTGCTGCTGGACGAGCCCACCGCCAGCCTCGACCCCGATACCGGCGACATGGTGCGCAGCTGGCTCGAGCGCTACCGGGCGGAAAGCGGCTGCACGATCCTGCTCGCGTCCCACAACATGGCAGAGGTGGAGCGGCTGTGCGATGGGGTGCTGATGCTCAAGCAGGGCCGCATCGTGGACCAGGGCGCGCCGGCCGAGCTGCTGGACCGCTATGGGCGGGACGACCTGGAGCAGGTGTTCCTCGACATCGCCCGCAACCGGGTCGCCGTGTCGTGAGCCGGCGGATTTGGGGGCTGATGTACCGGCATCTCGCGCTGTACCGCCGGTCCTGGCCGCGGGTGCTGGAACTGATGTACTGGCCGGTGCTGCAGATGTGCATCTGGGGCTTCACGGCCAGCTTTCTCACCGGGCGCATGGGCGGGGGCGCCGCCATGGCCGCCAGCGCACTGCTGGGCGGAGTGCTGCTGTGGGAGGTGGCGCTGCGCAGCCAGATGGGGGTGGCGATCAGCTTTCTCGAAGAGCTGTGGTCGCGCAACCTGGGCCATGTGTTCGTGAGCCCGATCCGGCCCTGGGAGATGCTGGCCGCGCTGATCGGCATTTCGGTGCTGCGGATGCTCGTCGGCGTGCTGCCGGCCATCCTGCTGGCGTTCCTGCTCTATGCCTTCAACCTGTTCGCCATGGGCCCGGTGGTGGTGCTGTTCTTCGCCAACCTCATGATCATGGGCTGGTGGGTGGCCTTGGGGGTGATCAGCCTGATCCTGCGCCACGGGGCCGGGGCGGAGGCGCTGGCGTGGTCGGTGCTGTTCGGGCTGACGCCGTTCTCGGCGGTGTTCTATCCGGTCTCGGTGCTGCCTGCGGCGGTGCAGCCCTTGGCGCTGGCCTTGCCGTCGTCGCACGTGTTCGAAGGGATGCGCGCGGCGCTGGCGGGCGTCGTACGGTGGGACGAGCTGGCCTGGGCGGTCGGATTGAACGCGGTCTGGATGGGCGCGGGATTGCTGCTGTTCGCGCGGCAGTTCCGCCAGGCGCGGCTGCGCGGCGCGTTGTTGAGCATCGGGGAATGATGGAAACCAGATTTTGGCTGATCCGGCACGCGATCGTGGCGGAGAACGAGCGCGCGCAGCTGTATGGCGTCATGGACGTGCAGCTGTGCCCGGACAGCCTGGTGGCGCAGGTGCCGATGTACCGCGCCCTGGCCGCCCGGCTGCCGCGCCCGGCGGCGTGGGGCTGCACGCCGCTGTCGCGGACGCGGCGGACGGCGGAGGCGATCTTCGCCGCCGGCTATCCCGTGCAGGACCTGCTGCTCGAGCCCGGTCTCATCGAGCAGGACCTGGGCCGCTACCAGGGGCTGAAGCACGTGGAACTGCCGCCGCTGCTGACCCTGCCGGCGCACCCGTTCTGGCCGCTGGCGGGCAGCGAGCGGCCGCCGGGCGGGGAAAGCGTAGCGGAGATGCTCGTGCGCGTCGGCGCGGCGCTCGAGCGCATGGCGGCCGCCCATGCGGGCGAGGATGTGGTGGTGGTCAGCCATGGCGGGGCGATCCGCGCCGCGGTGGGCCATGCCATGGGCGTGGGCGCCGACGCGGTGCTGCATCTCTCGGTGCAGAACCTCTCGCTGACCCGGCTGGACCGGCTGCCGGAGGGCTGGCGTGTCGGCTGCGTGAACGAGTTGCCGGGCGTCTAACCCTGCCTGTGAAGAAAGCCTAGGTAAGACTATAATTACACGCTAGGATCGGTTTTCCAGGTGGAAGGGAAAACCGATGCTTCGTTCCATGTTTGCCGGGTTGCTGGCGCTGTTGCCGGTGGTGGCCCAGGCCCAATCCGAGCAGCAGCAACTCGTGGACCGCGCGTCGCTGGCCGCCCAGGAGCTGCTGAA
>JAABUK010003463.1_pt1 | contig 26630 bp, 25 predicted proteins | sample 5559141 | NCBI WGS metagenome assembly JAABUK01 (sample SAMN10711869, study PRJNA513367) | rock metagenome | isolation source: Antarctica rocks | place: Antarctica: Victoria Land, Pudding Butte nord | collected 2016-01-03
AAAAAAAGCAGCCGTGAGGCCCACAAATCCCGTCACATTAACCAACCTGCAAACATGAAAAGCTGATTATCCACCCACCCACCCAGCGCCATCGCTCAGCCTCGCAGCAAATTCCAAAGCAACACTAAGCACAAAACGTAAGTCGTAGGAGAGACCGAGACGGCGCGTGTTTATTTAAGTAGTCCGCCGGCATCCGCTATATCCATGGAGCTGGCCGCACCAGCTCCATTCCATTGCGTTGTTTCAGACTCGCGTCTGGGTCGGTAGGAAGGCGGTGGTGGGGGCTGTTGCGGCGACGACCTGGAGTTGCTTCTGCCGTCCTGACTGTAGGCGGATGCGCCTCGGCTGAAGTTGGGGGGCGCGGAAGGAGGGGGTGGCGGTGCGGGCTGCTGTTGGCGTGAGCGTGAAGGCTCATGTGCTGCAGGAGGAAGAAGGGCGGTGGAACGGTCGAGGTCTGTGGAGGTGCGGGTGGTGGTGGTGGAGAGGAGACCGCCGATGTCGGATATGGGCGTGCTTGAGTCGTTTTGGGAGGGTCGGCGCGGTTGAGGTTGTGGTGGCGCAGATGCCGCATATCTGGCAAACTCCGAGTGAGAGGATGATTGCTTGGTATCTAGTGGGCTTTTTGAGAAAGGAGAAGATGTCACTTTCTCGTCACTCTGCATCAGGCTGCCTACATCAAAGAAGGACATCTTCTTTAGCGTCAATAGAGTTCTCACGGCTTCAGCAGGTCTGTCAGTGTTGCCCACGTCGTGCTTCAAATCTGTTGAGTCCGTCGAGATGGAAGAAACGTCATCTTCGGCCATACGTCTGGCCATCTCGCCTTTCTCTGCGGAAGAATGATCAGGAAGAGGAAGCACCGGCTGGGCTGCCGTAGAGGGTATCGACGACCCTCGAGATCGGAGCTCAGGCGGTAGACACATGCCCACATCGCCGACAAGATCAGAGTCACTGCCAAAATGATGATGTGTTATCATTTGGCGTTTCGTCAAGGTCCTTTCGAGCGAGCTGGTACCTCCGGAGCTTTCTCTTCTGTATTTGGGCTTCTTGGTACCTCTGTCCCTTATGAAGGAGCCGATAACAATGCTATTACTGACTCCTGCGGCGGCGAGGATTTCCAAGGAGGCAAGCAGAGAACGGTATTGTTGCGCATTACCACGCCTGATGGTCGATGGGACCCTGTAAGCTGTGATTGCGACAAGCGCCAACGAAAGTACGAAAAGCAGCACAAGTGAGATTTTGCGCGTCGTTGGCATCGCAGACATGAGGACGATAGGGATCGGATAGACAACCAAGAGCAAATCGGTGATGATATCGCATGTTCCCATTGTCAGCAGCTGGACTACTCCTTCCCTACATTGCGGACCAGGATCAGGTACGACCTGCCAGTAGTGACGGAAAGGTTGACATTCGGCCAGCGTACCTATAACCACCGCGGCGAAAGTGGCAAGCAGGAAATATCGAATGACTCGAAGGCCAATCTCGTAAGACCTGCGCCAGTATGCGCCAACAATGCGCTTCAGGAATTCCAAAACGGTGAGTTTGGCGGTCCAAATAAATGCGGCATAGAAGACACGCGAGGCAAGGACCAGCCTGCTGCCGATTTGTCGGTGATGTACATCGGTTGCTGACAAGGCATCTGAGGCCGTGTTGTTTGTTCCCCATATCAATATCACATGTACGAGAGCCATCCGGACAATCAAAGGTATGATGCTAGCAGCCATGATTTTGTCTTCCCGAAATAATGTCTCGGTTCTCACGTATCTACCACAGACCCTGACGAGTATCACCGCCAGAGCGAAGCCCGTACACCACCAACTGACCAACAAAGTGGGGTTCATATCAATCTTCGTTTGCAGCGCTGGAGGCTGGACATGGTACAATCCGCGCGAGGCCATGCCGGTGATGGCTGATGGCGCAATGACCTCGGACATGATCAGGGAGTAGTTTTGATGTTCAATACTCCGTATCGCCCAGTGAGTCGTCATTCACGGACTATCCGAGCTTGTTGTCATGATGAAAGAAAGCTTTCCATAGAACGGGCTTTCCCGATTTGCGGCTTTGAACAACGACTAGCATAGGCATGGGCCTGGCCGAGTTTCGGTGTATATGGGTCGTCGAACATTGGCTGTCAATGCGATTGTGTGTCAAAGGTGTGGGTCAAGGCATAGTGACAGGATCAGGAGTTGTCTTGAAGACAACGTCTTTGAGGCCGTGGGATGAGGCGCCCAGTGACTCGGGAACCCGGATAAGATATTGAGATTAGGCCACGGGTAGGGGTTGGGGTTGCGCCCAGGCAGATTGCAGGGTTCATATCCGGGGCCTTTATCAAGGCAGACTCACAGGCGGCGTCTGTTTCCGAGCCTTCACATCGTGGCCCCGAACAGAGCGAACCTTGTCAGCTGGAAGGTCCATGAAGCTTTGATGATCTTTTGCGCATAATAGAGCTTACCTGGGATCTGTTGACCTCGTGAAAATGAAGCTGTGTCTGGAACGGAACAGGTTATACTGCCGAGGCTCGGACACGGACCTGGAAGGAATAAGGTCCGCTGCAGCCTGGGCAATCTCCGCGTTCTTCTTATCATAAGTTGTTGTGATGACGATCTCATTCACACCTGTTGAAATCTCATTAGCGTACTTCCAACGTGTCCTAACTCGACCTTCGACTACCACTACTCTCAGGTCCCAACTCGACGCATCGACATGGTCCTGCATTCATCTGTTTGAGTAAATAAGGTCTTGTGGATAGAGGACAATCTTGAAGCATATCTTCACGCTCCATCATATACACTCGTCGTGTAGAATCGCTACCGCGGCGTTGCCCGCGTTGGGTTGAGCCTCGCCCTATCGGGCAATACGCCCCTCGCCGCCACTCCTCCCACCCTCCTCAGTTCCTCCTGTCTCCCCCTCCCAGATGGCCTCTCCTTCCTGCCTCTTGCGCCGCCGCCTCCAGTCCCGCAGCGCTGAGCGCTGACGACGTTCCCCACCTGGCTCTACCCCTCGCCTCGATCTAATCACCCTCCGAGCTATCCCATGCTTTTATTCGACTCTCTCTTGATGAATTGATCTATCTACCAGCCTAATCGTAAACGGCGACGTCAATACAGAGTCTGCTTTATCAGACTCAGCGGCTGACGATTTATGCGATGATACTCCAATCAAATATTATATCATCGTTTTTCATCTCCTCAGCCCTTTGATCAACACATCCCTTGTCTAAGGCACTGGCAATATTAACACGGTTAAATACCGCTTTGACGGTCCTTTCGCCTCTGTCTCAATGATCGTGGCATGTCAGCTCTTGAAGATCTCACATCGGCTGATTTAATGTGTGACCAAGATCAATAATAAAATGTGCCGTGATGCTGATTACGTCACTCGATCGTGGCACAGCAACAGTCAAAAGCAGACTTGAAAACATCTCCGGAAATATGCAGAAGATGTTCGGCGTCTCACGTCATCCGAGAATGTCCCTGTGAGCACTAGAGTCTGTCTTGATGGTGGATTCTGACAGGGATTATATGAGTTTTTGTTCAGCTGAGAGTAAACAAAGTCAATAAGAAATATACTTTGATGAGGCCGCTTTGAGATCGGCCTCGCTTATTGACTACGGTTATCAAAGCTCAGATCTTGGGCGGTCAGAGGTCTATCCCCTGCGTCACCGAATGGGCAATATGCCTTACTTATTCCCAATAAGGCATGTTGCCCATTCAGTGACGCAGGCGTGTGACAGAGTTCATCAGCAAATCCCTCTCTAAGACTGCACCAGGATCTGCCTTGTTATCCAGGTCTCGACCCGCTTCAGCTATTGTCAGACAGCCTGCGCCACAGCCTGCGCCTTAGGGTGCCTATCGGCCTGTCTTGAGCCAATTTCCGGCCCATTTCCTTCATACCGGAAGCCCTAGAGAGCGCGTGTAAGTAGGACTCTCTGAACACGAGCGTGAGGCGCAACTGACAATTATGCAGCTCAATCTACTGTTCGAAAGGAAGAATATCATGAACGGCCGTCGAGCTACCGGCCCTCATAAACTGCTTGTGGGTCAATTCCTTGGCAACCCAAGTTGCGCATACATAATCGACCCAGAATCACAGAAGAGGATATCACCGATGGCTACATTTTGGCTACAAACACCTCTTGAAAAGTGTTGAGGATAGGCACAGACATCGTCGCCAAATTTGGGCCCGAGGTCGCAGCTGGCCTTGTTGTGTTTGCTGCTTATTTCAAAGCTGACAGTGGTTTCGTACATGATGGAATGATTGATATGACGGCCCGATGTTCAGAAGCCCAACACTGACTGGTGGGGGGGGGTGCCTGAGTATGGGTGGCTGTCGCTCGTAGCCGTCGCCGACTTTCTTCTGCATGACAAGCCGCTGTGCCGGGCTAGCGTCCGATCATGGCCTGGATTTCCATCTCCCGCGGGCCAATCAGCGGCGAGGGTGAATCATTCCAAATGAACAGTCTGCCCAGGTGCATTGCACATGTCGTGCTTAGCGCGAATCATTGTAGCTGGAGATCAATCGCACTCTGACTTGCACGGTTGCATGGTTGCGCGCGTCGCGCCTTGACGCCGGTATGTGTCTATCGGGGTGCGACAGAAGACCAGCGTCTGTATTGGTTCCCTCACTTCCAAAGATATTCTCCTAGAAAAAGCCCAGCGAGATCGAGACGTGTGCTTCTTTTGGTCGGCCGTTTGCTTAGGTCACGTGGCTTGGCTTCGGCCGCCTTGGCAAGCTCGACTTCTGATGCGTTTGACTCGCACCAAAGGGAACTGAGGGTGCCTACCTGCTGCCCTCCCACGACTACCTGCTGCGCATCCTGATCTTCAAGTGTCACCGGCGGAGACTCCGGCTCAAGATTGGTCGCTTGAGGTGATGGACTTCGCACAATACCTAAAGCCGATGAAGAGGAGCTGGGGAGTTCGTTTTCAGTGGCATTTAAAGGAGTGTATATTGAAGCTATATGTTCGCATTCACAGCGAATGAATGGAGTTGCTGTGTGCTCTGATCTTGGAAAGGAATGTGACGCCAACAGTGCATTTCTGTGTTCTGCTCAAATAGATGAGAAGGAATGAAATGGACGATTGTTCTGAAAGTCCAGGTGTTATCCGTCTTCGTTCATGAAGAGCCGCTGTTCGAGGGAGCTTCATTCCTTGGACCTTGAGGGTCTAGTAGTCCTCGCCCCGGCTAATAATCTCCTTTCCTGTGCTGCGAAGTAAGATTGTCTTCCACGAGTCAGCATTAAAGTCCTATGGTGAAGACAAGTCGTCCCAACTCACATGCTCGAATTGTGCAACATACGAGCCTTTGGTGTCGCTGAGCGCAGAATAGCTTTGGACGATGCCGTTGGAAACAAGGTTGCTCAACTATTCATAACAGGTGAGTTAATATACCAACAAAACAAAGAGCTGTTCTTTAAATAAATATCGTATCTGAGAGTAAAACTCACCCCAAAGAGATACCTCTCTAGACCAAGACGATCAAGGTAACGGCGACAGAATACCAACGTTCCGAAATTCTGATCAATGGTCTTCAGGAGAGACTTCGCAGACGATAGATGGAGATATGGCCTCACAATGTCGGTATTCCTGCAGTAGCCATATACGCCTAGAGAGTCCTTAAAGAAGGATCAGCAAGAGCATGACATCGATACGTGGACGCTGGTGCTTACATCGTCCTTTACGTAGCCTCTACCAGTGCTCCCAAAGGTCTCGATTGCAAACACTTCACCTTCTTCCATCTTTGTCTCGTCAGAATTCTTCACGAATGGCACTTGTTTGTCCCCATGAATACGATAACGTTTGATGTCATGGCCCGTAATGTTCCTGATAGCTCTCACTGGGAATGTCTTGCCGTTGATCTCAACTTCATAGCTCTCCATGACATCTTGGATTGCGGCGCCAATTTCACTCATTCTTGCATCGATGCCAGCATGCTGCCCACCAATCAGTATGCCTTCAAAGACTCAAATCCTTAATCACAAGCTCACCTTGACCCCAGTACTTGTCGCAGCTTTCACGGAAGCGAGCAGATTGTCGTAAACAGGGTCGAACGCCATAGTAAAGGCGCTATCGACGATTCTACCATTGACATGGACTCCAAAGTCGACTTTCATAACATCGTCTTGGGACAAGGCGATTTCCTTTCCAACATTTGGAGTGTAGTGAGCTGCGCAGTTGTTCAGAGCCAGTCCTGTTGGGAAAGCGATGCCAGCCTTCAGGTTGTCGCCTGGCTCTAGACCCTGGTGACCAGTCAAGGCTCGGATGCCATCCTCAATACCTTCAGCAATCTCGGTCATCGTCTGGCCGGGCTTGACATTCTGCTGTGCCCAGTGACGAACTTGGCGGTGCACTTCCGCTGCCTGACGATACTCATTAAGGTAGTCATCATCCATACGGTCGAGATAGCGGGTCTCTTCGCCGGTGGTCCTGGATGTATTCTCGTCATGGCTGTAAGCAACAATCTCACCTTCGGGATAAACACCGGTTGGGAAGAGGCTTGACAATACAACACGAGGTGGCGAAGATTGCTTTAGGATAACGGCGGCTGCAATTTTTTTCTTGTTCTTATTCTTGGATCTCTTGCGTTTCTTCTTCTTATCTATACCAATCCTATTGGTTAGAAGGCTAAATCGGAAGCATTGCCGGGTGATCGTGAATGCAATGAATCGACACATACCAGTATTCCCGGTGGAGGCGCTCATCAAGTCCACGCCTCTTTGATCATTGTCATCGTCATCGTCGTCGTTATTTCCGCCGCAGTCATCATCTCCCACTCCGAGCTTCTCGCTGGCCGATTTCGGAACGATTTGGGGCACCGGCCCATTCGAGGCTCCGTCTGTGATGTCTCAGTAAAATAAACGAGTAAGGACTTAGCGGATTTCAAACCATTGGGCCGCTGTTGATGGTTTTGAGGAGTCTTCGAGCCCATAGTTGCTTCGGGACTGAATGCATATGCGGTGTTGGAGTTTGTCAGCCGACTAGAACGAAATTTGGTGAGATCGTGGGGTCTTCAGAGCTGACACAAATGCTCGCTGGAGTATGACAGCTTTTGTTAAAGCGGCAGATACGGTAGCCCACTACTTGAGCAACGTCTCCATCGCGACCACTTCGGAGCTGCTTCGAAATTCGGCCTTGGATGGGTCTATTTTTCGTTCTCTCCGGGAGAGAGAGATCCTGACTTCAACTATCATAGACAAATGATAGCCCCCTCTCCCTTCTGTTTTCCACATCATTCAATCCCTCTTTGAGCAACGCCCTCCAAGGCATCGTCACTACGTTTTGATTTGGAGTTGTCATTACTTGATTTAGGAAACGAGCGGTAGGTTCAGGGGTTGGGTGGGTCTGTTGTTGTGTAGAACTCGGGATGGCCACGATTCTCCCGGTAGCTTATACCACTGAACTTGGATGATATCTGAGTGGCCCTTCCACTTTCTGCACAGGAAAGTTGATCAAGACCACTAAAATCAAAAGAAAACCTCAAGTCTTCCTCATCTCATCAATATACTTAGCCTCCGGCTTCCTATACCCAAGACAGGTCCCATCCCTAAAATCCACCTCCTCATCCTCAGCCTGCTTATACTTTCCCTGCATCAAATCCCTCATATAAGTATACGGGCAATCTCCCGTCCCGCCTATAACAGCAACATATCCTCGGCGCCCAAACTGAAACAGATTATTCTCAACTAGCCACTCCCTTCTCTTCCTCCTCACATCGTCAACTCGAATCTCGCAGGCGAAAATACTGTCAGGAGTGCTATCCCCCCTCTCAAGGATGTTTCCCTCGGGATCAACGAACATGGCCTCGCCCATGCTCCGCGACGTACCATCCGTGCCCGCAAGCGCAACACTGATGGTGAACATTAGATTCGTGAATGCGTTAGACCGGTTTGTCAGTTCCCAGCTCTGCTTAAAGGGCGACGTATATCCTGCCGTCCGCAGGAGGCCTTCAGCACCCTGATAGGCGGCCTAAGTTGGCTGGTCTGTGCGATAGTTGAGCATTCTGAACGCCTACGGACGATCTAAACGAAATCCCTTACCAACGTCGTGGGATCTGACTACCATCCTCAGGTTATCGCATGGCCGGCGTGGGGATGGGCCACTCCAGGTGGGTCGGTGGTGGTACAGACCACTTTTGGTGGGCTAGGCCAGCAATGGGATGGGCCACCCGAATTGGGATGAGCGACTTTGGATGGGTCAAGACGGTTTGGGAATGGGCCACTCTAGGTGGGTGCACCTTAACTGACCTGGGCTAACAGATGCCTATTTTGACGAATCGGTCACTGGCAATGGAAGAGCCAATTGTTCTTCTCTTACATAAGCTTCGTCCTATGTCTGAGAATAAGCTTCTAACAAAGTTTGGCAACGGGAGATTTGGCAAGACCCTCGAGGCAGAGAAACAGTCACGTGACGTTAAGAGTTGGACTACTCGAATTGTAGTCAGCACAATTATTGATTGGAGGAGAGATGGGCTACAATGCGAAAGCTCTAGCCGAACTTCTCTGTGGTCGCTCTCCTTGGTAAGTCTTTCTATTCATGATCTATGCCACTATTTGAATAGATAACGCCAGGACGAGTCGGCCACGACGCAGCTTCACTGTTCAGAAGCCATTCAACTCATACTGGTTGATCTTAGGACCACTTGGAAGAGCCATCAGTAGATCTAGAACGAAATCACCTTCCCTTTGCAGGAATTCAATGAAGTCCGGATTCTTCATCAATCGATCGAGACTTGTGGCTGCATATCGAGCCACCAACCGTCGCATTCTATCTGGAGCCTTAAAACCCTGCTGAGACCATTAATGAATGGCTCTGCGAAGACGGTGTAACTCGTCAACGATCCCTACCTTGAGCACGATGTAAAACACATTGATCGGGAGGCTTTGCTTCTGCTGGAGTCGTAGTATCTTTCTGGTGGAGCCGGAACACCTTCTACTGGGGCCGGAGCGTCTGTAACTTCCTCTACCGAAGTCTCCATCACTGCCTCTCCTGCCAGGTAGTCTGTTGCAGTCCCTCTGGAAATCTCATCCAATGAAGCCTCGTCTGAAGGCTTATGCGATGTGTTTCTTCTTGATGTCGCATCCGGCGACGGCGTCCCGTCGTATATGATTTCTATCATCTCCAAAGTGGCTGCCGGACTTGGTCGGGCAGGTTCGGCGGCCCGAAAGAAATCATTACCCTCGGAAAGAATGGTTGTCAGTTGCTGAAAAGCCTCAGAGAGAGAGTAGAGCATAATATAGTAGATCTCAAAACTGGCCTACCCTCCAAAAGCGCCTTGCAAGTTTTTCGGATAAAGTACATGTCAGACAAATTGCGGGCTAGATAGCGCAAATAGGGCAGAAGTGTCTGTAGAATTGAATTGAGTGCAATTAAATGGATGTAATTGACTGTCTAAATCTATGTAGAATTGCGCATTGAATGAGTGTTATATACTCAAGAAATGCGCTCAAAATAGCCTTGTTGGACAGGGCGCAGGCTAGCTGAAACCTTGACCAATGGACGCCCTGAGGCCTAGGCTGTTTGACAGTACATCTTTATTCCACGGAGTGCACCACCCGACGAAACCCAAGAAATGTACTTCCATCTTCAATTCCATCTATCTCCGTCAAGCTTGTCTTGTCTCACCTGAAACCGTATCTAGCTATTCTTCTACCACTCGGGCGTATACTCCATCTCTTCTTGTCCGATACTGTCTTCGTCAAGGTTACATTTTCGCATTGTGAAGCTCATCGACCACCTTCGTCGTAATACTAGCAGATTCTTTCCAACGCGCCTGGATATTGTCGACATGACGATCTGAGGTCAGAGAGTAGCGGAATGGAGTTATTACCTTTGTCGTCGCATCCCGCATTCGTCCCATAAAGCACAGCGGTCGTTGGCGCACGCTACTGCAGGTTTATTGCGCTACGGAGATACTTCTGCATGGCCTTGTCGGGTGCGTCCGACTAGATCTAGGCTCTGAATATCCGATCTCGCTGGCTTTGGTAGGTCCATAGCCTCAAGCCCTTACGTGCATTGCTAGAGATTGGCCCCAGGCCAGTTTAGCGGATAGCGACCCAGCCTCGAACGACTTAGCATAAGTTGCAGATGTCTTACAAGGTTCCTGCTATTCTTAGACTTATGTAAGTCATCTTACCTCTGCTCTGTTCTTCTTTGAGCTTCTTTCCCAGCGCATATGCTAGCCACGACGATATTGTATAGGTGCTGTCTCTCGAATCCGACAGTTGCTTTAGTGCTTTGGACGGACTCAGACTGTCGTACGAGCCCCAGCGACCTCCCTCCAACTACACAAAGGTACCGTTGTCACACTCGTCCATCGCGAAAAGACACAGCTGCCAAGCAACAACACTCGACTCCATGACAGGTGAAGGCTTTTGCTGAGTATCCACACCGCGTGATAGAACTCTTCTTCCCATCGATGTTTCTTCGCCATCTGGCGTAAGCTAACTAAAGATCAGCGTCATGCGAACGACGGTATATTACCTCATAGATCATATCAGCCTAGAGTCGTTTTAAAAGCCCTACGAAAGAGATGGAAGGTAGACGGCATCAAATTGAACAAGCGCAAGCAGCTACCATTCGATGCGACGGAGAATGAGTTGCTACGAAGCAGACTGGCGAACTCTGCGAGAACATCCGAGAAGGGCTGATCGACTTGCTCCTCGACGAGCGAAGGAAAGGCCATCACGCGCTCGTCATCCAAGTCGCCATCTTTTCCAGGGTCCGGGATCACCACCTTGTTCAAGTAGGTTACCTGCGCCTGCCCACAATTCAGCGATATATGTCAGATATCAGAGAACGGAGTGGTAGATCCAACTATGTAGCCTTATAATATCCAGCGATTTCATAGCCGGAGATCAAGTCAAGGCCGCAGTGGCGATAGTGCAATGAGTCCCTTTTGGTTGCCTCCGTATCCTCTTCGTCGCCTCCGATTCATCTCTAGCGACGTTTGACCTGCTCCAAGCCCCGTTCCGTGTTGACCAACTTGTCGACATACCACGTGGGGAACGCCCAGGTTGCGAATCGCACAAGTGTAGCGAACGCCCCATGCCAGATCGGGCCCCTGGCCCCGCCGAGAATGTCCTTGACCAGCTTGTCGGCAAGCACTTCGACTTTCATGGCCTTGCCCTGGTGGTCCATTCGCTCCTTGTATGCCGCGTCCTGAACGTTGTAATAGTACGAAGTCTCGGGCAGCCTCATCTGACCACCGAGCTTGCCGAACATGGGCGTGTCGATGGACCCGCACATGACCGTCACAACGCGCACGCCCAGCGGCTCCAGCTCGAGCCGCAAGGTTTCCGATATGCGCGCTTCGGCTGCCTTGGAACTGGCGTAGATGCCTGGCCACCGGGTTAGCCTTTCACCGACTGCCCAGGTGGGGAGTTGAAGCTTTGGCTGACTTACCCGCCCACACCATGGACAGGACCGCGTCAATGGAGCTGTGGTTGGAGACAATTCCCTTGGCCTCGATAAGCAGGGGGGCAAACGCCTGGACCATAGCAAGAGGGCCCCAGACGTTGACGTCGTACAGCCTCTTCGCCTCGGCGACGTCGACGTCCAGCAGCGGGCAGACGAACTCGACCCCGGCGTTGTTGACCAGGACGTCGAGCTTCCCGCCCGTGCGCTTCGCGACCGTGTCCTTGCACTGCGAGATGGTCTGCGGAACGGTGACGTCCAGCTCGAGTATCTCCACGTTGCTTAGCTCCGACAGGTCCGCGGCCTTGGAGGGATCGCGCGCCGTGGCGAAGACGTGGAAACCCCGCTCGTGAAAGATCTTGGCCATGGCCCAGCCAATGCCGCCGGTGCTGCAGCCTGTGATCAGGACCTTCTTCTTTTGTACAGTTGCCATGGTGTCGCTGTTGGTGGAAGACGGCGATGAACGATTAGATTGATGCGCATTTGACAACGATATTGAGCGGAAGCTTCGGCCTCGTCTTATATAGTAGCTGGGGGTATACATCTACCCCGGAGGGCCCGGATGGTCTGTGCGGCCGGCCGATGATTCGTGCTTGGAGTCGAGCTGCGCTTGACTTTGTTGAGATCAAGCGCAAGCCACCGCACTGAGTCGGAGAAATCTGCGACGTGTGCTCGGGGTAGGCTGGTTTTGAGAGTCTCTTCTCCGCTGGTCGACTCAGCTTCAGAGCTGAGAAAGGCATCTACAATCTGTGCTCGTTCTACATAGACGTATTCTGGCACAGCAGGTTTCCACTCTTCAATTATCTCGTCCTATAAGTCTGCGTCCGGGCCCTCTCTTAGGAGCTGGTCGATCTGTTTGTCGATCTCAACGCTAGGCATGCGATCGAAGTAATCCTCTCTCGGCGATGGACGAGTCGAACGCGTGCAAGCTCTTTAATAACAGATTCATGCTCTCGGAAGCGACCCAGGTCGGCATGCTTAGTCTTCTTGATCGTCCTGTAAAGGCCTCGTAACTCGTTTTTGACGAGTCTTCGTTCTCAAAGACGATGGATTCGCTCTAGACTTTGTATGTTCTCGAGATGATTATCTATTAGAGAAGATGATACCAAGTAATCTCGGTGGCGATTCATCTGCACCGTAACGGATTTTTTTTTCATGCCTCAGGCGTAGAAGAACGTCATTATAAACATCGCGACAAATGCAATTATTGTGGTAGTGCTCCTTAAATATCGTCGATCTTTGATGGCCGAGGATGCGATTTCGCTCTTGTTTCGTGAAGTGGCCTGTGACGGAAAACATCATTTAGCTGTAGTCTGCAAGATGGGAGGATGTTTCAACTTACAATTGACCTCGTTCGCCACTTAACGGCGAAAGCAATAGTAATAGATAGGATAACGGTAGCCTGCAGCTTCCCCTAACTGTTTTAGAGCATTGTTGGCCGTCCGATAGAGTATAGGACGGGTGGGATGAGTATGTACACCAGATACAGTCTGGACAGTACTCCGAAAGATGGGCGTGTTCTACATACTCTTTTTAAATTTTAGGGGTGAGACGTACAGTCGTCCGGACACTTAAAGCTTGTGCAGGAGCTCAGAAGTAAGGCGGCTGTTCTCAAACGCATCGTCGGCGAAGGCTAAGAAAGTGATGTGGGCGATTGGGCAGTAGGCTAGCTGATAATCTTCGTGGATGAGGAATTTGATTCTGTCAAGATTTTGTCAATAAAGTAATCTGTCAATAAGTAAGAAACTTCGGGGAGGGCCTACCCGTCTGCGCCCTCTGATCGACCCTTCGAATTCCGAAAGTCAACTTCAGCCATCAAAATATTCCGGTCCGAATTGGCAGGGTTTCGTAAGAGGATCAGATCGATGTCTCCGTAGCAGATGATCCCAGATCTGGAAATTCGAGCTCTCGGCTCGAACTCGTCGCCTATTAAGATGTCTCCGTTGTAGTCGTTCTTATTAATTTCATCAGATAAGTTGCCTGTCTAGCTTTTCCAGAAGTTATTGGAAGAGAGATAATCTTCTGCTAGTAGAATCGCCGGCCGACTGTCTATAAAGGCGGAGAAAGCCATAAGCAGGCTTATTTGTATCCGCTAGCGCTCGATTGCAAAATTTGACGTGCCGTATTTCTAGTGCTACTGTAGCAGGATGCCGAGGTGATCGGCGCTTAGTGTATTCTTTCGTCGGGCGCGGCGACTGACCTTGTGGTCTTCGTGCATCTGCCCGTTGATGTATTAGATAAATCAGTCAGCATGGACGTGTCATTGGATGATTGGGCCAGGCCGTGCCCGTCTCACTTGTTCGGTAGTGAAGGAGTCCACAGGCTGCTTAGCCAGTATGCTGTAGCTTTGACACAACCACTTCCATAATTGGCGGATGGTCTCGTGTGTCTTCTTTTTCGTTGTCCGGAGAACCCAGTCAATCCAGGTCTCAAAGTCGGAAGGGCCACCTTCTAGAAGATGCTGGTCGGGGTCGACACCTATATGCTCGCAGTGTCTAAGAAGATCTAGTCAGATATATAGTCTAGCCCCAACAGAGTGCAGGAGGTCGTCACGTACCTGTCCTAGAGACTCTTGGCCTAGGCGACGACTCTGGTCGTGGATGGCTTGTGGATCGGTGGACGCCAGCCCACCCTCGGAAATTTCTCCCTGACGGCCAGCGTCTCTTCGCGGGCAACAGGGACGGTCCAGTGCAGTTGGGGAGAGCTATGGCGGGATAGTCGTGATGGTAGGTCCATTGCTGGAGGCTCGGACCCGGCTGAAGAAGGTGAGGACGTCCGAGTTTGGAGGGGTGGCGGCGAAGGAGCCCGGGGGAATGAGTCCAATATGACCTGCAAAGCCATGGCCCACAAAACAGCTTGTGAGGAGTCCATTTTCAGGACAGAGGTCGTGGAGCCAAAACAGGTCGCCATGACTAGGAAGGAAAGGGGAGTGAGTCCTCAAGAAAACGTGGAAATGGGGATGTCGAAAAGGTGAAGAAACGGGACTGCGAGGGAGGCCGTTTTCTGCCACCTTTTCACAGGAACATAGATACATGCGGTTCGTCTTTTTGTGTTTTCGTTTCTGTTGGACATCGACGCTGGCTTGATTCAATTCTTTTGGATCCTTGGGTGCATAAGTCGCTTCTTATGTAAATTCTCGCTCTGCTTTTCTGCGACGTCCTTGCATCTCGGAACAGGGCACTCTCATACGTTCTCATACAATTTCTCATCACTCCAGTTGCACATTCGTCGAAACAAAGGTGTGCGGTTTTAAAAGCGCCTGAAACTTCCCAACGCGGTCAGAAAGAAGCTGCAGCGCTGTCTCGACCTGCTTTGACCGCAGCCAAAGCCCTCGATGTGGCTGCTCTGTTCAAGACACGAGTACAATCGTGCCGTAAGCGTAAAACGCGGCCCTATCCGAGGTCCGTTTCTAATAGTCTCATGCAACAAAAGAGCCCCTGACTTAGCTATCTTAGTAGACGCCTTAGGAAGAAAAACCTGTTGTTTCCTTCAGATTTCGTGTCCCGAGGATAGAACCTCGGATCTAGCGACAAAAATGGTGGTATGAAGTCACATAACCACAAGGGGCAACGGGCGTCAAAAATGGCGGCAAAGGCCACGAGAAGCAACGTCAAATGCCCTGGAAACCAGAGTTGTGAGGTAGATACCCAGCTTCTGTGGGCCGACGCGAAGATGTACACTTAATCCAGAGGTTTGGAACACTCCTGTCACTCCTAAGAAAGGCAGGATCTAGACTTGAGAACATGTCGTGGCACGGGGGAGAATAAGAAAAAAAGCGATTGCCAAAGGGGTACTGTTTCGAACGGGATACCGGGGGAGAACAGAGGTGCGGAACGTTTGGAACCAGTATTCTGCCTGCTTATCCATCATGCAACTTTGACCTGCCAAATCCAAATCACGCCGCTGTAAATGTAGCCATGTGCATCTTAGGCCTTGTTGTCAGCATCGAAACGAGCGCCCTGGACGAGATCATCGCCATGACGGGAGGTAAGAAAACGGCAGGGGATGTTGACGAGATCGGAGCAAAGCCGGAGACACTTAATGAAGTTATGAAAATGGTTTGTTTGAACTCCATGCCCAATGTTGATGCCTGGGAAAGATGCGGTCTCAAGGTACTACCGGGAGACCTCGTCTCGTAGCCTATTTTCCCATTAGCGGCTTGGAAATCCAGCGGCGCCGTTCATCTCTCTCTCCGCAGCACAGTTTTGGGGAAGTCTTTCCTTTACATTGGGTCGCCCGCCCTTACACTTTCATCTCTTCAAGTCCGTGCTTCCAAATGGTTGCGAATGGAGTACTACCGTCCTCGCGGAAATTCACCAGAATGTACATGCCCTCGTTGTTCATTGACTCCCCCATATAAACGTCGTAGTCGGCAACGTTCGCACTGAGCTTCTTCAGAGCTGCAGCAGCACCGGATTGGAATTCCTTGGATTTGACGTCGCCACCTTCTTTAGCTTTGAGGTTGTTGTTGAGTCGTTTTATGTATGCTAACGCACGGTAAAAGTCAGGTTGATTCTCTTTGCAATGGAAGATTGAACGCACCTTTCAGGTCAGTTGTGAAAGTCTTCTTGTCCATGCCGCCCTCGATCTTGTTCAGTCGAAATTGATCTTCGATATCGAGAACTTTCTTGTTCCCAGATTCACCCCCTTCGTCTGCATCTTCGCCCTCGGCAGATGGATTGGCACCCTCCAAGACTGAGCACCAAAAGTTAGGGGCAGTTGAAATGCTTTCCACAGGGCACTAGGTACCAAAATTCTCACCACCTTTGGTGATTATCTTGCAATCTACCTCCCACAGGCCATCGCCAACATCGACGATCTTGAAGGTGTCAGATAGGATCTCATCGCCAGTGATAATATCCTAAACGCACAAAATTGTCAGCAACGTGCCCAACGAACGTGTTGAGGGGAACGGGTGGGGCAAGGTCTCCCTGCCCATTCGCAGGTGGACTCGCCTTGTAGATGATCATATTGGCTGTAACATATAATGAGATCTCGCTGAATCTTATGGGATGGTCCAATTAATTGAAGTGGTAGCGAAAGACAACTTGATGTGGGGTACTCTGCTTGCAGACTCGAAATTGTGGTGTGGGGGTGCGAATAAGGCTAGTTAGTGTGTATCGGAGAGTGCCGGAGGCCTGACGGAACATTAAATTAGGAGGCAATTCTCATCATCGTCAACAATCTCCACTGTCCTACTCCGTTCTCACACCTCACTACACCCCACTCCCATACTGCAGAACTTTGCTTGTTTGTTTTACTGGCTTAAGTTGCTTCTAGCATTGGATTCTTACCTCCAGATCCCCTTTGGCTGTCCGCACGACATTGCCGCGCTCGTCCGTGGGCAGAGCCCTGGCCTTGCCACTTGCTCTGGGCTGCCTCTCACGTCCCCACGATGTCGAACGCGACCAGTGCAGACCACCTTCCACCACTCCCTTCCTACACACTGACCCCTTTACCTCCGATTGTGCCGGGTCTCTCTGATCAGCTACTAGCGCTCCTCCTTCCCATTGCTGCATATTGGATCGTTTCCATTGGGTTTCACATACTCGATGTCTGCGATCTCGGCTCGCAATACCGTCTTCACACACCGGCCGAAGTGCTGAAAAGAAATCATGTTACCAGGTATGAGGTCATTAAGGATGTGATCCTGCAGCAGATCATCCAGACTGTGTTTGGGCTAGTAATCGGAATGCTGGACCCAGTGGAAATGACTGGGAGCCAGTCGTTCGAGGTAGCGGTATGGTCACGGAGAATCAGGGCTGCGCAAGGTTTCATACCTACCGGCCTGAGTCTGGGAGGAGTTGATGCATTCGGGCTCGGCAGAAATCTGGAAGCTACGCACCCAATAGCTTCCGGGTTTTTCTCAGGAGGTCAATATCCACACCTGACGCAAGAAGTCACCGGTGCAAACGGTCACAGTGTCACAATGCCAGCCTTTGTTTCCTGGGAAGTCTGGGCGGCGCAGCTCATCTATTGGTTACTGATCCCAGCATTGCAATTTGGAGTCGCTATTTTCATCGTCGACACTTGGCAGTATTTCCTCCACCGTGCGATGCATATGAACCAATGGCTCTACACGACCTTGCACTCGCGCCATCATCGCCTCTATGTGCCATATGCATTTGGCGCATTGTACAATCACCCTGTTGAAGGATTTGTGCTTGATACGCTGGGAACAGGAGTTGCCTATCTTGCGACCGGCATGACTACTCGCCAGGGAATGTGGTTCTTTACTTGCTCGACCATCAAGACTGTCGATGATCATTGCGGTTATGCTTTTCCATGGGACCCGTTACAGTATATCACCTCGAACAATGCAGCATATCATGACGTTCACCACCAAAGCTGGGGCATCAAAACAAATTTCTCGCAACCTTTCTCTACTTTTTGGGATCGAATTCTCGGTACTGTGTGGAGTGGGGGAGATGTCTTGGCTCGCTACGAGCGATCGAGGATTGCAGCACAGAAAAAGGTGGAAGAAGAATCTGAAAGCGAAGGAGCATCAACTGTCAATTCGGCCCAGATTGATCGTCGGCGAGCCGCTCAACAGGCTGCAGCAAGTCAGAAACAAGTGCAGGAAGATGAAAATTATGGTGGGCAGAGAGTCATAGAAGAGGAGCAATCAGAAGAGCGGGAAATTCGGCAAAGGTTAAGCAGAAGCTCCCGGCGGAAAACGGGAAGTTTTGATCCCAAAAGTGACGGAAGATTCTTGGGAGGCTTGACTGGACGTATGACAAATGGCCTGCACAGTAGGAGTACTGCTATACTTCATACCAACGGCAGACACTGATGGTAATGTATAATATGGGGCTTCATCTTTTTGTACATTCATTATTCATCCTAATGATATCCTAATCCACGGGACCTTGGGTGCTCTTCCTCATTGTGTCTTTTTAGCAGTTATCAGGCCTTTTATGCAAACCTCTTGCAGATATCTACATAAGTATCAAAATCAAGAAGAACGGTGTGGAACAATTAATGGACTTTTGAACCACGCCAGTAAAGATGATGATGTTGGTGAGAATTCCGCTGTTTTTCAACCCCCAGAATGTGTTGACTGGATTCCATGTCGACCAGCCTGAGCACCGGAAACCTAGTGAGTCGCTGTATTCAGTATGAGATTTTCGTGCTAGCAGTATATGCATCCTCACGCGATGAAATGCCATTCGAGATGCAAGGTACTTCCAGTCTCCAGGTCTCAACATCAACCCCAACAAGGAGCTTTAGGTATATACAATCTCAAAACACTTCTTATTCAATACACAATAAGTCATACCAATTTAAATCAAACTTAGCATAAATTGATGGATTTGTCGCCTCCTTATCGCCATCAACACCATATGCCTTCAGTCTGATAGCTCCCAACCGATGGTAGGCTTCCCAATTTTCAAGTCTTTGGGCCGCCCAGCCGTCACCATCTTATCACAATTGTTTGAATATTGCACCTGTCCGCTGCAATGTTTTCAGAAACCTCCCATTCTTGGGGAAAATGCACTCAGAGTTTCGAGCTTTGCTCTGCGACCGAGACGAGAGGGCGTTATGGCTACTTGGGTATTGGCTTGGGCTCATGTCTCGCTTTGAAGGTCTGTGGTGTTGTGACAAGCGCGTGAGGAGGGACTACAAGGCAATGCGCATGTGGCTTGAGCAAGCCAAGGTTACCATACGACCTGGTGTTGAGGGAGAACATTGGATTGACCGCTGATCACGTCTACAGCTCCTTTGCAATGCTCATGTTTCCTTGTATCGCACTTTCCTTCCTGTATCTTGATCAAGGAAGTCCAGCTTTCTGCTACTCTTCTCGCTATGGCGGGGTCTTTCTAATTCCTGTTTGTGTCGGCTGGTAGCGTTGATGTCTCATCCCATCAAAAAGACACATTCTTCCTGCCAGATTTTGTCCAAATGGCGCTTGCTGAGTAGTGTCTGCCCCCAGCCGAGCGCCTCTTGTTTGCTACCTGAGATAGGCGCTGTCACTTGAGTCGAGCTTCAATTTCTTCTCTTTATGTACCAATCCCACAGTTCTCACAACCTTTATGCTGTCTTACCTTCTCTGTTCTAAGAAGTATCGGTGTGCAGCACCACGTCTCAGTGTGTCTAATCAAATGCTTCAAGCAGCCTTCATTGGGTCACTCATGCTCTCTCTTAGCTGATTTGAGCATGCCCTGGGATTTTCTTGCACTCGCTTGTCCGTGTCTGTGCGGTATCTTAATCGAGGATTTGAATGTCTCAGTGATTGGAGTTTTTTATTTTCATTTTCACACAAGGCTCGCAGACTTCTCTTGCGAGGTTAGATTCTATACGCATCACTTCAACAAGTTTGTCTTCCCACTCCCAGGGTCCCTTCTACCGTGAAGAGCAAGGATTTCTTGCAACACAAACGACATCTAGCCTCTTCTGCTCGTTCCTATCCCTCTCGTGCCTCAAGCGTCGAACGATGGCTCCTAGACATGACCGAGAAGAGCTGACTCTCTTGGAAGTCTGGTCACAAAACGAGCGACAACTCACCAAATCACTGCCACATGACGACTTTAGAGCTGTTCAAGAAGAATCTCCAGCTGAAGAGACAAAAAGCACTGCCCAGGAAGCCAACATACCATTGCCCGATGCTGCATCTAATTCTCAGGATACTACCACCACCCCAGACCCCGAAGTCTCCGAGGATACCACGAAGACTACATTTCAGACATATATATCACATGGCGAACTTCCCGTCATTCCACCGCCAACGATGTCGCAACTCGTCGGCAATGATACTGGCCATCCATGCAGTCACCGTCGTATCTTTCTGCTACTACCGGACATACCCCGATTCAGATCACGACTATTGAGCGGCTTTCATCGGGTTGGTTAGCTATTCCCGTCCGTCTCGCTATGGTCTGGGCTTTCACCGTGCTGTCGTCGATAGCTCTGAAGGCATAGCCTTCGGTCGTTTGATTGCGCACTCTGTAGCTCACAGAGTCATAGTTGTTACTGGTGCTGGACGTCACAATGTTTCCCCCGGCTTTTTTTTCAAAGGGCCTGTTTCCACTGGCTGTATGGCTACGGATCCAGCTCCGTGGGGAATTTTCTTTGGGTTGCTTCCCAATGGTGTTTTCTTCAGCAGATGGAGTGGAGATTTTCTGTCAGCTTCAAGCTCCTGGCCTCGATCTCTGGTGTCCACTAGCGGATTCACACTGGTTGGATTCTAACATGATACTCAGCCGGCCATAGAAATGGATTGTAGTTGGATGCGGACTTTCACAATCACGAGAGCAACGCTTTCCCCAAACTATTTTGCTTACTCTTTCCCTTTCTTACCAGATCTGTACTGCATCATCGCTTTGAGAGAGTGACTTGAGATTGTAGAACAGGAAAGCACGACTACGCACGACCGGGAGAGCTCCAGTACCCCTTGAAAAGCAGCTTCCAAATTTGGAAACTTCCGCTTCAAGCCTCCAGGAATATGGTTAGCGGGGGAGGTAAAATTACGTCTTTCATTCTCATCCCTTGCCACTGCTACAGCTCGATCCGTTTGTTGCTCGATCGAAAGATTCGCAAATGCTCCTTCCTTCCAATGCTATGCAATTTTAAACGAGAATGGTGGACCCCCGGGTACTCCATGTTCCGACTTACGCATCCTCTACTCTTCACCCGTAGCAACTCGTTCTGGCACCTCATACACTGTCTACTCTCTGGACAATGACTGCGGTTGCTGCCCCGCCGCCATTGCAAATCGCTGCGCATCCGAACTCTCCGACCTTGAGCTGGTGCAGTAGCGTTGTCAGGATCCTCGATCCGGAGCTCCCCAAGGCGTGGCCTAGGGAGATGGCTCCGCCGAGGAGATTGACTTTTGCATTCTCAAGGCCCAGGATCTGTTTCAATTGTCAGCTCATCATGGGAGATGGAAGAGAAGAAAGGCGAGGCACCCTCTCGTTGGCCTTGATGACTACGGCAAATGCCTCATTGAACTCCCAGACTGCGATGTCCTCCTTCTGCAAGCCGGCCCTCTCCAGAGCAAGCGGTACTGCTTTGGCTGGTGCCACGGGGAAGTCCACTGGATCGACGGCCGCATCAGCATGGCTTATAATTCTTGCCAGCACTCTATTCCCTACGCCAAACTCCTGCGCAATGGCCTCCGACCCAAGCACAAGCGCGCTTGCACCGTCATTGAACGTCGAGCTATTCGCCGCCGTGACTGTGCCGGAGCCGTCCCTGACAAAAGCCGGCTTCAGCGTAGGGACCTTCTCTTTCTTCAGGCTCTCAAACCCCTCATCCCTGCTTATGATCATATCCCCCTTCTTCTCCTTGACCGTCACTGGGGCAATCTCCTCGTCAAACTTGCCCGCCCCCCATGCCTCCTGCGCCCGCTCAAACGACCTGATCGCATACGCATCCTGCTCCTCCCTCGTAACGTTATACTTCTTCGCGGTCCGCTCCGCACAAACACCCATATGAAACTGATTATAGACATCCCATAACCCGTCTTTGATCAATCCGTCCTCCATCTTGATCTCCCCGAACGGCGGGTGCTGATTCGCCCGCGGCATGTAGTATGGCACTCGGGACATGTTCTCCATTCCGCCCGCTATCTGCGCCTCCGCTAGACCGAGCTGGATGTTCTGGGCTGCTAGAACTACGGCTTTGAGGCCCGAGGCGCACACTTTGTTTACGGTGACGGCTTCGACGGTGGGAGAGAGACCGGCGAAGATGGAGGCTTGTCGAGCGGGTGCCTGGCCCAGGCCGGCTTGAAGCACATTTCCAAAGTAAACGTCGGTGATTTTTGAGGCGGGCACGTTGGATTTTGTGAGGGCGGATTTTATGGCGACGGCGCCGAGTTGGGGGGCAGGGACGGTGGTGAAGGAGCCATTGAACTTGACTTTTGAGTCAGTGGGAAGAGTGGAGCGGAGAGAGTTCTGGACGCACCTTTCCGGTTGGTGTGCGAGATGCGCTAAGAATGTACGCATTTTGTATTTCTTTTCGTGCCGGAGCGGAGGAAGAGAAGTGCCTGGTCAGCTGGGCTACGCGCGCTGACGGGACAGCGGTGGCATTGCGAGCTGTGGGGCACACTTTTGAAGTCATCATGTTTATGTTCTGCTGTTTGGCTTAGACGAGAGCGAGAAGGGTGGAAGACGAGCAAGCTGGAGCGCAGGAGGCTCGATTCGCGCCTGTCGGCATGCGAATTAGGAAAACGCGGAGAGGGTTCCGAGGTATCGCCGTCAGCCGAGCTTCTCCGCATTCTTGGCGCCACTGCTGATTGGGTAGGAACACATTACTCTGTGTTTTGTAGAATAAATCCTCATGACCTACCATGTTTGTCGCTAATATTGACCACATCTTTACTTCGCAGACACTATCAATCTGGCTTACAGTCCGGCATGCAAAGTGAGCTTCTTCAAAATGACGGCGAGAGTGGATTTACCAGTCGGGACGGGCGTGCCCAGTGCGGGCTTACTGCTAAATCGGGTAATCCTACTACCTGGTTTGGCTGTTGTATGAATAGACTCCCTCTGAATCGTACTATGAAGGTAAACGGAGAGCACGGCGCAAACTGTGGTCAACAGCACGCTCCACAACCACGTCAGCTTCTCATCCTCCAATATCAACCCGAGCTGATGACACCGAGCTCGCTGAGCATCGAAAACCTACAGGCTTTTATTGACTCGATACGTTGTCGCCAGCCTCCTGGCAGCCTTTCCTTGTGTGTATGCTCCGCATGGTAATGCAAGGCAGAATAGCCTTATCTCACATGTATTCGGTACATGGCAGTGCAAAGTTGGAGGCCTGTGTGTGTTGGTAGTGGTTTGAATTGTTTATATCTCTTCCCTGCTTCTCCTCACTTCTTTTTCTCGCTTCCTTCTCTTCTACTTCGTGCCGCGCATCTCCCAGTCTGACCGTCTTGTCTCTCCTACGGAATAGGCAAACGTTTTGACGGAGCGTATGCGCTATGAAGCTCATATTCTGCCATGCCAGTCTTGAAGATCACAGGCCTAAGTGCCAGTGCAATTGCTCTCGCCGCACTTTTTAGTACAGGCCTTCCGACAACGTCAAAAGGTGCCACGTTCTGCACACGCCACTACTTCCTGGGGCATCGCAATCATCATAGAAGACCCCGGTCCCAAGCGGGGCCGCAAAAAGGATATCTCCCAGGGTCTAGCCAGTGTTGTATGCGGGCTAATTAAGCCTTGTCCACCGAAACAAGCCATGCCGAGAAATCCTACCATCCGATAGGGTTCCGCCGAGCAAGCCAGGATTACCTTAGATGTTTGACCGAGGCCAAGTATAAAAATGCGCCTTCTACAACGCTCGATACGAATGCTGTAAAGCCAACCTTCAGATGGAGCCAGGAAATTTACCAGTGAATGGAGGCCACAGGCAAGGTGCCAGGCTGCTTGGGAGCACAGGATACAATCTCACAAGTGAATTGGTGTTGTGTGAAACGGCTGCGATGCCATTCGAACAATTGGGCCTCACATTGTTACAAGAAAGACCTGGTGAGCAGCAGCGTTGCCTCAACGTCAAGCAGAACAATGGAGATGCACTCCAGGCATCGAGTGCCACGTCGTCTGAGAACCGTGGAGCCCCGCATTGGCATGATCTGCTCGAGAATGGCTCTGGAGGTTCTTGTGAAACCTGGCACAGCATGTTCGACAAGAAGATGCTACCTTGTTCAAGCGAAGGTGAGAGTGACGGCGCTTCGCTGGAGGTGGACTCCCCAGCTTCCTGGAAGTCATGGTAGGGCGAGTTAGGCCAGGACGTGCTACCTTGCACGAGCAAAGGCAATGTTGAACGAGCTCGCCTGGTCTCCTAGAGATAGAATGTCACCGAGTATGAGAAGGATATACAACAGTTTCCATTAGCCCCTCCACGAGCAAATGGGATAGTGGCCATCCAGGCGCTCCAAACTCACGTGTAACCCTGCTTTGCGCGTCAGTGTAAGCACTCTGCATCAGCTATATTCATTAGCGTCGCTCTAACTAGCTGTATCTGTCCAGTAGCCCGTAATAAAAAGGAGAACACGAGACACGAAAGGAACCAAGATAGCTGGACTGATAAGGATCAAGAATGGGAAATTGGGACAGAAGGTGGCTAGTGCTGACTATCTAACAGGAGACAAGTTTAGTTAATGGAAATAGGCGTGCGGAGTACTCCGTCGTAGAACGGTGGTTTCCCAGATGTGGTTGCCTTTGGCCAAAATCTTACAAATTCGTAGAGCGGAGCGGAAAATAACCCGCGTATTGCCTCGATCTTTGGCGTCAGGTAGTTGGTTAAGGCGGATGAGATGGTGGCGGCAAAGAGCTTGTCAAAGGCAGTGATGGTGTTTTGGGAGGGGGAGGGGAAGGGCGGATTGGCGAGGGCAGCCCAGGCTGGGCTGATGGTAACGCGGCGGTGGAGCTGGCCACCAGGGAGCGTTTCCGGCCGGTACCAGTCAGGTCGACCAAGATTCATTATCGGAAATATTCACGGCGTACTTGACTAGGTCTGGCTTTTCGAGTCCGCGAGCAAGTGTCGGAAAGAGCGGCACGGCTGTTGAATTGCCACCTTGGCAGGCCACGTAGACAGCAGGCTGTGTTGCGTTTGCTGACCAAGTGAGATCTCTATACGAGCAGAAACCTTTGCTTTTTAGGCCCCTTGCACTATAACATCTATGGCCATTTATTCGCAACCACATCTCACGGATCTCATCCACTGCGTCGGCTATGGCAGCCGGCTGAATAGTTGCAGTCGTAATTAGAGGCTGGTATAGGTCAAACGGGCCTCGGAAGCGCACATTGAGCGTTCTAACGGAAACATGCCCTGGAATCTGCACACTCTCGGGCATGGCGCGAATCTCCCAAGGCGCCTCATGACCCCAGTATGTGAAGAAGTTATCGGCCAAGGTGTTCCAGGTACTGGAGCCGCCGCATGTCTCAAGCATAGTGTTGCAAGTCTGATTTTCTGGTGAGGAAAGTGAGAGATGGGAGGGCCATAGATCCTGAGCAGTTGCGTTCAGCCAGAAGGATGTCCCACCTCCTGGCCAGTCACTCAACATCGGTCTCATTGCCGTAGCTGAAGACGGCCCAATGAGGACGCCAAGACAAGTGAAAATGATAATGACCGGAAGGACAAGAAATTTGCTCGAGAACGTGGTGACACACGTCGCAAGCTGCTCATTTGACAAAAGATACGAGAGGTCACGAAATCGGAGTGCGGTCGTGACTGCTCCGAGCGGCAGTCCATCTCCAAACAAAAGCTGTCCGATACCGATCGAAACCAGTTTGCGAGTAAGTGGGTAGTGATCTTAAGGCCTGCCGATAATGAAATTTTCCTTATTGGTACTTTCTTGCTCTCCCGAATCTTGTTTCCTCGCAAGGTCTGCCAAAGCTGTAGGGCTCTATGAGGGTGTATGGATCGGAAGAAGGCCACCAGCTGGAAGTCCTTCTGGCGTCCATGTCTTGGCTCATCCTTGTTGCTCATCGTAAATCTGCCGATCCGTGGTTGAGGGGCGACTTTTAGCTGATTCGTGCTGTGTCTGCCTGACCCTTGGGGAACTGCTTTCGCCAGACTTATGCTGTATCCTCAAGTATGACCTTTTACCAAGTTTAATCATAAAAAACTTACCTGACCACCCGCAGTATTTTATGTACAATCAGGAGACCACTCTGGCCGGGTACTTCAGAAGGAATTTTTGGGGCGTCATGCTGGGTCGTGAACTTCATCCAAAACAAGACGAACACTCGAGGGTAGCCAGCATGTCAAGAGGAAAGTCCAAGGTTTTGCTGGAGGCAGACAGACAGCTGTGCCGCCGCCGCCTCGCTGAGACACTCTAGTTCGAACATACAGGAAGGCCGACCAAAAAGGAAATAGGCTTCGCACCTGAAACTCCACGCCGCCTCCCTGCAGCTGATTAATGTGTGTTGACGCTTAATTGGCTATGCTGTCAGGGTAAATTGTAGCTACGCGCTACCCTGAGTATTCCCACGCTCCATAGCAGTGTTCTGATCCGAGGTGGAACCGGCCTGGCGGGTTGCTGCCTTCTGCGTAAGACTTACCACTCCCTTGTTAGCCTTGTGGCGGCCCTGAAGTACTGATGCCAAAGAGTAATCGTAAGACATGATCACTCCAGAGATAGATACGTTCATGGAGGATTATTGAGCAGTGCGGTTCACGAGAGCGTTGAAAAGATGGCCGAAAACGATGACCGTTATCCCCTGTGTCACTGAATGGGTGTCTTTCCTATTGAAGCATAGTGGCTTGGCCAAAATT
>JAABUK010003464.1_pt1 | contig 26628 bp, 41 predicted proteins | sample 5559141 | NCBI WGS metagenome assembly JAABUK01 (sample SAMN10711869, study PRJNA513367) | rock metagenome | isolation source: Antarctica rocks | place: Antarctica: Victoria Land, Pudding Butte nord | collected 2016-01-03
AAAACTACTGGCTTGCACTCTCTGATATATTGTAGGCGTATGATTCGAGCAAGTTCAAGCTGGCTGTCATGAACTGTATGCATGCATGCTGTTTGCATGATGTTGAGGAAGACAATGTCATGGTGAACTTTGTGCAAGTGCCATGCAACGGGGGCAGGGGTCTAAATTAAGCCTCACATGCATGCATACATGTATGTCTACACGCCTCTGACTACCCAAATACAGGGCAGTGGCACTTGAAGAAAGATCGTGTACCTGAGCAGCTTGCAGCTGATCTGCGTCAATCTTGCCTTGCAGGTCAAACAAGACAGCACTGAGCCCCATGGGCCCAAAGGCCCCAAGCAGGGCCCTTGCAGACAGCCTCTTGCCCTGGCCCATGCTGGACTGCCTACCCAGCGGCCGCATGATCATGCTGCCATGCCTGGCCATGACTCGCCCCGAGACCAATCCAGCAGCCTGAGTTGAGCGCCGAGCCCAGTGGCTGGAGTGCAGCTTGGAGGTGTGACTAATGGCATTGAAGCTGCTGCCTCTGTTGGCAAGGCATGAAGTGGATTTTGTGGATGTTGAGCGGCGTAGGGCTGAGTGGGGGCTTCTTGGCAGAGGGAAGTCCATGCTGTGGGGCGGCATCTCTTGCTCTTCTTCAGAGACATTCTCCAGAGAGGTTCTCTGTGGCAGTGCTGCCTGGCTGTCTGTTGGCTGCTGCTGATGCTCTGCATGGACCAGACTATGTGACAACTCTTGTGCAGTCAGAGCCACAAACACTAGCCATGTTGGTGATGGCCAACGCCAGGAACAGACCCAGTGGGGATGCCAAGGCGTTTTTGATTGCGTTTTGTTCTTGATTTATGTAAAGTGCCCACGAAGTCTGTTCTTGATGGGCAGGTGTAAGCCAAGACTGTTGACACAGTGAAATGTTTCAGCACCAGTGAGGCATGCGTTGTAACGGCAATGCATGAGCACGGTACTTCATGTCTGCGTAGTGGTGGTGGGGAGATGGTGGTTGTGCTTGTTGGCAGAGCTGCCATGCTGTGCAGGGGCATTGACACAGTCAGTCAGTGCTGACAACAGCCATGAAGTGTATGCTGATCCATCAGCTGACAAACAGCAACACCAATGGCATGAGCTGGTGCACATTAAGTATGAACAAAGCATGTAACAGCATCAGCATAGGCTGCTTGTGTCACTGAGGAGCTGATTGCCCTGCGTGAACAGTGTACAGGGACAAGGCAATTGCAAACAGCCATAAGCAACAACCATGCATTGTCCAAGGTGTCCATTGGCGTGTATGCGGCACAGCAATGCAATGCATAGGTATGCCACACCGTTGACTCTGGCAACGCCTGGCAGCCCCAACAGCGCCCTTGCTGCATCCTCTGCCTCTCCTTCACTGCCTTCAGCCTCTGCTGCCGCATCGTCTTCCTCAGGGATGTCACCATTGACGTCACGTGACTCCAGCAGGGTTACAGCTTCTTGCTGCAAAAGTGACATCAGGTGTAAGAGTGCTTGCTCAAATCCAGCTGAAGTATCTTGCTATGTTTTCTTGACTGGGCAGTCCTTATGTATGACAGTCTAGGCAATCAGCAACCTTTGTGCGAGGTAGCACTACGCAAACCCTGAACAGTGTCATGGACAAGCAGCGTGAGGTCACAAGATGGACAAATGCATTCACACAGGTGGAATACTGTACAGCTTGTCTGGATGATCACTCATCTGATGTAGAATAACACAACGACCCCCCAGAGCTTCATTCAGCAGCATTTTGGCACAATTCTGCAGTAAGCTTCAGGGGACCAGCATCTGAGATCGAAAGCACCAACGGCAGCATCTAGCAAGCTGGGTTTCAGTCATGAAGCACAAATGCCGAATTGACCACAGTCTGCAGGTTGTGCTGCACATCAATGTAAGGTCGCCTGATCAGCTGGTGCCTTGTCCTACAATTGGCACAAGAACAGCATGCTCACGCTTGCTCATGCAAATCTGAGCATGAGCACTGGCACATACCAGTTCTTCACAATGTTGTTGCAGCTCTTCACAGCGGGTCTGAGCCAGACGTGTCTCCAAGCGCTGGTCTTGCAGCTCCTTCTGGAGCTCCTCAAACTGCTCCATGCTGACAGCACCCTGCTCCAGCTCACTGATGCGCCCTCCCTTAGCAGCCAGCTCAACCTGCAGCACCATCAGTCTGCTTGAATATCCTGGTGCATAAATGCATGGTGTCCCACATTGCAACCTACATACAGGCTGCGACAAGATGTGTTGAGCACAATTAGAATCCAGGCTTTGATAGAGCATTGTGACACAGTCAGATCTCAACAGGCCCATCGATGCATAGTCCAAAGCAGTGGCTGTCCAGCACCATGACAAATGTTAAGAGTCATGTTGCTGCAGTTCGTTGTAACACTATCCTTTGGACACCCATTGAATGGTGTGTTAATTTCCTGGCTCGCAAGTGTGACCAAATGCCCCATGCAAATTACAGTGATCAGGAAAAGCAAATGCGCAAGCCAACCTGGTACTCCTGGTTCTGCTTGCGCAGCATTTCCACCTCCTGCCGCAGAGCACCCATCTTATTGCGGTTCTGCACAGGCTTGTTTCTAATCTTCCTGGCCTTGGCAGCGTACCTGCAGCAGCACCTCAATAAATGACAGACAGACAGACAGACATACAGACAGACAGACAGACAGACAGGTAGACAGACAGACTGACTGCCAGCTGAGATGAAACCATTTTGTTACTAGGGTATCACTGTGAACAAAGGGCTTGCAATTCCAGCACAACAGACGTCTTGACTGCACAGGACAATACAGCACAGCACAGCACATGGCAGCACAGCACAGCACTGCACGGATGCTATTGCTGAAGCAGCTGAGCTGGCACTTGCAAGCTGCGCTCCGCTCTGACATGAAAGCACAAGGTGACAAAAGCTTGCATGCTGTCTTACTCTAGGGTACCCAGGGTCTCATCCAGATGGGTGTCAACTGGGCTGACACAAGCAATCATGACAGTACTGCTGTTGCCTCCCAGGGAGTCTGACAGCACATTGGTGAGCACATGATCCCTGTATGGCGCCTTGTCGCCCTTCACCAGCGCATCAATAACACGGCCCAGCACCAGCAGGCCGCTGTTGATGCTGGCTGCCTCACGCTGCTGCTGACCTTGAGCACCAGACTTAGACAGGCGCTCGCTACCTGTATGCAGAGTGGATCAAGCTTGTGGTGAGCAGTGGCCCCAACATAAGCCCCAACGTTTCCCAACATTCCCCAAATGCCCGAATGCTGGCCGCAGGGAGGCCAGAAGGGATGCCTGGTATGATGGTGCATAAAATGTGATGCATGTTCATTAGGATAAGGAAGCAGCCTGCCCTTGATGCAAGCCTCTGTATGCCCTGCAGCGCTGTCCAAGCATGCACAGCTTACAGATGTCTGCAACAACAGTCATGAGCATTAACAAATACAAGCATGATGGCGCTTCAGCATATGTGTCACGCCAGCAGACAGCTGACCTTTGCGACACAAATTAATTGTTCCATAGGCAATATTGCCACAATGAAGCTGGTTTGAGCATACCTGCTAGATCGACAAAGACCATGTGGGCCTCCACGAGCTCTTCCACCATATCCGCCTCCCTGCCCCCTTGTGATGGACCCCCTCGCAGTGGGGACAAAGGGGAAGAGCCCTCATCAGAGGGCGCTGGCGAAGGGGCAGCTGATGGGACCAGACGCCTCTGCTGAACATGAATGGTGAAGATGGCATGCGACCTACTAGAGGATGCATTCATACGAGTGGCAGCAACTGCCCTGTTGCTGATACCCAGATGAAGCTCAGCCTGCATGAAACATAGACCCTAGTGATCAAAAAGCCTGGGATTGTCAGCATGACTCACATGCAACAGATATACTACCAGCGCTGGGTGCTGTGTGGGTACATACGTAGTATGCTATGTGACAGCAGGGGGTGATTGTACGTACAGATGATACGTCATTATTTGCATGAGAGAGGCACCAGATGTGTCGAGCACAGGCATGTCATTCCAGTGGTTGACTACCGACTCCAGTGGGATATGAGACTGCTGTGCAATGACAGGCATGCAAAGTACTTTCTAACAATCAGGGGCAAGAAGCCGCACAAAGCACAAGGACAAACTTACAGCATGAGGAGAGCATGTTGCTCTGTCTGAAGCAGATAATTCATGGGAAGACTATGAGAATGCTGCCATTGCTCAGCGCAAAAGGAGACCTTAGCATGGGCTTCTGCATACCTGTAGGGAGTCCTGGTCTTGCACAATGGGATGTCTGAGTGCATCAGGCCGACATGGTCTGCGAGTGCCATCACTGCCTGTAGGCTCAAGCAGATCATACAGCTTGTCCATATAGACCTCGCTGAAGCTGACCGCTACGTTGACTGACCATTGCCCTGAAAGCCGCCGAGCTGCTACTTGCTCAAAGACTGCCTCGATGGATCGTGTCAGGACGGCGTTCTCCCAAGCGCCTGGGACGTGGTGAGGAAACACTCCACCGGGCTGTGGATCGTCTTGGCCAGGGTTGCCTGTTCCCATTGTGTATGTTTTGCCTGAGCCAGTTTGACCATACGCAAGTACTGTGCCATTGATGCCATCAAACAGATCTTGCACCAGTGGACTAACCATCTCTGGGTAAAGGTTTGAGGCACTCTTGCCTCCCAGTCCAAATGCACTGCAGAACAGCATTTGTTTGATGCATTTGCACAGCCATGACATGCATGGCTTATGTTCTGTTGGTAAGTGCAGATAGTTCTCACTTGTCAAAAGTGTAGACGTCCTGGTGACCAAGAACAACAGCTTGCGGTTCTTGAGGGCTCTTGATGAGGACCTTGACCTTGCTGCTGGTGGCAGCCTCGACCTGAGACTGCGGTCTGACATGCAGCACAACTCTAACGTTTGTCTCTCTGGCTCCAATAGTCGTTGCGCGAGTCAGGGCGCTTTTTGGTCGCACAGATGCTCTTGGAGATGCAGATGCAGCGTATGGGGCTGCCAAAGCGTCAGAGACTGTTCTGCTCGGGCTGCGGCTCTGTGCTGTGCTTGCACTGCTTGGCCTGACAGACAAGGTCCTGCCTGGGGAAGTGGTCTTGTTCAGGTCAGGTCCAGGAGCAAAAGTCTGATGTTTTTGTGCTACCTTAGACGCAGCCATTTGTGAACTAGACTCAAACTATAGCCTCATCGATGCGGTGACAAGCGTTCGTGGAGGCTATCAATCTAGTCTATGAGCAACACGGGCTTGCGTGCAGGCACCTGAGCCGATGTCAAAATTCGTCTGTAAAGTGTTGGCTTCAACAGCTGGCCAATTATCAAAGCTCTCACATGCTTACAGAACGCTCACTACCATTATATCACCGCCAACTACCATGTCGCATCTTTTGCATGCGCCAGAGTTTTAGGTGAGCACAGGCATCAGTGATGGCCCTGGGCATCACTGGCAAGGGCAAATGCCAGGGCATCTGCCAGGGCAAACGCCCTTCCACTTGTACACTGTTGACTTGCGTGTGCACTGCTTTGTTGCGTGCAAGCGTTTGAGCAACACTCACCAAAGGCCATGCCAGACGCCACTTTGCACGCTACCGAAAGACTGCGACGGCATCATAGAATTTGACATGCTTTCGGCTCAGGTCGTCCCCAAAGCTTTGATCACTTCACAAGCACACTTTTGCAGAGCTGCATTTGTGAGAGGTCTTCGCGTTGGAGGACGCGAAGTGTTGAGCATGTCCAGTATTTCGGGTGGTAGCACAAGTGTGTGGTGTTTTCGGCTGGCTTGTCTGTCTAACTTTTGGACGGAAACCTTGCAACCGGTGCTGCTTATTACAGGTGACTCAGGTTCTGTCAGGCTGGTCCTCATTGGCGATGTGCATCATCAGTGGAATGAAGAGGACGTCATTGCTTTGAAGCATCTACAGCCGGACGTAGCCCTGTTTGTTGGAGACTTTGGTGAGGAGGTGGTGGAGCTGGTACAAACCATCAAGCAGCAGGTGGATGCTCACAACATTCCAGCAGCATACATCCTTGGCAATCATGATGCATGGTGAGCATAGCTGTGCAGCAAATTTGCGTGCCTCACTGGCTATTGCTGTCGTTTTGATCAACTGGTCAGATCTTGCAACAGGCCACAAAGCTGTTCAAAGCTGGTCATCATGGTCTATTTTGTACCCAGACTGTTCATTCACAATCTGACTTCTCTCATTATTGGTTCATTTGCTCAAGTTGCAGTCAATGCAGATTTGGCTTGTGTTGAGTTCAGGCACTCCTTGTCCAAGAAAGATCTGTCAGGTGCTGGTGATCCAAGGCTGGCAGGGACACAAGCTCAGCTTCAAATTCTGGGACAGGACCATGTGGGCTTCAGCTGCAAGCAATTTCCTGCACACCGCCTGAGCATTGTGGGAGCGAGACCATTCTCAGCAGTGAGCTGGCTTGCCTACGTTCTGTGAACATGCATACCTGCGTCTTGGGAACACGCTTGCGCTCATGGTGTACAGCCTCAGCACTGAATGCATGCAAATGCCCAAATATCATTGCCTGACCTTTGTACACTGTGGTATAGCTGCCAGGAGATCAGAACAGCTTCACTCACCACAGAAGACATTACTAGACGCATGCCATGCATGTTCTATGTGTCTTGTGTGTGTACGCGCATGAGCTGGCTTGCCAACCATGTGAACCTGGCAGGGGTTCATGTACATACATACCTGGGCCTGGCTTGCGAGCCAAGCATCAGTATCAGATCATTTTGATCAATGCGTCCATTGCCATCCAGGGCGGATCATCTTGGAACAGGGCAGCCAAATTCAACCACATCATGTTCAATGTCAACAGCATGAAGGCATCAGCAGCCAGGATTGCTGAGACCATTGTGCAGCAGCCAGCCGAGCATGCTGTGGTTGTGATGGCCCACAATGGTCCTGCTGGCCTTGGTCAGCAGCAACATGACATTTGTGGGCGAGACTGGCTGGAGAAAGCAGGTAGAGGCATTGACTGAGAATGGCCAATTGCATGCAGGTTCAGTCAAATAATGTAGAAGCCTGAAGTCACTGATGTGATGTCCCTCTTGTCTGTGTTGACACTCGACATCGCTTTCCTCCTGTCCACTGGCATACTAAGTGGCATCAACACAAAGGCATGTGTGCAAAAGCAAGACAAAGGACATGCTATTGGCCGGAGCAGCATGTGTCACACAGCAGCTATGCTTTCTACAGCATTGGCAAACTAGTTTGTTCAGCATTCTTCTGCTCAATGGCGTATCAGGCTCCTTTGCAGACTTGCCTTCTCAGCAGGCCATGTATACTTCCTGGTTGCAGGCTCTTTGCCAGTCATGACTAGCAGTCATGCAGTAGCAGTCATAAATCCGAGCAGCACCACTCACAGCAGTCCTGCAGTAAGCGGTCGTAGCATTCTTGCATGAAAAAACAGTGCTAGATGTTCTTTGGCTGCCTCCAGGTGATCATGGCGACCCTGACTTGCAAGAAGCCCTGGTTACAGCTGCACATGCTGACAGACCTGCAGCTCTAGCAGTCTTTGGACACATGCACCATATGCTGAAGGGTGGAGAACGAAGACGCCAGATGGTGCACATAGACACTCACAGCGGGACTGTTCTGATCAATTGTGCTGTTGTGCCGAGATGGAGCAAAGATCCTGCAACACAGGGCAATGGCAGTCCCAGCAGCTTGCATCATTTCACGGTCGTCAATATGGCTGCTGATCATTATGTTCAGTCTGCTTCACATGTTTGGGTTAGTGTGATTGGCAGTATATGTCAGACACAACGACACGAAGATCTCATTTGGACTGAGTCCTTTAGAGATGGTCAGCTGACGAGGAAATACCTGAGTACAGGTGGTGTGTGGATTACTGCAGATTGTCCTGAGAGTACTGCTGCTTATGGTACCAAGATTGTTTCTTCATATCATGGAAACAGTGTGTCTAAGCCGACTCAATGAAGCTCAGACACTCTTTTGAAGGTACAGACATAAATTTGTTGTCGCTTATAGCAGACATTAATGAGCAGACAATATTGTCGTATGTGTTGTACACTGACTATAATAGTCACACAATAATTGTGTGTCTTGTTGATTCCTCACCGAGAAATTATCACTAGGTGTTTTACAAAATATACTGCACCTGTTAAGGTGACTCACACAGTTCATTTGGCAATGATCATAAAGCCCTGATGTACGTGCTCTGGTACCAGCTGTACTACCGGTGTACGCAGTTGTGCTTCCTGGCTGTGGGGTGCACTGTGTGCATGACATGCTCAGCCACCAAACAAACTTTCTCAATCCTGCATGCTACACATAAGTTTTCGGCTGGACTGTAGCCAGTGATACAAGTACCCACTGTTTGTTCAGTGGCCCAGAGATGTTAGTCGTGCAACTGTCTAACAAGTGCTAAATCTGCAAAATTTCGCGCCGACACGGGGCGACTGAACTTGCCCCCCTTGATCCGAGGCAGCAGCTTCAGCCAGTGCGATTTGGCCGGAGCAAGAAGAGTTGTATTTGCTGCTTCGAAGACCTGATCACCACTGACTCAGCACACGACGCGGAAACAAGGCTAGCAGCACAGTAGATAGAATAGCACCCGTCCGTCCGTGCTCATTGCATCTAGTCCGGTCTGAAATGGCGCTTGCTGCTTTGAGTTTTTGAAAAGGCTGACAGTGAGCAGACGCCGTGCCTGGGTCAAAGCTGAAGCTGAAGCTGAAGCTGAAGCTGTTGGAAACTAGGTAAGGAAATTATCTAAAAGCCCGATTTGGTTGAGAGACTTGCGCTGTGGCCTCTTCTAGACTTTGCTCGAAGTCGAGCACCTCGTCCGACAGACAGTGAGAAAGGGTTATACACTGTCATCGTGCATGTCGATGTTGACGAGCAGCCTAAGGCGGACCGAGAGCAAGCATCACAGAGAGTTCGAACGGTGTCGCATCGGACGTGGCGATGGTGCATTAGCTCGCTGAGAGCAGGAATGTAGCTAAATCAACAAAATTGATAGCAACGTACATGATGTACATGAACAGAGCTGCATACAGCGCAGCAGGGTTGAACGATCAAGGATGCATGCGTCGTCTTGTCCTAAAGTGCTCACCTGACCAGGTAGAGCGTCTTGCTCAGCCATCAGTGAATCTCGCGCACGATAAAAGCCCTCCTGAAATGACGTGCATTATCATCAAGATTGAAAGATTCTTGCAACAGCTGACAGGTCGACAGCGAGAAGCCTGATCATACGGTGAAGCCCTACCTTCTCAGCTGCTCACAGCTCCTCGTGTGCGGAAAGACGACAGATGTCTCGACACAAATCAAAGCAGGGTGCGATGGCAACAAAAGTGAGAAGTGTCTGGCTGAGAACTTGATCAGACGCCTTCACAACAGTCCCTCCGATGATCCTACAGCTGGCTCAGTTTGGCATACAGCTTGAGTCATGAGTCAAATTTAGGTCTGCTTGGGTCAACGACCTGGCCTTGGATGGAGCAAGAAGCTCCATAACAATGACTTCGTCCAGCATCGGGGTGCTTCCTACTGCACTGCAGCCAAGGCCGATTCGACCCTCTGCTATTACTCTGCTGCGGCGACGCGATAGAAATTTGTTTGGACCTCGCGCCGGTCCTTGCTTGTTTTCTGGCAGACTTGCATCGCAGCAAGCTGCTGCTCGTACAGCTGCCTTTCCGTCAGCAAACAGCATAAGCGGAGAAAGCACGTTCCGAGGATGGCTCAAGTCAGAATCTCGCCAAACCTCAGGTATGTAGCTGATCAAAGAGAGGCTGTCTGCTGCTGCGGCGCACAAGCACCAACACTGATGCTATGCTTGCGGCCAGATGAGCTGACGCCCATTCTGGATGAGTGAGAGCAGCTGCTAAAGGTCTGCAAGACCTTTGTAGTAACCTTGGCGAGAAGAAAGCACCAGAAGTGCAGTACCCAGTACATATGCAGACTGCCAGAAGATCAGCAACAACCCAGCAGCAGGTGTGGACCCCCGGGTCTCAGCATGCACAGACACTACGCAGCTTCAAACACTAAGTGCCTTGCGTTCCCTGTCCTTGTCCAAATTTTCTACTCTGTCACCCTGATGTGACATAGTGACATAACAGAAACTCATATTTCAATTGTGTACTTAGAATTAGTTCTGCAGCTTTACAGTGGCTGATACTGATTGATGTTGGCGCTGCAGCACTCTACTGGCAGTCGATTTGACGACTGTCTGATTGTTCATGAAAACACAGTAAGTTTCGAGGTGCTGGCTGCAGAAACCCCCCACTCCTGACAGTCCAGAAGTCAAGGAGTACACAGCTATGGTGGACACAGTCATTGAGCTTCTCAACACAGAAGCTGAGCTAATTGAGACAGGCCAAGCTCCCAATGGATCAGCAACAAATGTGAACCTAATCATTCATGATCTGCTGCCTAATCTAGCACAGGAGCGTTTGCAACCTGCAACACATAGGCATCAGCTGTTGGAGAAGAATTGGGAGCTTTGCCTTCTGGCTGATTTGCTGAAAGGCACGCAGAAGGAGTACAATGTCGTGGACAAATCCCTCAGCGATCTTGAAGATGAGGACGAGGTTTGCGACCTGAAGTTGCTGCACACTTGCACAAAGGCTTATACTGTCCAGCTGCCACAAATGTACGCACCTACATGTCTTGACACTTGCACTTCAATATGTGTGAAGCCTTCAGCATATTATTCTGCTGCCAGACTGCAAAGCTGGATGTGCAAGCCTTTGCTGATGTCCTGTGCTGTTGCATCTCAGCTGCGGTGCAGCTAGTCTCCAATCAACTTTCTCAGCAGAAGGCATGCCTGACAGGTACCAGATGCCAATAATAAGGCTCTGATATGTGTATGCAAATGTTGCACATGCGTTGCTGTGCCTCACATGCACTCTCACTCTTAATGATTCCTGCTGCAGAAGAGGGACACAGAAATCGTTGCATTGGCTGAGGAGCTGGCATTTCTGACAACTCGCCAAGTAGCCTCCAGAGGAGTCCTCATCAAGAGGAAAAGCTTGAAAGAGCAGATAGGTGCTCAGGCAAGTGCAAATACTTGTGCCAATCATGGTGCATTTTTGTGCCATTGACGGTGTACGTTCTGGCTGTTTTTGGGTTCCTGCACTAATGCAAGATGAAGCTTGTGCGCGTTGCATGAATGGCTCCTAAACATGAGTCTTACTTTTTTGTTGTATCAAAGATATAACATGAGTGTATGTCTAAAAGAGCCTCAGCTGTTACTGTTGCTATCACTCACTGGCGCTGTTGTGTTTGACCAGGTGCACACAAAGATGATTTAGATGTGCAAATTTACTCATGCATGTTGATCAACAGGTCAAACTTAGTGTTGCTCCAGGAGTCTTAATCTTGACAGCATGAAGAGCACATGTGTCTCCTACGTGGCTGTGTCACAATAGTTCAGTAGGCCTGTAAGCAAATCAGGCAGAAAGCATGGTGGTGACAAGTTGAGGACAGTTGGGGCAAGTATGACTCAGGTCAAAGCTGTAGCCAGATGCGTAGTAGCTGCCATGCATCAGGGCTTCCAGACAGAGTAACTACATGATCTGCAAGGACAGCATGCATATGCTGTGTCTGATACTTTTGCTACTCATGTGCTGCAAACGTTTTTTTGTACACTAAAATACTCCCTGCAAACGTTCTTTTGTACACTAAAATATACTGTATGTAACATACACATGCTATCAAAAGAAGCGTGCGCATGTCTGCTGTACATTGTCTTTGAGCATGGGTCATGACAGCCCTGGGACTTATAAAATCAGCTGGTTTGATCAATAAACTTTGTTGTTCCGCATCATTCATGTGCATGGGTGTATGACATTCACAGCATATTGCGATGTGCATTCATTGCTGGATCTGGTTTAGTATGTCCGCCACCGTGCAGCAGTTATTGAGCGATATTGACAAACATGACACAAAGCAGCATCAAGGTATGTGTTCTGAATCCCACATATAATATGTATTTGACAGACGATCCACTTGCACAGGTGCTTAATTTGCAACTATACTTCGTATTCCTTTATCTGCCAGACATCCATGATGCCACCAGGTACTGCAGGGTCAGTGGCAGCAGCGACTGCAGCCTTTGCAACAGCTTGTACACTGGTAGGCGGTATAAAAGCTGCTCCTGCTAGTGGCATGTTGGCAAGCGACTTTGCAGGAAGGAAGCCAAGAACCTTGTCCATAGGAAGCCCTGCAGGATGAATGCAACAGATAGATCACTGTTTTGTTAACAGGGACTCTCTCTGTCAAAATTCAGGAGAGTTTCCAACTGCTTGGCTCCTAGGCTAGGCTAGAAAAAGTGTCTGTCGCAAACAACTGACTCCTGATTTGTACAATTAGACAACGAAGCCACAGTGCTACAAGTATGTGCTTGTGAATGACCTCAGTAAGCACGGCGCACGCGGATCACATGCAAGGAATGCCAAAGCATGGCTCTGACAGCAAAAGCCGCCTGAACCAGTGCAAATTACTGACTGTGAACGGCTGTGTGCGTCTGTCTGTCTCACCTATGAAGCTCAAGGGGATGCCGATTCCAGACACATATCTGGTGCCATGGATGAAGCCGGGGCGCAAGCACACGCCTTGCTCTGGGTACGCCTCCGCCATAGCATGCTCAGCATTGCGCTTGCCTTGAAAGTAGCCAGAAAGCACAAACCCTGATGCAGGCACCAGGACACAGCTTCAGCAGAAGACTTGGAACATCTTGAATTCCGTACGTGACTGACAATTATACATGCAGGCATGTTGTGGTGAAAATTGCTTTCACAATGCTTGATGCTGCGTGGCCAAATGCATTGCACAAACTGCTGTTTACAACCATCAACACAGGGAGCAGTTACAGATCTACGGCACAGCAAGCGACTGTGAGGTATCTGAGAGAGCATGTAGTCACTGATTGTATGCTCATGGACATCATCCTGGCTGCATTGTTCACCTGGAAACTTGTAGTCGTGCGCAGACACAAAGGCACATCTAGGGACGCCTGCTTGGGCAGCTTCCCTGATGACACTTACATTGGCTTCACCACATATCTGCACAGCAGCAAGCGTACTCAGTCTGGTGTTTGACCATCGCTTCTGATTGCAAACTGTGTGACAGCAATAGTACAACGTTGGTCAAATTTGTGTGCTGATGCATCTGCTTTCATCATTATACCACTGCAACGATTGATCATTACACAGGTTTCCCTCAGCAAATACCAGCTTGCCAGTTAGACTTTGGACGCGGACAAGCAGGGCTTGGATGACAGCATGCATGGCCACACCATCAACAAAAGGATGCCTGCTGCTCTGTTGGTACAGCTGCAAGTATGCCAGGGCGTTTGTTCCCACTGTGCACTGCAGAATAAGGCAAAACCTTCTACAATGTTTAGTGAGATCGTTACTGTTAGACAGCAATTTGCCATACCTGACACATTAAAAGTGGTTCAGTATGGTTGCAGGGCCGTACCCAGTTACACACAGACAACATGGTGTAGGTCAGAGGCAGCACACCTTGAGCATGAAGTCATTGGAGCCAAAGCCTCCCAGGCAGCTGACCACCCCCACAGCACCCTGTAGCTGATCCCGCCACTGATCTGGCTCAAACGCATCTGCCTGCAGCATGTCATGCACTGATCACTACAGTCAAGCAAGGCCTGCCTCATTGCATCAGGCATTGAAAAATGTTTCTACTGGTGCTTCTGATAGGCCTGATAATGCCGTGCACCAAGCTGCAAGGGCGATGGGGGTGCTTTGCAAAGCACAGCAGGTGCTTGTTGTTTTGGCATATGGGAAGATAAGCATGATAGCGGTTGCATAATCATGCAGTCGCTTGCTATGCAAGTAGGGCACGTTGAGTAGGGCATGTGCTGGAGACATGCACGTAGGAGTTGAAGGGTTGCTTACTTTGACCCACTCTACGTCTGAAGTCCAAGCAGCTGTGGCTTTTGGTGCGCCTGATCTGTTGATGCTGACAACAGCAAGACCAGTCTGCAGGGCTTCCTCACACACCCTGGTGCCAACAAAGCCGTTGCCTCCAAACACAATCAACTTTGGTGGACCATCGTATGTGCTCTGCAGACAGCAAAAGGTGCTTTCAGCTGGTTGAGTGCGTGTCACCTCCCAAGTGGGACTGATAGAGGGCACGTGATAAATGGCACTGTTTGACAGTGATGCTGACCTGCTGATTGGAGTAAGATGAAGTGGCAGCGCCACTGAAGTCAGGCTTCACGTCGGTACTTGCTGCCAGGGGATCTGGCTTTGGAGCTGAATCTGAAGCTACACTTGTACTAGCCTGAAGCGGGGATGGCTTTGTGGAGCTGCCTATATTTACAGCGGTGCTGGCTGCAAGAGGATTTGGCTTAGTTGAAATGTCTTCGGGAGCACTGCTGCTGCCTACAGGATTGTCACCAACTCCTGAGGTGTTTGTGTTTCCTAAGGGATTTGGTTGCAGTGGTGAGGAGCTGAAGTTTCGCTGCCCACTTGTGGTCCACGGAAGTATTGCTCCAGCCGCAAACAGCCTTGTGGGCGAGCTGCGTGAAGCAGCAAGAAAAGGCATCAGACAGCAGATCATTTGCCAAGGCTGAATGAATACGCTAAATGAACACAGTGCGAGCGTGAGATTGCGCCAATACAGTCAACATACCTGCCGAACGAATGTGAGCAGTTGGACACGACTGTGGTGATCTGTGCCGCTTTGACAGACTGAGCGATCGGGCTGCAGGCGGCAAGCCTAACCACAGCAGAGCTCACCAATCCCAGTGATCGGAAAGCGCTCATTGCAGCAGCATGTACGGACCGCACAGATGGTCGATAGGCGCAGCAACACTTGACAGATGCAACTTTCGTGTCGAGCGGTGTGTTGTGGACCAAAGTTACAAGTTGATACTAAATTTGGCATTCATGGGTGCAGTTATTGTAACACAAGTCACATGTGACCTATCGTAAATGCTTTGGAAAGAAAACACAACTTGGGAAGCGTCTTTCGGATCTTTACCAGGTTGAATCTGAGACTCAAGAATGCATCAAATATGCGGAGCCTGTCAGGGTGCCCAGGTCACAGAGGCTCTAAAACGGTATGCAATCAATGCAAGGTCTCTCGCTTTGTGTGCGGCTCCCAAAGCTAGCTCGCGTCACAAAAGCCTCTGTGATGGCATGGGATAAACACTACTCTTCCACTCACTGAACATAACAACATGTACTGCTTTCAAAAACCTGATCAGAGCATACAACTACAGCTGGAGTTCAGTCATGTCATCAAATCTGTCACCTGAATTGTTGCCATGTTCTGTACTATCATCTTGATATGCAGTCATGACAGCAGACGTCTGATCACTGCCGTCAAGAGGTTCCAACAATCTGCCTGATGCAGAATATGTTGCAGCAGGCCCTGACCCAAAGGCTGTGTAGGGATCCATAGGATCATGAGCAAATGAGCTGTAAGTTGTGACAAGATCCTGAGAACTGCTGGGGTCGTTCTGAGGGGGTGCAAACGGCTGGTGTAGCTGCTGGTCCAATGATCCTAGTTGAGCCGAAGCTGATTTCTCCGCTGTCTCAGACACAGAAGTATGCTGCTGTGATGCTGGAGCTGTGCTTTGCTTGGCAGATGGCCGCCCCCTAGCAGCACCCAAAGTCATCCCTTGACTTGCTGCTGAGGTACCAACACCTGCCATCTGAGCATATGGGTTGTGTCGTGGTACAGCAGCAGTGCTACCAAAAGGCATTTGTGGTGCACCACCACCATTACTACTGCCTCTCACCACTGGAGGTGATATGCCTTGTGACAAGCCAAAGACTTTTGGAGGTGATGGAACGGCATCATTAGCACTCTGTGGCAATGCAGGTGCAGTGTGAACGCCTCTGTCAAATGAAGAGGGCTCAGAAGCTGCTACTGAAGCTACTGGGGCAGAGGGCTGGAAGAGCTGGGCGGGCTGTGAGCCAGCCCTTGGAGCTCCAAATGCCCTCGGAGGTACCAGAGGGATTGCTGTTGCAGCTGGACTAGACCTGCAGCAGCACATGTGGGGGTGAGGGGGGGAATCCAAATCCAGCATAGAATCAAGAGAACCCAAAATTGATAATTTCAACTGTATTTGGGGGTAGAAGAGTAAGCAACTTGAGACACAGTGTACAACAGGTTTGCAGTCCCTGAGCTTTGGTGGCTAAGGCAGTACGTAACTTCGCCAGAAGCTCTACATGACCCTGGAGTGACATGCTTGTGTATACATTAGACAACATAAGCAATGCAGCTCATGCAGACAGCTTACATTGAGGCTGAGCTGAAGTTGCTGACATAGCGCGAGCGCACTGCTGAGTGAGGCCCTGCCGGCTGCCCACCAGATGAAGGGCCTGATGAAGGGGGTCCCATCCCTGGCAGGGGGGGTCTGCCAGAAGTGGAGGGGTGTCCTGATGAAGGTGCCCTTGTCAGGCCTGCAAGCCATTCAGCTGACATTTGTCAAGCATGACCCCTCTTTCAGAACAGTGCTAGCACCTTGCCCAGCCATATGGTTTGGTTAGGGGTGAGGGGAAAACATTTGCGAATTGGTGAGAAATTCGGTTGATTCAGGGTGTGGTGAGATTTTGTTGGACTTAAATGGCTGCAATGACCCTGAAAAAGAGCCTTTGCCAAGCTGACAGGCTTTGTGACCCATCAACATGCATACCCCTTCTTGATGACGTGGGCAGTGAGTACCTGCCACTACAGTGCAGAGGAATGACAGCTGCAAGCAATGCTTCATCAGCGTTGTAGAGCAGAGTGGCATGCCTAGCTTGAGGTAACACTTCACGTATGAGACATTGTTTCCAACACAACGAGACAGCTAAATCCCTTCAGGATGTTATCATGAGATATACATTTTGGCCTCAAGTTAGGTTTATTTGTATGAATCCCAAAAGACACAGACAGTGCCCTGTATCAACGATATTTTAGAGGCGCACAATGTATGAACAATGTGGCTTTTGCCCTTCAAGGACTCTCATTGGAGACAATGATGTGCTTTGTCCCATCTATACCTGCTGCCAATGAGCCAGAGGCAGATCTCTGAGGGGTCATCTTGGGGGGCGGTGGGGGTGGGCCTGAGGGGGGTGGCGCCTCCTCCCCTTGCACCCTCCACTGCTTCAACTCATTGTCATAGTAGAATTTATTCTCATCCCCAAGCTTGGCTTCAGTCACCTGTATGGACAACCACATCAGGAGTTGATGCTTGGCATTCCTTCTAGGAAACACTACTGAGTGATGACACAAGTTGCACATGCCTGGACAAACTTGCCAATTCCTAGTCATTTGCCTACTTTAGCCATTTGCCTACTTCCGCCGTGGCTTACTTTGGCCACTGACATACAGCCAAGTCTGAATGCTGCTCAATCCCACTGTGAGTTGCATGTCCTGTGATATGAGGACATTGCACAAGGTACGTTTTTTTGTGGTGGCAGGAACAGCACAACTGACCTTTTTATCAGGAGCGCCTTTCTTTGATCCAGAACCTAGCAGACCACTAGCAACCCTGCTCATAACCCCCCAGCCCAGACCCCCTGCCTTCTGGGTCTGCCCATTGGGGGCCTGACCAGCCCCTTGTGAGCTCGCCTTCTGCCCACTGTCTGCATCCTCTGAGGGGTCAGAGTCCTTCTCAGGGGTGGAGGCTAAGGAAGGGGTGGCCTTTGCAGACCGGTGGTGCAGCTGGCCCATGTCTTGAGAGCTCTGGCTGCGCTTTGGAACAACAACCTACGAGAATACATCTTGACACCAAGCAAGCTGACTGCAGATACTATCAATTAAGCCAGCGGCACTGCAAGGGCCCCATGGCAGGGGGGGGAGGAGGGATGGGGGGGGAGTTTGCACAGAATAAGCTCTCATTCAGACTCAGCCAGTGACAGAAAGCAACGACAGCAAATCAGAATGGTCAAATGTTTTGAGGCTGCAATGAAATGACATGATCGGTTGTAAGCCATTGTATGTGACACACCTCTAAGGGGCTGTAGGGTTTTGATGCAGATTGCATGTGCCATCCTTGATGGGCCTCTGCCAACTCAAGCACCTTGAGCATGTGCCATGCCTTGTAGTTTGGTGTTTGGATGCACACTGCAGGGCTGTCAGCAGTTGCTGACAGCATGACATGTGACTCATCAGTCTCAAGATGACCAGGCTCCTGGAGCCTCCAGGCAGAGACAGAGGGCAGCACAGCATGAACCAGATCAAAACGTTTTTACAGGAAAAGGTGGCCTGTCAGTAGGTACTCAGCAGAAAAAGGCTAGCACACCATTGCCATCACCATCACCAACATCATATTGTGGTCACCAGCCATATCATAATCACTATCACTATCATCATCAGTATGATCTTTGCGATGATTCAGGGTCTTGACCCACCTTGGGGGTGTCAGACCCCAGATGCTGGTCACTAGTGTTCCTGCGGTGCTTGCTCTTGGCCACATAGGGGTCAATCTCAGACTGGGTAGACCCACTTGAGCCAGGGCCTGACTGGGGGGGTTGCTCTGGGCCCCCCATGAGCTTGCTGAGACCCCTGTCTATCCAGCGGCCCACCCCTGAGATGGTGAGGACAGACCCAGACCTTGACATCTGCAGGGGTATGTTGTGAGCCTGCAGACATGAAACAATATTAATAATAACGATTGAATTGTAACAAACAATATTGTAACGAACAATATTAATAATAATGATTGAATTGTTCTCCAGCTCCTGATGAGCTGGGTACATGCAGGACAAGTCTTGTCTCTTCAGAGAACACATGTAAAGGTTGAATCAAACAAACATTTTTCTTGTCTTCTAGAACTGCCCAGTTTGGGGTATGGAGCAAGATCTGACCCAATCAAATTTCCTGATTTGGAAGAACATATACAGTGTACATTAAAACAGCAGGTGAAGTTGGGTGACATCAACACTTTAGGGTCTGGCGACATTGACACTGAAGAGTTTGGTGACTTTGCAGTTTAGGGGCTGACGCCTTTGGCATTTAAGGGTTGGGTGACTTTGCCGCTCAAGGTTGTCACAGCTTGGTGTGGAAGGCAGGAGCATTTACAGTTGACTAGCACAGACAAAACGGCTTGAGTTTGGAGAAACACATAGCCATTGGTCAGCACAGCTGGATATAGAGGCCACACAGAAGCACGTAGGCAACAAGCAAGCTGGATGCTCAATGACATTCTCACAGCAGTGCTAAAGCCGTGAAAACAATGTTTGTTCTGCTGTACAGCAGTGCAAACAAATATCCACATTCACATCCAAGTTGTCACGGGCATGATCAGTACTGTAAAATTTGACACATGCCATGGTTGTCAGCACTTCTAGCAGTCTGGCCTCAAAAACAGGAAATTTCAATGTTTTGTATGCATCATCAATGTACATGATCTGAGTGTCAACATAGCAAAAGCCACTGAGCAGTGCAAGAATGTGCTCACAGCAGCGTAGGTCTGTAGCCTCTCCAGCAGGTCTTGTGTGAAAGCCCGGCACACTGCCAGTCCGGGGGGCAGCTTGGGAACGGCCCCAAGGGCTTGCTGAATGGCCCCACAGTACTGAGCCGCCTCAGAGATGAGCCCATGCTCAGCCAGCTGGGCAGCGTACAGGAACTTGTATGGCAGCAGCATCAGGCCGTGCTGCAGCGTGTAGCTGGAGTTTCCTGTGTGAACACCAATGTGCTGCAGAGCCTGATCAATGGTGCAAATGCCTGTTGCTCTTTTCAATCCAGAACCGTCTATGTTGATTCAGAAAACGCCATCCCGAGACTGGGGATCTAAACTCAGAAACGCCTGGGGACAGTCAAGACGTGATCTACAATGCAGAGATGTTTTCTCCCAACGTGCTACAGGTTTGACTGGCGATGCAAGCATGATGAGCATCTCCTGCTGCAGAGTTTGATTGGTGCTACATGTGCCTGATGAGAACCCAGCTCTCCAAGAGCCTTGCTGCAGAACTCCCAGATATTGGGCATTTTACTACTAATAATAATAATGATTTACAGGCGTTCCAGCTAATCGCCCTTGCCAGGTACCTACTAGGTGTGCCTAAACCCTAGGCATTTTCCAATGGTGAATCCAGCAATGTGGCACTGAAGATAGCCTCTGCGTGCTCAAATTACAAACTGCACAGCAGTGCATACAGGAGGTGCCAAGAGCAGCATCATGACACGTTATCTGCAGCTGATCTCAGAGTCACGCATCCCCATACTCACGCACAATGATAGTTAGTTTTCCAACGTAGCAATTCAGGCAACATACAAAGACCACAGAACAACAAATCTTACGCATGCAAGCCATGCTTCTTCTGGCTCCGTACAAGCTTTGATACTTCTGCATTTTGAAAGACTGTTACACAGAAAGAAGTTCACAAAGAAATGTTCACAAAGAGGGTTCTACAGAGCAATTTTCTCAAAGAGGTTTTCACAAAGACATTTTGATGGAGATTTTCACAAAGATTTTCAGAGAGACTTTCAAACAAAAGACTCCCTGTGCCTACCTTGTGAGCGTGCCCACTCTAGCACTTCAGAGCGCTGCAAGGCGGGGATGGTGGCAAAGCAGCGGGGGCAGCTGTGGTGATCTGCCCCTACCAGGCACAGCTGAGAGGCAGGGCCATGCGCCTGAACGTGCAGGCCTGCCAGCACATAGCATATGTGCCCAGCCACCGCCTGCATACCAACCTTACATTCATTGACGTGTAATGCATCAGGCACAGCTGAGAGGCAGGGTCATGCGGCTGAGTATGTAGGCCTGCCAGTACATAGCATATGTGGCCTGCCACGGCCTGCATACCATCCTCAAATTCATTGACATGTGACACCAGGCACTGTATACAGGCTTTGTAATCTCTCTCTCTCAGGCCTGCCAGCACATAGCATATGTGACCTGCCACCGCCTGCTTACCATCCTCACATTTATTGACATGTGACAGGCACAAGTATGCAAGTTTGCCAGTACGTAGCATATGTGATCTGCCACAGCCTGCATACCATTCTCAAATTCATCAAGATGTGACACCAAGCACAGTATACAGGCATTGTAATCTCTCTCTCTCACGTCTGCCAGTGCGTAGCATATGTCATCTGCCACAGCCTGCATACCATTCTCAAAATCATTGAGATATGACACCAGGCACAGTTTACAGGCATTGTAGTCTCTCTCTCTCTCAGGCCTGCCAGCACATGGCATATATGACATACCATCCTCAAGCTCATTGAAGTGTGATACCAGGCACAGTATACAGGCTGTGTAACCTCTCTTCATCTCTCACACAAGTTCTTGCTATCAGAATAGGAGTGTACAGCACACCACTACATGTTGCTGTGAGACTAGGAGCTCAAGAGCAGAGGTAAAAACGGAAAACTGCGCCTCTTATTATTGAGCAAAGAAAAGATCAAGAGTAAGGTGGATTGGGCCTCCCTGTGGGGTATGGCTTGGTGACAGTTTCAAGTATTACTCTCGTCTCAGGCCAAGGCCAAGAGCAAAGCTGGTGCGCAGGGTGCAAGCATGCAAATGCAGACATTTTTTTCTCTTTTTCTTTTCCTTCCCCAAACAGCTGATGCCCTCTCATGGGCTAGGGCCTTAGTTTTGGCAAAGATTTCAAGTTTATGCCGGCAAATATCGGGTTATGCCTTGTGCAATAGGCCTATCATGACTAGATAATGACAATAATACTCATAATGCAGGGCATTTTCAGCTGCACACCTGGGACCTCTCTTGCCAGAGCCGATCTCCAAGCTTCACCATAGCAGCCTCCTCCCCAGCTACTCTGTTGGCTGCCATGATAGCCAGATTCCCGCGCCACTGACTCAGCGCGCCATCAGCTTCAGACTGCACTGGCTGTGCAAAAGGACTGCCATACTGCACTGATGCTGCCTGCTGCTTTGAATTTGAATCTGGTCCAGGCTCAGCAGGCACAGCGTGCACAGCGTCTGCTTTGCCGCTCATGAGGAGGGTGAGGGTGTGAAGGGGGCTGCCTGTTGTGGTGGTACCTTCTGCCATGGCTGCAGCAGTTTCTAGAAAGGCCTTATCACTGCAGTGGCGCGCCAGTAGCAATGCAGGTCCCCAAAGTTTTCCCGCCACTGCCACCCTGCAGCCAAACACATGTGACATCAGTTCAAGGTGACTCAGGCTTTAAATTTGATATGAAGACTGTCTACTGAACTGCTATGCTGCAGCAGGGTACACATGACATCAATCCCATGGTGTGTTGCACCTTGCACTGTGAGATCCAGACTATACATCAACACAGTGTCTCATTCCCCCGGCCAATTGAAGCATCCTCCCAGGGATTACAGGGACCACATGTACCAGTGACAAAAGGCTTCACACGTATGTGGCAGCCATATTTGGAGCACCTCTTGGGACTGGGCAGAGCTTGAAAAGCATAAGGGTCACGCTGGCAGCAACCTTGCATTCTGCTGCTTTCATGCCACAGCTGTGCAACAAGTGCAACTGCAACATGACATGACATTGCTGTGTCTGTGATCAGTCTCTGCATAATAGGCATTCTGTCACTCACTGTCTGCAGTCACAGTGATGCTCTGCTGGTTTCATGCCACAGCTGTGCAACAAATGCAACTGCATCATGACGTGACAGTGCTGTGTCTGTGATCCCTCTTCATAATGAGCATGCTGTCACTCAGTGTCTGCAGTCACAGTGATGCTTGCCGGAGAGCTTCCAGTCTGTGGCCAGACATCAGCAGCTCCTGCATCTGGCCTGCTGCCTGCTGCAGATCCCCAAAGCCTGGCAGAGGTTGCAGCACCTCTGATGACACCCCTTGGGCTGAGCCCCCAAACGCTGCTGACCCACCTGACCAGGGGTCATTTGAGGGTGGCGCTGCAGCTGTGGGGTGGGTCTGTACAGGTGCTAGGATTGCAGCAAGAAGGGCTTCTGCAATGGCATCACAACTTGATTCTGTGACAGGTGAGTGGTGCTGTTGATTGTGTAACAACAATATAGCTGGCACTGCCAAGAAAGGGGTACTTACAGTGTGCTGTGGCGGATTTCATTGCGTTCGCCCCCTAGTGTTGTTGCCCTGATTTGGTCTGGTGCTCCAACAGACATCAGTGAGCATTGGTGCCACTGCTGCTGCTACCAAAATTTTACAGCTTTCTTTTGGAGCACCAAGTCAGATCAGGGCATCTTGACAGGCTGAGGCAGTGCAAGCACTTTGCAGCCACAGTCTTAAGCCAGCAACACATGACTCAGGCAGCTCACAACTCAGGCAGCTCATGACTTATGCAACCTGCGGCTCAGGCAGCTCACGACTCAGGCAGCTCACAATTGAGGGATCTCACAGCTCAGACAGCTCTACACCCCTGGCAGCTCACGGGTCATGCAGCTCATGACTCATGCAGCGCACTGTTCATGCAGCTTACAAGCTGTGCAGCTCACAGATGAGGTATTGCACAGCTCAAACAGCTCTACAAGTTAATCCCCTTGCAATTCAGGCAGCTCACAGCACAGGACAACATCCCCCGGCCACCATTTCTGGGACTGAGCATCCCTTGCACAGGAACCGAATCGACATCTACCCACTCCCTAGGAGATTGCTACTGTGGAGAGCTTGAGGGCTGAGCAGTGAGGAAGACAAGCAAATCTTACCTGGCCGCTTGTCATTGACCCCAGGAGTGAGGGCAGAGTGCAGGTCCCCCTTGTGTTGGCACAACAGCTGCACCACCTTCCACAGCAGCAGCAGCTCAGCAGGCTCTCTACACAGAGGCTCCCTCTCTAGGCAGCTGTCACAAGCCTCACTCACATACTTCAAAACCTGAAGAACAGACGTCCCTTCTGAGTGCGGTGTGTCACAGGGAATGGACTCATAGCAATCACACAAGTCACTCAGCAGTGTGATAGCTGCATAATGCATGTCCTGATCAGCCGCTATATAAGCTGGTAGAAAAGCTCTGTAAGGCATGGCTTGCCATAAACCACCGCCGCTCTGCTGATACTGTTGCTTGTAAGAGCTTGTGGGATTTTCTGTTGCACTGGCCTTGCACTGAGTGTGGCATGCTGTCTCGTCAGCACTGTGTGCATGACCAACAGGCTAACGGATGCCGAAATCACCAAAGACACAGATGAAATAGAGGAAAGAACAGGAGTTGCTGGCTGCATCAATGATATGACCATCTGACAAGCCATTGACAACCATGAGGAAAATGACATGAACAAAGACAAAAATTGGAGGTCACTATTGCTCATGTGCAGTGGCTGCAGATGCCGGTATGAAGTTGTTGCTGTTTGCACAGTATTTTCCTTTCACCATGCATTTTCGGATTTTGCATTGACAATGATGTGTAACAAATCAGCACAAAGGCAAAAGTATGACGTATACAGTGCAGGGCTCGAAGGCTCAGCATGTCCAGTGCTGCACAAGGGCAGTATTGCATGAAGGCAATTTTGCGTGAAGGCAGTGCTCCACGATGGCAGTGCTGCACGGGGGCATTGCTGCAGTGCTGCGTGAGAGATCAGCATAAAGGCAAGACTGGGGGGTATGCAGAGCAGGGGTGAGCAGGCTGACCTTGTCCTTGTGAGTGTTTGGCATGAGAGGCCCGGGGAAGTGAGTCAGCAGGGCATATGTGGCAGACAGGGATGATCCCTGCAGACAGTCATACTCAAATGTTGCTTTTTAAACATAGATGAAGTTTGCTATGCTTGATGTGTTATGATTGCTGACAGTGATGTGCACCAGAAGCTTGAGTGCCAAAGATGCACCAGTGCATATAAAGGGCTAATGACATCGGAGCGTCTTGGACCGTTGCTGTACATTGTTTTTTGTCTGATGATTGAGAGAAATATGGCAAAGCTTGCGAGGCCTGAACCATGTCAACTGCTTGCAACTGCAGGAGACATTGCAATTGCATGATGCATGCTTTATGTTGGCTAGTCATACAGCAGCAGCACTCCAACAGTAGCCGTCTTGCAGAGGTGGCCTGAATGCACCTAGCTGCAAAGCAGACCGTCAATCCTTAAAACACCCTTGTGTTTTGCTGGTTTGAGTGCCCCCTTTTTCAGTCACAAGGTGACTATAAAAAACAACTGAATAGCTTGTTTTATATACCTGAAAGGCCTGAGAGTGTGTCGGCTGCTGCTGCTGTGCAGGTGTGGTTTCTGTAGCAGCTTTTGGCCAAGACAGGAATTGCAGAGTCCCCACACTGCTGCCCTCAAAGCCATTGCCCCCTCCTACTATGCCTATAAGCCAATTATGGTACTGAGAAACAAGCCTTTTTGCGGTCAAACATGAAGATGTAACAGTCTCATGCAAGACACGATACTTTACTGTTTCACTAACGGCCACACCATCCCACTATCTCTGTGAACAGCAACTTCCACGCTGCTGTCAACTGTGACATTGTTCAGACCACTGGGTTTCATGTGTGTACTGAAGTGATGCATTTAGGTCAGTGAATCTCGGCTGGGGCCAATGAACTTTGGTCATGATGACCATGTGAATGCCCTGACTGACTGCCTGACTGACTGACTGGCTGAATGACTGACCTGTTAAAGAAGTGGATGTAGCAGGACGCCAGCAATACATCTTGCCAGCAAACCCAAACACCATCAAGGATACCGCTGGCCGGCCATCAGGTGAACTATACTCAGACCCCTGACCCCCATTCTCCCCACCCAGCCCAGCTGGGGCCTGACCCGCCACCCCTGAGTCCCAGGGACTGCTACCAGCTGCCGAAGGGTCCCAGGGATTAGCACCAGGGTACGTTGCCACGGGAGCCCAAGGGTTTGCTGGTTGGGCAGAAGAAGAAGGAGGGTACCCAGGCTGAGCAGGCGGCAAAGAAGAAGAGGGCTCTGGCTCAAATGCCCAGGGGTCAGACTGAGGGGGTAGCCTGCCTGGGCAAAGGGGCTGGACATGGTTGTTGGGAAGGAAGAAGCTGCTGCAGAAGCCACAGGGGCAGCAGGGACCTGTCCTGAGAAATAGCCCTGGGGGGCGTTGAGGGGGGTGGCCCCATGGGATGCAAGAAGAGGACTTACATGAGGGCTGAAGCCCTGGGATGGGACATGCTGCCCTGCCCAGCGATCGTGCTGCTGAGATGCAGCTGATGACACCCCTGGCAGAGTTGGGGGTCCCTTGTTGGGGTCACACTCTGCATGCAAAGCTAATCAATGTGAACAACTTCAGCACTACATGACGAGCCCTCCAGCAAAAATGATCATGATTGCCAGGACACTACCAAGGCTTGACGTTGTATCACAGCCCAAATGCACCACATGATGGAAGACTCAAAAAAGGGTTGGTTTGGGTGTACAGGTGAAAACTGTATGTTAGTAGAGAAAAATGTGAGAATGCATTACATTGAAGGCAGCAATCAACGACTTGCATGGCAAGCAAGAAGGGCTGCTGTAAAATTAAGACTGCAAAGTTAGGACAATAGCAGCGCTTCTTGCTTGTATAACATTTGTAACACACCTACTTGGGCGAGAGTTTTGAAGGCAAAATCTGCAAACATCCAATCAACACATTTGCTCATGCTCCAGCCTTGACAGCCTTGACATCATACATCGTCACAATAGACTCTTTGACAGCCATGAAAGCTAACGGGTTTAGGGTGTTAGTCCCTGAACCCTAAACAATAAGCCCTAAGACATATTCATGCAATCATGTAGCAATCTCAGGGTCAAGTCTCTGACCTGCAGTGGCGTGACTCTCAACAGCTGCC
>JAABUK010003465.1_pt1 | contig 26623 bp, 34 predicted proteins | sample 5559141 | NCBI WGS metagenome assembly JAABUK01 (sample SAMN10711869, study PRJNA513367) | rock metagenome | isolation source: Antarctica rocks | place: Antarctica: Victoria Land, Pudding Butte nord | collected 2016-01-03
GGCTGGGGGGCAAACATGCATTGTACTGGATGGCAAATGGCACTGGTCATACCTCTTTGGTTGTTTGAGGTATTCGCTCCTCTGCATACTTGTGAAGGGCTGTGACAGGGTCATGAGGCTGAGCCTCAAAACATCGGCCTAGGCAGTCTGCGTCCTGAATTGACATGTTGGTACTGCAGCAGACAAACACAGCTCCAGACTAAAGCTTGTACTGCCTACATCTGGTAGCATGGCTTTCGACTTCAGACAGCGCTTGTACACCCGAGTTCAAGGAGGCATGGATCATGCAGGGCAATGTAAGCAGACTAGCATAGATGGGCATGATGGGTGATCTGGTTGGTCTTCTGGGACAACAGCAGCCCAGCAAGCAATGCAAATGTGCCCTGACAAGCTGAGTGAGGGGTTGGGGCTGGGGCTAAGCCTGGGGAACGGCACTTGGATGACTAGATTCCCTTGCAGTGTTTTGCAGTGTGATGTCATTTTGCTAGCAATGCCAAAGACTGTGCACATGGTGTCTGTGATATCATTTATTGGGGTCAGGTATGGTTCACCTTCTGGACCCGTGGGGGGTGGTGGGGTGGGCTGCCTCGCCCATGAGGGCCACCCTGCCAAAGACCCACTGGGTGATGGGGTCCTTGTCATAGATGACATTCATGAAAGGCGCCTTGCTTGTCTGCACGAAACACACATTGTTGATGAAATCACTGCCTAATGAGAGTCACACACACATTCCTCCTTGCACTTGTTTTGCAGACACTGAGATGCTTTGATTTGCTATTTGATCGAACACAATGACCTTGAGCTCAAATTCTACACATGTGCTAAGAAGGTGGTCAGGACACAACACAGCAACAGATGCAACTGCAATTACTGCTTGGTAAAACATGTGACACACATCAAGCAGTCAACCACGAAGCCAGGGGTCATATGCATACACCTTCAGGGGCTGCACCATGCAACACCAATGGACCTCAGTGGACATGTATGCACAAAGCCTACCTTGATGAGCTTGACAAAGGCAGGAGTCCAAGTGTTCTCTGCATCTCTGTATAGCTTCTGCATGTCCTCTGTATTTGGCCTGATGGTGACGGAGTGGCTGCCCAGCTTTGGTTCAGGTGCATCTCTATACCTGCAGCCATCGTTGCCATCACTGAGCGTCATGTCATCCTGCAAGTGTCATGCCAGTGTACAACTGCAGTTATGCTCTGTTTGTGCTCTTGCCAGTAAGTGCATGTCCTCTGAGCACCTGCTGCTTGGCAGTGCTTGCTAGTAAGCTGGCTAGTGTCAAACATGGGATTTTCAGCTGAATCAGTCAGCTTCCCAAGCTATCAGGATAGGCAGCTGGCAAACAGTGGAGGCAGTCAGATGCAAGATGGTTCACATGCTCTGACACAGAAATTACACTGCCTTCGACACTTGATGTATGCATGCATATGCTGACCAAGCGGAAATCCACATGAAGGGTGCTACAGCACAGAAGCAGGTGAAGGTCCCAATGCAAGCATCTACATGGCTGCATGTAACATATGAGTCTCAAACTATGCACACGCAAACAAACAAGAACTCTGTCATGAGGAACACCAGCTGCTGCCCAGCTACAGCAACAACACCAGGTGGCAGAACAAGCACCCCACATGTTGACACCACTTGCAACCTGAGGCTGACTGAAGCAAGCGTGGTGCCTACCACAGCCAGTTGATGCGGTTGCCTGGGATCATATAGATCAGGTTCATACATCTGTCTGCAATGTCAAAGATAATACCATTGCCCAACGTCTCAAAGTCTGCCTTCAGCTCAGCTAACAGCTCAGGATGGGCATTGCCATCACACACCCCTCTCCATGCAACCATACCAGCATACCTACAATGAGCAATACACATGTGTTGGCCAGCATTGATTGGACTGTTGAGCTGACAACAATGTGTGCAATGTGATTTTGCTCTGGACAACAGGGCAGCTGTCAGAAAGAGCATCATGAAGGCATGATGTGGTCATAATGGCTCCTTTGATAGATCAGGCAGTCATGGCAGAGCGTTGCTCACACATGTTGATCAGCATTGACAGCTATTGCAGCGCAAAATGATATGGTGACAGAACATCTTCAGCAGGTGTATTGGTTGCAGGACACGCAATTGCAAGTTGCTGGCCTGGTTGGCCTTCTTTGATCACACGGCAATGGAAACGACCAAAGTTGGTTTTGGTACTTGTCTTACAGGTACAGATCACTCACCATGCATCTTGACAAATTGAAGAGAAGGCACTGCATCACGTGAGAAATGCCCAGTGTGCTCACCGTCTTTCATCACCTGGAACTAACTGCTTCCTAGCAAAGGAACCCACCCCATCAGCAGCAATCACAATGTCACCATGGTACTTCTGCTGACCATTTGGTGTCTCAGCTGTGATTGTAACTCCTGATTCACTCTGTTGCAACAGAGCCACCTTGTGGCTGAAGTTGACAGCCCCTTCTGGTAAGGCTTTGATTAGCAGCCGATGCAGGTCACTCCAGTGCATGCTGCAGAGGTAATGCAGAGGTTGTTTGCTGTAGATCTTTTAAGATGCAGACTTCCCCTCAATTGTTTGCTTTAGGAGAATGCTGCTTGACTTGCTGTCTCCAGAGCATGATAATTTGTTGAGAAACGCAGTTGGAGCAGCTGATGTTCAGCTTCAAGTAGTCACCTAGGCAGGATTGTAAGAACTGGATTCACAACAAATTCGCAGCTTTCAGCTGACGCCATGTAATGTATGACATCACATAACGTGTTGAAGATGCTATGGCATGTCAAGTGGACTGTTCAGTGCAGCCTCTGAGTGTTGCTTAGTTTGAAGCTGAAGATGTATGTGTACCTGACATATCTTGCCACAGCATGTGACAGTGAACACACTAAGCTTGTATTGACCAGCAAGGCAGGTTATGTCAGATACTGTTGAACAAGCCAAGCAAAATGAGGTTAAGCATAAGGCTTGACGCAACCTGCGGTGAAGGTGCTTGTCATTCTTGATAAGGGAGATAGCAGACTTCGTTGCATGGTCGATCCAGCGGTACTCCTCTATAGGGATTGGCTGACTGCACTCCTCGAAGATGTCTCTCAACCCAAGGCGAGTCAGTGCTGCACAGGTCTTTGGATCCAGACCAAGCCCCTAGCACGCATGGGTCTTCTCAGCTGACAGCAAAGCTGACACGGATAAGAACCGGCAATTGGACAGCCGAAAGGAGGCTCACCGCTCCTGTAGTTGCAACAATGCTTGCTGCGCGTTCCAAAACAGTTACGTCACAACCAGCCTTTCGGAGAGCTACGGCTGTCGAGACCCCGCCAACGCTTCCCCCGATGATGACGACTTTTGTGGGCATAGTTATTACAAGCGCGGCAGTTCAAGGCTGCACTGTAGAAAGCAGTGTGCAAGCTGCTGCAAATTCAAAATGTTAATACGGCAGTCTGTCAATCCAGCGGTTTGTCGACAACGGTTCCTGGGCTCGCTGTAGACGCAACGGCCCAAACATACAGTAAGACGTGCTCAAACTCGCTGTCCCTGCGCTGAGCGCTTGTAAACCAGGAATGTCGAGCTTGATCATGTGATAGGTCATATGACTTCACGTAAAATTCTCCCGAGGACGCCTGCAGGGCCTTTATTAGTCATCAACGATGTAAAAGCGCCCTTTACTTGTGATGGTTTAGGTGATCTGTACACAGGTCCCAAGTGTGAAGTTGTAAACCAGTGTGTTGTGCAACTGTTGTGTTGCCAAAGTTTGACTGCAAGCTGGGAGCTTTCACCCGTAATTTTTGAGCTGTCTGTGGAGTGCACAGGTGCAGGGTTGATAAGGCTATCATTGACAGCAGCATCATGGATGCTTCATGAACTGACTAATGTAGTGTTGAGAGCAATTGCAAACGCAATTGGCAAATGTTGGAACCACATATATGGACAGAGGCCTCAGCTGTGCGTCCAAAGCACTCCTGAGGCCTGGACGCACTGAATACCTACTTGTATGCACAGACTTTTGCTGCGGATAGGCTGCATTGCAGGATGTGCACACATTCCCAAGAGCTGGTATGACGCTGCTTGTCAGGATGCTGTTCTTGCAGTGCTGAGGTATAGCCGCCCGGGTGGCTGAAACACAACAAAGCTTCTGTATATATAGGATCCTATGCGCCAGACAAAGACATCCTTGCAGGATGTTATGCATTGACGGAGCAAAAGACAGGGATAGTGAGTGGACAGATCATGCAGACATGTACGCTGCATATGCGAGCATTAGCAGACCACTTGACTGACAACCACAGATGCACATCACACATGCAAAGCCTGTTTTGAGGCATGCACATAACTGCTTTGATGTACATGTCGAGATAAAAGCCATCATGTCATGTTCAAACTCATCTAAGGTTGATGACACAAGTATTGCTATAAGAGTTGCAGATACAAGTCAGACAACCACAAACTACAGAGTACAGTTTGAATGTATTGTTAAGCCTACATGCATGATGTCTTTCAAGACGAGTTCACAGAGCTGAGATTGTAAACACAAGCTTGCAGAAGGTTGCAAGTTTATGCCCTGGTTGCAGGGCATGGACAAGACAGTGCGCAGCCATGATCAACCACACAATAGACAGGCAACTGCTTTGCCGCCAACATAAGTGCAACCAGTCCATACATGAGTACCTGAAACGAGCAATCTGATGCAGAGTAAGTACAAGCAAACAGTGAAAATAGGTTCTGGCCGCAACTTGTGTACAAAACACAGGCTTCAAATCAACGTCAATATCATGGACCCCAGACTTCAACCCATCATCAACATCAATTGCTTCTCCTTGTCTGCAAAACAAGCAAGATCACGCCTGACATCATCCCACGCTAACCCAATCAGTAGACTGATGCTATCTACCTCCCTGCGTAGGACTTGTGTGAACCCAACCAACAGAGCAATGCTGTCTCTTGGTAGAAGTTGTCAACCCATCGGGTGAACTGCTGCTGTCTACGTTCACTGGTAGAACTTGTAGGAGGAGGCGTCAACAATGATGCCTTGCATGCCACCAATGGCTCCCAACAAAGTGATTATGACTCCACAAAGGATGCAGAACCATGATGCCCAGAAGTGCCAGCTGCTGGGTCCTGGTTTCTTGATGGCCAGCCAGAACATGGAGGGAAAGCAGTAGGTGGAGGGGCCAAATCCTAGTGCACCAATGAAACCCAGCAGGTCACCTGAATGAAACAGAAAGGAATGGTGATGCCAAAGTCATGCATTGTATCAACATGCATCCCTTCAACAGAGAGCACATGCAGTGATCCATGTGGACAGAACAAAACCGGTAGCATGTGAGTTCTGAGACTCGCAGCAACCGACACATGTCCAAACTGAATCAGGCCAATTGGAATTGCTGCCATCAAAAAAGGAACAAGGTATCGGATACAGCATCTCATGAGGGACAAAGCAGCGCATTGAGAAGATGGAGCTGGACAACTGTGAGATTCTCAGGAGAGCAACAATCGGCAAGGTCAAAACAACGAGCTCCAGAATCTGCCCCAAGTGTAGTACAAAGGTATGGCACACAATACAGATACAAATACTGTGCATCAAACACTCTTGTGTGCTGACTCAGGCATGAACATACAGCAGATGTGTACTGACCGAAGAATGGGATTGTCATGCCAATGAAGGCAACAATTATGATGTAGACGGTCCTGTACACCAGCCTTGTAGGGAAGCCATTGGGCACCCCTCTCTTCACCAGCTGATACTCTATCATGTCATACACCGGCATGGCATACACCTAAGAAGTCACACCAATGAGTCAAGACACAACTGCGCAAGGGAAAAAGAAAAAGAGAGAAAAAGACAAGAGTTGAGTCAGATGCAGCTGCGCATGTCAGACATGGCGCACAATCTTGCCATATGCCAGCATGAAATTTGACCGACAGCAGTTCCTAGCAGCATCAGCAGCTTACATCACAGCATGAGATGAACACTGACTGTGCATGCGTGGTTGTGTCGTTGCTGACGACGGTGGTACAATGCCTGATTGTTGAAATGCCAATGATAAGAAACCATTTGAGGTCTCATGTTTTTCTAAGCATGTGAACAATGTGATGTCAGCAGTGCAATGCATGATGATGATGATGATGATTCTCTGACTCATTGGTGACTCATGACTGTACTTGTATTGAAGTATTTGGAGGTGAGAGTGTGGTGTAAACCTTATGTTCAAATGTAACACCCACAAAGCCTGAAACCTACAGCTAGTCACACAGATGGCGTACCTGGAAACTTCCACAGACATGAATTATGATCATGATCTCTGCCACGCAGATGACCCATATGGGGTGGCCCAGGGAGTACATGATCTGGCTGCCAGTCTTGCTGCCAAAGGCATGGTACCCAGAAAATCCCACTCCAAAGTAGCAGTAGGCGACAAGAGCATATGCGATCCACACACCAAACTGCAACAAAAACAAAGGATGTTGGTGCCACTGTGTCTGTGTGTACACAGGCATGTGTGTGCCTGTGTGAGGGCATCTGTGCATGTGTGCATCTGACACAGACCATGACTGCAATGCTTTGTTTGTAATGCAAAGCGAAGGCAGATGCTGCCGCCAGGAATGCTGCAAGATCAATTACTGCTCTGTTTGTCATGCAGAAGATGCAACAAGCCTTATGAGATGACTGAAGGCATCAGGTGCAGTGCTCGAGGCATGAGGCTAAATGAAGACTAGAAACACAGTGTTCAGTGCATATTGGAGAAAAATCAACTGTACAACTGGCTGCAACAATCAAGGTATGCTTGGGTCATGCAAGTCACTCGTCTGCAGAGAGTCAGCTAAGGCATGAGCACAAAACAGCATCAGCATGCATTTGACGGCACAAAGGACCAGTCAAAATGGCATGCCCATGTGACTAATCAAGTGTGCCGTGAAATGCATGCTGACTTTGCGTTTTGCCCACGCCATAGCGTTCCCAGCAGTGCTGATAACTGTGAGGCGCAAATCATTACTTCTCTGTATGTGCTATGCCATCGACAGATGAGCAACTGTCACAGCATGTTGTGAGCGCCATGCAAGCACTGCTGTGCTCATGCCATTGCCTGGCAGACTCCCAGGACTGACCCCATATACTTTGCACCCACACCACAGTGCTGCATGCAGTCAACTGAGTGTTCTTCCGCAGAGTCGCAGGCAACAATAATAAACCAAAAAAGGACAATAAGAATGGACATTTTGGCTTGAAGGTTGACTCACCATCATGGGCTTGGCTGTAGGGTTCTCCACTCCAGCCTTAGGGTTGGAAGGAATGGTACTCTGCAGTGCAGCCACTTTGATTCAGCAACCCTAACCTCAAAGCCCCACGTCAATGAACTTGAATGACGTAGCAGGATGATTGCTCTTGCACACATAGTCAGTGTGCAGCATGAAAGAGTTGCTTGCGCTATGTCAAAGACACACAGCACGATCACACGGCAGGAACATTTGGTGCCAACATGTTTTCTTCTGCCAACAGGGGAATGGTACTAGTCAGTAGGCCTAGCGTCACTGTGTACATTATACAAAGATCAGTAGTCTATAGCAGCAAGCATAGAGCCAACAGTAGCCAGCAAAAAAAGCAAAAAGAGAAAAAGCCTGCTCACCTGGATCTCCAGCACCACATTGTGTCCACCATAAGCAAAGGCAATCGTCCCAAGAGCATTGAAGATGCCAAAGACACCCTCTGCCTTTGTGAAGCCGTTTAGGTTGTACTCAGCACCAGGCTGCCTGCCAGCATGGGCTGAGACACCGATGGCAATGGTTGAGTAGCTGATGGACATGACGGCTGCCAGCAATGAAATGGCGCTCAGCTTGTGGAAGTTGGGCACCTGCACTTTGCACAGCTTAGTAATACTGACTAGGCATTGCAGAGTGCAGTAGGCAGCATGTGGACTGTTCGATGGTAGCGGGTGAAGACTGCAGGCATGCCCAGTTGTGTCATTGATCGGCAGCAGACACACTATGCAAAGCAATCATGTAGGAGGCTGCATTTCAGCAGGTAGGTCACGGTAAAAAGCAAGTGACTTTGTTGAGGATCCAATGCAGTTCACTAGTACAGTCTATGAATTTAGCCTACTAGTGCAGTCTTCTGGTGTAGTCTATTAGTGTAGTCTGCCAAAGTCTAGGAAAGAAAAGGACTACGCCTTTCGGCATCAATTTATTGAGAAGCCCAGTATTATACCGGGCTGCCCAGTTGCTAAAGTCTACTACTATGATCTACTATGCAGCGCAGTCTGAGATTCTGCAGTGAATGCTGGCAGTGCATCATATAGGTTGAGCTGGCAGAGGCTCACCATGGACAGGAGCATCTGGATGACAGCAAAGATGACAATCCAGCATGACAGGCCAAACGACCGGCAGGTGTGCGTCTCGTAGCCATCACATGTGTGCTGGTACACGTAGTACATGGCTTTGCCAGCTGTCACACAGTAGACAATGTCCAGCCCGATCATCACAATCAGCTGGCAAGGAATGACAGTCCACAAACCCAATCTGGGACCTGCATAGCAGCAAGCTCTTGCTGCCCTGGTGTGACCAAGTTGCACAGTTGCACTTTGCTGCTATGCTGACGCCTTGCAGGACGGCGTTGAGCTTTAGGATTGGCAAGGGGGTTGACAGCTGTGAGCACAGTGTATCAGTGCATGGCAAAAATAACTTTGAATCAACAGCATTGCCAGGATCATGCTCTGTTGTGGCTTACCAAGAGCGTATTGGCCAAGCTCATGGTATCTGTTGAATCTTCTGCCTTTGATTTCATGAAGCTCAATCAGCTGCCACAGGCCATAGATTGTTGCAATCCATGCCACCAGCATGATGGTGATGCCAGCTGGCCATTGCAAGTAAACCTGCAGGCGTACATGCAGGCAGTGAGATATTTTCAAAGCTGTCATCGGGGTTGGTCAACCAGACAAGATAGTGAAGACAAGACCCAGCAGATGTTTCACGAAACTGAGGCTTGACACTAAAAGCAAGATGCAAAGAGGTTGCTGCATCCACTAGTGTTTAATGACACTGCTGTCACAAAGTTGCGTACCATGGCGCTAGGCAGCCCAAGCACTCCGGCTCCCACCATTGCAGTGATATTGTGAAACGCCGCATGGACCTGCATCAACGTGCACAGCAGATCGAAGCTTTGCCGCATCAATGGCAACTACACAGTGATAGACTTGGATCAAGTTCGAGGCGCAACAAGTATGCGGGCTTGCAGCCTCTACTGCAGTGGATGACACTCAATTGAGCCTGCTGCAGTGGATGCTCAACAGAAGCAGTGCTGAGTTTGAATTGAGCCAGGTTCGAAGCAGTCGTGCAAACTATAAGACCAGCACAGCCTGCTTGAAAGCGCTTTAAGTGGTCGCCGAAATCGGGCAGTGACAGTGATGCAAAGCTTTGCTCTTAACAGCTCGACCGAGCGTACGCAGGCGCACCCACGAGGCGTTAGAGTTGGCTCCTCCTCCCGGAAGAGCATATTCAGCGTCCAGCTTGTTGTTTTGGTCCATGAAGCCGATCTTGCCGCCAGACGCAGAGTCATTGCGGCTAGCGATACCACTCTCTGTGGTACCCAACTGGTGCTCCAAAGGCAGCGGCTTCGCAGAGGGAGCTACGTCATAGTCAGTGACGTTCATTGCACGCTCACCCATCTTGTCAGGAACTTACAAGCAAAGGCTTGCAAGGTAGTGGGATGACGCTTGAGCGGCTTGGCCCGGTCTTCGGCCGTACGGGAAGGGACAGAAAACTGAAGAGCTACATAGTGTGTAATATTAGTCAGATAGCCTCATCCTTTGTCATACCTGAAGTGAGACACATCATCATTACGCTCCTTACAGAATCAAGCCAGTATCCTCTAGCTGCTCAACTTTGTGGCATTGACCACTAGACATTACATAATACATGCCTGCACATTTGACTTCGTCAGGCAATTGCTATCTAGCCTTCTCTCTAGGGAGTGTTGTATGCCTGTATGCCTAACATTTGACAAATGCAGAAAGTCCAATATGATCAAACAGTTTGCAAAGGTTGGATTTCAGCCTGTGCATGCTCTGTTGGCACATTGGTGTCTTTACGTGATTCAGTTAAGAAGCATCAAGCAGCTTCCCCATCTCCACAAACAGTGAGCTCTGAGCCACTCGTAAGCCACTCGTGAGTCACTCGTGTTGCCTTGCTGTTGCATCTGCTAAATGCTGTGTGGGTAACTTGAAAGTGGAGGCTCTCGCCGTCCTTAGTGGCAAGATTTTTGAGTCAAACTCAGCAGGCAGTACATGTTTCAGCTGATGGAGCAAATGATGGAGAAAGAGGTAACAATGATGGTGAAGGTGATGGTAGCAGAGGGCCAACTGGCTGCAGCCACGCATCATGCTTGTACTGGTGGACTGTGCACAGTACACGTGCATCAAGCATGTCACCAAAACAAGAGGTGTCCAGGGACCCAACAATTGCGTGTTTGTACTGCCACCCTGATGCCTGCCTATGTGTATACAAAGTCTGTTGCATCCACTCATTGTGCTGATGCGCATGCTACAGAGAGATGAAAAGCAAAATCAGAACTGACAGGATGATGACTCGCATGACTTCTAGCTGCAATGTGAAGCTGGTGAAGCTTCTGATGCTAAGCGCCAGACAGCTTGAGTCAAGGCACATGCTTGCATGATCCCCATGGGCATCACTGCACTAATGTGTGCAAAGGAAGACAAGCCATCAGGGACAGCGCAACAACGCGATTGCAACAACGTGATTAGCTCACCTGCAGGATATGCCCCAAGGCAGTCAGTCCATTTACCACTATCACCAGCATGATTGTCAGCTGGAGGTATGTATTGAGCGTTGCTGCCAAGACCTGAGCTGCAGCTAGAGATAAGGTGAAGTATGATGGCGAGCCACTGGGCAGCCCGGTAGAATACTGGGCTTCTCAATAAATTGACGCTGAAAGACGTAGTCTTTTCTTTTCTTTTCTATGATGGCGAGCCTGATCTCATGTCTACCTAGATCTGCGCTCCAAAGCCACTTGAGCACCATTGCACGTGCAATGCTGGTCCTGTCAGTAAGCAACCTCCGCAGTTTACTGTGGGTGCTGCAGAACTGCAAGTGCCGGGACACTTCATTGTGGGCACAACTGCTACATGCTGCCTCCACTTCGTGGGCACCCCAAGAGGCTTGGATGCTGTTGCTGTTTTGCATCTGCTCTTGAAAGTACTGTACATCATAGCTATGGCACTGCTGGTGTTGGTGACAGGAGCATGGTGACAGGAGCACATAAGACAAAGCGCTTCACTGAAGCAGCTGTCAGATCATGTTAGTGAGGTGCCAACATGTTTGACAGATCGATGCTGATCCAACCCAGCGGTGATACCATAGTAGCTACAACACGCTGTCTTGCAAGTTCACGCTGGACTATGGCACACATGTCGAGACTCACTGCTCAAATACAGCTACCGCAGCATGCTCGACGTGGTTGATGATTGATGCACTGTTCAGAAGAAGAAGAAGGATTTTCCAAGTTTCTGCCAGCCAACACAGCCGATCGCTTGTGCCAATCATGGCAATCATGTTCAATTCATCATGAAATCTAGACAGTCTACTACGTAGCGGAAAACCCCGATATGATCAGGCTGTGCGAAAAATGACCTCATGGTGCCTGTGCTACCTGTGAACAGGCTTGCGTACCGAGACCGTAAAGAAGGCTTGGTTCCAAGTGTAACACACGCAAAGTCAGGAGGTTACTAATCCTGATCAAGATCAATCGAGCAAGGAATGAAAGCGATGCAGAAAGCCAAACGGACCAGCATCCATTCACTGCACGAGATCTGCACTCGCCCGCAGCTAGTATCAGAGGGTTGAGTCTCGGCACCAGTCTTCCCGACCAGTTGATAGGTCAATCTTGTATTGCACGCCAATACTCTGTGGCCTTCAACGTTCAAGTACCCATGATAGCTTGGCGTTGTCCTCAGACATTCCCTACGCAGCACGGCTGGCCAAACAATATCTCGCCAAGATTGCAGTACCGGAGACCACTCTATTATCGGCATACAGGTGAACTAGTGAAAATGCTAGAATGGCCGTCTGGGCAGCTGCTGCCCTTACCTGAGCCTCACAGGTATGTGCAGGTAACAATATACATGCGACAAAAGCAACGACAGGATCCGTAGAGCAGCTCAGGGATTGGATAGAGGAACACGGAGGTTACATACACCCACACATAACCCTTTCCAGCAGCCCGAGCTATAGTTGCAGGTGCACTGAAGTTGCTACATTAAATCTATGCCAGTTTGCAGAGGCTCGAATCCTACTTCTTGTTGTTCTGAATGTGTACTTTCAGACCTTAGACCGTACCAGCATTGCCTGACAACCAGGGGTGTTGTCACCACAGAAGACATTGATGAGGAGCTGGTGTCGCGAGAACCACTGCTACTGGTGCCTGAGGAGCTCAGCATCAGCACCATCTTAGCCAAAGAAAAGCTTGCTCCCATCCTGAAAGCTGCCAATCTGCCAAGTCTAGAGGTGACTCCTTGTCAGTGCAGCGTGGACATCCTGCTGCTAGATACGTTGACTGGCACTTGGCGTGCTTGGTCAGCTTTCATTTGGCAGACATCAGCTGAGGCTCTGCAAGATGACCCATTTTGCTGTTTATGCTACACATTAGAATCAAGATGTGGGAATGTGCTTGCTTGTACGCAACCCTCTGTAGAGGAATTGACACACTGCTTTCCTGTGCAATTGTTTTTCCCTGGCACCATCTCAAGTGGGCAGAATCCCAATTTTGTGAGACACATATTGTGTGGTCTCTGCTCACATGAAGCAATGTATCCATGTTCAAGTGTGCACTGAATTTGCTGAGACAACCTCCAATTCACACTCAAATTCGATGTTCCATGCAATGCAGGAGCTGGATGCAGTACTGCCTTTGGCTTTGTTTTTGGCACATGAACGAAACAAGGGGCAGGGCTCCTTCTGGCAGCCCTATCTAGGGCTTTTGCCAGAGCAGCCAGGCTGTGCTTGGCTGATGCATCCAGAAGAGCTGACACAAGCCCTCCAGCAAGTCAAACAGCTTGTTGGTGAGTCATTGCTTGGGAGAGCAACTCTCATGCTGCTGCAGTTCTTGCTGTTACATGAGCAGCGCAAAGATGATTGCCTTAACAGAGGTTGCTGATAACGTCTGTATTAGCAGACCAGGCCCGCCTCTCTTATGTCACTGCCATGAAAGTGCGCATGCTGTTGTACAGGCGGCTTGCCTGGAACAGGTTGCAATCTCCTGCCTGAGTTCCAGTCTCCCTGCTGAGTTGTCATGTATTTGTGGCAATCATCAGAATCACCCCTCATTGCAAAAAGAATTGCTTATGCCTGTTTAGCGAAACTGGAACACTTTGGTATGTGATGCTTGTTCCAGACCTTAAAGTTGCTTTGTGACGCTGCGAAGGTGCTGAAGCACAAGACTGGGACTCCAAGGTGCAAGATGCCAAAGATGCAGTCAACTTTCAAGCCAATGCCATGGCAACAGCATATGGCAAGGAGTTGAATGTGAGTGCTGATGATGTACTGTGGGGAATGGGTCAGGTAAACTTTCATGCCATGATGCTTTAAATACTGACTTGTTGAAAGAAAAGCAGTTCGTCAGAAGGCTCACAGGCTAAGCCTTGCACCGCAGCACCTGTTGTCAAGTCTCCTGGAGTGTCAATTAGGCCAAACTTTCCTGCTCTGCTCTGTCTGCTCTGCTCTAGCTGCTAAACCTGCTGCAGGTGTGTGTCATATCAAACCTGAGTTTTTGTTATGGCAGCACGCTATGATTGCTTTCCTCTTACAGCATGTTATACACCATGCCCCTCCGTGCTTAGCTAAAAGGATGGCATTTGAGCCAATTCTTGCAGTGCTTTCAGCAATCTAACAGCTTGTGGTTGACCCCACATGCCATTGCAGGGGCATGTTTGCTGGTGTGCCGCACTGTTGCATGTCATTGGTGATCGCAGATAGGTGGATGGTCTGTCTCGCCTAATTTACTCAAAGCAACTTCAACAGGAACGATATTGGTCCAGCGAAGCTGCTTTGACTAGATTATGCCGCACAGCCTCTGCTTGTCTGTTGTCCACTTTGAGCTGTAGCAGCTTGATGCAGTAGTGCTTCACTGCAGACATTTGCCCACAGCCACATGTAGTGTAATAGTCACTGCAGCTATTGAGATATTGCATCACAATATGGCTATCCAGGAAGCAGCAAAGTGCTGACACTGCTGCCCCGTAGTTTCAGCACTCTGTCATTCACACAGATGAGCCCATGTGTTGCAGACCTGCTAGCCTGCTTTTGTGGGTCAGCTGCCCTTTCCCTCCAGCTTCCATCAACTCTGAGAACTCAATGAGCAAGTTGAAGACATTGACTTCATGTTGTGGTGGGTGGCGGTGCAGGTGCTGTCCAGGTGCTTTGGGCAGGAGCCTGATTTGGCAATGCTCCCCTTCACTGACCTCTGCAACCACTCCTCACATGCCATGGCTCCCAACAGGTACTTCTGATAAGCTGATCTGATTATATAAGGAAACAGACAGACACGATTTGCTGTGCATGTATCTAGCTCAGCCTATGCCAGAGAGCATAGACACTGTTTCCCCTGTCATTCACAGTCAAGGTTAGGTCAGAAAACTCCACAAATCATGCATGCTCTACTTGGATCAACTCAACCGTAACAATGTGCTTGGGTCTGCTGCATGAATAGCCTTCTATACTAAGACTGCTATTAAGCATTGAGCTTTTGTAGTATATATCGAAGAAGCAGATTGCCTATCCACGATTGCCTGGCCTCAAGTGCTACTTTGCCTGCATTTTATTTCTGCGAGTATGCATGAGTCATAGTTGTGCAGTAAAGATCTAACACTGCTAACACGGCCTTGTTTACCATGTTGCAGTTATATGGGTACTGAAGACAACAGGCCCTTTGTGTTTGTGAGCTCAATATGGGACAATGAACCCAGGCCACTAGCTGCTGGTGATGAGCTGTCCATCTCATACATGGCCGCCACGCCCCCACTGACTGCTTTTTTAAATTTGGGTTTTGTGCCTGAGGAACTGCTTGTGCAAAGACTGGGTTGATGCAATCAGTCGACAAAAGATAGTTTTCAAAAGTGTTGCTGAGTCAGACATTCAGTTTATCAAGAAAAGGACATTCCACGCAAGCATAAGAGTGAACTTGCTGTTCTAGAATCAGATCTGAAGTTGATTAGACGTTTCGGAATTGAAAAGGAAGCTTCCAACAAATCATGTTAGTCACTGCATCCACAATGGTAGCCACCGCGTGTGCACATGCAAATTTGATGGGCCATCCCCCCATCCGAGAGAACCTCGGTGAAAGCACCGCGATCTGTCGTCAAACAAGCTTCCCCGTCGTTGCCCAAACAAAGCTCGCTGAGCACGTATCACAATTGAATAGAACAGCCTCGGTCCGACCACGGCCTTCGTGTTACTTCATGAAAGCGGCGCACGCGTTATGTAGCTGGTCTTTTGGCTGGTGACAGTCAAAGTTCCAATCGAGTAGCTTTTCAAGGCAGTGGGTACAGTTCACGCCGCTGGTGTAAACATGAGCTCCACTTGTGGTGAATTTGCAAGCATGAGAAGAGCTTTGAAACCGCTCAAAAAATGGCTACAAGGCCAAGGAGGGTACATACACCCAGCCATAGGCCTATCCAGCAGCACTACTTCTGGTGGCAGGTTAGGCACACGTTTGCACTATATTGCTCAATACAAGCTGCAGGACCAGACAGCAATTTCTTTTGACTCTTGGGATATGCAACACCTCCAACATAATCTGGTGACCAGGGTGTTGATTGTCACAAAGGACATAGATGAAGAGCGAATCATGCGTGGCCCACTCATAAAGCTGTCTGACGCAATCAGGATCACTACTGAACTTGCCAAGCAGAAGCTTGCTCCCATACTGCAAGCTGCTGGCCTGCCAGATGTACAGGATACCAAAAATTCAGCAATAATGGCAGGAACGGTAAGTTGCCAAGTATGCTAGTGTCTGTATTATGCCTTTTAGCTCTAGAGGCATTGTCCTAAGCATGTGAAACACGTGATCATCAGGTTCTGCATGTCTCCTGCTGCAGCACATTGCCAGGACACATCCTGATAAAAGCAGTTGGTCATGGCCTTGCTGTAACTGCACACCTGAAAATCAACAGCCGAAAAATGCCACTAGGTTTGCCTCAAGGTGCTCTGCTCAGGTCTGCTATGTGAAAATCATGTAGCCGTAAGTGCATGGTGACTGTATACCTGTGATGGGTATCGCTTTGATGCAAGCCATGCCCTGTATTTTGTCATATTTTTCACCAAAACAAAGGTGAAATGCATTGCAGAACCTGGAACCGTTCCTGCTTGTGGGGTTGTTTATTGCATATGAGCGCAATAAAGGCAAGGGCTCCTTCTGGCACCCCTACCTAGACATGCTGCCGGAACAGCCTGAGTGTGCCTGGCTCATGCAGCCTAAACAGTTAATAAGTGCTCTGGCAGCAGCCAAAAAACCCCTAGGTGACGTCTGCAAAGAATCTCACACAGATTGGAGTGATGTCCCTGGCTTCAACCACATTTCTGCCTGTGGTTTGTTCATAGCGTCTGTTTGCTGCACTGCAGTCTATATTAGCAAATACTTTCATAGGCAGCTTCTTACAGCATCCTATTGCTACTTTGTAGACCATGGTGTGCAAGTGGTCTTGTACTTAATGAAATGAAATATAAGCAGTCAACACTGCGTATGGACTGTGCATAAGCTATGAGCACAGCCGCTCATCCACTCAATGATACCAGACATGCCTGTCATCTTGTCGACACATGTCAGTCAGCTTGGTTCCGCTGTAAGTCCTAGCAAAACCTGCAGTGCAGCTTGCTTGATATTGCTGCTGGTGATGAATCATCCTGCAGAGACACAAAACAACTCTCCCTGCAAACAACCATCTGCCTGTCCATTCTGATCCTCTGCATGTGAGCAGATGCAGGCTACCCACACCATTGTTTCACGTCAGGAAAAGGCGTTGACTACCTGACACTGACATTCTCTATAGGGGGAAGGACAGGCGTGTGGCGTGCCATTATAGATAGGCATAGGAATAAGGCAGGAATGCAGGCTGATGCCGTGGCAGAGATATTTGGCAAGGAGTTACATGTAAACAGTGTGGGCCTCGGACAGGTCAGTTCTCCTTTTGATGCTTGTTTGTTGGCAAAGAAGTTTCAGCGCCGCTCATGACACTAACATCATCTGGATTTCTGGAGTTTGTCTCATGCTTCCTCAAGAGGAGGACCTTGTCACTCACCATTGCTGCTCGCCAACCGTGGTGCACATAACAACATGTCAGAGTCTTGGCAATTGTTCTTTAAACATCAAACACTGTATCAATGTGCATATGCGCTAGGTTGATGCGACTCACAGTAGTATTGCGTGTTTGCCAGATTCAAGTTCGGTGTTTTGGTCCTCCATGGGAGCCGTACTTGATGCCTGGCATAGATCTCTGCAATCATTTTCCAAATGCTGCCCCTGCATTCACGTAAGCCATGCCTCCTCGTCTGACCTGCCCAGTCTCAGACCACGAGGTCATGCAGCAAACATCAGCAACAACTACATGTGCAAGACAAGAGCATAGCATGCATGCGTGATGTTTGTTTCTGCACCTCAATGCACTGGTTGCACCCACACGTGTCAGCTTTCCTCTTAATGGTGTTGCATGGTGCAACCTTCAGTCTTTGTGCCCATTCATGTACACAGCATGCTGCTATGTTGCAGTCCACAGCCTTTGCGTCAAGACAAAAAGAAGATGTGTGTCAGCTCTGTGTTGGACCGTGCACCAAAAGCACTTGCAGCTGGTGATGAGCTCTGCATTTCATACAATTGCGGGTTGCGCCATCCAGATCCAGATACGGCACAGGAACAGTGCTACCAGGCTCTTCTGACACGTGGTTTTGTTCCTGATGAATATCTTCCACCTCGCAGATCCAAAAAGGATCGCATGCTTGAACCTGCCTGGCTTGACAAGTTAGCGTTACTGGTCATCAATGCTGACACTACAACTCAAGAACCTGTATGCCCCCGGTAATGACTCACATCACTCGTACTGCCCTCAGATGATGCGCTGGCATCAAGAACATTCAATCGACGAGTGCTCATGAGTGACTCAAATCCTGATAGCACACAGTGCATATGGTTTTGCGCATGCATCTTGATTTCCTCAACTTTGACTTGTGTGTCAATTATGCAACCTGCCAGCATTGTTCATGCACGTCAACTCAGGGATAGTCTCAGAACACATGCCTGTTTTTGCAAGCAAACAATGAAGCTGCATGCACTTGCCAGCCAGGTATTGCTCAGAACCGTATGATATGCATATATGATGAACAAAGCATCTTGTGAAGTAACGTACATATGCATGACAGACAGGGATACCTCAATTGTTCCCTTAGGGCCTTAAGCTGATCTGGCTGTAAACAGCTGTCAACCACACTGCAATTTCAAGGCACTGCTGGCTTCAAAGTGCCGTACAGCAGGCAAGCAAGGATGGACACTGGGTTATTGAACAATGACATCCAGATAAGTCTGGAACTGCCTTCGTGACAAGATATTCTTTGCAACTCCATTGTCTTTAGCAAGCCAATTCAGTTTGACAGCAAATCACCTCCCACGCTCACACAGATCACAGCATGTGAGTGGCAGCATGGGGACTAAATTGCATATGAGGCTCAGCCTTTCTCATTGAGCTGTTGGTGAGATGGTGAAGTAATCATGGCTCTGCTTATGTGTCTAAGTCATGAGGAAGCAAAAAACCTCCAGATATTGACAAAGATGACCTACAATTCGAGTGCACGACACTGCTGGCAATTCTGTAACAAGTCTTGCCTCAAGCTGTCTGTAGTGTCTGATGTACACTCTTAAGATGTGCTACAAACAGCAGTTCTACACACTGAATGATTTGACACCTGCATATGTTTGTGTCAACAGCCGAAAGGAAGGCATGTACAACTTGCCATACTTGGTGTGAATCTATCATTCTATCTCATGCACCATTGAGAATGCTCATCCAGCGCACTTCCAGCTGCAGCTGCCCATGCTTGGCTGCATCCAGCTGGTATGTGTTTTTAACAGTTTTCTTGTGAAGAATTTCAGCCAATGGAATTGCTACAAGGCCCTGCACAAGGTAACAGTCTTTGTCTGTCTGCATCCAGATTTAGCTGCAATATGGCAGTGCGTCAAGCATGCAGGTCCAGCACACAGTCTGTCTCCAAGACTTGTACCTGCTTCGCTTCTGTCAAGCAGATGCATCACGATGCTGTTCCAGGCTGTACGCTGGGCTGCCACAAGATGTCTGTCAAAGATGGATCCAAAGTTTGCAGACAATGCCAATGGCAGAACTTTGGAGACACAGGGGGGAAAATTGCAGGGCTACAGTGCAGTAGCCCTGATGACATCTCAGCTATCCAAAACAGAGGCCACATGCACAGCTTCCACATGCACAGATGGCAGTTGGCACAGTGCAGCACGTACCAAGCAATGGTTTCTGAACTTGTAGTCCCACAGCTGGATGTCCAGTTTGCCTCCGCCCTCGTTGATCTCATCTGCATCAGACAAATGTCGTCTCAGACATGAGCTATGCACACACTAAACTGCTCACTAACCAAAGTGCATGCTGTGTGTGCCATCTGAGTAGGTCTCCAATCAATGAGCTTGCTCAGCTGTTGGCTCAGATGGCACAATCTCAGGATCAAGATGTGCATCCAAAGACTAGACCTTATGCACTTTGCAGAGTGAGCAACGACGGCACGCATGGCTGTGCAGCATAAAACATCTACCCATGTAGAAAACCGTTTTTGCAGAGTGAGCAATGCAGGCACGCATGGCTGAACAGCGGCTTTGCTGTCCCCAGGCATTTCTGAGACTGTAGAATGGACATCTCTGAACTAAAGAAGACGCTTTATAATTGAAAAGAGCAATGGCTGCATGCAGGCTTATGCAGCATGAGCAGTGGATGCACGCTTGGTTGTGCAGGACTAGCAATGGATGCATGCATGGTTGAACAGCGAATTGGCTGACCTGCCGCCAGGACAAACTCCAGAGTTTCATCAAAGGCCTGGTCGTGGTTGCGCCCCTTCACCATGTTGCTGTACTTCATCTGCTTCCCCACCGTCACTTTGGCTGTCCTGCATGCCATGCCAAACATGTGATGTTGACTGTTAACAAACACACTTTCCAGCTCATCATGAGCTAAGGACTCATCATGAGCTAAGAACGTGCAGGACAAGTCTTGTGTCTCCAAAGCAGCCTGTCTTGTGCTGCTGGAGATGCTGTGTGGACCATTGCTGCTGATGCTGTCAGACAAAAGGCATGGGCCTACATCTTCTCCTCTGCTGCCTAGCCCACATCTGGTATTCGACTTTTGAGTACAACAAGCAAAGCCACGAGCAGCTGCTGCAGAGTCATGCAATGACTGTCAATTGGAAAAACAATTGAGATCTATCCAAAATGCAACCAACAGGCAAGCGCACAGCTTGGTGCCGGGCAGCACAGCATCCACAAACAGCATCAAGCCTGAAGTGATGAAGCAGCATGCTGTCTTGATCAAGTTCAATAGGAAGCTGAGCTGCAGCTGATTGACTCACAAAGTGTCTGAATGCTGAGATCTGAGCAGCATTGATGACTTTGGTGAAGCACACTTGCCTGATCCAGGGCATTGCAGCCTCTGCTTGCGCAATGACTGACAGCAGCGACCAGACAGTGACAGATGGACAGATAGACAGGCAGACAGACAGACAGTGGCAGACAAGAACTCAGCACTCACAGTCTGGTTGCCAGGAAGCCGCCTTTGTATTTGGGCTTCTCAGCGACATCAATGGCCTTGATGAGGTGCACATACAACACCCCCCCCCTTCAGGAACCTGATGGCCTCTGAGTCGTTGGGGTCCACCTGATGACTGGGCTGCCGCCCAGGCCTTCTGGCCCCTTCTATTGCTGCTCTCAGCTCTTCACTACCGAAAGCATGGTATGTCAACTGCAGCAGTACAGTTTGCGCTGGACAGGTGCTTATACACAGGTGTTGTGTGTTGAGCCAGGGACCAATGCTGAGGCAATGCAGCCGTCCTAACACATTTGAGCTCAGTTGTCTGACCATGCGCGTGTGTGTTGAGCCAGGGACCAATGCTGAGGCAGTTCAGCCGTCCAGGGCACATCCCAACACGTTTGAGCTCACTTGTCTGAACAAGAGCTCAAACGTGCTGGGATGTGCCCTGGACGGCTAAACTGCCTCAGCATTGGTCCCTGGCTCAACGCGCATGCACATGGTCAGACACATTGAGCAACACTATGAGCAACATGGATGTACATACGGTTGACCGCATGGGTGTACGTAGCTGTTTTGCATTCCGGTCAGGATGATGAAGCTGTTGTGAAGTGCTTGACATGGCAGCTTGACTGCTAAAGATGAGCGCAGCTGTTGCCCCTTGCTGAGCACACCCAGACAGGGCATGTCTTGCTAGCATCAACAATACTAATAACAATAACAACGCTTTCCTGCTATGATGAGCTAGGTACATGCGGAACAAGTCTTGTCTTTCCAGAGAGCATTCTAGGTGAGAACATAATGGAACAAGGCGTCACAGAGGCAGCCTGAGGGGCAAACTTATATGAGGTTGGGTCGTGTGCTCTAGATCACAACCTAGTTTGTTGGCTGAAGATGAGAACTCTTCCTCCTCTTCCTCTGGGATGACCACAAGGGAGGCAAGCAATGTGCAAACAGCAGATAAGCAATACGGCCTGCTTCAACAAATGTGATGCTGGTGACAACTGCAACTTCTGTGCATGAGGCCAGCCATCCTAAATTGATGTGCATTGCTCATTTGTGCATTTCAAGGAGAACATTGCATAATGCTGGTCTGCATCAGCAGTTCAAAATCTAGCTACAGCTTGCTGGTGCGGGGTCACTCTGTGACAGGTACACAAGTTGTCTCACCTTCATGTGGACTTTGCAGGGTTGATTGATCCCCAGCTGACTGCCAATCTGTTCCAGCCTGTTGGCACCTTCCTGCCTCAGACCCTGAGCTAGGGACTGCCGCCTCAGATGGTTTGGAGGTCTGTGCGTCTCCCCCTCTCGCCTGGGTGTCACCCCATAGGGGGTTGTGGGTGAAGCCTGGTGGTCTTGTTCTCCTGGTTGGGGACTCATGCGTCCCCAGCGTACTTTCCCCACTGCACAGCAGGACGAGATGCTCTGTCCATTACACATGCCATTGCTGCGTCACATGTGCATGATTGCTGCCTTCCATCAGCTGGCAGTCTTTGCATTGTTGCTGATCGTGTATGGCTGGTCAAAGACAGCACAAAGTTTGCCAGAGACTTGGCAAACAGCGACCCCAGACTAGACACAAGTAAATGACAAGCAGCTCACGGAAACATGCTTGACAGCATGAGTTTGTTACATGCAAAGCAACTACTGTCTCTGTTTATTCAGCAAAACAGATAGTAGCAGAGCAGTTTGCACATCCCGTGCAACATGTGTATGCAAAACAAGGAAAATCAACAATCAAGGGATGTCAGTCACCATGTGACACATGCAACATGTGTATGCAAAAAAGGGATTTCAGTCACCATGTGATGCATGGCCGTCAGCTTCATATCGGCTCTGCCTCGCATGCATGGGCCTGAAAGCATCTCTGCCAGCTTCTGGATGCCTTCCTCCTTCTTGCACATCAGCATCCATCCCATCCTGACCGAACCCATCTTGCTGAAAGGCATGGCCATTCATTTGTGCATCTGGGCCTGCTGGCGTGCCCACCACAGTAGGATCTGAGTTCCTTTGCTTGCGCTGCCGCTGTCTGGGCTCTCCCTGAAAGCTGCTGCTCGCTTTCGGCTTCTCGTCTAGGTTCTCGTGGAACTCGCTGTGGTTGCGTATGTGCTTCTTGTGGTCGGAAGGTTCTAGCTCCACCCACATGTCTGTTTCTTGGCCGGGCACTAGATCAGCAATTGCGACCTTGAACCTACGTGACAATCAGAATTTCAGATCTTGAGGACACTATTGCACAAGGTATGTCGGCAGCACAAACCTTTGCTGCGCATTTGAATGCTTAACAGCCAGGTTGGTAATTAGCAACGAGCGTATGGAGCTGCACAGCAGCGGCGGGAATTATATTGACATTCACTCATGCAAAAGTCAAGCTGTAAAGTGCCAATGCTTAGGTCTGAACCCAGCTCACAATCACGGACAAGGGGCTTATACAAGGAAGCAGCAACAGAAGGCACTTTGTGGGCCCAGGCTTTGAATATATCACATTCATACCTGCCAATCTCATCGCTAGCAGAGAGTCTGTCCCAGTCCTTGAGCTCTCCATTCAAGTACTGTTGGCCCGGCACATGCACCAGGAATCTGAAGTCCTCATTCCACTCAGGGCTGGTTGTGTTGTGCCTGACCTGACTCTTCATCTTACGGCCATGCCTAGTGTACAATCTGCAGCACCAGCATCCCAACATCATTCACACAGCATGCCTGGTGTACAGTCTGCAGTGTAGCATCCCAACATCATGCACAGCATGCCTAGAGTACAATCTGCAGTGTAGCATCTCAACATCATTCACAGCATCCCAACATCATTCACAGCATGGAAGCATAAGTAAAGCATGCAGAACAGCTTGGTTTGCAGCTGAGGTCCCGATGACATAAGGTCAGCACAACGCATGTCTGCAAAAGTTTGATTGACTTTAGTTCCAAGAGCTCATAGACAGCATGCTCTTTTGCCACAGTCATTATGCCAACGGTGCTGACACTCATACATGCAGGAATCTGAACTGCTTGCTGAAGTAGTGCTGTTGACATGCTGCATGATGGATGTACATCATTTGCCATGTGGGTGTGCAGACACGCATCAGTGCAGCACATTCCTTAAGCACATATGTCAAGCACATTAGTCATGCATGCTTGTCAGGCATTTTGTCAAGCACGATTGTCAAGCACATTTGTCAAACATGATCATCATGCGCATTTGTCAAGCACATTCATCAAGCACATTTGCAATTGACAATCGTCAGGCACACGACCGTCACGCACATATGTTTAAAACGTTTGTCAAGCACATGTTTCAAGCAATGTGCTTACATGACAAAGGGGTCACTTCTGATGAGGCGGAACCAGTCCATGCGAGGCACATTGTTGGCTTCAATGAGTCGCACAAACAGCATGCCCTCAGGTCTCCCTGCCCAGTCCTTATCAGTCTGTACCACACCAATACAACCTGTTGATAACAGTGTCGGTTCTGATTACTGCTGTCAACTAGAAACACCGATGTCATAAGTCTGTATCACACCAACACAACCTGTTGATAACAGTGTTGGTCCTGAGTACTGCTGTCAACTAGAGACTCCTATGTCATTAGTCTGTGTCACAGCAACACCGATGTCATAAGTCTGTATCACACCAATACAACCTTTTGATAACAGTGTTGGTTCTGATTACTGCTGTCAACTAGAAACACCCAAGTCATAAGTCTGTATCACACCAACACAACCTGTTGATAACAGTGTCGGTTCTGATTACTGCTGTCAACTAGAAACACCCAAGTCATAAGTCTGTATCACACCAACACAACCTGTTGATAACAGTGTCGGTTCTGATTACTGCTGTCAACTAGAAACACCTAAGTCATAAGTCTGTATCACACCAACACAACCTGTTGATAACAGTGTCGGTCCTGAGTACTGCTGTCAAATAGAAACACCTAAGTCATAAGTCTGTATCACACCAACACAACCTGTTGATAACAGTGTCGGTCCTGAGTACTGCTGTCAAATAGAGACACCTATGTCACTAGTCTGTGTCACAGCAACTCAACCTGTTGGTAACATTCGGTCCTAAATACTGCCCTCAAATAGAAACACCTGTGTCAAAGGTAGACTCTGTGTGTGTGAACTGGTGCTGTGCAGGTAGGACGCATGCAGCTGATGTGTTTGAGATTCTAGCTGTTGCTATTTGTCTCACCACACATAGCCCAAGGAGAAGGGATCGTCTAAACTTGCTACACTGTCAAAGGTTGATTCAGCATGCAACAACAATATTATGGGTGTCCTGATCACGACAGTAACATGATGACAACTATGACAATGTGATGATACCAGTCAACAAACAACAATGACAACAATAATCAAAACCCTTTCCAGAGTCCATCTTGTAGTTGATGCAAGATGCGGGTGGCAGAACATGTTTGTGTTGCAGCAGCAGTTTGTCACCTCTAAAGTTGGGTCATACAAGAACTTGACAGGCACTGTCAGCCGCTCTGGCAGCACATACGGCCGTAACACCCGTGTCTCAATGAACCAGTTGATCCACTTCTCCACTCCAGGCAGGAACGTGATGTCGCCTCCATACACATTGATGTTGAAGCTGAAAGAGGGCATCTCAACCAATGAAATCTGCACCAAGTTTGCATTGCGGTCTGAAGGGTTGATGCATGTCACAGGGTGAAAGATGGCATCTCAACCAATCAGATCTGCACCAAGTTTGCATTGCGGTGTGAAGGGTTGGCTTACGTCGTAGGGTGAGAGACACTTTGCATGCTGCAGATGTCATATGTGTCGGGTACAGTGAGCCACTACACAGCAGGTACAAAGCATAGCCCAGAATTGTGAATCTGTGTAGATGGTGCAACAGGTATGTCTGTGCGTCTGTGTGTCTGACCCAGGGAACAACGCCAGCAAAGGGTGTTGGTAACACCGTGCATGGCATCAATGGATGTCTGTCAACTTGATTGCCTTCTGTGCCTTCACGCATGTGACACTATGCACTGACATCAAGTGCAGTACAGTCAAGAAAGGCAACGGCATGCTGTTCTGTTGGGCCCGATCAAAGCTGTTGCCCTGCTATGTCAAGGACTTGCTGCAGTTGAGGCAGCTCACTGAAGCATCCCTTTAAAGCATCCCATTGAAGCATCCCATTGAAGCACCAGGCTACCTTTTACCTGTAAGGCTGCAGCCAGCTGGGTTTCATCAAAGACAGTCTGCACAGCGAGGCGCAGCCGCCCATCGGCAATGATGTCCTCAACAGCCACCTGCCAACACAGCACACTCACACAATCATGTTGTGTGATCAAAATGACAGCAATCTCAGAGCATCCTTCTTGGGATCAAAAGGAGAGCACAGTTGGAATTGTTTTCATGCATGCCATGCTCCCAGAAACATGATGCTGTATTGTGGGATCTCCTATGCAAGGCCCATTGTCAGTAAGTGAGCATGCATTTCCCATTCAAGAGGCAGTAAGCCCAGTTGCATGCAGCTGTCGCCTGTGCAGTGACGACCAGGCTTCATGCAGCAACATGAGGCAGAAATGCACCGCTACCACCAGCATGATCACAAAGCTAAAGCAGACAGACCAAGGCAGATCCACAGGTCAAGGCAGGTAGACAGTCCAGTAAAGCTTAGACGTCAAAAGAGTTGGTTGCTGGCAGGACACTTAAGTCTCACAAGGCAATCACCAGGATGCAGAGGGCACATGACATTTGTCATTCACAGGTGAGCTCATATGACGCCTATACGTGATCCAGATTGATCTGATTGATATAGGAAGGCTTTTTTTGAGGAGCCCGTTCTCTGGAAAGGACAGACAGGTGAACAGCAGGCCGCAG
>JAABUK010003466.1_pt1 | contig 26619 bp, 30 predicted proteins | sample 5559141 | NCBI WGS metagenome assembly JAABUK01 (sample SAMN10711869, study PRJNA513367) | rock metagenome | isolation source: Antarctica rocks | place: Antarctica: Victoria Land, Pudding Butte nord | collected 2016-01-03
TGTCGCTGGATTTGTAAGTGTCGCTGTTGTTGGCTGTGATGGGGTTGTTGAATTTGTGAGCGTGATTTGCGGTAGGTATAAGTGATGGAGTCGGCAACGACATCTCAGGTTCCTGTTCGAACGCTAGCTGTGAAAGGAGTTTAAATACTTCCCGCTCTTTGATGCGTGCAGTTGGAGATGAGATATATTAGAGCGTGTGCATGGAGGAAGGCTTTTTGCAAAGAAAAAGCGTTCTTGAAGCCTGAGTCTGTGATATCGTAGGCTCATCTATGCAATCTCAGCTGCGTTTTTCCACGTTTCTGTAGCTGGCGTCATAATTCAGACAGGAGGTTCTGGCGCGGGCGTAGGTATTGTTTTGGATTGTGATTGATTTTGGATAAAGGGGAGAGATATTTTTGTAGATGTGGTTTAGAGATTGCATGAAGTTTGCTGGTCAACACCATGGTTCCGCAATGACTAGTAGATCACTGCAGACAACTCTCTTCTTCCCTGTGGCTAAGTGGGCCTGCGGTAGGGGCCTGTCCGTTCTGGAGTCGCGCCCGTTGTATCTGCGCTTCCCATCGTCTTCTGCAAGGAACTCTTATAAATTGTAATCGACTTTGATACGATAGATTTCCATCTGTGACGTGCAGTAAAGGCCAATTTCCTTTCTCCTGTGTCATGTATACTGAGAAACTGCCCGGCATGAAGTTTTGAATTCAAACTCAATAGAAAGCAGTTCCATATCGGATAACGCGTAAAGCGATGTCGAGAGATGTTCATCCATTATCACCCAATTATAGGGATAGCCTTAGGGGCGTTGGTGAAGTCACAGAGTCGGTTTGATGTGACTAGTTGACCACCATCATGAATATCATCGCTGAAAAGCCGAATGATGTGGAAGATTGAGGTTCATTCTTTTGTCCAACCTCGCCAAGTTTTCTGGCGGTCAACTTCCAGATCGAGGATCCCTGAGATCAGAAATGGTCACCGTAGTCTCTGCATTTCACGACAGCAAGCCCGGCCTGCTAAATTAGTATATGAAGATGACTTGGAAGTATAGACGCTGGATTACGTTAATAGAAAGTCACGTGACACCCATGCACAGATCTCCGCTACAGCCTATCGCGCGCTCCGGGCTGCGAAAGTATCCCGGATCCCAATGTGGTATGTGCTCGCGGTTTTTGATAAGAACCATATATCCGGAACTTTGATGCAGTATAAGCCTACTCAAAGACAACCATTACATACGAGCGGCTTGACCGAGGCATGTTTGAGCAACGACCAAGCTGGATGCATGAGTGCATGGCGCCCACAATTGAAGATATCGTGCCCATGTAACCCTTTTCCTGCGTACGGAGACAACAACCGGTTCCACAGCTGGAGGCTTGGACGGACGAGAAATCTAGCGGCCTTTTCTATTCTTGATATCGCCACTATGTTGCCACCAAAATTGGCAATAATATGCACTTGCCACTGCGAGAGGCTTTGCGTTCCTTCTTTGCCATTCTTTCCGCTTCTTTCGATGGAAGCTTTCGAAAGTCCTGCGGACAATTATGGAGACAGCCTGTGCATCAGCTGCCATGTAGCGCTAGCAGTATTGGTTGTCTGCTGCCTGACCACGAAGATTGTGTCTGTACCGGCATGCTGCGTCGTTGCTGCCTATACGACGGCTACTGGTGACAGACTTTGGCTCTGTTACAATTTGAAGCTGAATTCAAGCACGCCATCGCGATAGAGCATTAGAAGGCGGCGGTGGCGGCGGGTCCGAGTACGAGTGAGTCTTAGGAGGGCGAGGCTGAAAAAACTCGAGGTCGGCATAGAGATCGTACCCATCACCATAGAGTGCATATCAATAGCGTTGCGCCTTTCAGCTCTGGCCTCTCCTCCGTGAAGTCTCTTGTGAGTGGATCTTGTTGTAGGCAGCCTTTTCATGCGTAGAGACCTGTCACTTTATGACTCTTCTGAAGCATTTCCTTTGGATAGCAACATTTGTGGTGCATGGAGTCATGTACTCGTGTCAGAAGTCTCGTACAGCTGCCGTCTCGTCTAGTGAGCATCTTGTTCAATGACGATGGCGTAAAGAAATGACACCTGGTCCAGTCCATACCTCTGAAACAAATGCTTGAAATCAAATGTGTGCAGACCGTTGTACTAGCCGCATTTCGTACTTCTAATCCACAAAGTGAGGCTTGTTAGATCGGCATATGTCGGAGCCTAGGATGAGGCGGAAGATACGTTTGGCCAGTCGAAGTTCTGTATTAGTATTGTGTTATTGCAGGAGAGGATGTTGTATCGTGATTTGTCAACCACATTAGCGGCAGCATTTGCCCGCGTGGCGCAAAGAACCAATCTCGCTATCGAGCAGGCTACCCGAGCGATTTGGTATCATCTATGGGTAGCGACTAGTAAATTCGGGCCTCCAAAGGCCTGCTCCACTGATAGTAGACCCGCTCGGGCGGTAAAAGCACACACATGGCACGGACCCACACACGTTTCCTTATGGATGAGGCTCGCTTCTCTATTCCAATCAGGGGCGGCCCATGGCACACCACCGATGACCGCGCGTCATAGTGCTTGAGATCTTGTCGTTCGAAGTGTCCAGCTAAGGGTAGTCGTCTGAACCATATGGGTGTTATTCGTCACACCTTTCCGCCTAGCGGCAAGACAGTCTCAGGATTACCGCTGTCCTGGGTTCAGGCAACAGTGCGTGCTGGCACGCTTCAAGGTTCTGGGACGCTCATCGTACGGTCTCAAGCCACGTCAAGGTACTCTCGGAGCGGCAATCTGTCTCTGTTGAAAGAAAGAGAGAACGTTGGGTAGACTTTCTAGCCCCAGCCTCTATGCAGTGTACACTAGAATTTATTTCACGTGGTCCCAGTACATTGAAGGTATGAAGTACCAATGTTGGTGCACACCTTGCCAACACAATGGTAGCTTGCAGGAGCTGAGAATCAATGCTATATCTTTGTGTCGCCAGTGGACCAGCGAAGCCTACCGAGATTCGGTACTGGATCACAGTCTGAGGCCTTGCTTCATCTCATTGGCTGAGAGGCACATGACATTTTGGGCGATCTGAGCAGCTGGGAAAGTTGATGTTGTCGAACCGGTGTCAAGGCGACATTCACTGGGAATATTAGCGGGCTGCCCAAAGCTCACGTTGTATCTCACTGCTTTGACCCCTACGATGGTGGAAGCCGAGACCTGTGCTCAACATCGACTACTTTTTGCGTACGTAACGTACATTCAGCTGCTAACGCCTTCGTTGCCTGGCGCGCGGGTTTCAAAACCATTCGGACACTTGGTGGGCGCTCAATTAGTCCTAGTGTACGAATTATTTTGAAACCCGCGTGCCTCAAGTACGTAATTTCAGGATGATCTTTTCCGGAAGATTGATCTCGTCCTGTGGCTTGATGGCCTTTCTATTCACACCGCCAGGATATATGCCGCGGCCGTTGGACAACCTGACAGATGGTGAAAAACGGGTGCCTGGAATTAGCAATCTTGCCTACCCTAGCACTAGGTTTAAGAGATTACTCACGAGGTCAGACTGGTCTTTGCGTCATATTAAGATTCTACTACAACCTATCAGAGGACTTCAAAATACCGCTGCCGACTTTGCTCGGCATGCACTGGTGTAAAGTCGCTCGTTTTCCGCTTTTCATGCTGAAGCCTAGAACGCCTCTCGCCTAGTGTAACTAGGCGCTCTTAATATTGTGGCCATACGGTTAACAGGAACCAAAGGTCGTGTTACACTTGCCTTGAAGCTGAACTATGTTGCGTTAGTAGGTGCGATATTGCTGACAATCTTCGGAAGTATACGTTCTAGTGCTCACCTAGGTAGATCACACGCACTTTTCAGGCAATGTCATACGGAGTGAGCGATTTCAGAAAGCGACTCGTCTTCAATGCCGCTTCGTGTCCCCAAAATTTGGGTGAGGCAAATTGCTCCATACCTCGTGATATAGGAAGTCAAGCGCGTCACCACTTCTCGCTCGGCGCTTTCCTCGCTCTTGACATGAGATCTTTGTAGAATCATTGGCCCATTGCTCCACACCCTTTTTTACGCATATCTCACACTGACGAAAAACATCAATCCGTTCGTCAGCCCAGTCGTCTGTGGCTTTTCTGTTTCGTCGAGCACCCCGATCAAAGCCCGGATATAACCGTCATTCATGTAGATAGCTCGCCTGCCACCATTAGCCGTTCGGTGGCTATCCATTGTTATATTGCCTAAAGATGTAGCTTTAACTGAGAAACCGGCACTCGAATACCGTGAAGATGAGCTTGCAGATTGGTACTCGGGGTCGATGAGTTCTTACATATCAATCTCCCGTGGTCACGAACTTTGTCCAAAGACCTAGCAATAGTGGCATTCCTGGAGAACTCATCGTATGCCAAGTTGATAGACGACGGCGTTCGATGGTCCTCTCAGATGTAGTACTAGCTTTACAACGCTCGTAGGCATTGCTAGAAGAACAGCGTAGGAATTCTCCTCGTAATGCTTGAGATCGTGCTGATCCTCTTCGCCATTCCTAGAATGGCCGGCTGCCTCATCGAGATTGAAGATCAACGCTAGCTAGACACACTTAGGGACGGAAACATACGTCTGACCATCATTGTTTACAGTGTGAAGTCCTGAAGCACAGCCCGTTGATCACGGGTGCCTGCTTCTGAAGAATGCCACACAGAACGTATGCTAGCAGCCGAAGGAATTCCAAATTGCTCGCTTTCTAAGCAACTAACCGCCTCTTGTATGTCGCATCTTTCGGAATTCGCTAGGGTATTCAATCAACGAAAAATGCGAGATATGCCACAGTCCATAAGCCTTGTAGCCTCAATATTCCTTAAGCTAGAAAGCCCGTTCTGCGTATAAGCCTTGAAAGGCCTTGAAAGATCGCAATCGTCGGATTGCGGAAACAGAATTTGGTTCGCAATATGTCGTAGATACAGATTTCCTGAGGAAGCAATGCTTTCGGTAGCATGAACTCACAGTCAGCTCGGAGGTTTTGTCCGCTACGAGCGCAATTGCCCCATTTTTACGACCAACCATGTGCGTAAAGATAAGGGAATCGTCACTGGCTGCCAGCTGAATGCTTCGTCATTGAACCTGTCTCATACAAAGACCTGGCTGGTAGGAAATGCAATATATTGTGATGCAACTTGCCTTGGCACCGTGCCGGACCCCTCAATTTCCTAAGGCGACCAATAGCCAGGCAACGTAATACCTCTGCTATGTTAGCGCTATTGACAGACCACAAGGTCCCATCACAAGCCGCTGTAAAGGGCAGGAGTGAGTATTTCTGGATGATGTTGAATTGCGCTAGTGCTTCTTGAATATTAGTTGCGGTTTGGGCATGCGGCCATGGCGTTCCGGATATAGAGCTCCGATCCGCTCTCTGATCATTGCATCCCAATGAATGAGGCGATTTTGGACTTGTGCCAGTGAGAGGACGATGTGAGACTCATGTACTGCGATAAGACACGTCTGTTGGGCATGCAATCCTTGCATTGACAGGCAAACGAGAGGCGTAGAGACCAGGGCAAAGCACGAATACAACGAAGCACTCATTGGATTTCATCTCGTTTGACATCAGAAAGGAGAAGAGACGAAGGATTGGCAACCAGTGGACGCACATTGTTTGACTCGATGCCCATGACAACCAGCGTGTTTTTATTGGAAGATGAAAAGCCTTAGAAATTGAGGTCATCGATGATCATGACTGCAGCTGTGACTGTGACTGTGCGGTGGAGACTAGCATTAGTCTCCAATCGAGAGGAATTGCTGAACCATCAAACGCTCCCAAGTCTAAGGTATCCTTACGTGTCTTTATGTGTACTATTGCAAAGTTCTTTGTTGCGATTCATGGCAAACAGAGAGAGGACCACTCACGTATGAGAGAATGATAGGATCGTATGCCCTCAAAACACCTACAATCGCCGTATCCATGCAGACCGCGCTTAGAGCTTTGTCCTCCAGAGCTAAAGATGTGGGGGCATGTAGGCAGCAATGCCAGTGTCTCAGAACCAGACAGGCTTCTGCCTATCCCATAGCCTGGCTGCGTATACAATTCGGGGGTTAGCCGAGGTCCGCCAAGCAATTGTACACGCAAGTTGCCAGGATATGGGATATGATGAAAATAATCCTGGAGGCCAATTTGGACGGGGTGACTCAGTCACTGCCATCATAGCTAGTAGTGTTCACCTCTTAAAGAATCTGATGCCTCTCGATACCCAAGGCCGTCAATTGACACATGGTGCGGTCGAGCAAATGCATCATAGCAGGCAGCCTATAGTCAGCTCTCAAGCCCCATGTTTGGCGATTTTTCAATTAGCAAGAATGATCGTTGGCTATTGCACCCCGATGGGCCTAGTATAAAGCAGAGGTTCGAGTCACAATAAGGGTTTGCGTTGCGATCCAATAGTCCTTACTCAGCTCCCAATGTCACCTTTGTCGGCTTTGCGAGGCTGGAAAGTATTCCTGTAGTCTATTTAGACGAACCAAAGACCGGTGTGAGGCTGTAGCGGTCGACGACATTGGCTGGTGAGGTACGTAGGGCACCGCTCTGCTTCAACGTATGAGCAACTCGTTCAAACCGGTATTGCATGCGTTGCCTCTCGTTTCCGGTCTGGACTGTTATATCTGCTTAGGGTGCGCTGAATATGTGGCGATCAAAGAGGGAGTACACTTTGCTTTTACATGAGGCTGCAAAGTTAAAGAAGGCCAACGCCTGCGGGACATAGGAGATCCAATATCCCAGCCGTTTTGTTCGCGGCGCGCATGCAGTAGCCTTGCTTATTGAAGTGATGCGTATCTCCAGCGGTCTGGTCAAGGCCCAACCTCCTCTCCTCGCAGTACGCAGGGCACAGTGATCTGGCAAGGCCAGCAAAGATGTCGAATGTTGGAAGAAGCAAACAGACGACCCTTGGCACATACGGAGGCAACCCGAAGGGCAGAGCAACCAATTGTAGAAAAAAAGGGAAATTCGAGGGTCTTCCAGGGCTTGGGGTCGTAGAGAAAATACGAACTGCTACGAGACGCAGGGGGTGCATGGAGTCTTTATAGCTTTGTGCGATGTGGCTGGGGGTTCACTCGAGTGACAAATTGCTCCAATCTCTGTCGTACAACATACTGTTGTAGAATATCGAAGTCCATGATGACTTGTCGGGATGGCCTGAGCCCACACAGATTGCATTCGCAAAGTCCAAGGCGGACCGAGGCAACCAGGCAATTAGGAGCCCGTTATGAGTCCGTCTAAATAGGAATCGCTTGTGTTGCAGGAAATGTAATAACGCCTCGAACATGAAAAGGCGCATCAGCCTTGCGTGCCTTGTTGCCTTGGCGAACCGTTTCGCAATACACAGAGCCGCAAGAAGCTCCCACTACTTTATCTTGATATGCCTGTGAAGACCGCTGCAGACCACTCGCACCGTCTTGCTTGCGCTGCACCTTACCGGACGTTGGTAAAGGGTTGACGTCAGTTTGGAGTATGAGTGACAGAAGCCGCCAATTGTACACCGCACCTTCTTGCTTCAGCCTTGTCCTTCTCTTACAGCAAGCGATCTGTCTTCACTAACGAGTTCCAGAAAACATTTGAGCCCCTCTCCACACAGGACCGGCAGCACGCCACACTGCCGGCGAAGGAATGCATAGACCCTTTCCTTTAGAACGAGACTTCCTAGAACTCCAGCGAAAGACTGCCAAGGGTTACACATGCCCCGTATGTGGAGAGGTGTTCCAGGCAGAACCAAAATTATGGGACCATGGAGTACGAACTCATCAAGGATACCTCGCGGACCTAGGGTTGATGGAGAAGGCTGAAGAGGCGGCTCGCAGGCGATTTCGGCAGGAGGCATTGGACAATACGTACGTTCACCTCACGGCCAGTCCTTTCCAGAATCCGTGCATAGTCTTCGGGGTTCTTCTCTCGCTTGCCAATCGCTGCACCAGAATCGAGCGAGCCTGCTGACCTTTCGAATTATCAGGCAACACTTAATGACCGGCAAGGCTGGCTCCGCTGCAGAGGATCGCTCACCTCCCTCAAAGCGTTATCTCGATTTGAAAACCCCTACTGGAGAATACACGAGTGTGCCTGCAAAGGCTAGCTTCCACGGAAGGCCTGTATCCGCTCCAGGATACTCGCTAGAACCAGACAAAAGGATCGAGGAGAACATTGGGGACCTCTCCCTTGAGCAAGCCAGATCTAAAGAGCAGGATGCCAGGCCCATACTAGCCAACAACCCCAGAAAGCGAGGGGTGGAGGGTGGATCTCGGTCGCCTGACCCCCCAATTGGCAGCGGCCCTGTGGAACATATGAGTACGAGACCACGGCATGGCAAGACTCTATCTGGAGGTAGGCATCCGGAGTCAGGTCGTCAGTTCGCCCCTCCTGATGCTTCGGACTATAGACGTGAAATTTCGGGTCCGAAACAGCCATTATGGGATCCTAGTTCTGATTCCCCCAATACTGTCAAAAGTGGTCGGAGGGACAAGCAGCATAGCCATGGCAATCCTTTGCGTCGGTTCTACCCCCCCAAAGATATATATTCCACATACCAGGGCCCAGAACCTGCGGAGGACGATGCCGTGCAACCACCTGTAGACTTTGGCCATAGGGGACCTGTGGTGCAGCAAATAGTTGATGGCCGTGGCTCACAAGCGAAACAGCCAATCTCATCGAGCACAGGGGGCGAGAAAATCGGCTGCCAGTCTCCAACTGAAGGCGACTTTCCTGAAGACAACCCCCCTGATGGTCTGGAGGACGAACCTGAAATGCTCCTTCAACCAGAGACTCGGCCCATATCACACGAGCAGCTGGTAGTGGAGGTGAAGGGCATCTATGCTGGACTAGTTTTGGTAGAAGCCAAGTGCATTGACATTGACGAGCGACAGAATGCCGCCGCCCAAGAAAAAGACCCATCCAAGAAAACCGAGCTTAAGAACGACCAATGGCAATCTCTGATTGCTCTTCACAAGCAGGTATGACGCTGATTCATCCTATATATTTAAGTAACGACTAGAGATAAGCGTTGATCCTAATATAAATTTAGCTACTTCACGAACATCATGACTTCTTTCTAGCCTCACAGCATCCCTCGGCTAGCCAGGCATTGAGTAGGCTCGCTGCCAAGTACTCGATGCCCGCGAGGATGTGGCGCCATGGCATTCACGCCTTCCTAGAGGTTTTGCGACATAGGCTTCCCGGTTCCCTTGAGCACATGCTTGCCTTCATCTATATTGCTTACTCCATGATGGCTCTACTTTATGAGACCGTACCTGCCTTTGAAGACACCTGGATTGAGTGCTTGGGTAAATTTTCTACTCCATTCAATGTTTTCTTTGCTCATGTATGCCACCTTTAGGCGACCTTGGCAGATACCGTATGGCGATCGAGGACGATGAACCGAGGGACCGTGAAGTCTGGAGCAATGTTGCCAAATTCTGGTACAACAAAGCTTCAGACAAAAGCCCCAACACAGGACGCTTGTACCATCACATGGCGATCCTTGCACGGCCTTATACCCTGGAGCAGCACTCCTTGTATGCGAGGTCTCTGACCTGTGTGAATCCTTTTGAGTCGGCCAAAGGTAGTATAATGACCTTGTTCAATCCTGTCTTACAAAGTAAAGACGCGACTCAGCGTCGGCCGTCTTCGTTCGAAACAGTATTCATCCGGGCACATGCAATCTTCTTCGCAAGCAAGCCTATGGACTCCTCTGAGCTGTTCCACACTACCGTTGACGAGCTGGAGAAGGACGACCTCTTTGACAAGTTCATCACTAGAGCTGGTGCTAGGTTCAAGGAAATCGGTGCCTATGCTGCCATATCGAACATTGCGGCGCTCTTCGAATATGGATTTGCAAAGGATGGTGTGTCTGGGTCGAGACTACGTCTAGTATTTGAAGAGGCTCTGTTGATCAAAGAAGGGGGAGAAAAGTTTGCAGCTGCCAACCCGAGTGATTCGGTGGGTTTGCCTCTGTCTTCCGGGCCTCCAAATACTGGGCCTCACAACTCTACGACATCTGGCACGAATGACTCTGTAGTCTCCATCGCGCAGCCGTCGAGGCTTACTTCAATTACTCTAGACATATGTTTGAAGCGGCCTAAAGACAACAATGTGTATCCATTGGTACACGTGTACCTAGGCTTTCTTGGGAGCCTCATCGTTGTCCTGCAGACCTGCAAATACTTCGAGCACGACACCATCTTGAAAATAATAGAGAGAAATATCCCATGGGTTAGCCTCTGTTTATTTCTCAACACCCTGGCCCTGGATCCTCAAGTCATGACTTCAAGAGTCTGGCATGACGAGTTCCCAAGGCCTGTCAAGGAAAAGGGCCGTCCATTGCCCGAAGATTTCATTATGAGAGGCCAGCTGTACACACAATGGTACTTTGACGCGAACTGGTTCACAGCTTGCATGGCTGATGACGACGAACGCTCCCATGACCTCCCATCAATGGCTCAGCCCCGGAAGGAGAGGATACTCTGGCTGGGACTTCGTATAGCTTCTGTTTGTCTGACTACGACAATGCCGTGGTTTTCGCTGATTTGTTTCTCAGGCTAAACGATGGATACGCTTTGACACGAAGAATGAACGCTTCTTGACTACAGAGTACGTGGACGAGTTCTTGGCAGCCAATGCTGAGGCTCAAACAGTGTCACATGACCATGATACAGTCATGTCTGAAGCTGACACCGCTGATTATACGCCTCGAACCATGAGCATTGCCGCGACGGAATCACTTAATACGTCGAGGGCATCGACTCGTGCGTCTACGCCAACGGAGGTCTTCGAATCCGATCCAGTCGCACTGCCCATGACCCCTCGAGCCGGAGACCCGGTAGCTGCATCAGATGACGTCCCAATGATGGACATTTCCCCGGGGAAGGAGATCCGAGCAATTCCCCTCGAGGAGTCCAAGACACTCAATGACAGATCATCGTTCCCTTTCGAGGGGCTTGAAGTGCCCCCATACGTAGATGGCTCTGATGGCCATCATGTGACGAACCCTTCCAGAGAAAAAGAATTGGACAGCCAAGATGTTTCAAGATAAGACGAGTCTACAAATTCCAGGGGTCCCCGGCCTTGCTTGATGATGCTCTTGTACTCTCAGCTTGGTGAGGTCTATTCTCTCCAGCCTAGCCTGGTACGCTCTACTAACAATATGAGCTACTTTCAGAAGCGAATGCTTCAGGTCAACTAATATCGATGACGGATACAAAATTGGCTCTTGCTTGTTCTCCACAAGGCTACCGTGTCTCGCGGTGTGCAATTCCAAATAGGATAGAGACTTCAGCCGCTCAATAATTTGCCTGCAAGCCAATACAGCCTTCTTCTGCCTGGTTACGAGGATTGCCCAACCTGATTACGCCAAATGATTCTCGTGGCTTGCTCCGCTGTATTGCATCTCAACTCTGTCAGCTTAACCCGGGGAATTCCCATGTTATTCGCCTTCAACAGACGCTTTATATTTCAACAGTGGTTTGATTTGGCTCCTTGCATACTGGATACACCCGCCGGCAAAATCTACTATTAGGACGATTCGGACCCGGGATATGAGACAAGCGGCCATCCCATCCTCTTTCAATACACACTTCTCTGAATACGAAGTTGAGAAACACGCAAGGATCCTTCCACAAGGTTCGCAACACTGCTGAATTGCTTAGAACACCATACCGAGAGTGGTCAGGGCCGAGATGATGGTGTAAGCCAATGGGTAATGTCTTGGGGCTTTGGGTTGTTTATTACACGGAGGAATCACAACGAAACAATGTAGCTTACGGCATTCGGGCGGTCAACCATCAAGTTGTATGGCACATGCTTGGCGTGCTGCAGTGAGCATAGCACTGGGAGGCCAGCCTGGTGACCTTGGGTTCTTCCGAGCTTACGATAAGATAGATCCTCCAGTGGGCTAGCATTTCTACAAACTGACCGCCAACCAGGCTGACCAAATGACATTCGATGCCTGCTATACAGAAAGTCCCCGGGATGATCATCGCCGAAGCAGGTGACCGGTTCTTCGCGGGAGCTTGCTGATGCCTGCATCCCTCTTCGATGCCTGAGTAACCCAAGAGGCTGTACGTGTGCGGGGTTACGTCAAGACGATTCCTCCATAAAAGAGCATCTGTAGCCTCGCGACGACCAATTGAGAGCGCAATCACCGATCCCAGTCCCAGTCCTGGCTGCAACTAATTATCACGCAATATGACCGACTGAGGATGCGCTCTATGCGCCAATCACCCTACGGCAGTGGCTTGATCATGGATTGGTCTAGAAGACGTTCTAATGCACGAGTAATGGAACGTGCTCATTTGATGCCTCGTTGCCTCGATCTCGGCTCGTATATAGCATCGAGGACGACCAGGCTGAATTCAAAAGACTCATGCCACCACATAATCGCGATGACCGTCTCAATTGATGACCTTCATGATCGCTTCGGTCGCCGAACCGCTCTGTCGGAGACTGCGGGGTTGTGATGGAAATGACAAGGCTGCGAACGACAAGGCTGAAACGAAAATCCAAGGTCGAGGACTGGCTGAGCTTTGTACCGCAATTGTGACTACCTTGCTGCGAATGAAGCTGGCAAATCATTCTTATAGCCTTCCTTCTCTCAGGTCAGCTGTCAGCCATGCAAAGCGCAGCCTTCCATCGCTACACGACTTCTCTCTTACTCCAATGAGAGACGTTGAAAATTCAAGAAGCCTTGATAACGGCTCGGAAATGTCCGAGCTATCGCCTTCGTCAGCACAGCCTTCGGAGTTTCGGTAGAAACAATCTAAGTCCGAGAGAGCGAAGGATCGCATGACGCGTCGAGGATTGGCGGTGGCTCAAGAGCAGACGCGGCTGGCGGGACCTCCGGGATCGTGCTGTTGTATACTTACACTTCGTTGCCCGAGTTCGTTCATCACAAAGCCTTGTACCTGTCGCTGTATGAGCTGTTGGATTCAGCATAATCGATGTATGTTATTGATATGATGTTGATATATTGAATGTTTATCCAGAGAGTATGACTTGCAGCCGGCAGGCTAATCCTCATCATGTCACACCGTGACGATATGACGATCACGGCCGCTATCTGCTATGTACTGACAAGAGCCGCCCCCCAGGAAGAGAAAGAGTGGCTGTCCAACAATGCAAGTGAGTTGGGACCTGGATGGGGGTAGCTTTTGGTATATTATGATTGTGCTGCCTGAGCATCTTCATAATCCTTGCTGCGTGTACATTTCTCGGGTTAGCTACTATGCGCGAGGCCAATTGGTACACGTAAGTTGGTAGGATGTGGGATAGCGGTTTGCAAGAGGATGGGTGCAGATGGGGGATGTTGGTGTGTAGTTACTATTCTTTGTGGGATGTTGAGGTGGTAGAGCGTTTGCTGTTGGGGATTGGGGATTGGGGTTTGGGAATTGGGAATTGGGGTTTGGGAATTGGGGTTTGGGAATTGGAAATGGGAATGGGAATTGGGGATTGCAGCTGAGCCTTAGATATGAATGTGTAGGTGGAATGGCTTGTGGAGGAGTTGGATGAAATGTTGTGCAGGAGCTGGATTAGATATGGTGTATAGGGGCAGTGAAGGAGAGGTGTCACGGATTTATAGAAGTGGTTGATGGTGATGAAGATACACTACCCACTCCGTACTTCCATACGGCGAGGATCTTGATTCGAGCAGATGATATGGAAAAAGGTTCTTATTGGTTACGGATAGTACTTGCCATGCCCGACGTCATCTACGTGGGATGGTACATTCATTCGTTGGATCTGGCGGAGTTGAAACAAATACTTTGGTTGCACTCCTCCAATCGGGGAAGAGGTACATCAGGGTTGATTTTAGTCAGGTACGGGTTGGATTCGGTCTCCGGTGAAGACAGACTCGCTCTTGAGTGGTTGGATATGCTACTTGATTGATGTAGGTTCGATTTCTGATGGTATTGAATGATTGATTCGACTTTGCTTTGGTTATTTTGGTTACGAAGGTTAGAGTAGCATGACCATAATTGTGGTTGTCTTAAGTGATAAATATTAGTGAGGCTCAAACGCCCCTAAATAAACAACGCAGGCTATGTCTTCGCCGTCCTCTTGAGTCTATCTCTAAATTTATTCCTCCCGAATGAGGGAATTCTTGTGTTGGAAATATATTGCAACCTCCAGGTAAGATGTAGATTGGTGTTGAAGTCACCAAAAAGAAACAGAAAAGCGTTATAGCCCGATACCGACTAGCATTTGCGCTAGCAATGATGAGAAGAGAAACTTACGTGTTTTCCCTTTCTCAGAATGGTTGATCGGCCTAGCATCTTGTGCGCTTCCTTTCCTGCTTTCGTCTGTGGAGTGCTTCATACCAGCGACTCGGACATTATCGTCCGTTTCCTCAATCAGTCAGCTATGATCGCAAACCCTTCACGAAGCGTTTTAGTCTCACCAGCCATAAGGGCAAGGTAGTTTTGGCCGCAATCGATCGTGTTGTGGTTGGGTGTTTGCACTGGCATCGGAAGGTCTGAAGCCAAGCTCGCGGTGGAGAAAACGCAAGATGCGCTGGAGAAGATGGGATGGGCATGTGTAGGGTATGAAAGGATAGCGATGCAAGAAGGCAGCCTCTGATGCATATTGATTTGCATCAGGTTACGTTCCTCTTTCGAGAAACCTGAGCTCCAAGATTGCTAGCATAGATCTTACTTTTGACCTCTCAAGAACCACATGGTTTCTAAACCAGCCAGCTATCAACGGAGAATGTGCTTAGTGGATGGCAAAAGTCGCTGCTTCAATGCACGCAGAACCCGTCTTCTCATCAACGATAGGCACGGCCTAAGTTACAGATGTGGACATTAGAAATGCGAGTCCCATTGAGTGTTCAATACGAACCGAGTAGGCGTTCGTCATAAAGGAGCCTAAACGGACAGAGGCCTTGGGCGAAGCACGCGGCAGATGTATATTGATTGGTGGGGTCAAAGATTTTGAAAGGTACAGGGGAGGATCGCGATGAATGCATAAACACTGCCGTCAGACTTCGCAGCATAGGGCAAATACAAGTACGAATCCTGCTTGAGGGGAGAAATTGAGCGAAACATGAGGATTCAGTAGAAGCACCTACGCTTACAGGAGTAGTAAAGCTTGTGGCTAGTATGTATAGAGACAATCAGTGCTCTTGTTAGGGAACATGAGACAAGCGTGCTAGAACTGGCACTGGTTGCAGGCTTCAATTTGGGAAGCATGAGAAATGTTGGGGATGTCGAGGAGTGATACACTAGCTTGGACTAGCTTGAGAGCTACTTGCTCATAGGACTCCATTGTTCGGGTATGACATTAATTCTGCCCTTACTCGAACCAATCGAAACCCAAACATCGGACAGTTATGGCTTCGTGTACTTCTGAACAAGTAAGCTACGTGGCCAATCATAGTACAGCAGGACCTTTCAATGAAGCCCCGTGACCATTTCCATTTCTTGCACGACACCTCCGAGGCTACTTTGGTTCCCTGGGATGGACTACCTCCGTCACGCCTTGGAGACCAGCCAGCGAGCTCCTCTGCCTTTGATCCTAGCACTAGCGTTCTCTACCGTTGTTGGAGCTGGACTCCTTGTGCGTGACATTTGAGACGAATCAAGATTATCGCTGACCTGCAACAGTTCTATCTGGCCCTCTTCATTGTCGCACCCATCCCCCGCCCTCCACTTCGATCAGAAAAGACCTATCGAGCAATAGAAGCGGACGGCGAGACCAGCGATGCGAAGCAGCTACCATGTTGGCAAGATGCATACGATGCGCGGAAACGAGCTGCGCAGGGGAAAGCCGACAAAGTAGATGAGGATTACGGAATTGAAGAGCCAGAGGTATTCATGTCGCTCGTCGTGCCGGCTTACAACGAGGAAGAAAGACTGGGTACAATGCTGAAGGAGGCCACGGATTATCTCATGCATGCATACGGGAATGCAACGCCGGATGTACAAGCCAATGGCATTCGTGCAAAGCGAAAAGACGTGAAACAAGAGGTGTCGAATGGACACTCCTCCGCAAATAAGTATGAGCGGAAAGGGTGGGAGGTTCTGGTCATTTCTGATGGATCTACCGACAAGACTGTCGATACAGCGCTGCAATTTGCAAGAGATCTGGGAAGCAAGTCCGCCTCGGGGATACGGGTCATACATATACACGAAAATAGGGGAAAGGGAGGAGCTGTGACACATGGCATGAGACACGTCAGGGGCCAATATGCCATCTTCGCAGATGCGGATGGTGCGAGCAAATTCGAGGATCTAGGCAAGCTGGTCCGAGCAGCTCAAAAGATTGAGGATGCTAAGGGGAGGGGCGTAGCAGTTGGCTCGAGAGCTCATCTTGTGGGGAGCGAAGCCGTTGTCAAGGTATACTTGTTCTCATACACAACGCCGGCTACGCTGATTGTTTCCTGCAGCGATCGTTCACCCGTAACCTTCTAATGCACTCCTTCCATCTCTTCCTCCGTCTCCTAACACCTCCCGCTACGGCAGCCATACGAGACACCCAATGTGGCTTCAAGCTCTTTTCCCGCTCATCATTACCTTACATCATTCCATATATGCATTCAGAGGGCTGGATATTTGATGTCGAGATGCTCATGCTAGCGGAGTCGGCAGGTATACCAGTGGTTGAAGTGCCGATTGGATGGCAAGAAGTCAAGGGGAGCAAATTGAATGTGCTTTGGGATAGCTTGGGTATGGCCTGGGGATTGGCAGTCTTGAGGGCGGCTTGGGGCTTGGGGATCTACCGATCTTTATGAAAACAACGTTGAACCGTGGATCTAAAGGTGGATAGAGCATCTCTTGCAATCTAAGATGCCTCTCGTTCCTATTCCAAAAATCTTGGTCGCTGGGTTGGAATGGCTAGCATCAGGGCAATTATGCTAGACCAAACCTATGGAAGTTTATATCACGGGAAGCGAAGTCCTGCTGCATCTATCATCCACAACCATCAGACCTGGAAATATGCGGGCCACTTCGCTGTCCAGAATGGTCTAAGGGGATATCATCTCGCACTGGACTCTCAATCACATTAGGGCCATCATCATTCATTGACCCAATCAAGAAGACGCATACACCAGCCTGCTTTGCACTTCAATTGACCCAGCAACTCTACGTCAAGACTTGGTCACTCGTCACGCTTGGGGCCCTAGGGTCGAAGGCCCAGCAGCATCCTTGCCGCCTCTCTCGCCCTCCTTCGTCTTAACGGCCCTCCCGCGCCTTTACCAATGCCGACGGCAGGAATTGAAAGGATGCGGTCAGGGTGGCCCTCCCTCGTTCTGTGACTACAGACATACTGTTGGGAAGCCGAGTGCCATCTAACCTGCAACGTTTTCGAGATCAAGGTACATGGCCGAGACATTTTGCTTGTACAAGTCATTGACCATAAGAGGGCATGCTGTGTTCAATATCTTGAGGTTGGTATCCGAGCTTATTCTAAGTTTCTTAACAGCTGTCCGGATGCGCAAGCCTGGTTGACATATCCCGGCAACCACGGACCTCCAGGAAGATCAGTCCAGAGCCTACTGCAGCTCCCTCCGTCCAGCATATCTTGCTACTTGCATTGAAAGGATGGCATAGTTATGGAATGGGGAACGGGACGGCCAATTACCCGAGACGACGGTCCCCGGGAAGTGTAGCATCAAGGCGTCGAGGCAGTCATCTCTTTTGCGTCGCCTCTGCGTAGCAGCACTGCATCATCGCTTGCTACTCGTGGCATACAGAGACAAAGCTACCCAGTTACCAATCTAAAATTGCCATCATCTCCAGTCCTGATCAGCAATTAGCGTGGCTCTATCTTCCTCCGCATGCGCCTATATTGGGTTCCGGCTGCCCAGGAGCACCTCAGAACAAAGCTGCAGCCATCTTAGCACCACCTTAGAGAATCATATTTGGGAAGCAAGAGAAGGAAGGAATCCCGACCCTTAGTTTTCAGCCTCGTTGCCTTGGCGAACCGTTTCGCAAAAGAAGGCACTCGCACCCATCAATAATGCGTTCTTGATGCCTCTTAGGTCGTCACTCGATTCTTTTGGGCCATACAGTAGATAGGACTGCCAAACTTTAATGCGCAACTAGCCTCAAGTCAGATCAAGGTATGCAGGTAGCCGACATCTATGGGCCATCTATGGGCCACTGATATTCGGGTGCTGCGGCGTCTGAGCGAGACGGGGGGAATTTACCCAGAACATCGGCAATCTGGCTGTTTACGAGACACCACCTGCTCGACCGGCGGCGCCCTGCTGCCATCAAGAGTTCACACCCACCCTAGGCATCTCAGGCAACCCCTCGATCCATCACCGATGCGCGCAATTCTCCAAATGCAACTGGCTACTCTCCGTCAAAGCGTTGACCAGTCTTTCCACGCTAATAAGATGATATATAGCTGCCCATCTCCTCCCAGTTTCTTTGACGTTTCCATAGCAGCTGCGTCCTTTGCTTCCGCTTTTTCTATTCTATACTCTGTATCAGCCTACCTGTTGAGCTGCAGGATACAGTAAACATTAGGTCTAATTGTTGAAGAGGGTTCAGCTACCCTCTCCCCTTGTCCGTTCAACATTGGTTCATATTCGCCCTGCCCCAAATTATTCGCTTCCGTCTTGCATACCCTAAGCGCAGCGAAGACATCAGCACCACTTGTCACAAGCCGCCCCATTCAGGTCTACACAGCAGCAAACCTCCTATTAATTTACTACACCAATCCCTCTACCTCAACTCCAGCTTCAACTCCCACCCTACACCACCAATTGGGTTGCAATCGCCTTCCAAGCTCTAGCAGCAATCAATCATAAGCATCAGTTCCACATCGGGAGTATCTCATTTCGATAGTACGACTGCAACAACAGCATATCAAGCATCCTTCACAGGACCTTTCAAGCTCTCACAAGCACCGCTTCTGACGAGCAAAGCGGCCTTGAACCCAGCACCAAGAACATGTCTTCCGCTATTGAGCGGTACCTCAAAGAGGACGATCCTCTAAGGAAGACCATTGCCACAGGGGGAAAAGAATACAACGGCGGCACGTCTGCTAAGGGACTAGGCAAGGGCAATAACCCGGCATTCGGCCAAGCGCCTGCAGATCCAAAAAATACGATAAAAAATATGGAGAAGCATATGAAAGAACATCAAGGTAAGAATCGCTAACCCGCCCAGTGAGTCGTGCTAATAATACAATAGAGCAATGTCAATGTTCGAGGAAATGTGAGTTCTAGGGTCACTAGCGACATCCTAGTACATAATACGCCACTAGGATGCATGCTATCATTTGTACTCCTTAGACGATTTTCAGGATTGGAAATTAGGGATTTGGGATTTGGGAAATGGGAAATGGGAAGAGGGAAGAGGGAAATGGTCCCCATTCTGGTCTAGTGTACGGCAATCTAGATGTACTATATATCGGCTTGATCGGGAGAATCTGCAAATCCCCAAATCCCCAATGCCTAAACCCTATTCTCAAGTGCAAGACTCGACCAAGCGTGCTTCTCTTGCCCTTTCTAGACCCCGGCCGTAAGCAGGCACAATGCAAGTGGCTTGGCATCATGAATGAAAGCATGCAGCCGTTTTTTACTGGAGTACCCCCAATCGGACTTAGCTACTTAAGGACAGGCCCAAACCCGGGTCACAGGTCGGCCAGGGTCAGTTTTTTCTCGGCCAGGGTCAACGTAAGCTCCGCATAGGCGGTTCGGAGGGGTTAAACGCTAGTACTCAGCATATACGACGACCTCATCCGGGGTTAAATTAAATTAGCTCAGGCATATGTAGCGCTTGTGCTATATATACATAGTATAAACTTCCTAGTCTAGGTGATGCATATACTAAGCATAAGCAAAGAATAAGACTTAGGGACTCTCCGGGAGGCCTAGACGAGCCTTTGAACGCTTATACTTAGCACATGCGCGGACCTTATCTAGGGTGAAAACGCTGACGTTGGGCATATGCGCGAAATTTACCCTGGCCGAGAAAGAACTGACCCTGGCCGACCTGTAAGCCCGCCCAAACCCACAGGCCCACAAGCCTATTTCGCCACACCTTGCTTGGCAGTCTTATGTATAGGGTAAGACATGTTCACCTAAAGTACATATCCTCTGCGCACAACACGCGTTCCTTATCATCTCAAAGGCTACGATATGCATATATACCGCGCTTCAATATGGCCTCATACAAATGGTATCATAACCCATAGTTACTAAGGTGAAGTGGTTACACAAGAGGCAATGGTCTTTCAGTGTTAGACCCTGTCAGCCCGACATCTTATAAAGCAGGGTCTTGCAGGAGCAATTGTGGCTAAGTGGGCCTGTGGGTTTGGGCCTCTCGGTAGCCAAGTTGCCCCCCAATCAACGGTCAGGATACAGCGTCCAGTCTCAGAAAGTGATTCCCCACATCCCTGCTATGCTTTGGCGCCTTGACGCAGCAATAACAACAGATCTTGTATCATCATCCATCTCTCTGCTTGGGAATCCCCACACTTTTACGCCAAAAGCCCCGTCTTCTTCTCGACTACAACGGCATCATGCCGCCATTTCCATCTCAGTGCTGACGAATTGGCATCTTCGATCACCACTGTCCGGTAGACGCCGTTCATCATGCCTACACTCCAACATGCTTGAACGATAAAAAAGGTAGATCTTTCAGGCCTGTCAAGCTTGCGCTCTCTGATGCAGTGGCTCTCCCCAGACGCTTCGCTTGAAGTAGAAAGGCATGACGATACTATTTTGTTCGGTCTGACGTGCCTCGCACGAACGAACGGACAGCGGTATGTTTATTAGCGGAGAAGTGGGTAGCGACACGCAGTTAAACCTCCATTCCTGCTGACGTCAGAGTGGGGGTGTGAACCACAATAGCCGGGGTGGTTGAATCTTTACTGACCTCGTGGAAAAGAGCGATCCGTCATGCAGGGTGCCGTCCGGAAAGGATGAGTAGGTCGATTGTGAACACAAGGGACCAGGTTCTGACAGGCGGGGCCTGACCCGCGCTGCAAGCCCGGCAGCCTTCGCTGCGGCAGGACGCACACCGGCTGAAATGTTCCAAAGTCTAAACTCTTCAAGGCTGATGCATACGTGCTTATAACGATTTGCTATGGATTTTGCTCTGCACAGACCAGAGCAATTGCTTTACTATCGGCGTAATTTCCCGGACAGCCTTTTCCGTCCAGCATCCACACAAGGAACGTTTCGATGATCGGACTTTCATTGTGCAGATCGTGTTCGAAGTCTGAGACGCCTGTCGAGATTCTAACCTGCCGCAGAGGCTGGTCGTCCCAATGCTGCTCCTTGGCAGTCCTCGAGTGCATCTCTTTTCCTGTCAAGTAGCGGCATGCATCCTACCCTAACCATTGCCTATCTCTGTGGTATGTTCCCCGCTATCACTGGTGTCTCCATGGATCAGCACTGTTGCGGGCTCTGACCCCGTGAGCCACGCTACCGAAGGTCTATATATTCTCCTGTTTGTTCCGCCTGCACACGAAATTGAAAGCAGTCCTGAACATTCAAAAGACTTGACAATATCGATCCTGTCACTCTATACTCTAAGAACGTCTCCTAGACCAAGGCCATACCGTAAGTGGACATGGCCAAAAGAGACGAACATCTCCCAACCTACCATATCTCATTGCAAGGCTGATCATCGTCAAAGGAAATGGCGGCCCAGAATAGCGAGGGTTCGGTACCTAGAAATCCAGCCATTGAGCGTTACCTCAAAGAAGTCGATTCACAGAAGGAATTCCTCGCTACCAGCAATAGAGAAAAGGATATCAAACAGGAGACTACCACACAAGCTTCGGAGAATGCAGACCGTACATTGGCGGAAATATCAAAGCATATGGAGGAGCATCAAAGTACGCCACGCCCGTAGTCTTTGAGTTGATGCCATGCTGACCATTGCTTGATCTTTAGAAAAGTGGAAACCTCTTTAGGAGAAAGACTGTGTAGCAGATGCTCCAAGATTCAGGATGAGTGATGGTTGCGTCCTCATGGATACCTTCGGAACATTACAGTTGCCTTTCAATTAGTTCCAGCTTTCGTTGTTGTGAGGACTGCGGGACGCACTAGGAGCCTTGTCTTGACAGAGAACATCCCTCTTTAATGTTGCCAAGATCATATGTATCTTACTTTGTCAAACGTTGTAGGGTTGGAGGAATCGTCAGTGCTTCCTGCACCTGCTCGATGTTGGTAGTGTTCTTGTGTAGGGTGCATATGATAACTGCCCTTCAATGAAAGCGTCAATCCATTCAAGTCCTCGTCTTCTTCAAACGTCTGCCGTGATCACACTCACGTCGTCCCTGCCCCTGCCCAGCACATTCGGTTCGACATCTTACCTGCTATTGGAGGAATACCACCATTAGCCCTCGAACATCACAATAGCAATTGCGATATCGCTCCCACGCGATGACATCAGATCCGGACGAGATAAATCATGTACTTGCAGCAAGCCTATATCACTCTCTTTGATGAGTCGGCAGCTCCGAGCATCAATTGTTATTCCGTGTCAAGGGTGGTGGGTCCACCATTCCATCAACAAGCAAGTCACCACATGCTGAGCAGGTCTGGGATACATATTCGAGTTGCTTATTGGATCGAGGATCGTTAGGTATAGTCTTCGTCACGCACTTCGCACACAGAGACTGATTCAGGTTGGGTGAGCGAGTAGTCAAGGGAGCCTCTTTGGCCACATGGTCATTAATGGTCCAACACTCTTGGTCTCGTAGCTTACTATACGTTTGCGGCGTGGTCATTGTTACACGCGTAAATCCAGCACAGAGCAGAGAAAGCTCACGGACAGCATCCACTGATAGATCGGGTGTGAAGACATCCTCGGATTGCGATAAGAAGGACGGCGAGGAGGTAGAGTATCTATCTCTCATATGTCCTGTGTGGGATTGAGATTGGTATATGGCATCTGTCAACTCGGTCGTGTTTCCGTCTGTATCTTGGATGCTTTTTGCTTTTGTTGGCATCGACTGCGTACACGGATCGTAACCACTATCAGTGTGGAGATCCATGGAACCTCTACCTCTTTCTTTGGCAACAATTTGTCCTTGGTTTGAGCTGTCCGCTGGACGGTTGGTGAACCGATATCTCCTCAGGATTGCCTTTAGAGACGACACTGCGTCCGTGCTTTGCTCTTCCGCTAAAGAGCCGCTGCCAGCCATTGTCTGACGGAATAAGATGAGGACGAAATTGATATGGACGTGATGCGGATGGTGAAGCTCGAGAACGTCAGGGATGACTCGATAGATGGCCTATAGGAGTTTGCTGGTCGGTGTTGGAAAGATTCCTAGCGTTTATAGCTCTGTATCCTGAAAGCTGCCGGCCGCCGCTGTCTCGTTCTGGATTGGATGTAGTTGGGAGAGCTGTTGATCATTTTCTGTGGATTTCAAGAGACTGCGAGACAAGACAGGAGGAATACCAAGGAAAATACTACGCTCGTACTCATTTACCCACATTGACATTGCCTCCTGAAACATGATAGTCGACCACCCAGTCTCTCGATTGGCCAAAGGGTCCCAAGATTTCTGTGCAATAGAGAGCGAAGATAACGATTTTTCTCAGGAGTCTCTGGGCGTGGGCAATTTACTGCTTGCCGAACACATCATTCACCGTTTGCGAGACCATATGCAAGGAGGTCACAACCTGCTGCACGCTCGGACATTTTTGTAGGAATGAAAAGCCACGCGCGTTTCTTCAGGTGATAACAACGTCAAATACGATGGATACGTCAAAATAGTCCACGGACAGACTCGGAGGTGCAGGCTTACGGAACCATCATGTAAGGGAAACAAGTAGGGGCTATTGGCCTCAGCTCGACTGATTGGTAGAGACTTTCTTTGGTCTCCAGTCCCACAAATATCTCTGTTAAAATCCCGAATAACCCTTCGCCCGCATCTTCAGGGCTCCCATACTCCGTTACAGGCTCGATCATAGAAGTTGACATTCATGGGTTTGACCTTGGTATCTTCGCAACGATCGTAGGGTGACTCGTTCTGAAGCGTGTGATAGAGTTAGATGAAACCTAAGTGCCGAGGAACAGATGGTGCTAGCAATGTTGATCCGGGTAGGACCCTGCGTGCCTGTTTTATGCCTAGGACAGGAGCGTAACATAAATCCTCGCACTCCTTGAGCATCGGTGGGACTCAGGGCCAAGATCAATCAAATTTACTGAAACAATTCTAAATCGGCAGCCATGGCGTCCAGCTCCTTCCTCGCTACCACCAAGGCCTCCGACTCCTCCCTCCGCGTTCATCTACACCCTCTCATCCTACTCACAATCTCCGACTATATAACACGACACACGCTCCGGCGTTTCACCACCCCGATAGTAGGCGCCTTACTTGGCCAGCAAAACGGCCGCGACATCACTCTCGAGCATGCTTTTGAGGCAGAGGTCATAAATAGCGATGATGGAATACTGCTGCATGAGACATGGTTCAAGGACCGAGTACAGCAGTACAAAGACGTACATCAAGCACCAGCTCTGGAGCTAATGGGATGGTTCACTACAGCGCCCGTGACAGGGCCAGAGAGTGTTCATGTGGCGATTCATCAGCAAGTATTGCACACGCACAACGAGACGGCTGTACTGCTTGCTTTTCACCCAGCGAGCGTGCTGAAAGGAGCGGCGGTAGGTGGAAAGCTGCCGCTGACGATTTATGAAAGTGTTTATGAAAGCGGCGAGAGCGGAGATCGGAGCATGGAGATTGATGGACAAGACGCCCCACTGGAACTGAAATTCATGGAGCTCCCGTACAGCGTTGAGACGGGCGAGGCGGAAATGATCAGTGTGGACTTTGTGGCGAGAGGCGGAGGAAATGCCACGGCTGTTGATGGGACAGCGAAGAAGGATGGAAAAGACCAAGCGAGCCAGAAGCCTGTGGGGAAGGTGGACGAGAAGGGAAAGGCAGTGCAGAAGGATACGAAGGAGGCCAAAGTGATGGACGATTCTTCGATTCTATCTGCAGAGGACGAAGAGCGTAAGTGCTCCCCAAGTTTTCTAATCCTCCTTACTGACACCAACGAATACAAGTCATCGCCTCCCTCACTGCCCGAGCCAACGCAGTCAAAATGCTCCACGCACGCATCTCCCTCCTCAAATCCTACCTCATCTCGCTCCCCAGCTCCTACTTAACTTCCACCCCTTCATCAACAGCCACAGAACCACCACACACCTCCACCTCCACCTCAACTCCAGAAACCAACCACCCTCTCCTCCGCTCCATCCTCGCCCTCCTCTCGCGCCTACCCCTCCTCCTCCCACCAGCCCACCTATCAAAATTCAACCAATCGACACTCGCCGAGAAATCAGACGTCGAGCTCGCCTCGCTGCTCGGCTCAATGGGCCGAAGTGTCAAAGAAGCTCGCGAAATGGGAAGAAAGTTTAGCGTTATAGACGGGATACGCTCGCAGGGCAAGAAGGGATATGTGAATATGGCTTCTCTGGGAGATGCTTGGCCCGATGACGGCGATGATCGGGGGCAGATGTTGATGGATGGAGGATACATATGATGTGAAACAAATAGATGATGGATTTTTTACGACTCACGATCGAAATAGGGACTGATGATGGTTAGAAGCCGATATCGTTCATACTTTACTGGTGTGGAAGACACATATCCGGCTGGCTCTAAGCAGCGACAATCATACTGACACCTTTCGTCTATAGCGGCAGTATAGACGGTACACAAGAATCCAACCGTCTAGCTTGAGACTCATGCCCGTATCCACGCCCACTATCGCATTATCCCCAGTGCAAGTACATACTCCTTTATGACGAACACTACTCCGAAAGAAAAAGAAACATTACGACTATCCCTCTCAATTCATATCCAGCTAGTAAGATCGGCCCAATGACCCCAACTCATCCTCCTAGCCTCGCACACTTACCCACCATGGCATGCTTCCTATCAACTGTCATTGTCAACAGCAACTCTGCCTAACCCTAGGAAACATAACTTCAGCACACCCACCATTTCAGCCAAGTAACATACAGCAATCATAGTCTTCAAAAATCTATCACTTTTCGCTATTTGGGAATCATCGCTAAGATCAAAAAGCATACTGTGGAAACCATCAGCGTCCCCACTGGAAGACCGTAGGTCTCGCAGCAGAGAATATCTCGAATTAGAGCCAACCGAGTGCAGTCTAGCAGCCAAACCCCACACCCACTGATTGACGGAACTTGCTCGATCAAGCCGTTCTCATTAGGACACACACTCGTGAGAGCTCACCCATGATTTCGATGGCAGTCTTAGTGTATCTTTCCCAAACCTCATTCACCACCCAACCCCTTGAGATCGGCTTTCCGCCTGGAACTTCATCAGCTCGAAAGGACGCTAAGAAACCAGGAGACCACTCTAGGGTGTTCGTACACGTTGAATTGCGGTGTGGATGCACTACCCTTCCAACACAAGGCAACATATCATCGATAGCGGTATCGGAATGAAAGTGGCAAATTACATGCAACGCATTTTTTGATTCTTGATTTAGGAAAAGAGTGATTGAAGAGAGTGATCAGGTGGCATTGAATAGGTAGACATGGGTTCAGCCATGAGTTTATAGCCCGGCTTAATGGATTTGGATTGTATAGTGTTTTCAGCACGGATATCGATTTTATAATGGCTATATGTTGTATCAAGCGGTATAATGTATCATCACGAAGATGGG
>JAABUK010003467.1_pt1 | contig 26618 bp, 17 predicted proteins | sample 5559141 | NCBI WGS metagenome assembly JAABUK01 (sample SAMN10711869, study PRJNA513367) | rock metagenome | isolation source: Antarctica rocks | place: Antarctica: Victoria Land, Pudding Butte nord | collected 2016-01-03
GTGGTTGTTTGGGGATGAGTGGGTTGATGGGGGGTAGAGGGTGGGGGGGAGGAGTGATGGGTTATGATATGAGCATGAGCATGAGCATGAGCATGAAGCAAATGGGTGTTGAAATGCATAGAGCTATAGATGGAGGCTGCATGGCTACATAGATTTCTCAATATTTGCCAAACGGATAAGAATTTACCCGGATATTTACTTCACAAGATGCGTGCGGTATAGTGACGTTCAATAGAAAAGGGGTATCTTCCAGCAAAACGCAAGCTTCGTCTCCCTACATTTCCTTCCACCGTCCCCAATATGTACAGACCTTCCCCAGCAACACCTCAGACCTTCTCAACCGACCCCACAAGATCCCGATCAATCCTCGTATCATGCCCATCCGCACTCCGCATCTGATACGCCTTCGTCCCCATCTGTCTCGTATCCCACCCATTCTCCTCAAGGTACGCCCTAAACTTGATATCCTCCGCCGTAATCGTATCCTGCCCAATATGCGGTAAAAAGAAAAGCGCCAAGATCGCGCTAAAGAAACACAACGCCGAACTCACAAAGAACGGATCCTGACCGCCCCGCGTACCCTCCGCGCCGCCGGGTGCATGGTTTTGGATGATAGGGAAAACATAGGTGCCGACGAAAGCACCGATTTTGCCAAAGGCGGCGGCGATGGCGTAGTACTGGCCTCGAATGGCGGTGGCGCTTGTCTTGGATGCGATGAGTCCGATGTTGTCGCCAGGGCCTACTTCGCCTAGGGAGAGGAAAATACCGTAGACGACGACGAAGCCGGCGACGTTGGCGGATTTGTCGAGGACGCTGTAGCAGCCTGCCATTATGAAGCCGACGATGCCTTGTAGGGAGACACCGATGGCGAGGGCGTAGCGGGGACCGATGATGTCGCTGAGGAAGGCTCCGCCTATGGCGCCGGGGAGGTAGAAGAGGTTTATGATGGTGTTCCAGCCGAAGGATTTCCAGATCGGGGCGGATTTACCGAGGATGATGGCGAGCCAGGCGGAGGAGTAGATGCCGAAGGAGTAGGTTAGGAAGTCGTAGATGAACCAGATTAGGGCGACGACTGAGAGGCGGAACCAGTAGAATCTGTTGAGTGTCAGTGCAGTTGAGTTTGGTATGGGATGGATGCTTCGTACTTGATGACTAGCCACCATGGGGTGCGAGTGTCTTTCATGGTTTCGCGGTTGAACTCCTCCGGCTCGTTCAATTTCAGACGAAGGTAAATCAGACTGAGCGGCGGGATAACACCCAATCCTAGGCATATCCTCCATGCTGCTCGTAGATGGCCATCCCCGCAGGCCAGAACTACAATCATGGGCACAAAGCTCGACATGACGAATCCGATATCGATCTGAACGTTCGTGAACATAATGAACCATCTATTCCTATGACCCTCCTTGAGCTCTCCTGTGCTTTCGGCGCAGGCAACGCTGCCGGCTGGATATTCGCCACTGTATCGCTGTTAGCTACGGAATGGACCGAATTGGTGGTGGAGCGCACCCAATGCCAATGCCCAACAGAAATCGCCAGGCTGTGAGGGCCGAGAGCATGCCATTGATTGAGCCTCCACCGTAGGAGCCTGCACTGAGTGCTGCGAATATGAACAGGATGATGGTCGAGATGACCAACGCCCATTTGCGCGAATAGTGATCGCTCACGTATCCGAAGAATAGCTGTCCAACGACAGTGCCGGCAAAGGCAATGGAGTTGACATTGCTCTGGGCTGGAGAGTTGGTGTATTGTGTCTTATAGAGGGTCTTCAGTATCGTGTTGACTTGCCCAATGACGCTGTGAATAGAAGTCAGCGACGGGACGCATTCTATCATTGCAAAAGACGGAAGCTCACCCATTCAGGTAGCCGTCCGAGAAGAGACCGGCGCCACATGCAATCGTAGGCCAGCTGCGCTCCCAGCGACTCTTCCGGTGATCCTCCAGAGGTGCGCCATGTATCGTGACCTCGTTGCGTTCCGGCGAAGAGTCGTCGACGGCCTTTTCGCTGCTACTGAGCGGCCACTTCATCATTGCGACAGATTGTCGAAGCTTCCGAACAAGCAGCGGTACTCTTGATCAGAGCGAAGAGAGGTTGACATACACCCAACAGGGTCCATCCCCCACTTTATGGTCCGCCGCCGCTCAGGCTGCTCGGGGCCAAGAGATAGCGGGCTGTTTTGGCGTGTGCAAATTATCTAAGAATCCTTGGTATAGGTACTTAGCATCCCATCCCTACGGATCTATATATATAGATGGTAAAACTACTCTAAAACTACTATTTCTTACTATTTAAAGTTATAATTTATATAAAAGATACTCCTAAGAAGCTACTTTAAAAGGTAGTCTACTTTTTAGGAGTTCTTAAATATAATTTTTTTTAGTTATATTTAACTTCTTATACTTAATAAGGCTTAATTCTTTAACTATAAATTTAGAATTTTAAGAAGTATTTAAGAATCTCCTAAAAAGTAAATTACCTTTTAAAGTATCTTCTTAGGAGTATCTTTCCTATAAATTATAATTATAAATAGTAAGAAATAGTAGTTCTAGAGTAGTTTTACTCTCTAAAAGTATAAGATTTATAGGGATAGGATACTAGGTACCTATACTAAGGATTCTTATTTAATTTACATATGCTAATTGGTGGAAGGACCGCGCTAGGAAGCTGAGCTAGGCTTAATCGAGTCCACGGTTTGGGCTTCGATATGCCACTCCATTCCTGTCTGATCTTCCTACTTCAAACAGCTATACGGACGGCTTCTGCTAATTTCAATAATTCATTCGAAGTCATAGCATTCTGGCTCGGTCGTGTGCCGTCTTGGCTCCTATGCAGTCCGCCCCTTGCTAGAATTCCTCAACGGACTGTACCGTCGTCCGCTGAGCTTGGTATGGTTGCCAACCAATGGGAGCAATAGTTGAGCGACGATGATGCATTTGAGTAGGGTTGGCTGTTGATTAGGGGAACTCAAGTAGTATTAATACTATTAGCCTACTAGATCCTACTCCTACTCTCTATCCTTTTAGACTTTTAAACTATATATATCTAGTTACTCTTACTACCCTACCTCTAGATAATTTATATATACATAACTAGGCTTACTTACCCTAGGACTATGTCGCCTAGATATAGGGGGTTTTTAGGTACTAGAGCTACTCTAGAAGGCCTTATACTTATTATATATAGGCTAATAGTAGTAGACTAGTCGCTTAGCGGCCAAATAATGAGATGACTACATATCAACATCGTTGGTAAGGTATCTTATCACGTGACGGATATCTGCGACTCAACGACATGTCTACAGCGATATCCATGAAAGACGACACCGCACTAAGGTTGGATCCGGTCCTCCGAAGTCGAAAGCGGCAGACGCCGCAAAGCTTGAAACTTCATCTCAGATCTCTTGACTTGCATTGTGCCTGGAAGATAATTTCGTCTACATTGGTAGCTGCTGCCCGTATACAGCCTCTATGAGACGGATTGTAGTGCAATTCTGCCTGTCCGTTCAGATGCAGAATCATTGAGACAAACAACGAAAGGGGTTTCATGATTGTGTATTTCAAGTTATTTGCATTGTCGCTGATATTCTAGCAGGTGTGAGTGCGGCATGAACATCGGAAGCCCTCAAAGCTTGCCACTGATTCCTCCATTACCACATCTCAAGTCCCGGTGCCAGGGCTCGTCTGTAGATTTTCCACACTCCTCTCCAGATCTTCGCAAGACAGTAAGAACCCCCATCCCAGCTCAGCATTGAATTCTATGCATTGCTGTGCAAAGGCTGGACTCGTGGTCGCACACCCATCACTCAACAAGAAATAATCCCAACCTCTGGAGACAGCGTCCTGAAGTGTTCCTCCTACACATTGATCAACGTTCGCACCACTAAAAATCAGACTCCTGATTCCACGAGATTTTAGAATCCCTTCGCTTGCTGTCCCACCCCAGAATCCTGAGAGGCGATTCTTGTGAATCAGGATATCTTGGGGCTGCCGTTTCTCTTCCAGTGGTGTATACAAGGCCGTGTTCCACTGATCTGGCATCAAAACCCGGCCGCCCTCAATGATAGTACCATCTTCCAACTTCACAGACCCAAGATCCGAGCCCAGTCCTTCAATCCGTCTTTGCCCGTCGAAATTATTGTCTGTGGCGAAACCCTGCACGATCGTAGGTGGCATCTCCTCTATGTCCTGCTCCGTCAAGCCCCAATTCATCCACACGACAGGCATGCCGGCTTTTCTGCAAGCTGGAATTGCATGCTGCAAAAGCTTGTCTACCACTTTCAAGCCAACAGCATCAGAAGGGCGGCCGATATGTGGTGATAGGAAATAGTTCTGTAGGTCGATGACCACGAGTGCGGTTTTCGTCGGATCGATTGCGACTGGGCCTTTGGTTGTTTCAAGTGGTACGCGAGGAAATACGAGTGGCGAGGTTGGTGTACGAGGGTGAGTGAGATCGTAGCCATGGGGTTTGGAGTAAAGCCAGAAATTGTTCTTGCCTCCGAAGACTTCTTGTTGCCCGTGGGCAGTAGTACGTATTGTCATCATGCTGTCGTCAGCTGCTGACGAAGTCCTTGAATGGTGATCAGATGTTGTACTTTGAAATGGACCTGGCGCTGTCATAGTAACGAGGAGCAAAACTTCCCACGGCACTACCCTTCGTTGTGAGACAATGAAGATGCTGTACCAGAGGAAGATACGGACAACGCTAAAATTGTGTCCGTTTTTTGAGCTCGGACATTTTTTGAGCGATAGGTAACGGGAGAGTGACACCCTTCCAGCGCTTTGTAAGATTGGCTGAGCCATTCATTTATTCTTTACATACCTTACCTAGCTCGCGGGTGACGAGAATACTGACCCAACGAAAGGGATTTACAGCCGCGCTACCCCTCGAGAGCGAATCCTTAACAGAACATCTAATACGTAGTAGGTAGCAGTCTAGGCAGACATCAAATCGTTCTAAAAATTACAGGTCAATACCGTTAGATCGATTTAGCATTTCAGGCGCTAAGGATACCAAGTGAGAAGGTCTCGTAAAACGGCGTCCAGACCATGGCAATTACACACATACTATCCGCGTTTACAGCTAATAATAAGTCACCGTTGGCCTAGGCAGGTGTGTACTTCGATATTTTGTTAACTACAAGTGAAGGCTATGATGAGATAAACCCGATGCCGACACTAATACACTTATGAGGCTCCCAAACGACTCAAGGAAATATGGAGGGAATATGGAGGGAATAATCTACGGCGAGATTGCCCCTTTAACCCTGGGGAACTGCCACGCTAGTCTACTTACCTTACACTAGGAACGTACAGCTATCCTTTCCATTCTTCCTATCACTGTCCACTTCGTGTGTCAAACTCACCCTGGGCTTCGACCCATAGCCGCTTGATAGCGACCGCCGTCGCTGTCGATCTTGGCATGATCTTAGCCTTCATCGGTTCAGGCATGACAGCAAAACTCTGCGTATACTTGTCCGGATCCAGCCAAATTTTCATTTCCTCCCTGCCCCAAATGTGAAATAGTCTCCTCGCAAGTTCTGGACTAGCAGTCGGATCAGAAGCATTTAGGAAGCCGTGCTCGTATCGTTCAGGGCCGAGTACGCGTGGCATGGGAGTTGGGCTTACAGGCTTGTGAATGCAGTGCACATTCGCCAACCCAGCCTCTTTGGTCAAGCGACAGTCCACATACTCATTGTCTTGGATCAGTGCATGGGGAAAGCCAAATATCGCAACAGGCGTTTACGGCAAAGACTTTTGGAGTGCATTTCTACTTTGCAACTCTTCTCTCATGTCAGGCACCCATTCTAGGCCTACAACGCCGTCGACGGCTTGTGGAGCCTTGTTCTGGAAAGCATCATGGCTTGTACGCTTGTACAGAACAATAGAAATTGTACCACAGCCGGCTTCAAGCAATATGCCAGGAATATACGCGGCTTATTAGTCGCTGGATCGAAGTTCGCGATGTTGCTTTGCCTTGTCTGCACAAGAGCGGAGGCGAACTCTCCCACCTTCTGCGTTGTCTACAATATACTCGATCCAGCTTTCAGCCTACAAGTTCATGACTCTTCACAGCAAGATCACTATGGACCGCGCAGATTGTCAGTGAAAGTACGTTCATCGATCTCGAAAGCATATTCGAGCCTTCGGAGTGCTGAAGAGAGATTCACCTGCGAGTAGCCATCGCTTTACTTCGGCTTTCCACCTGGGTACCCGTCGCATACAGTATCAAGGGCTGGGTCAGATCAAGATCTAGGTGAAGTATTTGTCAACACCATCAAATTTCGATCATGTATACTCGCAAATCTTTCGACTCTGAGGCACCGAGTCATCAGTGCCATTCCGAGGAGATCATATTTTGCAGGATCACCATTACGAAACGCGTACGGGTATGCTCGCCATTCGCTCATGATCGATGCTATGAGATCTGCCTACTTTAGCATATGACCTCGCATTAGCTCACGTGCAGCTCGTGATGCAAATATCAATCAGCCGATTCTGTATACAGCAATTTCCGGTCAAAGTGTACGGTAATGTGAGACTCTGACTCGCGAATGGAAGGTCATGCTCGGCCGACGGCCACCCTTCGTTGATGTCCGGTGCGAAGAAGTCCGAGTCTCCAATTTGCTTGCCACTAGGGAGTATCGTCACGAAGGGGAAGAAAAGCGTTTGGAGGTAGGCTTAACTTCTATAAGAGCTCTCGGTTTCCGTGTCTGTTCCAACCCAGAATTCAAACCATCTTCCTCTCCTACCACAAGCCTTTACAACTATCCATCGCAATCCCTGGACACTACACCACAGCCGTACATATCACCAACCTCTTGCAATAATAATCTAAACCAGCCACAAGAATGCACTTCTCCCCACTCCTCCTCACCACTCTTAGCTTCGCCTACGCACTCTCCACCCCCGTTCCCCACGTCAAACGCGATGATTATACCACATGCCTAAACGACTGCATCCAGAGCTATAACACGTGTGACTCAGCTTCTTCCGGACCGGTTCTTAGCCTCTTGTCTGTTTTGCAAGGTACATCCTGGCAAGTCATACCCATGCTCTCACTTCACCCTATGATTTATCCCCCTATCTCGCGAACGGCTTCTAACCGGAAGCAAAACTAGTGATGGCCTGGACGCGTATTGCCAAACTCAGTGTCAGAACACGGTGGTTGAGCAGCAGATTATTGCAGAGTTCGTAGATTTGGTCGGGTAAGGTTCTTCCAGGGGTGTGATCGTGGCTGTGTTGGTTGGAAAGATTTGTGGGAGATGTGGTTTCGAATAAATTGAACGGGAGAGCGATTTCCTTTTCTGTTTGAGGGAATGAAGTACTTGCTCTTGTCAGTGGATACAGTCTTTAGCACCTAAGTAGCTCTCTGGAATTGTGTTGATCCATGCCCAATGTGAAGACGCTAAATGCCATCCACTTAGTAGTGACATGTTGCAGCTTCATCCTGCAGGCAGACGTCGGCACTTTACGGGATGTGCTGAATACTTATAAAGCTGAATCACACGATCATGAGATACACGCTAGATCTGCGAGGAAGTGATGGTATGTGCTACAGCGTGTAACATCGACTTCATATGCTGAAATCTCCCATCAATCTAAGCCACTAGCTCGTAATGCAAAACCGCTCATTTACACACAGCAAATCCGAGTTCCCATAGAGCTGGATTAGCTGATGGGAGTCTGTTTGCAAGATGGTGGAGCGTTGATGGATGATGTTGAAATCTCGATTTTGGAGGAATGTTGAGTCGCTGGTATTTCTCGTTGGGGATGTCTTGTAACTGTGTTATATATGACTTATGATGGTACTTGAATCATTTTGCCGTTCATGACTGCTGCTTCGTGCTCGTGTGGATGTTTGGGAAGTGGTCGTTGATGGGGTATGGTGTGCTGGTGAATATTCCTGGTTTTCATTCATATTGGAGGAAGGACTTTTCTTCTGATAATGGTTTAGCGTCATGACCACAAGTTTTCTCTGGAACGAGAAGTCCGACATTTGAGTCGCGTTGTGTAGTCCTTTTGTCTTGCGTCATGATGATGGACACGAGATACTCGAGAAGTCATAGCATGTTAGGATTATTGGTTTGATTGATGATTGTAAACGAAAGTTGAAGTAAGCAGGCTATCTTACATGAATGCGAAGCCGCTACAATATGGCTGTCACAGCCAATCTCCAAGATATTCCACTGGTAGGGACGAGAGGTTGTAAGGCTTGGAGCGGGATTGGGAGCTGACTTCCCGTCGTCCTTAACACTCCATCGTGCAATTGTCTTCCACTGCGAAGTATCTGTTGTGTTGCAACGCTAGTCCGGCGTATGTCGGTGGCTCCTGTCACTGAGACATGGAATCCTTGAAAGCGCCAACAAGGCGACAACTTCAGCGCCAAAGATTCACAACCCTTGCGGAAGTGATGTTCCTACTGTAATAACTGCTTTGGAGTGAGCATTCGGCGGTGTAAAAGTGGGACGTTGGTCATAGCAATAATGTTCTACAGTCATACTATGCTCTCTCATTGTCATTTTTAGAAAATGAAGAGACTTGCAATCTGAGCACTGACTGTACCCCCTGCATTCAGTGGGCCGTTCGAACCAATGAAAATCGTAAGATTCCCTTGGATTTCCACATGTATTCAGTGGACAGTGGTAAGGCGTGTGTCCCGTAGTATCAAGAAATGCATTCCACCATCTTTGGTCCAACGTGGCATCGTACCATTTGGCGACCGGGTCAAGGGCAAGCGGACCCTCTCCACAGCACTGCAGAGGCATGAATCCCGGATCTGCAAAGGGAAATTCGAGCAGAACGAAGGTGCAGGAATCGCACCAAACGTGATCGCAAGGGAAACAGAGTTCCCGCCGAGAATCCCCAATAGCGCGCCGACAGGATATGCATACGTCTTGAACACTCTTGTTTGCACCATAACAATTGAGGGACGAATAACGGATAAGATCGATGCTGGCAACTTCGCGGCTGACGATTTCGTTTCGAGCGTTGCTGATTTTCAATACTACCCTTGGTATTAGTGCCGGAGATGGATGGGAGCGCTGATCTTTCCATTCCCATTTGGCTGTCTTTTCAACCTTCGAAATGGCATTCCGCATCGCGTTCAAGTCTCCCTTGATATTCGCCTTGACGATTCTAAGGCCCTGGGAGCCATCGACCTCAATGTCATCTAACAGTATCAGATCTTGGGAGATCTTCTTCCTCATCATGGCATAAGCCTCTTTCCTCTGTGTTTCATATGAATCTTGCCGTACACTGGCATCAATAAATTGTACAACAAGTCCGTTGTAAAGTCTATCGCTGAGCTGGACGAGCCATTCGGTTGTGTTCTCTTTCACAGCTTCATCTAGCTTCGAAAGCCACCTCTGGATTTGATTCGAAAAGTCGTGGATCTGCGCCTTGGGACTGTCGCTGCTGTCGCTGCTGTCTAGATCGATTGGAGGAAACTTGAGTAGAATGTCCGTCAATATGCCATCACTCAACAACGTATGGCGTTCTACACTAGACTCCTCATCCTTGGGAGGAGCGCTTAGAAATTCCAGGCATGAAGGCATATAGTCCTCATCAAACCGTTTTTGTAGTGCAAAGAGTGACTCGAGTAGACTTTCATCTCCAGAACCCGCCAGACTCTGGCCTTCATCACAAGCGTCATCTTCGGAAGTGATATCTGATGGGACATTAAGAACCGACTCGAGATGTCTATCGTCCGTATCTCGTAGCGCTTCGGAATCTTCATCGGTGGCTACGTCTGCCTGGACAGCAGCTCGATTATGGCCTTCGTGCTCTTCTTTGTCTTCGTTCAGATCTCTCTCATCGAAAACCCCTCGACGCCCGAGTTCGGTGATATAGTCGACAATCACAGCCTTGTGCTTGCGCAAATCAGCGTCATGAAAACCATGTTCATGCCTTAACTCCCTCCTGATATCTTTCCACGCAGACCTGTCGTCATTGGTGTGTGCCGACAATATCGAACCTTCTTGGTGGGGTTGGGACAGTTGCACCGCAGCTATGCCATTGACAATGCCTTTGATTTCCTTCAAATGGCCTCCCGCGTCATTCATCTGCTGCTCCACTCTCCCAATTGAACCAGTAGAGCGCAGATTGAGTAAAAACGTCAGCAAGGACGCGTGATAAACCACTTTACCCCTAAGCTCCCCCAGATCGGCTATCTCTCCGTTCCCAAAACGCACCTTTTTCCATAGCATTTTCGGCCTTCTGCCTCGTTCGCGCTCGCTGAGGCTGTTATATTTCTTCAGAATTTTGTCCAGGGTACCTAGCACCTTCTCGCAACCACTGACGATAGTGTGAAGCTCAGCATTGTAGCTATCTTGGTGTTCACGTTTGGGACTATCGGACTGACCCTCGCCTCTTTCGACCGAAGCCTCTTTTTGGAAGCGTCTGAGGACGATGTGTAAGGCCGACACTTGCTGCGTAAGCTCGTCATACTCGCCACATGCTTTTCGTGCATTCTGGACGGTATTCCGAGCTAATTGAGTAAGGAGAATGGCGTCACTGATAGAAAATCCGAAGGACATGAAGGGCAGTCCGTCAAGGAAGCATGAGTTGACACGTTGCCATGGATACGCAATGGGTCAATATACAGCACGACAGACTGGTAGGTAGCGAAACGCACTGCAAAACAAGCCGACGACCTACACGAGGCGTAGCTGATCTGCCGTATTGGAAACAAAGCTCAAGGCATTAGCATAAGCGTATTGAAGACCAATGCCAGAGAAATAATTCAGACTCGATGATACAAGCCGGTTGCAGCATTCGTCGCTAGGAGACGCTGATGATGACAGAAAGAGAGTGAAGACTACTTGTGCCCCACCTGAAGCAGCCTTACATACCCAGCCCCAGTGGGCTGTTGAGGCTGATAAGTGCGGGGCACACTTTGTGCTTACTGCGTAGGCGGCTATGTAAGTGAGCAATGGGAGTGACATGAGGGCAGTTGAATAGGGGTAGGACACGAGCTAAGTCCAGCACATCTGGATAGGACGCATCTTCCAGATACATTACGAAGCCAACATTCCGTACGCTGATATCAAAAGTCTTAATTTGGCGCTAATGGGAAGGACCCCAATCTCCTGGAGAGGGGGTAGGAGGGTCACCCCGGAAACCGCACCGAAGTGTACGTAGACCCCCGGGAGCAAGCCCAATAGTCCCGGGCGCTCTGCTCCCGGTAGATTTACGCCAAATCAAGACTTTTGGTGTCAGCCTCCGTATGTGTGTTTTCACAATCTTTCAACAAGGATTCTTTCCATTCTACCTCAATTGGGGCTTATTAATGAGGTCCGAAAGCGATCATTACAATATCCAGAGAGTTCAAGGCAAAAAGGCTTGAGTGAAGGGAGACGCCTGTAAGAAACGTCTGTGAATGTCAATTTGCCAGCATCATAGAATCAAGAGCCTCTCGAGTATTCTTCGAGATGTTGAATGCTCAAATCGTAGATCTGATGAATATTTTGAACAACCATATTTCACACATTCCCAGTGTTGGCAGCAACGTTCCGATCTGAACTCCCATCAGATCGGGCCCTTCGCGGTAAAGAGTAGCACTACCCCCTCCATCCTCGCATCCACGTCTTCAAAGTGGATCTTTAAGTCCTTCAAAAACACCTCAGCACTATCATCCCAATTTCCGAAGATACCCTTCTTGTTATAGAGATTCATCAGAGTTCTTCCCGCCCAGTTATGTTCCACACCCTTGCCTAACACCGTCGCTCCAAACAGCACACCCCCCTCTTCCATGTTATTCTTGAGGTTCCCAAATATGGCAGCTTTCCTCTCTGGTGGACCAGGCATGCAATGTAGCAAATATATCAAGCTTATACTCCCGAACTTCTCGTCCGTCGGCAGCGGCTCGAAGATATCATGTAGTAAACACTCCGTCTTCAATTTGGGTATCCGACTCTTCGCCGTAGCCAAACTGTCTGGATTGAGGTCGCAGAGCGTGACTGAGGCGTCTCTCGGGAATTTAGTGTGGGCAAGATAGTAACCTGTGCCTACACCGATGTCGAGATGCCTGGAAGAGGCGCGGGCTTTGAAGAAGGGGAGGAGGATGCGGGAGGTGGAGCACCGCCAGATGTAGGTATTTGTTATGCCGAGGACCCAGGTGTCGTAAAGGAAGCGGAGCAATAAGGGCGAATAGATGGCTGCACCCGGAGCGGTGTCCGTGGATGCTTTGGAGGTCATCGTTGGAGGTGGGGAAACGTTTCGAGGACGAAGGGAAGACGATGGTCAAATTGGAGGGTGTTCATGATAAGATAGGTCAGCAATATGCTTTCAGGCGGGTCCGCTTTGATTGCGATTCTATAATCTGCTAGCGCTGACATCGCCGTCTGAAATACCAAGGGCATGGCCCGATCTATAGTATGTGCTATTGGCTTTCCAGGAGATAGTCTGAGGCTTCAGACGCGGCACGCCTCAACCCGAGTCTTGATGTAAGGCAGATGTTCATCTTCCGCAGCTTTGATAGAATAGCTTTGCCGTTGCTAGGCCTCTGAGCTACCATCAGAAGTAAATTGCTGAGATATACCGTCGCAAATGAGTGATGTCTCATAAGTGGGTTTGACCCGGCGCTAACCCTAGCGGCAGGATCCTTGCAACACCGGCGCCACAGCCCCCCTAGCCACAATTGCAGGGCGGGGTGTAGGTATTTGTTTAGCCCTCTTGCATCCCTTTAATCCCCTCATTCCTCACCTCGCATTTTCTCCCCCCCCCGACCCACCACGTTCTCGCGCTTCACCCGTGCCGGCATCAACCCCCCATTCAAAGTCATAGAAGGGAACTACGTCTTCGAAATAAATATGCACAAAGACCCGGTGGAGGATACGACGCCCCCAAGATGTGGCTAGGGAGGCGGGCAGGCTGGCAAGGGTTTGTGTGCTAGGTAGAGAGGGGATGAGGGGTGGAAGTGGGATTTAGAGATTGATTTGCATGGGGTTGGCTAGGGGGATTGGGGGATGCAGTAGAGAAGGTAGTGCGTAGAATACAAGGAGGGCATTATACGTGAAATTGTCGGTGTGAGTATGATGAACGATAGTGAGAGAACTGACAAATCTGGAGGCATCTGAGACTTGGTCTTTGCTCCCGCCTGAATCATATGCTATCGCGCGCATTTGCGGCAATCTGAGTAAGATCCTGTTGAGTTTCTTCCAACTCTTGTCGCCTCACTCGGCTGTTGGAGATGTGTCCTGCACTGCCGTACAGTACCATATTTCCTTGCAAGAGAAGAACGCCATTTCCATCTGAAACCTGCTACATAAGTCTCGCAGTCTTGTTGTAGTAAGACTTCACATTATCAGATTCTTCAGCATGGTGGCATGTATGAGATATCGCAGAATCGAGACGAGCTGGCTTCAGCTTGCTTACATTATGGTGGTTTCGTAGTGAATTTGAAACAAAGGTTATTTAGGGAAGGCACTACAAGTCGAAAGTTCTCTCTTGGATGAGGTCGAACATTTTTTGACTTTTTCTTCGCCCGGCTTTCTTCACAAGATGTGACAATCAATCCGCCATGAATCTCAGGAACTACCAAGAAACAGAATTTCATGATCAGTATACTCGATCACGCCTCCGGAGCTGCTCTCAGTCGCAGCTCCACCTACGACATTGGCCGGATTGTGCTTCCTTCCAATCGACACCGACCCGATAGGTTCGCCACCTTGAGGTCCAATAGACGCAGTGCTCGTGGTTTGGAAATCATCGAACAGGGCAGCGGTGAGGTACAATGTTTTGCGTCGCTAACGCCAGGTGATCCCAGACCACGAAATCTGCCGCAGGTCCGGCGGTCAACGGTGACGTTGGCTTGGATGCCATCGTCGTAGCGGTTGCCGAAAGTGGCTATTTCTCCAGGCCGAATGAGGCGCGACGTGCCTGGCATGGATTTGCGCCAGTCGTGGATGAATACTTCCATCAAAACCTTTTGTAGGCACTCGAGCCCCGCTTTTTCTTGGGTGAGTGTGTTTGAGGGCATGGAGAGCTGGCCATTGTTTTTGTTATAAGGAGTGCTGATGATGTGGATGCTGCTGTTTTCCGATGATTTCAAGTACGGGGACAACAACGGAGCTTCTTGTACGTTATGTGTTGGTGAACACAAGAGCTGTCGTGTTTCCCGGCGTAGTCTGTTGTTGCAGTATCCCTCTCATGATCTTACAATAGACGAACCCTACCCGCAGTGGCGTGAGATCTGTCAGGCCAAGCGTCGTCGGCTGGACGGTCCGCAAAAATTCGGGGATGGCTGAACACGCTCTTGCGGTCTTTGTCCGATCCCAGATAGGCTAGGGTTCCTCCAGTATTGGTAGGCACCGATGACGACGGAGAGCATCAGCCGGGGAAGCTTAGGTGAATCTGCTGTCTCGTAACTGGGCCTCCATAATTGCCCAGGGCTGTAAGAGGGGTCAATTGGAAGATTGAGGCTACAACGAGATGTCAGCGAACATCATTGTTGGAACGAGCTGATAATTACACACTCGGAATCATATACATCGGCTGGGAGATCTTGAATGGGAAATCCAGCCGGAACAGCGAGCACGGAAGGAGAGCAAACACTCGGTGACTAGTGCAAAAACACCCACCAAGATGTTGAACATGACGAGAAGACAATACTCGCGACGAAATCTTAATCGAGAATGAATATGCAATACTATACAAAGGTTGTTGTCCTGAAATGGGGCTCAGACTGAAGTTATACCAATATTATACACCCGCGAGTGAATATTAAGTGACGCGCAACCCTGCTGAAGGCAATACTCAGATTTAGAAGCCGAAGCGGTTCGCGTAACCATCCATTTGAGCCAGCTTCTACCAGGCCTGTGGCCCCGGACTTGCAAAATAACACATTGACTCGAGCTAGTGCCAGCGACTTCTCATCTTACCTCTTTTGATGTAGGTCGAGCATGTTCTGTTGAGTCCATACGTTGCCACCTTTTATCAACACCGTCGGCTGTCGCTCTACGCCTGCAGGTATCGCTGTATTCCGCCGCCAATGTCATCGACAAACATGAATCCCGCTGTGTTACCGAGCAGGGCCTCGCAATTAGCTTAAGGAGAATCAACGACTCGTCGAATTCATCATACAAAATACTTTTTTGTAGCGGTCCTAGAAAATCGTATAAATATACCCCGAAATATTATACATTTCCTTTGATCTATATCGGTCGTAATTAAGTAAGCATGAAACTTACGGGTAATCCGACGCGGTCGATCTAGCCCTGGTCTCGCGCTCGATAGGTAGGTGTCGTCCTGATTTGTGGTGTCTGATAGATGCACTATGGTTCAAGCACACTGTCACGCTAACACCTAACATCCTAGATACGTAAGTACCTGTTGTACGAGAAGTCGACTCTGATAGGTGAGATCTACCCAGCCCTAGTGTTGGTCTCAGTAAGGTAGCCTCCTGAACCATCCTTGCGTGAATAGCTTGATAAGAGTAGCCTCCAGGCGGATGGAAGTGTCATTGTCTGAGCCTGTTGTGGTGGGGAATGACAGTCATTACTGGTGTTGAAGAGGGTATTGCATTACAACATCTTTGTTTGCCATTGCACCGGGATCAGAAGCGTGACACTCTTTTCGAATGTATATCCCGCTTTTTCCTCTTGTGGTTGTATATAGAAAGGAAAGATAACGCTGCTTTTGTTTGGATATCAATGAACGATAACCATTTCGGAAAAGCCCGCTAAGCAAATCTGTGCGACCATGAACACTTCATTAATGAGGGTTTTATTCATCACCTTGAACACTCTTAGCAGCTCGGGGAATATAAAACCCCAGGCTTCAACGCCTAATGCCCAACCCTCACACCTTGATATCAGTCCCACGTCGCTCAAAGTCTAAATCGTCTTCATCAGCCCACATAGCTATAATTCTCGACCATTCAGCTCACTACCAGCCAACATGACTACCTCAATCTCAACTGCACCAAACCCTCCCGTCACCCTCCTCACACTTCCCCTCGACATCATCAAAGAAATATTCGATTATCTCACTCACGACAACGAACCCACTCTGGCCATCCTACGACGAACCCAGTCCTCGTTCCTTGCCGCAATCCCAAAGTCCGATCTTCGCACCAAACCCACAGCAAAGGAATTATGCCAGCAACTTAGAACCGCCTACCACAGCTTCAACTATCTACTACCAATCGATCATGTCCCTTGCTACTACTGCAATATTGTAGGGCCGAAGGGGGAGCTAGAATCTGATGAGACGTTTGTCCCCACGGCGAGTGATGACTGGGAGTGTAAGTATTCAAGACTGCTGGTGTATAAGTGTCGACGTTGTAAGGCGGAGCTATCGGCGGCGCTATTGGCGGCGCAGGCAGAACTTGCCAAAGGTTGCCTATGGATTTAGATTGTTGCTCGCGCGTGCCGGAGGGTACTTGGAAAAGGCTGTTACCTGACCCTTGCCCCTGAATCAAGTACTGGACGTGCGGTGCGGCTTAGTGTCGGCGTTGGGCAAGTATTTCCAGAGGCTTCATAGCTAGCTTCATTTTTAAGAGGCCTCATCAACACTTTCAGCGGCTTCTATTAGCTAGCAAGACATATCCAATTGACAGCTGTCATCAGCTGTCGTTTCCATCAAGGACGGAAAGCCAGAGCTATCGTTTTCTAAACCCTTTACTTATCCCCCCTCCTACAATACCTCCCTGATTTCGAAGAAACTGTCAGGACCTCTCACTTCCGCCTACTTGGAATAATCTGTCAGCAATTTCATCTGCCGTAGCAGGACTGTGGGTAAAGAAGTTTGATTAATTACCGAGCTGTGTCTCGGTTCTGGCCGTGCTGCTACTTCTCTTTGCCGCAATGGGGCCGTAGATCTCGCAGTTGTTGCTAAGGTGATTCGAATGGCGTTAATGTCCTTCGTGATGTCAGCCCTTGAGGTGGAAACGCAGATGCTTAGATGCTTTCAAGGGTGTGGTCTCCCATTTGTATATTCAGCGTTTTTTTCCTGGGTAGCACGTCATGAGAGTGATCGAGCCCTCGGAGAAACGTACGACGAACTCTTCGACCTCATCAAGCACAACACTAAAAGCCCGACAAAGCAGGAGCCTATCGAAATGTTCCGCACATGGCAAATTGATTATATAAAATTAGCCAATTTCACCAGCCTTTAAGTTAGCTCAAAAAAGCAATCTTGCCTGCTCGCATGTAATCTTGTGTGATTTGAGTTATTTTGGTATGGTCATGGGGCCCCTATGATGTGACTCTGATAGGATCTGCAGGGAAACTCCCAACGTCGATGTTGGGTTCGTTATTCCGAAACCATTATTTGGCATTTGTCGGTTGCAAGACTCTTGCGAACGCGTGGTACTAAACACCCCCCCCCCTTTCCTAAATAGAAGTCCGCGTAGTAGTCAATTATCCTAGTGTTATAAGTCCACAACGTCTTAAGGTACCTTATTAATCTAAAGCGACAGGTAACCTTATTTAACCTATCCTTAAGATATACACCACTAATAGAAGATAAAATAATCGAAAAGTTAATAGGCTGCGCAAATTTTAGATAGAAATGGGGGGGGAGACTTTACGTGTTTAGTGCCAAGCTTTCGCAAGAGTCTTGCAACCAACAAATGCAGCCAAATGTTAGCTGTGGGTGCGCATCGCCTTTTGGAGCTGAGTGCACTCAGGATAATTGTAGGAGCGCCAGTAAATTTGAGCTCCACACTGACTCTTATAATCAACCGGCGTCAGTTGCCGGCTTCAAATCTTCCGATTCATAAGACGACGTTGTTGCATGTCGGAGTGAGGACCTTTCTTCGCAGGTTGTGGCTTATTTAGAGGCCAAACTGCGGGCATCGGCTCGCCTGTAGAAGATTAAGCAATGACACGAAAATCGTGTAAAGCCATGAGGGAACAGGGAAGCGATTTTTTGCTAATGTTACAAGATGGCGAAAATGCAGCGATGACTGGTGCTGAGAACATGATGAGTGCAGGGCAGTTCTCGGGAGATGTCGTAGTGATTATATCATCATCACCTAAATACAAAAGACCTATGGAGCTGGCCTACCTCCATTTTGCCAGAAATTGTTGTCAGCGATCTCAATGCTGTGCTCAAAGCAACAGCAACAGCATGATCATTATGGGAGAAGTCTTTTAAACTCGTGGGCTTATGTTCGGTGTTTCTTAACATTGTATCCTTCCAGTTACCACTCCTCTAATCGCTAGGCTACATTTCAGTAACCATCATTTTGGCTAGGCACCAATTCACACCTTGGACGGGTTGAAAATTGCTGCGAGCTGTTGCCACTTGGAATAAGATCTTGCTGGTCTACCTGTTTCCCCGGAAACTTGGCTAAATTGAGTTGGAAGAGCGAAAAGTGAAGCAAATCAGCAGCCTAGGATAGACTAGCTCATCAGCGGTCAGCAATATACCTGTTAGAGCTCTCATGGATCAATGAAATTGCACACTCGCGGATCGCGCCTATTCTGATTGGCCGATGATATGGGAAACAGCATGCGGCGCTGCTCAACAGCAGTGTGTTGTATGTAGACAATCGTCGGAGCCTACTCTTCTCGAGATAGAGCGGAGCTTGCCAGTCATTGCGGCAAAAGAGTAACAGCATCTTGGGGAGAGACACAACTTGGACATTGCAAGTTGAAGCTCCACTCCTCGTGCTGATATGCTAAAGACTAGGCCGGAACAACGATGGTAGGTAGGGTCTTGAACAGCGATCGAAAGAACTTCTGTAGCTCGGACAGACCGTGCCACTTGCCCAACTCATTGCGCAAGGTGGGCCGAGGGGCTCAATTTGGCTTCATTTCTCGGGCGGCTTCGGGCCGCGTGTCAGATAGCCGCCCAGGCCGCCTAAAGTATCCCCGCCCCCTTGCCGCAGAAACGAAGCCTTGATCCAGGTATTTCTAGGAACAGAAACCCTCGATTGTTTGTCATTCCTCGTAGCACAGTCGACTATGAGGCTTCCTTTCCAGCGTTTCGATAGCTATCACAACGTACTTGCAAAGCAGTCGTGACGTTAACATGGCCTCGAGGATCATTCCCCGTTCTTACCATCGAAATCAGCTTAGATATGTACATCAACAAGCACACAAGACTTACTTTACTCCTCCAAACTCAGATAAGCCAAGACATACGTCTTGGAAAGCGCGCATTGGATGGTTTGCTGGTAAGGTCCCCACACAGTTTCACTTTACTGAAAACTCATTGTAGTAGGGGGGGTGATCTTTTCTGCCTTCACCATTGGTTATCTCACAGCTCGTGTTGCAATGCGTCCCGAAAACGTGACGCGGATGAAATGGTTACGGTCATCACTGGCCGACTCTACCCTGCCATTAGAGAAGATCGGGAAAACGCATCATATCATCACCGAGAACAACATCTCCAAGGCTAAGCAGGAGCTCATTGTTGTTGTGGGCCGGGGTGGCATCGACGATAACCCAGGCAATCTCAAAGCTCGCTCGAGCACCGAATGGTCCCCGTCTCCTTCAGATGTTTACGCTTCATTGGCCGTCTTTCCACAGAGCACGTTGCAAGTCAGTGAAGTTATGAAAATATGCCATAAACATCACATCCCAGTGACTGGCTTTTCCGGTGGCACAAGTCTGGATGGAGCTCTTGCGTCCACTAGAGGCGGGATTTACATTGACTTCTCACGTATGAATCGTATCCTGGAGGTTCACGAGCGAGATATGGACGTTGTAGTGCAGCCAGGCGTTGGTTGGGAGGATCTCAACGTACATCTCGCGGACAAAGGTTTGTTCTTCCCGCCAGACCCAGGTCCTGGAGCGCAAATTGGAGGGATGATTGGCACAGGGTGCTCGGGTACAAATGCCTATCGCTACGGTACTATGAAGGATTGGGTAATTGCCACCACCGTCGTCCTCGCCGATGGAACAATCGTAAAGACCCGCAATCGTCCTCGTAAGTCCACGGCTGGTTACGACTTGACCAGGCTGATCGTAGGATCTGCGGGCACGCTGGGCCTCGTGACCGAGACTGTTTTGAAAGTCACAGCAAAACCAGAGAACGAACAGGTGGCAGTCATTGCCTTTCCTGACAGCCACAAAGCTGTCAGTACTGTCATCGATGTTGTAGAGAAAGGCATTCCACTTGCGGCAATAGAATTGCTTGATGACAACACTATGAGAGCGGTGAACGAGAGCGGCGCCACTGGCAAAACGTGGAAAGAAACAGCTACCTTGTTCGTCAAATTCTCGGGCACAAAAAGTGCAGTGCGAGAGCAAATCGATGTGCTCAGTGCACTGGCCGCAAAGCACGGCAAAGAATCATTCGAGTCATCGAGTGACCCAGAAAGAATTATTGAGTTGTGGAGCGCCCGCAAGACGGCCCTTTGGAGTCTTATAGCCCAGAAACGGCATCCTGATGATAAGTTCCTGAGTTGCGACGTCGCGGTGCCAATATCGCGACTGGCCGACATAATCGAAGAAACCAAAGACAAGATCCAGCGTGCTGGCCTTCTGGGATCAACGCTTGGACATGTCGGCGATGGTAATTTTCATGCGTCCATTCTATATAGTGAACAAGACAAGGCTATCGCCGAGAAAATCATTGCGGATACCCAGCGACGAGGTGTAGACTTGGAGGGTACGGTCACAGGAGAGCACGGTATTGGCTTGAATCTTCGCGACATGCTGGTGTATGAGCTGGGAGATGATGCGGTCGACATGATGCGCAAGGTTAGTACCCTTTTTGCCCAGGAAGTTTCCGTCAACTCAATCATGCCAGATCAAATTCGCGCTGGATCCAATGTGTCTGCTCAATTACGACAAAATCGTACGCATGGAGCCTGACGTAGATGAAAAGCCACGAGACTCGTAAAAGCAAGGATCCCTATCGAGCACAGCCAAGGAGCGGTCCAAGCCTGGAAGACTTAAAGCATTGGAGCTTCGTTGAACCAAGGATCAATGGTAGTATGCAATGGAATTGCAGGAACATCTGGAGGAATGAGGCAGGGCTTCTTTAACTACGCCAGTGGGACTCTTTCGCCTCTGGCCATTCTTTGAGAAGGGTGGACTTGCCTAGAGTCGGACGAGTAGGCTTCACGTTTACCGAACTGCCTAATTGTTGGGCTCAAGATCTATGTGTAGAGACTGTAGGATTTGGAGCGGTCAACGAGCCTTTAAGGGTACACAAGTAATTTGGATGATATTGTCTGGTGGATCACTGTTGGAAGCTGGACTTCTTGGCCTTCTCTGATACTCTTGCCGAATCTACGAGGGAATGATCTCGGAATCATATACTTCTACAAAGGTTCGATTCCTATTGGCGCTGGTTCAATGGTGGAGGATGTGTCGTTATCTTCGAAGCTCTTTAAATACAGAAATAGCGTCTCCGATGCAAGGGATCCTCGTGGGGCGACGCGGCGTCTCAGACGGGAAAAGGCGTGCCCACTGGCCAAATTGAGAAGCTTTGGCGAGTCTGGGTGTTATGGAGGACAAGGCAATGCACAAGCATCGCGTCTATCCGACGTCGTATGTCTTGGGCCGTAAGAAACGACCGTTCAAATTACGAGTGTACAAGGTCGAAACTCTGCACACCTAGGACTACAGATACCTTCCATATCAATGGCGACAAACACAACATTGACATACAAAATATCGCGCAATACGATAAGAAGAACATCACAACCGAGAAAGCGGCGCATCTGAAGGTGACTATTTTGCCCTACCGAAAACGTTTTGCGAATTTCTACAGCGTGGATAGCGCGCAGGATCGACCAGCAAAGATCAACGAGCTCGAAATATCATTACCTGGAACCGTGAAACGGTCATAAAGTATGCGGTTACGCTCCGTCGCAGCTTGAGACGTCACTCCTTGACTGCCTGCTGTACCTTTTTCTCTCGCGTCGAGATGGGGACTCTCAAGGGGTGGCGATAAAGTTCGGAAGGTCGAAAGGCTCGGTCACGATGTAAACAATCTCCATATCTTGTATTTGCTTTCTAAAGAAGATCGTGCACGTCTATCCTGAATCAGAATTGAGACACTCACTTGAACGACCACACATTCTTCAACTTCACCCGATTGCTTCTACCCTTCAAGGTCTATATTATACTAGATCCTTTTCGCCATTCCGAGAGAGACTTTTATAACCTCCTCGCCCGGACCAGTGTGGACGAGCTTGCACATATCATCCTGCAACATACCAATAACACCACGCAGTCAGAGTCAACGTCCGATGACATGGAAAGGCTGCAGCTGTCTCTTTTATTCATTTACAGCAAAGAATCCCAATAGCGTCACTGTTCTCTCCTTCCCAGTCTTCGATGCATGAGCTCTGGCTGCGTGGCCTTTCTTGTAGGTCAAGACGCTAAGGGAGGATCTAAAGGGGAAGGACTGATAAGGAGGAGAAGACGGGAGGCAGATTGGGTTTCGTCAGTGTAATGAGTCGCGTTGTAGATCCGGGGGAGGAACGTGCTGTCGGAACGCACGTTTTTCCGTGGTAGAACATTGTGATTAGACATAAGTGGAGGAAAGGCTTCCACGGATAATGGCGAGATGATGCTATGAAAAAGCTTGCCTTGACACGTATACAGGTTAGATGAGTTTGCGAAGGTATGAGCTTGGCAGGAAAATGGCGAACATGAGTCCTGTGTCTTTAGGTCGCAAGAGATCTGCATAGAATGTCTAAATCTATAGAACATGCTTGGGTATCTTCAAAGGTCATTATGAACGTATGAGCCCAAAAGCTCCAAAAGAATTCCCTCAGACTTTGTAAAAGCAGAAGGCATGGTAGAAACCTAAGCGTTTCATTAGTAGAGTTGCTCACCAAACCGGAGTTGAGGAATGTACTAGCAGCTTCCATTTCCTCATCACTGACGAGTAGTGGCCCCAAATCACGCTCCCTAACCCCCATTCGTTCGCTCAGTGGTCCAAAGACGGAGTGATTCTTTTCCTCCTTCCAGACTTCGGCGAAAGGCTTGCGATATTGAAGTTCGAGATTGTAGTCTTCCGCAATACTAGAAGAAATTGAAGTTAGTATTGCCTTCCACATAATAGTCTACAGATCTGACAGGAGCAAACAATAGATGTACATGCCCTCGAAAAGCTTCCCAAGGTACCACATATTCTGGCACTTCTTCCACGGCTTCTTCCATAAAGAAGCTATATTTCCATCCGTAAGGGGGACGGAAGATACCATCTTTTGGTGTGTCACCAGGGAAGCGGACCCAGTAGATGCTGTTGCCCCACTCAGCAACAGGGGCCTCGGCTGCTGCCGCTTCTTGGGCATGCGAGACCTCTCCGTCAGATCGAGAAGCTCCACGGGGTGCAGCTTTGCTGGGAGTGGTGCCCGGAGACTTGCCGTTTGCCTTGCACTCTGACTGGACTCCATTCGCTTCTGAAGGTGGCTCTTCAAGAGGTGCTTCCGTGAGCACATTGATACTGGCTGTAGGCAATTGGTCTAAATCCTTGTCATGGTTGTCTTTCACACATTTGGTAGGCGGCTCATTGGTGATAGAGTCGGTTGGATCACGTTCTGACGAGGGTGAGCCTACCACATAAGGCGGACTCTCAGCTATTTCGGTACTAGTAGGCTTGTCCGCATCAACCACCTTCCCCTCGGCATCTCCCTGGGGTGCTGCGGGAGGTTTTGGTTGTCGTCGGTGAAAAGCCTCAACACCAGACCGTATCACATCGGAGTTCGGGATCACCCCAAGGAACCTTCCTCCCTTTTTCAGGCTACCAGCCACATTTGCCAGCATTCCCTTTGACTTGGCTTCGGTCTCAAAAGCATAGTGCATGCAGAACATCATCGATACCACATCAAATCCACCAGAGGGACCAAATCGCGAGCCAGGACCAAAACCGACCTCTCGTATGATCGGGAGATCGCCGAGGGAGTAGGTAAAAGCATCTTCCGCAAAGAACTCTGCATGGAAGGTTTGCTGCGGTCGTCCACCCTGGTATCCAACACGCCCCCCTCTACCTCCTCTACCACCACGTCCTCCTCCAGATCTCATCTCTGCGTATCGTTCTCTTGCTTGGTCTATCGAGATCTCTGCAGGATCCACTCCAACGTAGAGCTCCACTGGCTGTGGGGCCTTTTGCCATTTACCCAAGTCACCTCCTTTCCCACAACCAATGTCCAATACTTTGAGACGACCTTCACGGGACTCGCTAGGCGAGAACTTGTGGATGATGGTGCTTTTGATCCAGTTATTGTAACTCCGTAAACCCTTGATTCTGCTGTCGGTTTTTCGATATTCCCTGCCAAATTGGGGCACTGCATTATAATGTTGCCGAACTACCTCTTCTACCCCTCGCGTTTGAGCTGCTTGGCGTTCTGCCTCCGCTCGTTGGTGCTGTCTTTGCAGGACGGTTTCACTGTCGTATTTGGAAATATGGCTCGCTTTCCCGGGACGTTTACGGGGCCGGGAAGCTTCGGCATGGCGGTCATCATCTCGAGGCCTTTTCGAGCCGAGTGAGGCCATTGTACGGACTTGTGATTAGAAGATTAGAAAGTGAGAGCTGTACGAGGTCAGTCTAGAAGAGCAGTAAATTTCTTTTAGCAAGGTGCCGGGAAAGATTCTCCGAAAAAAGGCTAGCAGAATAAATGAAGCATGGTCTCTGGCCCCCGGCGTCTTCCGATATATGAACGAATGGCTGCGTAAGTTCAAGTCTCCAGAGTTCGGATTGACAAAGGCGCGCTAAGGACAGCTGCTTCCGCGCGTCTAATGCTACAGAGCTTCATGTTTTGCTAGTCGAGTAGTCGCTCCTCCAGCAGCTTGAGAGCATCTATCCAGTTGGCCACGCCAAGATACTCCTCCCATTGCTATCGAGCTTCACTGACCACATCTGTCTCCTCCAAAAAGCCGTCACCATGGGTTCCGACCCGCAATACGCCAAATATCCCAATCTTTCCCTCGCCCAAGACATCTTCACCCTCACAAACCCCTCTTCGAACACAAGCTCTCGACAGACTTCCCTCCAAAAACTTCAAGATGCCATCTCCGAACACAAAATGGCTCCCTTATACCGCTACCTAGCGCATCCTATCGACGGCATACTCAATGCCTCAGGCGAAGGCACGGCGAGAAGTCCATCAGTACCGAGTTCGAGGAGGCCGAATGGCGCTACAAGTATGGTTGCGAGACGAAGAAACAGTGTCAGCTTCGACTTTCCATGGGACGAGGCGCTCTACGAGAAGCTGACGGCTGAAAACGAAGAGGAGCTGGAGACTTTTCAAAAGGAGGAGGACGAGGCAGCTGAGAGTGCTGGGGATACCGAAGTGCAAGCTGCGAGAGGCAAGAGAGCTGAGTTCTGGGCGAGAGTGGGCGATAAGGTCCGTTCACTCATAAGCTAGGCTACGGCATCTACTACTCCACTAACATAGCTCGAGCGCGCAGGACAAAGCACTCTCATCCTACGAAGCTGTCTTTGAAAAAACCGGCATCTTAGGCACAAAAATCGACCTCGTCCTCGCCATCATCCGCATCGGCATCTTCTTTGGCGACCGCCTGAGCGTCAAGAAAAACGTTGACAGAGCGAAAACTCTCGTCGAAAGCGGCGGCGACTGGGACCGTCGCAACCGATTAAAGGCATACCAAGGACTGCACCTCCTAACCACACGCTCCTACAACCTCGCTGCCCCCCTCCTCCTCGACAGCCTCTCCACCTTCACCAGCTACGAACTCTGCTCCTACTCCTCCCTAGTCGTATACTCCGTCCTCGCAGGCTCCGAATCCCTCAAGCGACTAGACTTCAAAACCAAAGTCGTCGACGCACCCGAAATCCGCGCCATCCTCGGTGACGGCGACGAGAAGCTCTCCGCTCTCTCAGGCGCGACATCAGCAGGCCCAGGCGCAGGTGACGAAGAAATGAACGATGCCTCCTCCGCCACGCCCACGCCCGCACCTACAGCCGTCAACCTGACAGCTCTTGGCTCCTCTACCGCCCCGCAGGAAATCGAAGCACCGGTCGATTTCACCCCGTTGGCTGGGCTAGTGCGCAGTCTCTACTACGGCCACTACCAAGCCTTCTTCCTCGCCCTCGCCGCCGTCGAAGAGAATTTCCTGAGTCAAGACCGCTACCTCTACGAGCACCGCGGCTGGTTCGTGCGCGAGATGCGCTTGCGAGGGTATCAGCAGTTGCTGCAGAGCTACCGCGTCGTAGGTCTAGGCAGCATGGCGAATGATTTCGGTGTCTCTGTTGACTTTCTCGATCGGTATGTCCCTCCCCTCTCTTTTCCCCAACAAATATCCCCAGCTAACATCCCCCACCCAGCGATCTCGCAAAATTCATAGCCGCAGACCGCATCCCCTGCACCATCGACCGCGTCAACAAGATCATCGAGACGAACAGGCCGGACGATAAGAATAAGCAGTATGCGGATGTCGTCAAGCAGGGGGACGGGCTGATTACTAAGTTGCAAAAGTATGGGCAGGCTGTGAGGTTGAGGGGGAGTGAGAGGGGGTGATGGATTGATGCGATTAGATTCGGGAGGATGCATGGCTAGCAAGCATTGTAATATAACTCGTAATGGCGAACCAGATATGAGGTTCGTCTTGTTCCTTTGTCAAGTTGCACGTTTACTGTCGTGTTCACCTGACTGTTGTTCCGTACACTTTCGGGTTTCTCTCGGTGCCATGTTACTCATTTCTGGGCTGGCTTTGTCTCGTATATTCTCATTCTATAAAGCTGCA
>JAABUK010003468.1_pt1 | contig 26617 bp, 28 predicted proteins | sample 5559141 | NCBI WGS metagenome assembly JAABUK01 (sample SAMN10711869, study PRJNA513367) | rock metagenome | isolation source: Antarctica rocks | place: Antarctica: Victoria Land, Pudding Butte nord | collected 2016-01-03
AGGAGCTCTCGCGGGAGGACGCCCGCGAGCAGCTCGCCGCGACCTTCGGCGACCTGCCGACGTCGGCCCTCGACGCCTGGGCGGCGTTCGTGGAGCAGCCGGAGGTCGTCACCTCGACGGTCCAGGAGCTCACCGGCGCGCCCGGGCGCAGGTTTGACCAGTGGGCGCTCGACCATGCCGAGGACTTCCGGTGAAGATCGGCGTGAACCTCCCCGCCACGAGCGAGCTTGCGGCGCTCGGACCGGGCGACCTGACCGCGGCCGCGCGCATGCCGAGCAGCTCGGCTTCGAGTCGGTATCGATGCGCGATCTCGGGCGACCGCGTCCTCCTCGGAATCGGATCGCGAGGGGGGCGGAGCAGCGCTTCGCCGCCTAGCTAGGCCGGTGTTGGTGGTCGTCGCGGCGATCAGGTTGACGATGACTTCGTAGGAGATCAGCGGCTGCCCGCGCCAGTTCTTGGAGATGAAGCTGAACAGGCGGTGCTCGATTCTTGTTCCACTTGCTGGTGCCCGGCGGGAAGTGATAGACGCGGATGGCCAGCCCGGTGTGGTCGGCCAGGCGCTGCAGCTCGGTCTTCCACAGGCGGGTGCGATTGCCGTTGGAGCCGCCGCAGTCGGCGGTGATCGTCAGCGTGTCGGCGGCGGGGTACCGCGCCTTGCCGAGCTGCTCCCACCATGCCCCGATCGCGGCGACTGACAACTGCGCGGTGTCATGGTCAATGCCGACCGAAACCATCGCGCTGTCGTCGGCGATGTCATAGACGCCGTAGGGGATCGCCTTGCCCTCGGCCATGCTGGGGAAGTCATAGGTGTTGACCGCGGGCGCCTGGCCGTGGGGGTGCCACTCGCGGCCCCGGGTTCTTGAACTCGCCGACGAGCTCCTTTTTCTTGGTGTCGATGCTGACCAGGGCCGAGGCTCCTTCACCGCGAGCCAAGGCTCACGGCCGCGACCAGCGCAGGTCGTCGAAGCGCGCGAAGTCGCGGTCGAAGGACACGATCTCCGCGCCGTGCTCGACGGCGATGGCCGCGAGTTGAGCAGCGGGCGCAAGATCGCCTGTCGCGTCCGCGGCGCGGCAGAGTCGGTCGAATAGGTCGAGGTGACCGGGCCCAGGTGACAGGAGGAGGTGCGCGGGGTGGTCGCGCAGCGCCCGGAGGTAGGCGAAGGCGTCCTCGGCGGGGGTCGGGACGAGGAAGATCCTGCGGTTCGTCGCCAGCCGGACGAAGGAGCCGGCGACGAGGTCGGGCACCGAGAAGTGCTCGCCGGACCGCAGCAGGCCGTCCAGCCAGCGTCGCGCCGGCTCGAACTGCGGGTGGTCGTCGCGGTGGGCACCCAGAACCACGTTGACGTCGAGCAGCTTCACCGCAGCTCGGGCAGATCCCGCTCCGCGTCCAGCGCCTCTTGGAGCGCCCGGTTCGAGGTGACGTCGACGCCGGGCCGGACCCCACCCCCGTCACGGAACACCGGAACGTCTCCCGCCGGAGCCCGGATCGGAGCCGACAGCTCACGCCGCAGCGCGTCCTCGACGACCTCGCCGAGCGTTCGTCCACGCTCCCGCGCGCGCCGTCTGGCGCCGGCCAGGAGGTGGTCGTCGACGTTGATGGTGGTGCGCATGATGCGAGCCTAGCGCATCACGAGCATCATCCGGGCGTAAGACCCTTTCCGACACTCCGTCCAGCCGGAAGCTCATGGTTTGCGCTCCCACCCGCCCGCGCTGGCCTCAACCCACCCGGGCCGGCCACGTGGCGAGAACCTCTCGGCACGCGTCGGCTGCGGGCGTGAGCCGCCGTCCCGAGTGGTGGATCAGTCCGACCGGCCGCTGGACGGGGTTCGGCGCGACCGGGTGGATGGCCACGGGTCGTCCGGGCCCTTCCGCCACGGAGCGGGCCAGGAGGGCGACGCCGAGTCCGTGGCTGACGAGATCGCGGATGCGATCCACGCTGGTGGCCTCGAAGGGGACACGCGGCGCGAATCCCTCGGTGCCGGCGGCGTCATCGAGGATCCTGCGCAGGCCGCTGTTGGCCGGGAGGCAGACGAAGGGCTCATCGCGCAGGAGGCCCAGGGTCAGGGTGCGGCGACGCGCCAGCGGATGGCCGGGGGCGGTCAGGATGACGAGCTCCTCGCTGAAGAGGCGATGGGTGCCGAAGCGGGCGGGCACCTCGGCGGGGAGTGGGCCGAGCGCGAGGTCGAGCTCGTCGGCGTCGAGACCATCGAGTAGCTGCCGCAGCCGGCCCGAGCGCAAGGTCAGCTCGACGCCGGGGTAGCGGGTGTGGAACGCGGCCAGGGCGCCGGGCAGGTCGAACGGGGCGAGGGCCTGGATGGCGCCGATGCGGACCCGTCCGCGCAACACCACGGCGAGTTGGTCGAGGTCGGCGCGGGCGGCGTCGAGCTCGTCGAGGATGCGGCGCGCTCGCGTCCAGAAGAGCTCGCCCGCGTGCGTGAGGCTCACGCGGCGCGTCGTACGTGCCAGCAGCGTGACGTCGAGCTCGGCCTCAAGCCGACGGATCTGGGCGGAGATCGCGGGTTGGGCGACGTGCAGGTGCTCGGCGGCGCGGGTGAATCCCCCGTGGCGAACGATGGCGTCGAGGTAGGTCAGCTGACGCAACTCCAAGCGATTCAGAGTAAGCGCTGATGAATGCCAGCGCGAACGTGTCTTGGACTTATGGCCGCCCGCCCCTCAGGATGGATGGCATGCACGATCGAGCACTTGGGCCCGAAGGACTCACCGTGTCCGCGCTGGGCCTGGGTTGCATGGGCATGTCCCAGGCCTACGGCCCCGCCGACGAGACCGAGTCGATCGCCACGATCCGTCGGGCGATCGAGCTCGGCGTCAACCTGATCGACACCGCGATCTCCTACGGCCGCGGCCACAACGAGCGGCTCGTGGGCCGCGCGCTGGCCGGTCGCCGCGATCGGGTCACCGTCGCGACGAAGTTCGGCATCGTCCGCGACGAGGACGGCGTCCACGTGGACGGAAGCCCGGAGAACGCCCGCGCCTGCTGCGAGGCGTCGCTGGCGCATCTGGGCGTCGAGCACATCGACCTCTACTACCTGCACCGCGTCGACCCGCAGGTGCCGGTGGAGGAGTCGATCGGCGCGATGGCCGAGCTCGTCGCCGAGGGCAAGGTGCGGCATCTGGGCGTCTCGGAGGCCAACGTCGACTCGCTGGAGCGCGCGGCCGCGACCCACCCGATCAGCGCGCTGCAGACCGAGTGGTCGCTGTGGCAGCGCGACATCGAGCAGGAGATCCTTCCCACGGCCCGTCGACTGGGCATCGGCCTCGTGCCCTACGGGCCGCTCGGCCAGGGCTTTCTCACCGGCCAGGTGCGCTCGCCCGAGGACTTCGCACGCGACGACTTCCGGCGCAGTAACCCCCGTTTCCGGGGCGAGAACTTCCAGCGCAACCTCGAGCTCGTCGAAGAGGTCGGTCGTCTCGCCGCCGAAAAGGACGCCACCGCCGGCCAGGTCGCGCTCGCGTGGCTGCTCGCGCAGGGCGAGGACGTCGTCCCGATCCCCGGCACCAAGCACCCCGCCCGGATCGAGGAGAACGCCGCCGCCGCCGACCTCGCCCTGGCCCCAGCCGATCTCGAGCGACTCGGCGCGCTCTCGCCGCGCGGCGCCTGGGCCGGCGAGCGACGCACCTTCTTCCCCGAAGCCACGAGCCCGACCCCGTGACCTGGACCGGAGCCACAGGAGGCGCGCGCGGTGGGACAGCCAAGCGTCGGTGAGCAGATCGAGATCGCGGGGGACGACGATGACGCGTCCTCCGTGATGGGCGCCTACCTGGCCCGCCCCGCGGCACCCGGCATCTATCCGGGGGTCATCGTCGCCCACGAGCTGTTCGGGGTGACCGCAGAGATCCGCGGCATCACCGACCGGATCGCCGAGCTGGGCTACATCGCGGTCGCGCCGGAGCTGTACCACCGCGCGGCGGCCCGCGGAACCGAGCTCACCAAGGACGACGACGGCCGCGCCACGGGGTTCGCGCTGCTGGGCCGACTCACCCGAGCCCAGGCACTACAGGACGTCGGCGCCACCATGCGCTACCTCTCCTCGCGCCCGGACGCGACGGGCCAGACCGGCATGGTCGGCTTCAGCCTCGGCGGTCACATCGCCTACCTGGCCGCGACCCAACTCGACCTCGCGGCGACCGCCGTGCTCTACGGCGGCTGGATCTCCTCCCCCGATATTCCGTTGGGCCGACCCCAGCCGACGATCACCCTGACCCCCGGCATCGCCGACCACGGAGGCCGGTTGCTGTTCGTCGTCGGCGACGAAGATCAGCTCATCGGAGCCGAGCAGCGCCGCGAGCTGAAGGACGCGTTGACCGCCGCCCACGTGCGCCACGAGCTCGTCGTCTACCCCGACACCCCGCACGCCTTCTTCTGGGAAGGCACCGACACCTTCCGGCGCGCAGCCCGCGACGACGCCTGGCGGCGCGTACAGGATCTGCTCGCCGCCGAGCTCGCTCCCTCCGTGAGGAGCCTTCTACCGGGGCACGCAGGTGTGGTGTAGTCCTCGAAGGCCTCGCTCTCGTGCGGGTCGATGGTGTACGGGATGCAACAGGTGATCATCCGGCCTCCTCGGTTACCAGTCTTCGCCCGGCACGTACGGCCGGGGTCCCCAGGGTCATGTGGAGCAGCACGGTCTTGGTCCACGCGGCGTGCATGCGATCGACCTCCTCCGCGCTGTGTCCCGCGTGCGCGAGGAAGTCCCGTGGTGACGAGGACGGGACCGACGAAAGCGAGGAAGTAGCGCAACGGGATGTGCTCCGCGGACTCCGCCCCGTCGATCTCGTTCTTCCTGGCGCGGGTGTGGCGCAGCCCGATTGTCCTGCGCGGCGAGGAAGGCTAGGCCGTGGCCCGCGCCGGCGAGCACCGCCCCGATGATCAGCAGCGCCACGACGTGCAGGGGAGTGGCCAGGACGAGCGCGAGCAGCCCGAGGGCGAGCAGGCCCAGGCCGCCGGCCTGGGCCTCGACCGGCGGGGCGCCGTTTCGGACGAGCACCTGCGCGACGCACGAGGTCGCGAGGATGATCGCCGTCACCGCACCAAGCAGGGCGAGTTCTCGGTCTTCAAGAGATCCGGTGCGTAGGAGGGGATGACGGACAGGAAGAGCCCGGCGCCGACCGCCCAGGCGGCGGCCGCGGTCAGGACCACTCGCGCGAAGTCGGCGCGGATCTCGCGCGGGACCCTGGGGTGCTGGATCCGCCAGCCACCCTCGCCGCCCTGCGCGCTCTCCGGCGCGATGCGCAGGGCGACGATCATCGTGGCGCACAAGCCCATGCCGACGAGAAAGGGAAGCGTTCGCGACGCAGGCGCCCACTGGGCCAGCATCCCCGCCAGCAGGGTCCACCCGCGCTGCCGCCGGACTGGGCGAAGGTCGCCAGCAGCGCGCGCCGTCGCCCGTGAGGCGGGGGTCGCCGAGCCGACCGTGTACGCCGTGTACGGCAGCAAGGCCCGGCTGGCGCTCGCGCTCATCGACGCGGGCGAGGCCGACGCCGACCCCGCGCGCACGAGCGCCGACCTGGACGCTGCGTCCGGTGACCCCGCCGGCCAGCTCGCGGCCATGGTCGCATCGGACCGGCGACTGTTCGAGCGAGCCGGTGACGTCTACCGCGTGCTGACCGAAGAACGCGGCTGGACGCCCGAGCAGGTCGAACGGTGGTGGGACGAGTCGCTCGCCCGCCTGCTGCTTCGTCAGCCATGACCGCCCCGCCTCGCCATCAGGCAAGAGCACCGCGGAAGACCCATCGAGGTGCCTCGAATCATCGCCTCTGCCGAAGACCCGACCCCCGATCCATGCTCGATGATAACGTCCAGGCATCAGAGCAACCATCGACAAGGCAGGGCGATTGGTGATCCCGAAGTCGCTGCGGGACAGCCTGGGTCTCCGCCCCGGGGTCGTCGAGGTCCGCGCCGAGGGGACCGGCCTCCGCGTCGACGTCCCCGCCGACGAGACCCTCGATGAACACGACGGACGGCTCGTGATCCCGGGGTCCGAGACGAGCATCGACGACGACCTCGTCCGGTCGCTGCGCGATGCCGGCCAGAGGTAGGGACGCACCCGATCTGCTCGTGGACACGAGCGTGGCGGTCGCGCTCGTGGTCACCGACCACGAGCACCATCGCCAGACGTTCGCAGTCCTCGGCGACAAGCGGCTCGGCCTGTCCGGCCACGCCGCGTTCGAGACCTTCTCGGTCCTGACCCGCCTGCCGCCGCCCGCTCGTCGGACCCCGGCGACGGTGGCTCGACTGCTGGCCCACAACTTCCCCCACAGCCGATTTCTCGGCCCCCGCGCCGCGGCCGGCCTCCTGGCCGGACTCGAAGCGAACGGGATCGCCGGAGGCTCGGTGTACGACGCGCTGGTCGGGGCGGCGGCCGCGGAGCACGGATGTCTCCTGGCCACCCGCGACTACGGTGCGCTCGACACCTATCGGACCCTCGACGTCCGCGTCGAGCTCCTGACCTGAGCGCGGGGCGGTTCGCGCCCCGTCGGGCCGGGCATGCCCGGAAATCGTGAGGATCGCGGTGCCGAGGGAGCGGGCCGAGGGCGAGCGGCGCGTCGCGCTCGTACCCGACACCGTCGCCAAGCTCGTCGCCGATGAGCACGAGGTGGTCGTGGAGGCCGGGGCCGGTGGCGACTCCTACCCTGACGAGTCCTACGCGAGGGCGGGGGCGCGCATCGCCGAGGAGGACGCGGTCGCCGACGCCGACGTCGTGCTCAAGGTCGCGGCGCCGGGCGAGGAGGAGGTCGACGCCCTCCCCGCGGGCTGCCTGCTCGTGTGCTTCCTGGACCCCACCCAGCAGGGTGAGCGCCTCGAGCAGCTCGTCAGGCACAACGTCACGGTCTTCTCGATGGCCGCCATTCCCCGCACCGGCGCGGCGCAGGCGATGGACGCGATCTCGTCGATGAGCTCGGTGGCGGGCTACCAGGCCGTGCTCATGGCGGCGGAGGCGGCGGGTCGCTACCTGCCGATGATGACCACGGCGGCGGGGACCACGAAGGCGGCCAAGGTCATGGTCCTCGGCGTCGGCGTCGCGGGACTGCAGGCCATCGCGACCGCCCGCCGGCTCGGGGCCGAGGTGGAGGCCTTCGACATCCGTCCCGAGGTCGGCGACCAGGTGCGCTCACTCGGGGCCACGTTCATCGAGGCCGCGGACCCGAGCGGCGGCGACGGCGACACGACCGAGATGGAGGTCCCCGAGCCCGGCCGTACCGAGGTCTTCGTCAAGGCCCTGCTCGGCCTCCCCGAGGATCTCGGTCGCCGCCGCGCCATGGCGGCCGCGCAGCGCGAGCACGCCGCCGCCATGGACGACGACGACGAGGCCGAGACCCAGGAGCAGCAGGGCGGCTATGCGTCCGGGCAGGACGAGGAGAAGCAGAAGCGCGACCAGGAGCTCATGACCGAGCGCCTCGGCGAGATGGACATCGTGCTGACCACCGCCCTCGTGCCCGGCAAGAAGGCCCCCACCCTCGTCACCACCGCGATGGTGGCGCGCATGAAGCCCGGCGCGATCCTGTTCGACCTCGCCGTCGAGGCGGGCGGCAACTGCGAGCTCTCCGAGCCCGGCGAGGTCGTCACCCACGAGCACGTCCGCATCCACGGCCCCCTCAACCTCCCGAGCACGATGCCCATCCACGCCAGCCACCTGCTCTCGCGCAACATGGCGAGCATCCTCTCCCACCTCATCGACGACGCGGGCGAGCTCCACCTCGACTTCGACGACGAGATCACCGACGGCGCCGTGCTCGCCCACGACGGGGAGGTGCGCGAGAAGTGAGCGGTCAGGCGCTGCTCGGCAACCTCGCCGTGCTCGGCCTCGCGGTGGCGATCGGCTTCGAGCTCATCTCCCGCGTCCCGAGCCTCCTGCACACGCCGCTCATGTCGGCGACGAACGCCATCCACGGCGTGGTGCTCGTGGGCGCGATGATCGCCGTCGGCGTCAGCGGGGACACGCTGACCAAGGTGCTCGGCACGATCGCGGTGGCCTTTGGGACGGCGAATGTCGTGGGCGGCTTCGTCGTGACGCACCGGCAGCTCGGCATGTTCCGCCGCTCGGGCCGCCCCAAGCAGGGACGCTGAGCGTGCAGCCGGCGATCACCGTCGCCTACATCGTCGCCGCGCTCCTGTTCGTCGTGGGAATCCGGCGCATGCGCTCCCCGGAGACCGCGCCGATCGGGAACATCACCTCGGCGATCGGGATGTTCGTCGCGGTCGTCGCGACGCTGTTCACGGGCGCGATCGACGACTACCTGTGGATCGTCGTGGGGATCTTCGCGGGCACCGTGGTCGGCTACGTCTCCGCCGAGCGGGTGGCCATGACGAACATGCCGCAGATGGTCGCGGCGTTCAACGGCGTCGGCGGCGGCGCGGCTGCGCTCGTGGCCCTGTCGGAGTTCCACCGCGTCCACGACCTCACGGGCGGACCCCAGCTCTTCGTCTTCACCTTCGCGGTCCTCTTCTCGGCCCTCATCGGCGCGGTCTCGTTCGCCGGCAGCGTGGTCGCCTTCTCGAAGCTCCAGGGCATCTGGCCCGCGGCCCTGAGGAGCTTCCCCGGCCAGGCGATCGTCAACGCGCTCGTGTTCGCCGCGGCCGTGGTGCTCGGGATCCTCGTCCTCGCGGGCTCCGTCGGCACCGTCGCAGTCGCCCTCGTGCTCGGCCTCGCCGCGCTGCTCGGCGTGCTGCTCGTCATGCCGATCGGCGGGGCCGACATGCCCATCGTCATCTCCCTGCTCAACGCGTTCACCGGCCTGGCCGCCGCCGCGTCGGGCTTCGCGCTCTCGAACTACGTGCTCATCATCGCGGGCGCGCTCGTCGGCGCCTCGGGCACGATCCTCACCCAGCTCATGTCCTCCTCACTGGGGCGCTCGCTGCCGAAGATCCTCTTCGGGGCGCTCGCGGGCGGGGGGAAGGCCGCCACGCAGGAGAAGGACGGCGAGGAGAAGCCCGTCCGCACCGCCAGCGCCCAGGACGTCGCGAGCGTGCTCACCTCCGACGCTGAGACGATCATCTTCGTGCCGGGCTACGGGCTCGCGGTGGCCCAGGCCCAGAAGGCGCTCTCGGGGCTGATGGAGGCGCTCGAGGCCCAGGGCAAGACGGTCCGCTTCGCGATCCATCCGGTCGCGGGACGCATGCCGGGGCACATGAACGTGCTGATGGCCGAGGCCGAGGTGCCCTACGACAAGCTCGTCGACCTCGAGGACATCAACGACGACTTCGCCGACACCGACCTCGTCCTCGTGGTCGGGGCCAACGACGTGGTCAACCCGCAGGCCAAGGAGGAGGGCGACACCCCGATCTCGGGGATGCCCGTCCTCGACGTGGGCGCCGCCCGGCGGGTGGTCTTCGTCAAGCGCTCCCTCTCCCCCGGCTTCGCGGGGATCGACAACCCGCTCTTCTACGACGAGGAGAAGACGATGATGCTCTTCGCCGACGCGCGCGAGGGCCTCGAGGAGGTCCTCGACGCCGTGAAGAAGGGCTGAACGGCGCGAAGCCGCCCAGGGCGCGCTAGAGGGTCGGCGCGGGCCCCGCGCGCTCGATCCGCTCGGCCTCCGTGGCCGCCTCGGCGCGCTTGCGCTCGGCGTCCTCGGGGGCGGGCGGGCCGACTGCGCCGAGCAGCGGGCGGATGAGATCGACCGGCAGCGGGACGACGACCGTGGAGTTGGTGCCACCGCCGATCTCCAGCAGCGTCTGCAGGTAGCGGAGCTGGAGCGTGGTCGGGTTGCGGGCCATCACGTCGGCCGCGTCGGCGAGCTTCGCCGAGGCCTGGAACTCGCCCTCGGCGTTGATGACCTTCGCGCGGCGCTCGCGCTCGGCCTCGGCCTGCCGGGCGATCGCGCGCTGCATGTTCTCGGGGATCTCCACGTCCTTGATCTCGACGGTCGTGACCTTGATCCCCCACGGCTCGGTCTGGTCGTCGATGATCTTCTGGAGGTCCTCGTTGAGGCGCTCGCGCTCGGACAGCAGGGTGTCGAGCTCGGCCTTGCCGAGGATGGAGCGCAGCGTCGTCTGGGCGATCTGGGAGGTGGCGGCGAGGAAGTCCTCGATCTCGACCACCGAGCGGTTGGCGTCGACCACGCGGAAGTAGGTCACGGCGGTCACCCGGGCGGGGACATTGTCGCGGGTGATGACCTCCTGGGGCGGGATGTTCAGGGTCACCGTGCGCAGCCCGACGCGGATCATCCGGTCGACCACGGGGATGAGGAAGATGATCCCGGGCCCCTTCTGGGCCACGAGCCGCCCGAGGCGGAAGACGACGCCGCGCTCGTACTCCCGCAGGACGCGCACGGACGACCCCGCGAGGAGGATGCCGAGCACGACAAGGACGATCACGACGGTGAGCACGGCGGTCATTCGGCCTCCCAGGGCTCGCAGCGACGGACGGACAGGGTCAGGCCCTCGACGCGCTCGACCACGACGGGCTCCCCGGGGACGGGCGGGTCCTCCTCGCCGAGCTCGAGCCGTGCGCGCCACAGGGCCCCGCCGAGGTGGACCTGGCCACGGCGGCCCTCCCAGGCGCGCACGTCGCCCGTCTTCCCGACGAGGCGGGCGAGCTCGCCGCGGGCGGGCATCCGGCGGGCGAGGAGGACCTTGCGGGCGCCGACGAGCACGACGGCCAGGGCGACGATCGCGACGGTGAGGCTCACGACGAGGGCCACGGCGACGGTGGCCCCCGCCGCATCGAGCAGCAGCCACCCGCCGACGCCCAGTCCCACTGCGCCCGCGGCTCCGAGCACCCCGGCGGTCGGCGCGTGCGCCTCGGCCACGAGGAGGATGATCCCCGCCAGGAGCACGGCGATGCCGAGGGTGTTCATCGCACTCTGGAGGGTAGGCCGATCAGTACGGGTTGCCGTAGACCAGGAGCGGCAGCAGCACGGTGGCGAGGAAGACGATGACGATCCCCACGAGGACGAGCACGTTGGAGCCGACGAGGTGGCCGAAGCCGCCGATGAGGAAGCCCACGACAAGGAGCACGACGAAGCCCCCGATCGAGGGTTCGAAGGCGAGCAGGAGGATCAGGGGCCGGATCCTATCCTGGGCCGTCCATGCCCGCGCAGCCCTCGTCCGTCGCCGATGTCGCCGACGGCCTGCGCGCCACGGGCTACCTGCCGGGCGCCTCCACCGCGCTCGTCTCCTACCTCGCCACCCGGCTCGACAAGCCCATCCTCGTCGAGGGGCCGGCGGGCGTGGGCAAGACGGAGCTCGCCAAGGCGCTCGCCCGCTACCTCGACCGCCGCCTCGTGCGCCTGCAGTGCTACGAGGGCCTCGACGAGGCCAAGGCGCTCTACGAGTGGAACTACCGCAAGCAGCTCCTGCGCATCCAGGCCGAAGCGACCGGGACGGGGTGGGAGGACGTGCAGGACGACATCTTCGGCGAGGAGTTCCTGCTCGCCCGCCCGCTCATGACGGCCATCTCCGCCGAGGAGCCCGTCGTCCTGCTCATCGACGAGATCGACAAGACCGACCAGGAGTTCGAGGCGATGCTCCTCGAGCTGCTCTCGGACTTCCAGATCACCGTGCCCGAGCTCGGCCTGATCGCCGCCCGGACCCAGCCCGTGGTCCTGCTCACTTCGAACAACACGCGCGAGCTCACGGAGGCGCTCAAGCGCCGCTGCCTGTACCTGTGGCTCGACTACCCGAGCGCCGAGCACGAGCTCGAGATCGTCCGCCTCCACGCCCCCGAGCTCGGCGAGGCCGTCGCGCACCGGCTCGTGGAGGTCGTCCAGATGGTGCGCGAGCTCGACCTGAAGAAGCCACCGTCCGTCGCCGAGTCGATCGACTGGGCGCGTGCCCTCCTGCTCCTGGGGGCCGACGACATCGACGAGGTCACGTTCAACGAGACGATGTCGGTCATCGTCAAGCACCGCACGGACCTCGACATCGTCGCCGAGCGGGTGGGCGTGAAGCTGCGTGAGCCGGCCGGGCTTTGACTCCACGCTCCTGGGCTTCGGGGAGGAGCTCCGGGGCGAGGGCGTCGCGATCGGGACCTCCGAGCTCCTCGACGCCTTCGCGGCGCTCGCGCAGATCGGATGGACGCGGCAGGAGGACTTCCGCGCGGCGCTCGGCGCGACGCTCGCCAAGTCGCCCGAGGACCAGCGCGTCTTCGCGCTCGTCTTCGACCGCTTCTTCTTCCGCGCCCCCGAGGCCGAGGCGGTCCGTCGCGGCATCGAGGAGCTCTCGGACGGCGCGGGAGAGGCCGACCTCGACGAGCTGAACCTCGACACCCTCCGCCACCAGGTCGCCGCCGCCCTGCGCGACGGCTCCGACGGCGCTATGCGCGACCTCGCGCGGCTCGCCATCGCCGCCTTCGGGCGCGGCGGCGAGGGCTCGGGGGTGATCGGCGTCGACGTGCAGCGAATACGTCGGCAGCTCGCCCTGCGCCCCGAGCCCCAGCCCGAGCTGCCCGAGGACGATCCGCGCCACCGCGGTCTTCCCCGCGAGTCGCTGCGGCGCTTCGACGCCCACCTGCGCCGTGAGCTCGAGCGCGACCTCATCGCGCGCACGCAGGCGCTGCCGCCCGCCCGACCGCTGAACGACCTCGAACGCGCGCTGCCGAGCGGGCCGCTCCAGGATCTGGCCGCGGTCCACCGCGTCGTGGCTCAGCTCAAGCGCCGGCTGGCCACGCAGGGCCACGAGGCCCGCGGCCGCAAGCACCACGAGCACGTCGACGTGCGCCGCACGCTGCGCGCCTCGCTGCAGACCGGGGGCGTGCCCGTGGTGCTGAAGACCAAGCCGCGGCGGCCGCGGCGTCCGGAGATCTTCGTCCTGTGCGACGTCTCCACGAGCGTCACGAGCGCGTCGGTCTTCTTCCTCTCGGTGCTCCACGCGCTCCACGACGCCTTCCGCAAGATGCGCTCGTTCGTGTTCATCGAGCGGGTGTCGGAGGTCACCGACGTCTTTGAGCGGGAGCGGAACTTCCGGACCGTGTCGGAGCGGATCGCGCGCGACGCGGGCGTGGCCGACATCTCGGGCTACACGGACTACGGGCGGGTGTGGACGGAGTTCCTCGCCGACGTGGAGGACGAGCTGCATCCGCGCGCGACGGTGATCGTCCTCGGTGACGCGCGCACGAACGGCCGCCCTCCGCGCGAGGAGGCCTTCGCGGCGATCGCCCAGGCGGCGGGGCGGACGTTCTGGCTCAACCCCGAGCCGCGGCTGTACTGGAACTACGGCGACTCGGTGATCTCCGCCTACGAGCGCCACTGCAAGGCCTACGAGTGCTGGACGACGAACCAGCTCGAGGAGTTCGTCAAGGACCTGACGCGGCCGATGTCGTGACCGCGCTGCCACCCGGCCCCGCGCCCCGCCCAGGCTGTCGCGTGGAGTCACGCGGCCCGGCGGCGCACATGCAGCGGTTGCGTGCGCACTACCGGCGATGCCTTCTCGATGCAGATCGCCAACGAGGGGACGTGGGTCTTCGTCACCGACCCCATGCATGCGGGCCTGCGCGAGATGCTGTTCACCGCGGAGGCGGCGCCGGCTCGTGACTCTCGCGATCCCCGGTCCGGACCGCGCCGAGCGGCTCGGTCTCTTCCGCTCCGTGCTTTACCCTCGTCGACGGCCGTCGACGAGGGGGTCCGCCTCGCCCGCGTCGTATCTCCTGCACTGCCGCGAGGACGCCTACCCGACCCCAGCGCATTGCGCCCCGAGCGCTTCCTGGAGCAACCAGCCGGCACCTACATCTGGATCTCCTCGGCGGAGGCGTGCGCCGCTGCCTGGGCGCGAGCTTCGCGTTCATGGAGATGCGGGTGGTGCTCCAGGCTCTCGCGCGCCGCGGCGAGCTGCGTCCCGTCCGGCGGAGGGCGAGCGTATCGTCCGCCAGCGATCACGCCTTCATCGCGCCGACGGTGCGAGCGCCAGCCGCAGCGTGGTAGCACGATCTTCGCCATACGAGTGATTGTCGCGCCGAGCGATGACGTCCTCGCCGGCCTCGGCCCAGGCGATCGGGCGCGAGCAGTCACGTCGTCGCACCGACAATGAGTAGACCCTACGGATAGATACGCCCCGAGTTCTCCGTGATGCTCCAGCCGATGCACGAGCATCTTCCGCGCTCTCGTCCCGGCGCCCTGCGTTCCCGCCTCGTAGTCGGCACCCTCGCCCTCGCCCTCGCCCTGCTGAGCGTGGGATGCGGCGGCAAGAGCGGCGGTGATGCTGCCGTCCTGCGCATCGGCACGCTGGGGACGACGGCCTCGCTGAACATGTTCATCGGCGGCGAGTACGCCAGCTACAAGCAGTTCTATCCGACACTCGTGCAGCTGAACGTCGACACGCTCAAGGCCGAGCCCAGCTTCGCCACGAGCTGGACCGCGTCCGGGGACCGGCGCACCTGGACGTTCCACACGCGTCCGAACGCGAAGTGGAGCGACGGCCAGCCGCTCACCGCCAAGGACGTGGCGTTCACGTTCAACATGATCGTGCGGCTCGGCAGCGGGCCGACCGCGAGCTGGTTCTCCTACGTGAAGGATCTCGCTCACGCGGACACCCCCAACCCGAACACGCTCGTCCTGCACTACAAGACGCCGTCCTCGGAGGTCATCTCCAACCTGGCCGGAGACGTGCCGATACTGCCCCAGCATGTGTGGGCCCCGATCGCGGCGGGCGACGGCAAGCGGATCATGACCTTCGCCAACGAGCCGCGGAAAGGCCGGCCGGTCGTATCGGGTGGGCCCTTCATGGCCTCTCAGCACAAGAAGGACGAGTTCGAGCTCTTCGCGCGGAACCCGAATGCCTACGCCAAGCCGAAGGCAGCAGGGGTGGGAGTGAAGTTCTTCGGCAACCCCGACGCTCTGGTGACCGCGCTCAAGAGCGGGCAGATCGACGCCGGCTACGACGTCCCGCCCACGGCAGTGAAGACCCTCCAGTCCGCGGGCCTCGTCGTCAAGTCCACCCCGACGATCATCTACGACGACCTGGCGATCAACCCCAACCCGAAAAAGCCCAAGCACCGCGAGCTCCTCGACGCCAAGGTCCGCCAGGCCTTCGACGCCGCGATCGACCGCCAAGCGATCGTCAAGGTGATCTACCTCGGCCATGCACAACCCGGTGCCAGCATCATCACGCCGGCAATCGGAGAATGGCACGACGCGAGCATCAAGGCCCCCGCGTTCGATCCGGGCAAGGCGAACCGCCTGCTCGACACCGCCGGATACAAGCGAGGTGCCGGCGGGGTCCGCATGGCCCAGGGGCACCCGATGGCCTATGAGGTGCTCATCACTGCGGAGTCCGCCCGCGAGTTCGAGATGCTCCAAACACAGTTCCAGGACATCGGAGTCAAGCTGACCTCTCGAAGCCTGGATAAGGAAGCGTTCTCGGCGGCACTGAGCGCCCCGGAGAACAAGTATCTCAGCTACGACCTCGCCCTGACGAGCGGGGGTGGAGGGGGCTACGATCCCGACTTCGCACTGAAGGGTCTCACCTGCTCGGCGCGTATGTTCGGCTCGGGCGGCGGCTACTGCAATCCTGCGTATGACAAGCTCTACGCGCGCCAAGCCGCCGTGGGCGGGCCGGCGAGAGTGCGACTCGTCCACGAGATGCAGGGCATCATCGCCGCGGACCGGCCGGTGCTCGTCCTCGCCTACCAGGACCACATCGACGCCTGGAGCAAGCAATGGACCGGCTTCCGCCAGGCGATCGACGGCATCTTCAGCCATACGACGGCGGGCCTGCTCACCGGGGTGGAGCGGGCCGGCTGAGTTGGGGGCGCCGGTAAGCCTGACGCCCGGCATGGCGGAGTAGGGGGTGCGCAACGCCGACTATGTCGTCAAGCGCATCGCCATCGCGCTGGTGACGGCACTCGTCGCAGTCACGCTGAACTTCGTGATCTTCCGCGCGGCCCCCGGGACCGCCGTCAGCGACCTGTCCCAAATCCCGGGCGCCACCCCGGCGCTCAGACAGAGCCTGAACCGGGACTTCGGGCTGGACAAGTCCAAGTGGGAGCAGTACGGCATCTACCTCGTGCAGCTCGCCCACGGGAACCTCGGACGCTCATATCAGGATCGCCAGCCCGTGCTCAGTGACCTCGGGGCCGCGCTGGCGAACACCGTGCCGATGGTGGCCTTGGGGGTGGTCGCCGCGATCCTCCTGGGCATCCTCACCGGGGCGCTGTTCGCCTGGCGTCGGGGCACGCGGTTGGAGCAGCTGGGCGCCGGCGTGACGATCGTGCTCTTCGCGCTTCCGGGGCAGTGGCTGGGACTGATGCTGCTGATCGTCTTCGCCGGCGTCCTTCCGCCCGGAGGGATGACGAACGACTTCCTCATCGACCCCTCGTTCTGGGTGCACGCCAAGGACGTGCTCGTGCACATGGCGCTGCCCGCCCTGACCCTGGCCGTGGCCCTGTACGGCGGTTACACGCTGATCGTGCGGGCCGCCGTCGTGGAGACCCTCGGGGAGGACTACATCCTCACCGCGCGGGCGAAGGGATTGCGCGCCCGGACGGTGCTGCGTCGCTACGCGCTGCGCAACGCCATGCTGCCGATCACGACGCACGTGGCCCTCTCGCTGAGCTACATCGTCACCGGCGCCACGCTCGTCGAAGTCGTCTTCTCCTGGCCCGGCATCGGCCGAGCCATCTACGGGGCGGCGACCGCCAGGGACTACCCTCTCCTCCAGGGCGCGTTCCTGCTCCTCACGCTGTCGGTCGTGTTCTGCAACCTGGTGGTCGACCTCCTCTACCTCAGGCTCGACCCAAGGGTCACTGAGTGAGCACCAGCATCCCCGAGTTGGAGGTGCTCGTCGCCGCGCCGAGCACCAGCGGCTTGCGCACTTCCGGGCTGCGCAAGACGGTCATGCGGCATCCCGCGGCGATCGCGGGCGGCGCCATCCTGGCCTTCTTCATTCTCATCGCGTTGCTCGCGCCGTGGATAGAGCCCTATGGGCTCAGGCGCAACGTGGGGCCGGTGTTCGCGGCCCCCTCCGCGAGGCACTGGCTGGGCTTGGACGATGCCGGCGTCGATGTGGTGAGCCTGCTCATCGCGGGAACGCGAAGCTCGCTGCTCATCGGTTTTGCGGCGGCGCTCGTCAGCACCTTCGTGGGTGGAGCAGTGGGAGTTGTCGCCGGCTACTTCGGCGGCGTCACCGACGGGATACTGATGCGCTTTACTGACTATTTCCTCGTCATCCCCGATCTCCCTTTGATGATCATCGTGGCCGCGATCTGGGGACAGAGCGTCTGGCACATCATCCTGGTCATCGGCCTGCTCCACTGGACTTGGACGGCCCGCACCATCCGTGCGCAGGTCAAGAGCATCCGTGAGCGCACCTACATGCGGCGCGTGCGCTCACTGGGCGCCGGCCATCGCCGGGCAATCGTGCACCACCTGCTGCCCCAGGTGGCTCCGCTCCTGCTCGCGGTCGGGGTGAGAGCGGTGGCCAACTCCATCTTCGCGGCAGCCGCCCTGGCGTTCCTTGGGTTGGGCGATCCCACCGCGATCTCGTGGGGAGGCATGATCCAACACGCGTTCGAGCGCTCGGCCGTCAGCTCTGGAGCGTGGTGGGCAGTGGTGCCTCCCGGCCTGTGCATCGCGCTCGTCGTCGTCGCTTGCTACCTGCTGGGACAGGCCATCGCCGACATCCTCAACCCCAGGACGAGGTCGCTGCACCTGTCGGCGCGGCGCTTCGGCGTGCTCCCCCTCACCGTGTCGAGTCGCCAGCAGAGGTGAGCCTGCTCGAGGTCCGTGGGCTCCAGGTGTGGTACGACCTGCCCGACGGGCGCCGTGCTCATGCCGTGCAGGGCGTGAACCTGACGATCGAGCGCCTGCAGCGGGTGGGCCTCATCGGCGAATCCGGCTGTGGGAAGACCACCGCACTGCTCGCGATGATGGGACTGCTGCCGGCAACCGCGACGGTCGGCGGGGAGGTGCTCCTCGACGGCGAGGATCTCATTCGCGGCGGGGAGGAGATGCTGCGCCGCAGACGCTGGACGGACATTGCCATGGTCTTCCAGGGAACGATGAACGCGCTGAGCCCGGTCCATACCGTGGGCGCCCAGATCGTTGAGCCCATGGAGCTGCACGGGACGGAGTCGGGTGCCGGTGCGAGCAGGCGGGCCGGAGAGCTGCTCGAGAGGGTCGGCTTGTCCGCCGGCGCGGCGCGGCGCTACCCGCACGAGCTCTCCGGCGGGATGCGTCAGCGTGTGGGGATCGCCATGGCGCTGGCCTGCGCGCCGCGGGTGCTGCTCGCCGACGAGCCGACGACCGCCCTCGACGTCATCACGCAGGCGCAGGTGCTGGACCTGCTCGTCGAGCTTGCCGACGAGGCCGGCCTCGCGCTCGTGCTCGTGACCCACGACCTGCCGGTTATGGCGCAGGTGTGCCAGCACGCGGCGGTGATGTACGCGGGTGAGGTCGTCGAGGAGGGTCCCACCGAGTCGCTCTACGAATCGCCGCGTCACCCCTACACGCGCCGACTCCTCGCCGCGACCCCGACGCTCTACGGCAGCCGGAGCATCGCGTCGATCCCGGGCACGCCGCCCCGGCTCGAGCGGCCGATCGTCGGCTGCCCCTTCGCCCCGCGCTGTCAGCGAGCCTTCGAGCGCTGCCGCCACGAGCGCCCGCGCCTGAGGCCGATGGAGCCCGCGCATGCGGCGGCCTGCCATCATGTGCATGCTGCGCACGACTCCCAGGCGCAGGAGGGCGGAGAGACGGCCGCCGCTGGGCTCGCGCCGGCAACGCCAACGAGCTCGTACGCCGCGCGCCAGCGCAATTCGGATGCGCCTTCGCGGAGCGTCGAAGGCAACGCCCCGCTTCTCGAGGTCGGTGACCTCGTCGTGCGCTACGCGCTCCGGCGCAGCATGGTCCGCACGCTCCTGCGCAGGCCAAGAGAGGTCGTCGATGCGGTGGACGGGGTCTCGCTGCGCCTCGAGCGAGGAGAGATGCTCGCCCTCGTGGGAGAGTCAGGTGCCGGCAAGACCACCGTGGCCCACGCGATCACCCGCTTGGTCGACTCGGAGTCGGGGTCGATCCACCTCGCCGGTCGGGACATAGGCTCGCTGCGCCCCCGCGACGTTCGTCCTCTCCGCCGCCGCGTTCAGCTCATCTACCAGGATCCCTATGAGTCACTCGATCCCCGCTTTCGAGTGCGCGACCTGGTCGCCGAGCCGCTCATCGTCCACGAGTCCACCTCCAAGACCCAGCGCACCGAGCGGGTCCTCGAAGCTCTGGCACGTACGGGGCTGACGCCTCCCGACTCCTACCTAGATCGCTACCCGCACGAGCTTTCGGGCGGTCAACGTCAGCGCGCAGCCATCGCCGCGAGCCTCGTGCTCGAGCCCGAGCTGCTCGTGGCCGACGAGCCGGTGTCCATGCTCGACGTCTCGGCGCGGGCAGGAGTGCTCGAGCTCCTCGACGGGCTGCGCGGCGAGGAGCGAATGGGGATCATCATGATCACCCACGATCTCTCTACCGCTGCGCAGTTCGCCGACCGCATCGCGGTGATGTACCGCGGGCGCATCGTGGAGGAGGGACCAGCCCGGACAGTCATCAACGCGCCCCAGCACGACTACACGACGGCGCTGCTCAGGGCCGTCCCCAAGATCCCGCCGTCGAGCTGGCGCACCACGGAGCGGTCGATGCCAGAGCAGCGGTAACAGAGGCTCGCCCTAGCTGCTCTCCCGCAGCTGGTCAAGATACATGAGGCGCGAAGACCGTTCGGTCGCTTGAGGTCGCACCTCCGACGCAGGCCTCAACCCCCTCCTCGAAGTGACGGCCCGCTTCCTGATGGCCGAGGCGACATGGTTTTCGACCGTTCGCGATGAGATGAACAAGGCCTCGGCGATCTCTCGATTTGTCTTTCCGATCCCGGCGAGGCGCGCGACCTCCTCCTCACGCGGGGAGAGCTCTTGGCCGTATCCCCTGCTCCCTCCTCGCCAAGGATGCGGTCGGGGGATCTTGTAGGTTCGCAGCGTGGCTGTGATCCGAGCCGCATCCCAGCTGGCGCCGAGCTGGTCGAGCTGCTCGTAAGCAGTGAGTAGGCAGCCACCGCCGGTGCCCTCGCCTCCAGCCAGGAGGCTTCGGCCACGTCGCTCCAGGGCTTGTGCGGCCTGATACGGGCACGGAAGCCTCCTCCAAGCGCCTTCCGCCTGACCGAATCGGCGCGCCGCGACATCAAAGCGCCCGTCCGCTTCGGCGATCAGCCCGCGGGTGACCGCGAGCGCAGCTCCTGCCGCAGGGGCATCGCGGCCGCGCAATCCACGCGCGAGCCGGGCGGTCAGGTCTCGAGCGTCGTCGACCGCCCCGCATGCGACGAGCGCCTCGACGGCTGCTGGAGCCACCGGGTATATCCATGTCCAGGGCCCGGTTTCGCCGGACACGCCCAGCAGTCCGAGCATCGTAACCTCACGGGCGCCTTGCACGTCGCCTCGCGTGAGATAGATCCGTGCGAGTCCGTGCGCGGCGCTTGCGTGCTGCCAACGACCTCTCGTGTCCTGCAGCGCGTCGAGGGATGAGTGAAAACCGCGCTCGGCACTTTCCACATCGCCTCGGCTGAGCAGACGCCACGCCAGGATCAACTCGCCTGATCCGGCCATGGCGCGCCCTTCAGCGCTTGACTCGACCAGCCTCCGCGCCGCCGCCTCGAGCCCGTCCCAGTGGCCGCTGCACCAGTCGAGCTGGGCCCTCACCGTCGCCAGGCCGACGGCGAATCGCGCGTGACCGAGCTCACAGCGGATGCGATCGGCCTGCTCGAGGAAGGACCGCGCGCGCGCATAGTGGCCGAGCAGCAACGCGGCGCTGGCGAGATACTTGCACGCCCGGACGAGCTCCAACTTCTCCTCGACCGCGGTTGAGTTCCAGGGAATGTCCTCGACCGCCGGCCAGCCGGCCGGGTCACCGAACTCCAGCAGGACAGCCGCGCGCGAGCCAAGGACTTCAGTCATAACGACAGACTCCGTTTGGCGTGCGCCCGCCCGAAGAGCACGATCAGCCCACAGCAGATGCGCATGCTCCTCGCCTCCGACCGGCAAGGCGGCTGCGAGGTGTCCCATTGCACGTGCGGCGAGTGCGGGTCGCCGCTTGAGCTCGTCCACGGCTCGGACCATCTGGAGGGATGCGGACCTGCCATCGCCCGCGAGATGCAGGAGCCGTGCGAGGCAGAATCGCAGCTCGCCGCGCACTCCAGTCGCAAGCGATGGCTCGGCAACCACCCGCTTGAGGTTGGCGATCGCGTACTCCGGAACCCGTCCAAAGAGTGCCGCATCGCCCAGCTTCAGGCTCATTCGTATTTTCGTGGCGGGCGGGAGATCGGTCGCGGAGAGCGCTTGCTCGAGGAGTGGCGCTTCGGTCATCGCCGATTGCAAGAAGGTCGTCGGAGGCGCGTTCCGCGTAGCGCAACCAGTGCCGGACTCTCCCGGCGTGCTTGTAGTGATGCGCCAGTTGGACCAAGGGCAGCGGGTTGCTCGCAGCTTCGAGTGCCTGAGCGGCGCGGAGATGGAGCAGGCGTCGCTCAGGCGCGGGTAGGGCCTCGTAGACAGCCTGGCCTGCCAAGGCGTGGCAGAAAGCGTAGAGGCCTGGCCTGACCTCTCGAACGAGGGCGCTCGATAGGGCGCCACACAAGCCCCGTGTGCCTCGCCGGGGGGACAGGGCCGCTACTTTCGCGAGCAGGCTCTCGCTAGCGGGCACCTCCAGAACGGCGGCGGCCTGCGTGATCATGCGGGCGTCCCTACCAAGCAGCCCAGCGCGCTCGAGGATGGAGTCGCGCAGGGCGCGCGGGACAGAGAGCGCATCGAGCTGCGCGGTCGTGCGGCCGTCCGGGGTGACGAAGAGCTGCTCCCGCGCCCAGAGCAGCCTAAGCAGTTCCCCGACCGCGAAGGGATTCCCACCCGTGAGATCGCAAACCTGATCGGCGAGCCGTTCGCAAACCTCTGTCTCCAGACTTCCCTGCATGACCTTCAGCACTTCCTCGCGATCCAGAGGGGGCAGCGAGAGTGTCACCGCAGATGTCGCCGGCCCAACGCGCAAGGCTAGACCCAGGACGGGCGATGCGGGCTCGAGCTCCTCGCGCCGATAGGTGAGCACGACCGTCAGCTCCGATGGAAGCTGATGCAGAAGGAACTGAAGCAACTCTACAGTCCCGGCGTCCGCCCAGTGCAGATCCTCGACAACCAACACGGCCGGTCCAAGGGCCCGGAACAGCTCCAACAGCGCCCGGAACAAGCGATGGCGCCCCGCTATCGGGTCACCAAGCGGCTCTGGCGCGGGTGGAAGCCCGTCCGCCAACTCGGGAAGGAAAGCGCGCAGCGCCCCCATAACGGGACTCGGCGACGGGAAGGGCGCGTCGGGGGATATTCCCGACAACGCCTCAATCAGCGGTCCCAGCGGGAACGGCTCGCGCAAGCGATGACATTGGCCGGACAACACTCGGCGTCCGTCAAGCGATGGATCGCTAAGCACCTCCGACAGAAGGCGCGTCTTGCCGACTCCCGCTTCCCCTTCTACTACCGCCACCGCAGGGGGCGCAGTCGCCGCTCCAACTAGCAGCGCGACCTCACGACCGCGCCCCTCGAGTACCGGCGACGAGAGCCGCCTCAACTCTCGCGGACCACGCCCTTGGCCGCCCTCGGGCCCCACGCTCGACATCCCCTGCACTCCCCCCGCCGACGTCACGCCCAGTTGCGTCTCCCTTCGTGGACGCTAGGGCAGTCTCGCAGGCTGCGTAAGGGTGGGAGACACACAGTGCAATCCTCACGGCGACGCAGGGCGGCGGTGTTCGAAGACAGGGCCACCCTCGGCATGCTCTTGGTCACGACGGGGAGATCCGTCAGTCTAAGAACCTGTCTCGACACCGATCATGAGCCAGAAGGGGCCGAATCCGTGGATGCCGCGCGGCGCGGATTACCGCAGTCGATGCAGCGCACCGACGAGGATCAGGGGTGTCGATCAGCCGCCTCAGGGTGAGCCCGTAAGGCCCCGTGCAGGTTCGCAGACAGGCTCTCCGCGGGTCCCCTCCGAGCTCCTCTTCGTCGGCGGCGCGCTGACGCAGTACGTGGGCTCGGCGCTCGCCGTCCTGCTGTTCGCGCGGGTCGACGCGGGCGGGGTCGCGTGGCTGCGGGTGCTCGCCGCGGCGGGCGCGCTGGCGGCATGGCGCCGGCCGTGGCGCGGGGACTGGACCGCCGGCCGCCTGCACCTCGCCGCGACCTTCGGCGTCGTGCTCGCGGCGATGAACCTCGTGTTCTACCTCGCGATCGACCGCCTGCCGCTCGGCACCACGGTCGCGATCGAGTTCATCGGGCCGGTCACCGTGGCGGCGGTCGGCTCGCGGACGCGGCGCGACGCGCTCGCGCTGGCGCTCGCCGTGCTCGGAGTGGCGTTGCTGTCCGGGGTGCGGCTGGAGGGCTCGCCCGCGGGAGTCGCGCTCGCGCTCGGCGCCGGCGCGCTGTGGGCGGGCTACGTCGTGCTCGGGCACCGCGTGGCGGCCGAGCGCGCCCTGCGGCCCCGCGACGGGCTCGCGGTCGGGATGCTCGCCGGCGCCGTGGTCCTCGCGCCGTTCCTGGTGGGGACGACCGGCCCGGCCTGGTCGCACCCGGCACTGCTCGCCGCGTGCCTCGGCGTGGGCATCCTGGCCTCCGTCGTGCCCTACGCGCTCGAGCAGCTCGCCATGACCCGCCTGCCGCGCGCCCGCTTCGCGCTGCTGCTCGCCCTCCTGCCGGCCAGCGCCGCCCTCGTGGGCGCGGTGGTGCTCGGTCAGGTGCCGGGGCTCCTCGAGCTCGCGGGGATCGGCCTGGTCGGCGTCGCCGCCGGGCTCGGCTCCCACGCGGAGCCCTGACCCCGAGAAAGTGTCGCTTATCGCGACTGGGGACCCGCCTGCGGCGGCCATTGCACCACTCGGCGTCGCCGAGTGGTGCCCCCCGCTCCGGCGACCCTCTAGAGCGCTCGCGCGGCGCGGGCGTCGTCCAGCACGTCGACGGCGAGCTCCAGCAGCTCGTCGGCGGTGGTGTCGGTGCCGGGCAGCAGGGTCGTGCCGAGGGTCGCGCCGGCGGGGCGCGGGCCGTCGGCGAGCAGGGCGCCGAGCGCGTGCGCGACGGTGCGGGCCCGGGCCTCGTCGAGGAGAGGCAGGATGATCCCGAAGCGCGCCGGGCCGAGCCGGCCGATGACGTCGGTCCGGCGCAGCCGGGTGACGAGGACGGCGGCCACCGCACCCAGGTCCTCGTCGGTCACGGGGAGGTCGAGCTCGACGACCAGCAGCGCGCCGCCCATGCCGTACCGGGCGGCGTGCGCGGTGACCCGCTCGAGCTCGCCCACGAAGCGCCGGCGGTTCCACAGGCCGGTCACCGGATCGACGCCGGTCTCGCGCAGGTCGGTCACGTCGGCGACGGAGACCACGACCGCGTAGGGGCTCGTCTCCCCCGCGCGCTGCAGCGGCCGGGCGGTAACCGAGGCCCACACCTCCTCGCCGGTGCGGTCGCGCAGGCCGAGCACGCGGCGATCCTGGGGCGCACCCGTCGCCAGCGCCCGCAGCGGCGGCCAGGCCTCGCGCGCCAGCGGCGTGCCGTCGGCGTCGAGGACCTCCCCGCGCGCCTCGCGCAGATCGAGGTGGTCGAGCCGCTCGGGCGCGATCCGCAGCAGACGGGCGGCGGCGGGGTTCGCCGCGGTGATCCGGCCCGCGCAGTCCAGGACGAGGACCCCCTCCCCCAGGGCGAGCATCGCCGCCTCGTGGAGGCGGGCGACGTCGAGCAGGCCCTGCTCGGCCCCCTTGCGCTCGACGACGTAGAGGAGCGCCCGGCCCACGGCGCCCCCCGTCGGCGCCCTTGGCCAGGACGTCCTGGGCCCCGGCACGCACGGCGGCCAGCGCGCGCTCCTCGTCGGCCTGGTCGGTGAGCACCACGACGGGCACGGCCGGCGCGAGCGCCCGCAGCCGCGCGAGCGGAGCGCACGCGGACCCGGCGGGCTCGGCCAGGACGCAGTCGATCCCGCCGGCGGCGAGCCGCGCCTCGGCCTCGGGGAGCGACCCGGCGGGCAGGAACGCGAACGTCTCCGGCCACACGTCGCGCATGACGGAGGCGAGCATGGTCGCCTCCGGTCGGGCTCGAGGTGCAGGACGACCAGGGGCGGGCGTGACGCTTCCATGCGTACACCCCGCATGACGCCACACCGGTGTAGGGGAGTGGTATGAGCGCGGTAGCATCCGCGGGGTCAGGAGTGTGAGCAGGGGGGCTGGCGGGTGAGCCGGCTGAGATAGCGCTTGGCGTCCGCCCGCGGACGACCCGCGCTGACCCTTCGAACCTGTGGGGTAATGCCTGCGGAGGGAGCGATACGACGAGCTCATCAGGCGTCCACCTGCGCGACGTCCACAAGTCCCACCCGCGCCGGGGGAAGCGCCCCGCGGTGGCCGCCCTCGCCGGCGTGAGCCTCGTGGCGGAGCCCGGCGAGGTGGTGGCCGTCCTCGGCCCCAGCGGCTGCGGCAAGTCGACGCTGCTCGAGCTCGTCTGCGGGCTGGGCCCTCCCGACGCGGGCGAGGTCGAGGCCGAGCCCGCCGTCCTCATGTTCCAGCGCGACCTTCTCCTGCCCTGGCTCACCGCCCTCGACAACGCCGCGCTCGCCCTGCGCGTGGCGGGTCTCGGCGCCGTTGAGGCCCGCGGGCGCGCCCGCCCGCTGTTCGCCCGCTTCGGGCTCTCCGGCTTCGAGAGGGCACGGCCCGCCGAGCTGTCGGGCGGGATGCGCCAGCGGGTCGCCTTCCTGCGCACCCTGCTCGCGGGACGGCCCGTGCTCTGCCTCGACGAGCCCTTCGCCGCGCTCGACGCGCTCACCCGGGAGGAGATGCAGGACTGGCTCGCAGACGCGCTGCGGACCGAGCCGCGCACGGTCGTCCACGTGACCCATGACGTGGAGGAGGCGGTGCTGCTGGCCGACCGGGTGGTGGTGCTCTCGCCCCGGCCGGGACGGGTGCTCGCCGAGCTCGAGGTGGGGGTCGGGCGACCGCGGCGGCGCGAGGCGCCCGAGCTGGCCGCCGTGCGCGACCGGGCGCGGGAGGCGCTGCGCGCGTGATCGCCGCCAGCCTGATCCTGCTCGGGCTGCTCGGGGCCTGGGAGCTCTACGTCGTGCTCGGCGGGTTGGACCCGCTCATCCTCCCCGCGCCACACGCCGTGGCCTCGGCGCTGTGGGACGATCGCAGCCTCCTGGGCAACGACCTCCTCGTCACCGGGCGGGAGATCGCGCTGGGGATCGTCCTCGCCGTGGCCCTCGGCGTGGTCTGCGCTGCACTGGTTCACCTTCATCCCGTGCTGCGTCGCGCGCTCCGCCCGTTGCTCGTGGCCTCCCAGACCATGCCCATCCCGGTCGTCGCGCCGCTCCTCGTGGCCTGGCTGGGCTTCGGGATCGCACCGAAGCTCCTCGTCATCGGGCTCATCTGCTTCTTCCCGGTCACCGTGACCACGCTCGACGCGCTCGAGTCCACCGACCCCGACCTGCTCAAGCTCATGCGCACGCTGGGAGCGTCGCGCCGCCAGGCGTTCTGGCGCGTCGAGGCCCCGGCCGCGCTCCCCGCAGCGATCTCGGGCGCGCGGATCGCCGTGGCCGTGGCGGTCATCGCCGCCGTGCTGGCCGAGCAGAGCGCGGGCTCCACGGCCGGGCTCGGCCATACCCTCACGAGCGCCAACGGCTCGCTCGACTCCTCGCTCTCGTGGGCGGC
>JAABUK010003469.1_pt1 | contig 26608 bp, 31 predicted proteins | sample 5559141 | NCBI WGS metagenome assembly JAABUK01 (sample SAMN10711869, study PRJNA513367) | rock metagenome | isolation source: Antarctica rocks | place: Antarctica: Victoria Land, Pudding Butte nord | collected 2016-01-03
CTCAACCGGACGGCCAACCAGCACCTAGCTTCAGCGACGAAGATCTGGAAGCCGAAGAAAACGAATTTGGTTCTCTTGATGGCTCTTCACCCGAGAATCCATATTTGCCGCCCATGCTCGACATGCCTGGTCTAAACAATGCGGGCTCGTCTGGCATGAACTTGCATATGCAGTCAGGGATGATGCAGCATACGGACTTCTCGCACGGCATGATCCAGCCACAGCTTCTTCAACAGCAAATGTGAAGAAGTCAAGGTACCCAAAAATTCGATTTACCGGCATTTTCATTTGCTCGAGCAATAGACCATTTGGGAGGGAAATCATACGAGCTTTGACGCGCTACGGTGACGTCGCTTGATGACTAGGTATGAAATGCATGACTGTGGGCTTTTCCTTCCTGGCTTTGTACAATCATGGGCATTTCAATCCTCCATTGTTTGGGTCTTTTGCTGATCGGGCAGCATTTATCACTGGGAGCACTTTCTTCTTTTCTCCTATGGGCTACTCATCTGTATATACCTATTTGATACCGAGATGAGATCTAGGCCAGCAATTCATTCTTACTACAATTCTAGCAGGACCATATTGTCCGCACTTTCTTCTTTCGCACTTTCTTTCCATTGAGACAACTTCCTACCAATAAAGGATCTCGCAAGACCGCAAGGCAGGATCTGCAGCGCTTGCCAGCAAGGCACAGCTACGACCTTGGAAGTGATTCCAAGTCCATTTCCTGTTCCAGTTAAAAAAGTTCGGGAAATCCCAACCATAACTCGATCCGGACTGACCTATTTTCGATATCCACTTTCCCGATCCGTTTCTGACTCAAATTCAGGCCTCTGGCCCCCTGTTGGATGTGTCAGACATCTGTTAATAAGAAGCCTTGTGGCCTCGGGTGTCACATGTGGATATCCAACATCTGCTAACTTACCAAGGGCTATACATATACTATACTTTGAGACGAGTCGCGTCGGATCTTTCGGACCGTTCTTCTCACACGACAGGAGTCTCAGGAAACCCAATTCCAGGTGTTTTTCGCTCTACTCAGCTACTGCTCCCCGACGAGGCAAGACAGTTCAGTCAGGCTTCGCGTATGGTACCATCGAGCAATGAGGAGATTATCCATCTGGATTGTGTGCTCGTTCGACCGTGTTCTTTGGGGCCACCGGCCTACCGAACAGGCCCTTCGGAAGTCAACATTCCGGCTCTGTTGGACCTGATTGCTTGCGATAGAACTACCTGTCTGCGGCTCTTGCGGCTCCACTTTAAGTTCTCGGCTCTTTACTCGCAGCTGCCAACTCGACCTCGTTGCTTTGAGTCTTTCTGTGCGGAATAGGAATCGGGCACATGGGTAAGTGGGAGTGTTACTGGACTTACTTGTAGCCACGTCAGCGATAAGATGACTACGTACTCTATCCAATAGGTTGGCTCCTCACTGGGTGCAATCGATCGGCACCTCTAAAAAGCTTGCATGTCAACGATCTGATCACTGGCCAGCTGGTCCTAGATTACAGGAGGGTTCTTTCAAGAGACTAAGTTGTCAGTTCTTGAAAGTCCCATCCATCTATCTCAAAGGGCTCCTTCTCTCTCTTGTGTCGCTCATGGCCGCTCTCACGGCTCTCGTTCGCCGTTGGAGCTTCTCTTGACTTTGAAAGGGCGATGGAAGAACACGGCATCTGGAGGGAGAAGTAGGTAAGGCTCACATCATTGTGTGAAATTCTCGGTAAGCGCATTTAAATATCTGGTTTTAGCGATCCTAGGGAAGAATTGCAGCTACATCAGATAGATCTATCTATCATTGGCAACATGCGAATTTTTCGTATCTCATGACAAGGGCCGATATAAGCGGTTGAGGGAAGGTCAATCCGCTACCTCCAGCGAAGCAGGCTTACGCGTCGAGAGGGGAAAGTAGTTAGGCCCCAATATCAGTACTATTTGGTATGCCCTATACGTGCATAACACACTCGAGTCTACCGTGTAGAAGTAGGAGTCAATCAATAGAATCAACTCCCTTACTGTACCATAAATCATGCTGGGTACTCTTTCTGTTTCTATTCTCCTTACTTGGCTCAGTTTTGTGGTCGGCACAGAAAATCGGCACTGCTGTGATCCGTCACCAGCCTTCCCTCCTCCTACTTACGGTAACGCCGTAGAGCTGCGAGATGCTTTCAGTACAATCAAAGCCTCCATCAGTAACATCCTAGAAGATCCCAAATACAACACCTCGTCCTTCTCCATAGAAGTCACGTCCTCGCAAGAGACGTTATGGACTCGGTATCACACAGCAAAGGAACGGAATGAGACCAGAGCGGGAACCTCCGCTGTAACGGGCGACAGTGTATACCGCATTGCAAGCGTCACAAAGTCGTTCACAGTATTGGGCATACTGCAACAACATGCTGCCGGCAAGCTGAGCTTAGACGATACGATCGATCGATATGTACCCGAGCTACAGAAGAAGCAAGAGGGTAGCATACCTTGGAAGGATATTACACTAAGATCGCTGGCGAGTCAGTTAAGTGGGATCCCTCGCGAATTCGCACAGTCCGATCTCATCACAGTGTTTCCTGATCCGACATCATGGGGTCTGCCACCGGCCTCCATGAAAGGTCTACCAAACTGCAGCTATGAAATCCCTTGCCAGCGCGAAGACCTGCTGAAAAATGTCCAAGCGAGACCGCCCCTGTTCCCACCCAACCAAAAGTCCACATACTCCAACGTCGCTTTCGAGCTGCTCGGCCTTGCCATTGCAAATGTCACGGGACTACCCTATGAGGATTATGTCGTATCGTCAATCCTGCAGCCCATAGGCATGGAGAGTTCCTCCTTCATCAAGCCATCAGACTCAGTGGCAGTGTTTCCCAAAGGGGAAAACTACTGGGACGTGGACGAAGGCATTCAAAAGCCAACTGGTGGCCTCTACGCGTCCTCAGCTGACTTGTCCAAGTACCTGCGTTACATCCTCACGCATTACGACGGCATCACTCACGCCCTCAACTGGCTCCAGCCTGCATCTTGGAGCACGGGCATGAATACTTTCTACGGAATGCCATGGGAGATCTTCCGCACCGACAAGATCCTCAACAACACCAACAGACCCGTAACCTTCGTGACCAAGTCCGGCGGCCTCCCGGGCTACATATCCTACATAATGCTCCTGCCCGACTATGACCTCGGCATCACCATCCTCGTCGGCGAAGACCCCGCCAGCTCTGGAGGCGATCTCCCATCACGACTCCGCGAGCTCATCTCCGTCCAAACCGTCCGCGCCGCCGAGACCCTCGCCCAGAAGACCCTGCATCACCGATACGTCGGGCATTACTCGTCCTCGACCCCCAACCTGAACTCCTCCATCACCCTCTCCCACACCCCCAGCCGCGGCCTCTTCCTCACCAGCTTCATCTCCAACGGCACCGACTTCCTCACCACCTGGCGCCCGCTCATCCGCCAGCTCACGGGTGGAAGCGATGCGTGGCGTCCGCAGTTGGTTCCCACCTTGCTCTATCGTGACCAAGCAGAGCTGAAGGGTGAGCGGTGGAGGATGCTGATCGTGCCGGAGGGGCAAGGAGGGGAAGGGGTTTGGGACGACTTTCATATCACGGATGATGATCCGTTGTCGTATGCCGGGAAGCCGCTCAATGAGGTTGTGTTCTGGGAGGGGGGAGGGGAGGGAGGGCAGGTCGAGGAGCTGGAGATGACGGCTTTCAGGGTGAGGATGAAGAGGACGGGATTGAGTGGTTGTGCGGGTGGTTCTGGATTCATCGACGACGACGACGAGAAGGGTAGGCATGAAAGATCGTATGGCGATCAGAAACAGATACCGCTGGTAGGACGCGTTGAAGCGTGATGTGACGAGTAAACTTGACTTGGTGTCTACATGCACAGAAACCTACAAGCGGACTTCTACACACGTATCGCCTGGATAGATACCATAGCTCCATGGACCTTCGTCCTTCCACACCTTTCCAAAAACGTCCTCACTAGAAATCATTCGCCTTTCCACTCCATCCGTCTGTTCCGATTAACCGGTCCTACCGAGTCTCGGGGGGGGGGAAGAAACCTTTGCTAGACACCAGAAAGAACGTAATCCTGATACATGGAAATGAAGACAGAAGTGGGAGATGAGATACGATAGCTCAAGACGCTGAAAATTCCCCAATAAATAATCAATGCTCGCGAATCAAAAGGTCCTGTTAAGTCCTTAACATGCCCAGAAAGGGGCCATCGGACTTGCAAGCAAACACGATCGATGCTTCGATGGCGAGGGCGGAAGTTCGATTGTCGATCCACAGCGGATGATTCTCGTCGGCGTCTGAGCTGGAAAGATCCGTAATATCTCGTCTTCTCTTGGACGTGTGGAGGAAGGAAGATGGACAGAGAGCAATTGCGACTTGGCGTGGAAGTAGAGCTTCAGGCTAAGAAGCGAGGTGGACAACCGAGGGCCAAGGCTGAGAAGGGATTAGAAGATGTGGCCGATACGGGATCTGAGCAGTGTTCTCCCAATCCTCATCCAAAGTGTTAAATATCTCCTCCGGAAGAGGTCCCTTCTCCAAATCCCGCATATTCTCCTCTATATGCTTCGTGCCGCTTGGCCCAATAATCACCGCGTCTCCATTGTCCCTCTTCAGCAGACTACGATGCGTCATCCATCTCGATGCACACCCCGCTCCGGTTAACCCGTGTTTCTTCGCTACCCGCCTCAGGACATCCTAGTCGTCGAACCAGGCGTCCTTCCAACGCCGCATCCTGTACATCTTCCCTGCCATCTGTCTGGGTCGAAGCGCGAGCGGGATTCGAGATCTTTATCATTGCGGTAGTAGCGAGATGTCAGGTAAACGCTTGATAGCGGGTGGTAGTTTTAGAAAGCTATGCCGTAGTGACGGAGACGTGGGAGCAGTTCAGGATCGACGGAGCGGTGGAGAGCGTTGTAGACTCCTTGGTAGGCGGAGGGTTTGTTCCAACCATTCTGATTGCAGACTTCACAAATTTGAGCCACCTCCCAGGCAATGTAGTGGGAAATTGCAAATCGTTTAATTTGTCCTTCTTTGTAAAGATCGTTGACTGCTTTTAAAGTGACCTCGAATGGTATCGTCCTATCAGGGCCGTAAAGGTACCACATATCGACTTTGTTTGTTTTGAGCGCTTTGAGGCCATCAATAGATTCTGCCACAGACGCCCTGGCATATGGCGCCATCCTCCTTCAGGTGCATTGCTATTTGACGTCTGTGGGCCAGCTGCTGGATAGTATTTGGTGTCCATCACGATCCCACGAGATTTCCAATCGAGCTCTCGAAGCATTGATTTAGACATGCCTTCGCCATAGAAACGGGCGGTATCAATTTCGTTATGGCCATGCTTTTAGAAGATCTCGAGGACGGCGCTGCATTGGGAAAGCGTGTGGACGTGAGACTGTTCGGCACCTAGCGGTAAAGTCAGTACGAGAGAAGAAAGGCGGCGACGAATGAATTGGGAAGCCAAAAGGGCCGGCTGAATTGGGTTGCCTTACCTTCTTTACCGAAGGTCATAGCGCCGAAGACGACATTGACGGCGGATTTCTGAGCCGCTGCCATCCTCGTGACTGGGCCGGGACGACGGATTCAGGCAGGATAGAGAGTTGAAAGCGCGCGGCTGGATAATGTGCAAAAAGTTTGTCGCCCTGGCTTCGGCAGATGTTTCAAAGTATGACAAACTGTGGAGCCAAGCACATAGGACCAAGCATGACCAGCTAAGATGCCGAGAGTGGATCCAATTGTGTGATGATCCCCTCGAAAGACCGTTGTATCTTTTTGCGAGTAGTGGTCGAGAACAAGAATGATGCTGCTGCGATCTCTCCTTCGTCAATTCTTGCTGGTAAGAAAAGTAATTCCGATGGCCTCTGAAGTAAGTTTTGTGCTTCGATGACACCACGACCGTTTCCGATCTTGAAACGATACAAATTGATTCTCTTGAAAATCTGCTCTCGTATTTCGCGTGGTCATCAATCATTCAGTCATCGTCGCTGTCGCTGTCACTATCTGCTTTCTCGGCGTTGTCTAGCATCTTGCTCATGTAAGGTCCATCAAGCCAGTATCCCAGTCTCTCGTAGTAGCCTCTGACTCCAACTCCACTAATGACAGCTATCTTCGCACTGCTATGTTCATTTCGCGCAATCCTCTCAGCTTCCTTCATAAGCAGCCCACCGTACCCTTGATGCTGGAACTTGGCCTTGTCCCTGCCGTGAACGGGTATTGCCATGCCGTAAACGTGTAACTCGCGGACCAAGCTGGAAGGTTGTGATGTGAGCTCTGGCCGAAAGGTAGAGGCGGTGCTGCATTTACGCAAGCGAAGAAGTGCAATCAATATATCTTGTTTCGGATCCTCGTAGGCAAGAAATGTCTCCCACCCTCCGTTGGCGACATAGTCTCTTCTCACTAATTCAACTTGCGAAGGTCGAATCTTGTTCTTGACCTCATTGACTCCAACCTCTCTCGTCCTTACATCGCGACAAGAGGTTCCGAAATCTTTCATTCTTGCCAGAGCCAATTCGCGTAGATTGCCATTCTCAACACCTGACGTTACAAGAGGCATAGGAATGTCACGCTGGACCCTGTATATTCGAGTCCATGGCGGAACCAGGGCAAGAATACGAGCGACAAGATCAATGAGTGCATTGGGCGTGTAGTTCTTGTACCGTCCTGTGCGCCATAACTCGTAAAGTCCTGTGCCTCGAATGACTAGGGTGGGGTAAATCTTCAAGCCATCGGTTCTGAATGCAGGGTTTTCGAAATATTCCTGGAATTGGTGTAGGTCGCGTTCCATGCCAACATTTGGAAGATCTGGCATCATGTGTGAGACGACTTTGAAGCCGGCATCCTTAGCAAGGCGAAATGTCTGAGCCACAGCCGCAACGGTATGACCTCTATTTGTGTCGCGAGCGACGTCTTCGTACAGAGACTGGACTCCAATCTCGAGTCGAGTGCAGCCATAACGGAGCATAGATGACAAATGGGTATCCAAGCAGTAGTCAGGGCGGGTTTCGATGGTGATACCAACGCATTTCACCGTCGATTGCGAGGCGGCAAGAACAGCTTCGTCAACATTGGTGGTGTTTGTGTAACCTGAAAGAGCGTTGTGAAGCTGGGATATGAAACTATCACGGTAGTCTTGCGGTAGAGACATAAAAGTACCGCCCATGATGATGTATTCTATTTTATCAACAGAGTGACCGAGGGACTTCAGTTGGTCAACTCGACCTCGAGCTTGTTCGAAAGGATCATATCGAGCGCGGATAGCTCGCATGGAGGTCGGCTCGTAACCTGTGTAGGACTGAGTGCTATATTCGAAGTCGGAGTCTGGTCCACCGGGGCAGTAGACGCAAATGTTGCCTGTGAAAGCAATGTGTGGACAGCGATGAGGCTTGCACATCACCGCCACCACCGCGATACCAGAAGAGGTGCGGATTGGCTTTGCGATCAGCTTTGGCAGGATGTACTTTTTGTAGTGCTCTGGCACAGCGGAGATGATAGCTGTGAGAGGAGGCTGATTGCTAAGACGATGCTTCTTTGCCATCTGCCCTCGAAGCTTATTGAGATTGATGTCTTTCTTTGGCTTTGATTCATCATATTGTGCTTCGTGCTCTTGAATGAGGGCGTTGACAATGTCGGCACATGCACTCATGTATCTCTCGTTCTCAGGAGCTAACTTCTCGTTTTTGCCAATCCTGACTCTCGTCTGAGAGGGTAGGGTCATCGTTTGGGTTGCCATCTTGGTAGACCGTGATGAAGATGGGCAGTACTTTCTTCAAAGGCACCGCAGGAAAAGGTGCAGGACTGTGATTACGCCTCTCGAGTGCAGTCCCATTGGTTCGAGCACATTGATTATTGGACCGAAGATGCTTGAGTTGGCAGGTATCAACACTTTTGATAGAGTAGGTATTGAGTGCGGGAGAAAATATTCAGTCACGTTGCCGGTGCTGAGAGGGGATAGGGAGACGAAAATGATGAGACAGAGTTTGGCCATGATACCCTCTTCAGTGTCTTATCCCTTTTGTCGCCTGACCCTGGAGCCAGCTACAAGTCCTCGGTCTAACTAGCCATCCAAGCTCCAACAGCTCCATCCCCATGTCCTCCCCAAGTAGCTAGACGAACCACTCCCCTTTCCGCCTCGATTGCGACCTGCCTACGTCTTCCTGTGGCCTTCAGATCTTGCAGTCATGCAGGCTTTCCGAAGCTGCGCTTCATCAGCGCTGCGGACCGCCTCAAGACGGCAAGGTTATGCTACGGCTACCTCTGCATATGCTGCCACGGCAGAGAACCTACGGATCAATAACAACACGAGGTTGATATACCAGGGTTTCACTGGGAAGCAGGGAACGTGAGCCAAGCAAGAGCTCTGACCTTAAAGCAATGCTGATCCGTGCTGTTCAGATTTCATGCTCAGCAAGCAATTGAATATGGTCAGCTAAGGTTGTTCGAGAGAGCAATTGATGGAACCTGACAGTGGCCAGGCACACAAGTAGTTGGAGGCACAAACCCAAAGAAAGCTGGAGAGACACATCTTGGAAAGCCGGTATTTGCTTCGGTAGCAGATGCTATCAAGGAAACCGGTGCAACTGCGTCCGCAATCTTCGTGCCGTATGCAATCCTGAGTTCCAGACCAAGTCCTATGCTGACGGCTACATCAGACCGCCGCTAGCCGCCAAATCAATCGAAGAAGCTGTCGCTGCCGAAATACCTCTTGTTGTCTGTATCACTGAGGGCATTCCCCAACATGACATGGTTCGAGTCACGAATATGCTCAAGACCCAAGGAAGAACACGCCTCGTTGGTCCCAATTGCCCCGGCATGATTGCTCCCGGACAATGCAAGATAGGCATTATGCCCGGTTTCATCCACAAACGAGGTCGTGTTGGCATTGTGTCGAGATCAGGAACACTAACATACGAAGCTGTCAATCAGACCACAGAAGCCGGTCTGGGACAGTCACTGGTTGTTGGTATCGGAGGCGATCCCTTCAGCGGGACCAACTTCATTGATTGCCTGAGAGTTTTCTTGGAAGACGACGAGACCGACGGAATCATTATGATTGGTGAGATCGGAGGCAGTGCAGAAGAGGATGCTGCCGAGTTTCTGAAAAGCGAGAACAAGAAGAACAAACCGGCGGTGAGCTTCATTGCTGGCATCAGTGCGCCGCCAGGGAGAAGGATGGGCCATGCCGGTGCAATTGTGAGTGGTGGGAAGGGCGGAGCAGATTCAAAGATTAGTGCATTGGAGGCAGCTGGTGTGATTGTGGAGAGAAGTCCTGCCATGTTGGGCAAGACGTTGAAAGAAGAGTTTATGAAGAGGGATCTTATTTAGTCCGAAGTCATGCTGCATGTTTTGTTGGTACTCGAGACCCCTTCGCGCACGTTTACAGTCCCATGGCGCTATCATACCTCACAGAGTCGGAAGGCTATATTGTTGTACAGAGGAGATTCATTATAGCCCACCTATTTTGATAACATATAGGCATAGTACATTGTGGTTATCCAATTCTTGGATTCATCTCGGAGCCAACGCTCTCAGCTAAAATGTGTAAGAAGCACCCCATGCAACGTACTCCTCGAACTCCGTCTAAGATTGAACGCCAACGTCTGTATAAGCTCTTGCGGGACGTGTTTTCCCCAGCACTTCATCAGTTCAGTGAAATGGCCCCCCTTCGACTCTGTCTGATATGCAGCAGCGCTTGGAAACCACAGAACACCAGAAAACCCTGAGAGTCATCAGCACTAATTCCTTGAATAGCTCTGTAGTACTCACAGCATAGACAGCCACAGCAACGAATATCGAAGCGGCAACCGCTCCTCCATCTTCTGGAGACTTTGTAGAGCCCATCATCGAGTGGTGGTCAGTCTATGGGAGAACGTCAGTCAGATCTTGGGATTGATGGCTCTGGAGGGTGTGGCAGGGCACTGCAAGACGTACTTTGAAGAGCGCGCCAAGGATGGAGAGGATGACGATTGCGAAGACGGAGACGACGACACTGGGACAGAGATGTGAGCTGGCGGCTGAGGGGAATGCGTTGGGAAGACTCCCATACCAGCTCCATGCGTTGAAGGCTGATACGACAGGCTTCATCGTGGCGATTGATGCAGAGATCTTTCTGGGCTTGCGTTGACAAGAGAGGGGACCGGGATCGAGGAGGCGTGAAGAGGGCGAAGTGGAGTAGGATACTTGCTTGTAGTAGGTTCGTGAAGTCGTTCGAGGGGCTGCCCACGGCACGACGGGTATCGCGTCCGATGCCAGAGGATGTACAGTCTGAGATGGGTTGATGGTAGTCCACGGATCTCACGAATTGCGGTTGGTGAAGTCGAGTCTGCGCCGGCTCCAACTTGACCTCGTTGACCAAGCCTCATGGTCTTGGCACCTTCCCGTTACGACTACCTCCATCATTCTGTATTGAAGTATTCCCAACTCTGGATTCTAGAGCAGAATGCTTTTCGCTCTGCAGCACGTCCTTCAGCCCCAGCTTTACACACTTATCCTCAGTCGCTCATTACTGTTATTCATCCTCTCCTATCTCAGCGAAAAGCCGCCGGTTCGGTAGGATCAAAACGTGCCCGTAAGCCGTGGGGCCCACTACTTCGTTCGGATACCTGCTCCAACTCCACGATATTCAGGGCCTGACGTTGAGATTGCGTCTCTTCCAATATTCAGTCCGCATCTACTTAAAACTACGTTGCAGGCTCGAGTCAAGCCGGCCTCGTGCAGCAAGCTTCGCGTGTCTCATGACCTAGTCCAGACAACTCACGAGGTAGCACCGCTATCACCATACCTCGTGGCCGATTTGTGCATGAAAGCCTGGATGCCTAGTTCACCCTTATACCAGACGGCACTCCCGTTTATCTCGTTTATCTCTCCTAGGACGCTTCTACCATTTCTTCGGTGATCTCCGCCGCAAAACTGGCTTCAGCTTTGCACCTTGGCGCTGAACCTTTGCTATATCCTGGCGCTCGGTGTTGGCAAGCGGCGCTGACAGAATTGTAATGACCTCGTCAAGGCTTTCGAACGACACTTTTAACGAGCGATCACCCCTGGTTTCTCCCTCAAGGCAGAATGTCGACAACGATGTGGAGGACGTTCAGCCACTCATCGGAGCACTTGACTGGGAGGAGGAGACAACGACCTACGAATCGAAAAGCTCCTGGTACCTTTTCCTCCTTACCTTGAGTATTGGAGGCCTGCAAATTGTTTGGTCGGTAGAACTGTCAAATGGATCTCCTTATCTTCTTTCTCTGGGAATGAGCAAGTCTCTCCTTGCGTTAGTGTGGATTGCAGGACCGTTAACGGGAGCCCTTGTCCAGCCCTATGTGGGCATCCGAAGTGACAATTGTCGACTTTCTTGGGGCAAACGGAAGCCTTTCATGATCGGTGGTGGAGCTGCAACTATTGTGTCGCTTCTCCTTTTTGCGTGGATCCGAGAAATAGTGGGCGGATTCCTAGGACTATTTGGATTGGCATGGGATTCTTCAGGAACCAAGGGAACGATCATTTTCTTCGCGACCATTGCGATGTATCTCCTTGACTTCTCGATCAACACAGTGCAAGCAGGCATCAGGGCGTTCATCGTTGACAACGCGCCTGCTCATCAGCAGGAGTCTGCCAATGCTTGGGCCTCAAGAGTCACTGGCATCGGCAATGTGTTGGGGTACGTCTTCGGCTATATCAACCTACCTCGCCATTTTCCCTTTTTTGGGAATACTCAATTCAAAGTCCTTTGCGTGATCGCTAGTCTGTCGCTTGGCTCGACTCTCTTGATCAGCTGTCTCTACGTCAAGGAGCGAGACCCGAGACTTGAAGGTCCACCAGAAAATGACAACCCGGGCGTATTGGCCTTTTTCAAGCAGGTCTTCAAGAGTGTCAGGAGGTTACCACCTCAGATACGCAAAGTATGCGAGGTGCAGTTCTTCAGCTGGATCGGCTGGTTCCCGTTCCTCTTCTACATCACTACCTACATTGGACAGCTCTACGTCAATCCATTCCTGAAGCCAGAGCTCTCAGACGATGAGATTGGAAAGCTTTGGGAGAAAGCGACTAGAGTCGGCACATTCGCGCTCCTCATCTACGCGATCGTGTCATTCTTAGCGAATCTCCTCTTGCCATTCTTCGTCGAGTCAACTTACGTCCCCAAGCAACCCTTCGATAAGGCAGAGAGCAGAAGAGATCCCTTATCACCAACCTTTTCCCATCGATCAAGAAGGTCATCTCTAGGTGCCCTTCCCTTCGCAGCATCAACCGCCAATCTTGGCTCGTATCCTCCAAGCGCCCCAACTGACTCTCGTCTCTCAAGATCGCGATCATTCATCTCTCGCCAGCTCTTGAAACTTCGAATACCCCACCTCACCCTGCGTCGAACCTGGATCCTCTCCCACCTCTTCTTCGGCACCTGCATGTTAGCCACCTTCTTCATCTCCACCCCCATCGCCGCAACGATCATGACAGCTTTTGTCGGCATTTCATGGTCCGTCACGCTCTGGATCCCCTTTGCACTCATCTCAGCCGAAGTAGCGCAGCAGGACGAGTTGAGGCGAGAGAAGCTACGTCAGACGAGGCAGAGAATCGGACGCCAAGTCCGAGAAGAGAGTATCCAAAGACACGACGTCCGAAATCATCAGAGCACCCCGCTTGATGCCGACGCCGACGAAAACGACACCCACCTCTCCGAACCCACGCACGCCCTCCCCCCCCAAGAAGCCGACCAAGAATCCTTCCACCAAGACATCCTCTTCCAGCACCACCACCACCAACAAGAAGAAGAACCCCAAGACCAAGCCGGTATGATCCTCGGCCTCCACAACGTCGCTATCAGCACCCCCCAGATCCTCGCCACCCTCATCAGCAGCGTCGTGTTCCGCGCCCTGCAGAAGGAGAGGGGTGTCCCGGGCGATTCGAGTGTGGGTTGGGTGTTGAGGATTGGGGGGATGGCGGCGTTGGTTGCGGCGTGGTGGGGGAGGGGGTTGAGTGAGAAGGAGGGGGATTAATGTTGGGTTTCATGGTTGAGAACTGGTATTCTTTTGCGAGCATGGAAGTGGTGGATTTCTGTGTAGCTTTATTGTTGTACTGCTGTACTATTGCTACTCCTCTGACGATTTAGGCTCTGTTGGTCTTGGTTCTTCTTTCTTCTTTGCTTCTGATCTACGCACTACCTCCTCCCGGAAGGCGGCCCTCTACTCACGGAAGGAAACACCAGCGGTAACCTCAACTTGGCATACTTCTTCGGCAAGGCTTTCTCGCTCGGCTTCTTGATCCCCCATGTCTCCAATTCCTTATTCGTCGCCACCTCGATCTTACAGCCCAGCTCACGCCAGTATCGCCTCGCGTCAGCGGCTGCCAAGTTGAGGTCTTGTTGAATGTCGATTGGATCGGTGGCTAGCATGCCATGCCCGTGATTGCCGCTTGGTGGGGGGATGTGGAGCGTGAGGGCTAGGATCGTGGTGTGCAGGAGGGTGAGGTCGGATTTTGTGGGGCCGGGGCCGTTGGGACAGTATTTTTTTGTCAGGGCGTTAAGTAAAGGGGTTGGGAAGTGGGCCTGATCGGTTATGCGGCCGGACGACCATTTGGATACGGGTGGGATGCCTTTCCCGGGTCGGAATCTGCTGATGGCGCGGGCGAGGTCGATGAGGAGGAGGATGTAGCGGAGGAATTGGAGGGTGGTGGTTTGTGGGGAGTCTGGGGAGGGGTGGGCGTTTGCTGCTTGAGTGATATGAGCTACGCGATGAGCCACGAAGCGGGCTGTGGTGTGGACCTCTGCGCCTTCCGAGACGAGCTTGCGCCAGTCTGAGGTTGGCATCGCTGTCAAAGTGGAGCTGCATGGAGAAGGGAAGACCAGATTGGGCAGGGGATACGCTTCGGACACGTCTGTAGCAGTCAAATCTGGTTTTGGCAAGGGTTTGGCGGCTTGGATTGCTGCTGCTGTGTCGAGGATAATTCCGTCGGATGCCATGGGTAGAGGTTCTGCTTCGGGCATAGAGGAAAGTAAAGCTTCTGAAAGAGGATTTGCAGCATTTGGATCTGCGTCTCGAGAGTAGAGGACATTCTCTGCTCGGGATTGCACCATTTTCTTTGATTTCTTTGTGCCAAAGGTATGTGTCAAGGCACTTCTAGAGGAATAATTCGAGGTCGGCTGGATGGGAGCTTCGTCCTCTTCTGCCATGCCCGCTTGCCGGACTGTTCCTCTTACTGTCATATTCTTCGCTTCCGTGATGTCCAATTGACCCGAAACAGAGTCGTAGACTGCAACATAGTGCTTGAGGTGGTTATCGGCATAAGTACCACCTTCCGTCGCTGTGAAGTCGATTGTAGGGTGGTCGGAGGAGTGGAGGAGTAGTTCTGATGCATTTGCGGTGAATTTTGCATAGGGCTTGAAGCCAAGGTCTGTAGGTAACGATGTGCCAGGAGAGGATGCTACATGAAGTCAAATATGTCAAAAAAATCCCAATACATGCAGAGGATACAAAATACCAATGACAGGTTTGGCAACATCGGGACTCCTCAAATATCTGACTTTAATCGTGGAATTTGGTGCCGCGGTGGGGGATCTTTCTTGGCTGAGCTGACCATTCAACTCCGCTTGCGCTTTGCGCTTCTTTTCAGACATAATTTCGCTTCTCACTATGCGAGAAGACCCATAATGCCTAAGTGTAGAAGGGTGGAATAGAAAGAAATTGGAGAAGGTTTTGATCTCTCCGCACAAAGCTGTGCGTGGGCAGATTTCGTGGAGAAAGTGGCCATGACTTCTCCTCGTCAATGGTCAAATATATTCATCCTACTTTTCAAGCCATCAGGCAACACGAAAAGTATGTACATGATCTGTTGGCAACTTACAGGCAGGCAGAGACATTAGCATAAGTGAAGCAATATAGGATAGTAGTTTTGCAAATCATATGCATTGCGGCTGTCAACTGGTAGTTGTCGAGATGACAGTAGCTCTTTAGGAACGAAGCAATGTGGTGAAACCCCAGTGACATTCAAGTAACTCTTCCGATGCCTCCACGGTTTGATTTTCCAGCTTCCACTTCCGAATCCTTGGCTACACAAACTCTAGCCCATAGCCCGGACACATCTTGGCCTGAACGATCTATCCTCTCCAGAGCGATGCCATTGAAGAGAGATGTATTGGTGGTAGGACCGAGCAAGAAGTCATCGGACGCGTCATGATCAGCTTGACAGCTTTTCGCTGTAGGAGTGGGAACACAGTGACAAGTAGTGACTGATTGAGGTGGAAAGCCGAGATGGAGGGGTCGAGAAGTTTACTTGCTGTTGAGGAGTCACGATTCAGTATTTGTTGCTTGATGCTAACGGGGTGAAAACATACGATCTGGCTCTAGTCTTGCGCCTCTTGCGCTTGAGGCGACGAACTCTCTTCTTCCTCCACTTTGCTCTCATCTTCGATCACTTCTGACTGTGGCAGAGCGTCAGTATCGTGGCAATCCACAGTATTCCAGGCAGCAATGGAAGAGTGAGTGAGGTTCAAAGGAAATGCAGAATAGAGGAACTTACGTGATGTTGAGGTTGAGGATGAGTAGTGTTGGTTGTGAGAGTTCGAGGATGGAGCTTGACTTGGAGCTGGCGTTCCAATTGTGGGCAGAGTTCTGCGCTAGGGCACTAAAGTCACGTGAAGGATGTCTAGCTCCCAATGCCCAGTTCCGAATCCGTCGCGTCCAAGTAGTAACTCCAGGCAGTACCAGATGTACCTTTTCTTCTCCACTTTCGATTGTGGCGGTGAGGAAAGCAACGAGTAGATCAAAGTCGGGCGGCATCACAGAGGAAGCAAGATGTTCGTTTCTTTCTAAACCAATTATGTTTTCGTATGCTTTGTGACCTTGAGGAGGCATTTGAATGGGCCAAATCTGCGGCGTCTCGAGGTCGCGTCTCACCATGTCACACATCTAGAAGATGATTATTGTACCGGTCGGGAAATCATTGAAATTGGCAGATGTCTCATTCACACCCAGCCAGACAGACAGAATAACCAATCTGTCTAGTGGTAATGACGACCTGGTGGAAAGCCCCTCTTGTATTACTACGTAAGACCCGCTATCTATTTCCATTGGTGTCATTTTACTTAGAAAACACACGGTCGCTTGAGACGATGAAATTCCATGAATGCCAGATCTGAGCGAGGGCGAATCCAACATTACAACGAATCTATGGCCTAGTACCACACCCATAAATCGATACCGTTGCGGGGAGAACAAAGCAGTTCGCAGAGAGACAACTACCTTCTTCGCGGACACACCCCTCTTGTTCACGTCCAAAGCTTCTTGAATGTACTCGAGGCCCTTCCCGACAACCTGCGGCTCTGGCGCAGCGATGTACTTGCCTTGGGCGAGGGCAGCCGGCAAATAGTCTTCGTAGATGGCGCGGCTAACCTCGTTCGCCACCAGGCTGCTGCCGAAGATAGATTTTGTGTCAACACGCTTCACCTTGGATTTGACCGCCATCGACACGTTGAACCATCCCATGGAAAGCCCCGGCTGAGACCCATCCCATTGTGCTTGATGGCATCTCGTCAGGCAAGTCTACACTCGCCTGGGCGACAAGTTTCCTTCCCCTGGACGCGGCAAGGATTTCGATGCAGGCCTTTAAGGATCTATTGCCAATAGCAATTGCGCAAGCAGATTGTCTTTTTTGGAATGCCTCCATGATGTCTTTGACAACCGTCGTGCTGTGGTAGTCAAAGACCTCAACAGCACCGAGCCTCCTAACGTAGTCGACGTTCTTGGGCGAGGCCGTCGTGACGACCTCATGGCCGGCTGCGACGGCAAGCTAGATAGCATTGCTCCCGACGCTTATGGAGCCGCCCCAGACGAGGACGGTCTTCCCGTTCGGCCTTGGCGATACGGTCGGATACGGTAACGCGAGGAAGTCTTTCTGGAACAGCCCGCGGGCGGCGGTAGACAGGCAGAGCGGCAGGACACACGCGTTCTCATAGGGCATTGAGCTGGGGACAGGCGAGGCCATGTTAGCCCTGACCACGGTGTATTTCTGGAATGCGCCTTCGGCCGACTTGTTGCTCTTTGGGCCCATGCCGACTGCGTGGCCCATGACACGGTCGCCAACCCTGAAGCGCGTGACGCCCTTTCCCATCTTGACGACCTCGCCGGCGAGATAGCTGCCCATGACGAAGGGATATTTGATCCAGGAGAACATCAGATCGCCAGCGACCTGTTTGAACCATTCAAACGGGTTAGTAGCCACCACCCCATTCTTGACGACTATTTCGTTCTCACCCGGTGGAGTGTACGGGGCAGGCTTGACCTTGAGGGGTCTGGCCAATTTGGAGGACAACCATGCCGCCTGGTTGGAAGGCATGATGTTGTCACGTAGGAGGCGGCAAGGTGTCCAGAAAGCAGCCAAAAAGGGAGATTCGAAAGGAGGATCTGATCGTTGCTGTTGATGGAGAACAAAGAGGACGACGGACGAAGTCAACAAGATAGAAAAGCAGAGCGATGCAGCAAAATGGTCGATGACCTAGAATCAGCAGCAACGCAGGGATTTCCTACTCTCCCTGCAATTCGGAGTAGGAGTTGCGCCGGAGTGTAGGCTAACCTACCCAGCAGGTGGTTTTCGTCGCGGAGTATCATATGGAATACCTCTGCCAAATTAGCGTTCAATTTCAGCGTCCACTTCGGGGAGTCGACAGCAGCCTGGCTTACTCTCCTATTAATCTTGATTCACATAAAGCCTCAGACAGCACAGCAGTGATAGGGTCGGTAGTAGGTTACATCTCACTGCCGCCACACGTCTACGATTCATTCTACCGACAAGGAATACGGAACGAGTCGGAATTGAGACGAAACGGGGTGGAACTCGAGTGTAGGTGCGTATGGGAGGACGTGATAGCCATGTAAGCTCTGACAGCCCTACGTGTATAAAGGAACTTATCTTACCTGTACAAATACTACTTGTAGCATTTCATAGAGTACAGTGAATCATCCTTCTCGTTTTACAAGTGCTGATAGGGTGACAGATAGGTCAATTGCTGCTTGTTCGAGGTACCGGTCTTCGTGATTGATGATCCAAGATCGGTATTACCTGAAATCACGTACTATCGCCAAATCATCTGGCGGACTTTTCATTTTGATATTCGGCGTTCTCCTGACGTCATCTTGCTAAGCGAGCAAAAAAAGCCGCAGAAAAGGAAGACTACAACTGCGGTCGAGATAATCGTTGTACGCTCTGACCATTCTATTCCAGTATGCAGATTGACCTGACCAGTGGATCTGCTACAACGAAGTCCATGATCAGCCAGACTTCCGTTCCTTACAATTCTCAAGTCGAGGCAAAGCGCGGAGAACGAAAAAAAAGAAGGGACAGATGGAGGTTGCAATTACAATTTGGCTCCCACGTCTATGGTTGAGTGGCGCGTGTTGTTGCCAACATGGAAGGTATTGCGTCCTGTCAGCACTTTCGATGGCCAGCCTGCTTTGTCCAGCGCTGCTTGGGCATTTTCAAGCAGTACGGTATCGCTTCCTGTCGTGAAAATCAGAACTCGGGAAATTCATCTGCTATGTGCGGAAGCTACCTTTGACTCCGATCAGCGAGCCCGTTATCGGGGCGTATTCTGTGTTTCCAGACACGCGTGACTCATATGGATTCTGACCAACTGGAGCAGATTAAGTAAAAACTCCCCGCAAAGTTGGAATAATATGAGTTCTTACTTGGAATCACGATCTGTGGTAGTCCCAACGCAGATGCCAAGTACAGGGGGCTATAAGAAGTGTCTGCATAGTCTTTGCTGTTCGGAACCATTAGCCTCTCTACATATTTGGACGACATTACGACTCACCCTGGTGGAGGAACAATGTCCCGGTAGTTCGCACTTGCTCTACCAAATGGTATGAGCATCACCGGACCGGAAGTGCCGGACGCATCTGGGATGAGTATATGCTTTGACATCCAATCTCTCACAGTCTCGCACTCCCTCAGTCCTCGATTTCTCTCTTCCTCTGTCACATCTATCCCTTGTTGCCTACATTGCTTAGTTCAAGGTGTGGAAAAGCTGGAACACGAGCTGGAAACAGGGGGAGCACTGACCATCGGTTTGTCATGAAGGGGCTTGTGTAAACTTTCTTCCCGAACTTTTTGTGATACTCTTCCCTAAAATCATCGTACTGGTGATATCCATCATAGAAATTGACCCATTCTCCGGACTAAAAGCTTTAGCACAGTTACCATCTGTTAGCCGTGGATCGCTAACCTTTTCCATATATTCTGTCAATGACTTGCCCTCAGCTACCTTTGGTGCGGTACTACCCCATACTTTGGAGAGGGATATCGGTGTGTGCTTGATGCCCAACGAGTTTTCTAGCGCGTGGAGAAACTCCTCTTGCATCTTCTGTTGCGGTTCGTTTGCCATGGGATAGAAATCCGTCGGATAGATCAATTGCGCTGGTTTCTGGCTAATTCAGACCTGAATAGACTCACATGACAAAAGGAGCTAGACCAACCTTGCTTTCGGAGTATTGAGGGAGTCCAGTGGCGCCGTATAAGTTGATGAGTTCAGAAGAGGTCCGCGCTAGCAGACCAATCGAGTCAAACACCCTTTGGCTGTCAACACGTTTCTCAAGGCAAAGGGCAACAAAGTCTCACTTGACCCCTGGAACGACACCTTTTACCGAAAAGAAGCCGTGAGTGGCTTTTATCCCCCACAGGCCGTAGGAGGCAGCCGGCATGCGAATGCTACCAGTAGCTGTAAAACCATCAGTCAAGCCCCATCAATAATTCTGACAACATGAAAAAGTTACTTACTATCAGTACCAAGCGTGAAATCAATCCAATCGTAACCTGCTGCCGAAGAACCTGCTCCGCTCGAGCTACCGGATGGACCCTGATATGCGTCCCCTCTAGGGTTCCAAGGAGGAAAGTAGTCAATGCATTTCTCAGGAGGCACCTCAGATCCCGCGAAAGCTGACATCTTTGATTTTCCTACAATGACTGCTCCCTGCCTAAGAAGGTCTCCAACGAGCTCCGATGTGGCTGACTGAACGCCGTAGAGATCTGCGTAAGAACGACTACCAACAGTAGTCACAATTCCAGACAAATGGAAGTTGTCTTTGACTGTTATTCTTTTGCCATTCAAGGGTTGACCTGAACTCGGAGGATAGTACAGTCTCGATGGAACAGCAACAACCGGGTACATTCCAGAATACGCGCCTGTATGAAGAGGTTGAAAGCTGCGTGTAGTCAGCAGTCAGAGTACTTCAGGGTATCCTGGCGACGAACTCATGCTTTTCGTCCGGCTCGGCAGGAATTACGGCTGTGACAAGACTGCAGAGATTGTCTTCGTACAGACGCCAAGCTTGATGAAGGCGTTTATTCTTGAAGAAGTATGGACCCTCTGGAAGTGGAGTGCCTGCTTCCGATGGATCGACAAACAAAAGTTCGCTCGACTTTGCTCGTAAATATTCTTTCACAGCATCGGAAACAGGCGGTCGTTCGGCTTGACTCCCATTAGTCACTTGTGCGAGCATGATGCTACCATAGGTGAAATCTGAATTGAACACATCGTCGATGGCCTCAAAACGAGCAAACAAGCTCTGAAGTGTAGGGACATCAATCTGGGGAGTCCCCAGATTAAAGACTACGGCCGGCATAGTCACGTCACATCGGAAGTCATGAGAAAGAAGTGTCTGGAGGACCCCAAGGTCAGTCAAAACGATTAAAGTCATTTTCTCAATATGATCATACCTCCACACGATTGCGTAGATAATAAGCGACATTTCCGAGGTTCACTACACAGTGCTGATGAAGTGATAATATTTTAGTCATTCTGAGACTGAAAAGTTGCTGTACGTAGAGTGGTGAGCATATCCCTCTGGCAGAAGAGCTTCCAAGCGTTGTGACTTGGGCAATGCTTGGAACCGAGTGATGAGTCGATAAGTCGTGCAAATCAGCACTTTTAGCCACCAGCTGGATTGTTGCCGGGCCTTTTCTGAGGTGCGGCGTGCCCCACGGTAGATAGAAAGCGCCAGATATGGCTTTCCAAACCCTTGACTCGCGGTGGAAGAATCTCGCGAGGACAGCTGCATGGAGGTGGATGACCGAACTCGGTGGATAGGTATATTGCCTCACTATTGCTGCTTGAAGACGAATCAGCTGGCTGCCGGGTGCCAGTAGGAGCCAATTGACAGGCATAGAGTCGGCTGCTTGTTCACTGTATGCAGGCATCCACATATCTGCATTAAGGTTAGTGCAGGCTAGCTGGGGCGTCATGCACGACGCCCGACTTTTAGCGGCTCATAACTTTACGCCTTACAATTAGAGATTCTATTTGGATGTTGTGTCAGATAGGGGCCTGATCCGTGATATCACCACTCCGCTGCTTTAACAGCGGTGAGGCTTTGCCAAGTCTGATCGGATTCGGTCAGCCTCTGCCTCAAACAAGTCGCTTCTGAATCTTTGTGTGTGAGTACAAGTATGTTGCATTCACAGCGGGCAACCATTTGGTATCTAGAGTGCCAGGATCTATACAAGCACGAAAAGCCTTACATGATCACCTTCGATGTCTCCCACCTAGGCATCAGGAAGACAAATCATGCATACTCAGACCGTGAAGTTTCAATAATTGACGTGCGGAAGCACGATGTGCAACCATCCCTCGATAGGCACGGATTCACCTTCTGCGAAGCGCAGACCAAGCTCACGAGTTCTGAATTTGATGTTGACGAGATCGTGCGAGCCAAGTACTACCCTGAGATACTTGATATTATGCGCAGAATCTTTCCCGATGCAGTGAATTTCCATATATTTGCTCACCTTGTAGGTATCCATGCCTTGGACATATTTCTAAATAACATCTCATAAACATAAAGCGACGAAAACGCCCAGAAGACTTTTTTGGTGACCTGAAAGGAGAACCCCCTTTCCCCACACCCATCGTGTATGCTCATGCCGGTAAGTCTTGCTTTTCCATTCCAAAGGTCTCACGATGTTTTCTGAAAACTCTCAGATTATACGCCGAGGGGTGCTGCAGTTCAACTAAGAGACTTCTTTGAAGAGAATCCTCACCTTGTTGGAAAACGAATCGAGATCATCAAGTATGGCATCCTTTGTCTTTTCTTGCGAAATATTCGCCTAACACTGAAAGTCTCTGGAGAGTTACCGATGGGCCAAATGATGACTGGCCTCTAGCACTATGCGACTACAGTACTGTTGAGATGGGAGATCTGGAAACGAACGACGTGATTCACAAAACCCATGTCGGTGAAAGTATTCGATCATATTATAATCCTGCTCATCAATGGTACTATCTGAGCCACCAAAATGTTCACGAAGTCGCCATTTTCCGAAACACTGACTCCGAGGGTATCTTGCCATGTGAGTATTTCTGGACTCACTTATGGAAAATCTCATTGCTGAGAACCTCGCAAGTCGCTCTTCATCTTGCTTTCAAGAGCGGCCTAGCAAGTAAACCTAGGGAAAGTATCGAAGCCAGAGTAGCATGTTTCTTCTGACCAAGCATAAATTATGAGAATTAAGACGAAATACAGAGAAATGGATCATGCAGGGTATATTTATTCTCCATTTCTTGAGTTGGCATATGTAATAGGCTTATTGAAATAACAAAGAGCGGATCATCCAACGGATTAGAGCGAAATTTTTCCCTCCTTGCCCTTAACTGCGTTCACATGGAATGATTTTCTCGGAAATTCCACACAAATAGACACTCAACGAGTGTCCTACGAACCACCACATCCTCTTCATCCCAGAAAGAACCTCAGCCTCATGCAGGTTTTCGAAGTCTCAGCCGTGTATGATTGTTAAATTTCAACCACCGTTCTCGTGAGCATACTGGGCAAAGGCAGCATTTCCAACATGATAAACTTTCTGGTCTGGGGGCGCAGCGATGATCTCAGCGCATTGTTGCGAATTAGGATCGATGAAACTCTTCCAAGGCTGAGAGCGTTTCTCCTGATTGGAGATCGATCCACCTTGAGACGACTTTGGAAGTGACGAGGATTGCTTGTTTGCGGGTGATGAGTCACACATACTAATAAAATCAGCCCTTTGGTTTGAAAACAACATGTAGACCACATACTTGTTCAGATGTCTTGTTCTGGATTTCAAAAGCTCTTGTAGACTGGAGTCAAAGAACGGTGGGGATGAATGGGACACGGAGAGGAGATGTAGCCTCACTAGCGAGGCAGCAGAGAGAAAGCGCTTCAAACATCCTTCATGCCGCTTTAATAAGTTGCCCACTGTCAATGACGTGGAGAACCTAAGCGAGGGGCGGGGAAGCTCGAGCATAATAGGGCACGATGCCATGCACATACGGATAATATCCTGGCACAGAGCCCAGAGGTTGAAGTGAGGCACGAAGGTTGGTCTTTAGGATCCCGTTCCAAATATAACCTCGCAGCTCCTGCATCTGCAAGCGCTGGTAGTGTTTGTGCATCTTTCTGCTGGCTCTCACTCCCATCACTGGCATGGTGGTTGCATCGAAGAATGACACACGTAGCAACTTTGATGTTGAATGACTTTGCTCAAATACTGGGGAACCCACCAATAGCTATCAATAGACAGTTCCCAAACGCATGGGGCCTGAACATAGCGATACCGATTGGATTTGACTTGATTCGCAGCCCACTGCTTTGTTGTCATTAGCCTTGGAACTCTGCTTGAGCTTTTGCTTGCGTCCAAGCTGCCGTCGTAAACCACGGCTGTATACGCATGAGGGCTAACTCGGCAGCGTCCATATTTGGGTATCAGCTTGAGGGGATCTTAGACAAATTACTCTACCTTGCCATGTCAATGCAATGGAAACTTCACGCTGTAGGCTCTCCGAGCTAGGTGAACGATTTGCGCACTCACTATTTTACTGCAGTTAAACTTCCGCTTCACGTGATTGCCTATCCAAAAAACGAACTTTTTGTTGGTCGAGTGAATTTGCTGCAAGACCTCTCCAAAAAATTCTTACCGGTACCGCGGCCTGAAAGAACTCGAACTCCTGCTTTTGCAATCTGGGGTAATCCAGGGCAGGGCAAGACTCAAACAGCACTACGTTTTGCCTACTCGAAAAGGGCTAGTTTCGACTCTATTCTATGGGTCTCTGCGGATCGCGAACAGAAGCTTTTTGAAGGCTTCTCGCAATATGCTTTATCGTTGGGACTGATTACTGAATCGATTGATCTCGTACGAGATACCCAAAAGCTCATAGATTGGTATCAAAAGACAGGTCAGTTCTTTGGAAACATCTGGCGCTGAGGTCTTTGCTGATACGCTTTGACTAGCAACGAAATGGCTTCTCATCTATGACAATGCCGAGGATACGATTCTTGTCAATAAGTATTGGCCGGGACGGAGTCAGAATGGGGCGATAATCATAACCTCACGCGATCAAGTCTTTGCCACGACGACCGTTGCTGGTGATGGGCAAGAGCTCCAGCCACTCAGCGAAGACGCCGCCATATCAATGCTGAAGGATGGCATAAAAGCTCCTCATTGTGACATCGAAGAAGCCACAAAAATTGTGAAATGCTTGGGGCGGTCTCCCCTTGGAGTTCAAGCTGCCATTGGCCTGATCAACGACGCGCAATTATCTCTGACTACTTTTAATGAGCACTTCAGCTCCCCAAAAAATCTTCTGGACGCAGTTCAAAGGGAACACATCTTCCGAAGTTGGGCACCGTACGAGAAGACTCTTGCACAAGTCTGGTTCGAGGAGCTAGACAGGGTTTCAAATGCAAGTGCGGAGGGAATGCGCATGGTCGAAATTATTGCCCTCCTAGATCCTGATAACATTCAAGAACAGTTACTCATGGATGGACTGAACCGCACTGACAAAGACCACCAGAAACTTCTCGGGACACTGACAAAAAGTTTCATGGTGCTGAAAAGGCTTGTCAGTACCAAAACGCTCAAAGAAGGGGTCGAACCTCGTCATTTCTTTGTCCATCGCCAGCTACAGATATGCACTCAGAGAAGGATGACACTTAAAAAAACACAGGAAGAAACCTTCAAGTCTGCTACAGCAATTCTAAGTAGAGTAATGTCTTCGCATTGGCAGTACAACTGGGAAAATTTCAAACGCGAATACACCGAATATTTTCCACACGTCCAGGCTGTTCATCAATTCTACCGCGAGATTTCGGACGAAGGTCAGCAACTTCAAACAATATCTGTGCTTTTCTTGGAAATGCTCCGAAAGGCTGCAGGGTATGTACACAAGTTAACTCCGGCTCTGATAGATACCGTTGATTAATACCCACTTTGGACAGTTTATGCTACAAAAGAAACTTTTTCCAACATGGATTTGACCTTCTAAAGACTGCTCAAGACATCCTGGCGACCCCATCACTGCTGGTTCTTGTAGTGGGCCCACAAGAAACCACACTTTTTGAAAGCGTTGAGGTCCCTTACATGCGGGCATGTATTGCAACAGAGATTGGCTACTTCCGTATGTCCCTCGAGAACTTTCAAATGGCATACAAAGCCTTCAAGGAGATGAAATGCAAGGGTTTCAAGAAAGAGAACGAGTACTTCCTAATCGGTGGCCTTGCGAATTCTTACAACGGTCTCAATCACAACATCGAGGCCCAAAGACTGTTCCGCCAGTGTATTGAATATCAACCTGCGCACGCCGTTGACTCTCCCTACGACTGCAATTTGGCGAGATGTCTATGGGCGCATGGGGAGGACGAGGAGGCGAGTCATGTAGTTGAAGACTTTATGCGACGCAGAGCTAAAGCGTTTGGCCCAGATGATATCAAAGACTACCTGTAAGAATACACCTGGACGGTTGCTTTTCACAGAGGCGGGTGCTAAAAATCCTGCTGGAAGTGCTGGGCACGCAATGTATATTTTAGGAAACATACGCATCGGCCAAGATCGATTAGTCGAAGCATACCAGCTACATGAACGAGCATTGACATGCTGGAAACAAACTTACGGAGTCCACCACAAGACCGGCGACGCGAACTACAAACTAGCATGGCATCTGGCATACAGGAAAGAATGGGACAAAGCACTGTGAGTCTGTCATTTCGTTAAATGGGCTTCGCGTATTGATCTCAAACATAGTTCGTACCTTGAAGCGGCACTCGAGATATTCGAATCTGGCTCCGACCAAAAGTTTCGTCAAGGTGAGATTGCTCGAACAGTGTACAAAAAAGGCCTGATACTATCTTCCATGGGACACTTGAAATGTGCCAAGGAAAACATCTCAAAAGCAGAAGGAAGACGTCGAGTCTTACTAGGATCAGATTACTTCCCTTCAAGCGGTGAAGTTTCATACGACTGTCTTATCAGTTTGTGGGCAAGATGAAAGGCTATCCCTTGGTGTGCTCTCACTGTTCTTGTCAAACAGCCTGCGCCCTGTCCAACAGGCTATTTTGAGCTATTCTCTTGACATATAAACTTCATTTGAAGAAGCAATTCTACATAGATTTAGACAGTCAATTCAATCAATTCTACAAGCATTTTCGCGCTATTCTAGCCATTTGCTCGACAGTTCTTGACAACTGATTTTCGGGTGCCCTTGGTACCTCCACTAGTCTACTCTGGGACTAGCCCTAGTCATCATCCTACTTTAGACGGAACCTACCAAGACCTCCATAGCTGAATACGCGAATACTAGCAAAGCGCTGTTTCTG
>JAABUK010003470.1_pt1 | contig 26603 bp, 2 predicted proteins | sample 5559141 | NCBI WGS metagenome assembly JAABUK01 (sample SAMN10711869, study PRJNA513367) | rock metagenome | isolation source: Antarctica rocks | place: Antarctica: Victoria Land, Pudding Butte nord | collected 2016-01-03
CTAAATCGGTGCAATATCGGTGCATAATGTGCTTAGAATGCGGGACATGAGCAGATACGCATTTCCAGCATTTTATACAATTTCGGTACAAAATGCGCAAAAATCGGGGTTTCCCAAGTTGCCGATATAGGTAAAGAGAGATACTAGAAGACGTCGACTACCTTTACTATTATTTATTTCTCTAGAAATAGAAGACTTTAATTACTATTAACGACGTTATAAAGTTATAGAGGAATTATAGTAGAAAATAAAGAGCTAAGATAATATACTCTAGAATTTTATATATTTTAAAACTATATACTCCTAGCCGGCTAATTACTCGCTCGTTTAATTATACTATATTATTATTAATTTACTAAAAGAGTATAGTAGTCTAGTAGTCTATAACGTTATATATACTATTTATTATAAAATACGGGAAGTATTTAATAAAATACGTAAATAATCCTCGCCGATTAGAGTTAGATCTATAATTCATATTTATATAAGAGATTAAAATAGTGAAATTACCTTCCTAAATACGAGAGAAGTTTAGTTACTCTAGGTACGCGTTATTTAGTTTAATAAATAAATCGGCCTCTATTAAATTAACTCTCAAGAACTATAAATAATAAATTTTATAATAATTTAGAGATCCGATATAAAATAATAATATATATAGAGATTGGATTTAAAATATATATAATAATTTACTATAGGTAAATCTATAGTAAAGAGATATATAGAATAAATCTATAATAGAGATTAGACTACACTTATGAGAATATATATAGATATAGTCCTCGAAGTATATTTCTGAGCCCGTTGAGGCCTAGTAACTCTAATTAGAGATTTTAAAATAAACGCGTAACTAGACTATTCATAATTAAATAGAAGAGTTTACTACTTAGTAAACTAACCCGCCTAATAGGCTAGCCCTATAGGGCTACTAGCGTAAATTCTTTTCTCTTATAAAAATCAATTTATTTAATTTTATAAATATATTATAATTGTCTTTATAGCCCTCTAAACCTCTAAATCGCCTAAACCTCTAGTTATATTACTCGAAGAACGTATTAAATTTATTTATAAATAGTGGAAAGAGGTAAAGAGTACTTTTATATAATATAAAATTACTAGGTAATATAACGTCCCAAGGACGTCTTTATAGAGACGAATTAATAGTAATAAACTAATATTAATTCGATAGTAGGAATAATAGAAACTAATATTAAAAGAAAAAATAATACTTCTAAATCAAATTCTACGTTTATAAATTTAGAGGTAGCCGCCACGAGTAAAATAAATATATTAAATAATAGAAGAATTATTTAAGAAAAGAGGTAATAATTTAAAAATTAATTTTAATTAATTTTAATTAATTTTAGAAGTTTATAAAATATTACCCCTAGATTAGAATTATATATATATTATTTCTCGATAAAGAGTATACTTTAGTTTAGGATCCTAGGATTTTTATTTATTAATTCGAGTTTTTCTTATAAAAAAAAGAGAATATAATATCTAGGATAAAGACGTTTAGAATATAAATAAAATGAGTATTATATAAAATACAATCGCGAAGTTTCGTATTATAGTCTTAGCGGATTAAAGGAAAAAATATATATAACGTAATATAATAATCGGGAGTAAATATCTCTTTTAGAGTATATATTTATAACTAGTAATATTTTACGTTCCTAGGTTTATTATAAAGTAGTATTTTAATAGAAAGTTTAGATTAAGTTTTTTCTTAAAACTTATATATTTACTAGTAAGAATAACTAGACCGAAAACGAGATTTATTTAAACTAGATTAAACGGTACTTCGATAAAAAGATATCTATAATTTAAAAGAGTAAATATCGGCTATTATATATTAATGGGTATATATTTTATATTTCGATAACTACGTTTAAATATTATATCCGATATAAAATTATCGTTTTATATTTACCTCTATATATATATTTATTTTAATTACTAGACGTTAGTATTTTTGGCCCGCTTTTAACCGTATATAAAAATTATATTTATTATATAACGCGACTTAGAGTTTATTATTCGATTAATAAAATAAACTTCTAAAATTATACTAATTAATTAAGCGAGAGGTAATTATATTTATTATTATTCGGAAAACCTAAATAGTATTAGGCCTCTCGTTATTCGATTTATAAATAACTTTAAAGTATTTTCCTTAGTAGTAACTATAACTAGAATAATATAAATAATATTATATTATAATTCGCTCGACTACGCCGCCCGAAGTAATTATTAACTATATTAATAAAGATAGTAAAACTAGGGTAATAATAATATTTATAAATACCTTAAAAACTTAATAACTACTTCGTATAACGATAACCGAATAAATTAAATAGGTAGAAGTTTTTCAAAAAGTAAATAAAGCCGCGTATTTTATAATAATTAAATATATAATTTAAAATACTACTACTAATAAACTAATAAATATAAATATAAGAAAGAAACGTAAAGTTTAATTATATTAAAGAGACGTAGAGTAAGGTAAAATACCTAGATTAAAAAGAAAATAATAAAACAGAACTAGATACGTTAATTAAATTTAATATTAAAAACGCCTAGAAAATATTAAAAGAGTAGTATAAAGAAATAAAAAGATTAGAAATATTAATATTAAAATTATTTATTCTACTACCGCTCCGAGTATTTATTATACTAAAATAATATTTTATTATTATATTAAAACGACTTATTATTTAACTAATTCCTTCTATAAGTTTTATATTATCTTTTTTACTATCTCTACTCCGCCGATTAATTATAAAGTTATAAATAAGGGTAATTATATAGAAATTATAGTAAAGATATTAATAGTAAAAATAGAAGTAAAAGTAAAAGTAATAAAAATAATAAAAATAATAGAGGTAACTATAGGAGGACTAGGAATAATTAATAAAAGAGGGTAATGTACTAGAAAACCTTATAAAGTAATACTATAATTAATTTATTTAAATAAAGTTAATTAAAGTAAAAGTAGTCGATTTCTATTATAAAATAATAATATATAAAAATATACGCTAGTAGCCCTATCGGGCTAGCCTACTAGGCGGGTTAATATACTAGGCGGTGAAACTTTCTACTATTATTACTTGAAAAATCGTAGAAAGATAATTCGTTATAGTAAAGAGAATTACTTTTATTAATATATCGAATTTCGAAGAGCTATACTCTATAACTCTATTTACGATTTCCGGTATAATGACCCTAGTTTAGCTCTCCGATAATCCGGAGTAGAAGACTTTACTATAATATAAATACTTCTTTTAATATTTATATAATTAATCTTCTTTATTAAATACTATCCCTAAACCGATCCCTTATCTTCTACGGAGTTCTAAATATAATATTTACGTTCCGCTATTCTAGGTAATTCTTCACCGGAGTAATTTCTCCTAATAAGAGTTATATTCCTTAATCGTTTCCCTTTAGTCTTTCCTTTCTCAAAATATAGTATATTAAAGATCCAACGCCCTAGGTCTATAGAGACTCGAAGTAAAATAATCCCCTTATATTATAAATAAGCTTGGCTTTGAGGTTCCTAGTAAATATAATTATATACTTATTATACGTACTACCGATACTATTATAAAGTCTACTTATAGTAGCGCTAAGAAGTAAGAATTAGAGCGAGAGCTCGTTATAAAGTATTAGAAATATACTAGGGAGATACTCTGTCCTAAGCCTTCGATAAACGAATAATAATATAAATAATATAAACTAGTTATTTTAGTTCAATTTCAATTGGAATATTAAGAATCTTGAGGGATTTTAAAAAAATTCGGTTAGAGCCCTAAATTTATAATAGTCGGTTACGAAGGTAAACTATTAACGCGTTCTCTATTAAATTCCTTTTAATAGTCTAGGAATATATACTCGCGACCTTATAAGTTATTATTAAGAATATAAAAAAGAATATTTAATCGGGCTCTTACTATCCTTTTCGATCTCTATAGAATACTATTAAAGAGATAATATTACAAGTTATTTAATTTACTTAATATACGGGTCTTGATTTTAATATAGTTATAAATATAGTCCCTTATCTCGTTACCTCGGCGTTAGATTATTAATAAAACTATTAGAGATAATTTAATAAATAGTATATTAAAGTCTATCCGAGGCGCTTAAAAGCCTCACTTACTAAATAAATAGTATTATCTCAATCTCGCTTCGATTGTAGAGAGATCGGAAGATTTTCCTAATTTCTATATAACCGATAATATTCTACCTACTTTGTTATCTCGACTCGATAGATTAATACCCCGAGAATACGCCGCTAGAATCTTGAGAACTCGTATTATATTTAGAAGGTATTATTTTTATATACCTAAATATTAACTTCTCTAGCTTTCGATATATACGGAGAACTACTCGAGTAATCGTAACGAGATTACGCTAGGTTAACTTCATTGTTAATATACTCAATAATAATTATCCCGATAATCGGTAATACTAAGTTTAATATTTCGTATAGGGAGAGATTTATTAATCTAGGTATATAGTAATCCTAAATATACCGCGAAGTCGTTAGATATATACCGCCTTTAGTAATACTCCGTATATACTATTTTCTAAACCTTGAGGTAAGGTAATCCTTTATATTTATTACTAATTTAAATTATTATTTACGATATAGAGTTAAGTATTTCGCTTTTAATATTAATCGAACGCCGTTACTATATATTAGTCGAGTTGTAATAATATATCGATAAAAGGGTTAAGTGAAATTCTTTAAATAGTATACTAAAAGCCTATTTAGAAATATTTAGATATTCTTATAAAGTAACCTATACTAAAGGCCTAAATAAGAATATAAGGTAGAAGTACTTCGTGTATATAAAAAACTCTTATATTGTTATTTATACCCGGCCACGGCGTAGCCGTTACCCGAAAGCTCTTAGTATAATATAGCGGTAATAGAGCTTAAGAAGCCCCCTGGCGCCGAAAACTCCCACCGTCTAAACGACGGTAACCTAGTGTATTGGGTGTATATACAATACCGCTGGGGAAGGCGGGTGGGATGAAAACCTAGCTATCTACGTATGGCAGCAACAAAAATGATTGAAGAATAAAAGGAGATGTGGGAGACAAAGGGGCTAAAGAGGTATAAAAGACCCCTGTTTCTCCGATCGACGCTGACCGCGAAAGGCATCTAGCTTGGTGACACAAGAGAACGTTCGGCGCAGAGTCTACCGGCAGTCACCACTATATCATTAGCATTCCATCGCCCCCTCGATATCCAGCCTTGCCTAGCTTATCGCAAATCCTTCCCTCCTGCCTCTCCTGATCTCTATCGCTGGATCCATTGCACGCGCTGAAGCGGCGCTGGCTTGGGAACCAACGATCGTCGGCATGGTATGGCATCGCAAAAGGCCAAACTCGTTCCCATCAATTGTGACATAAACGCAACAAGACACCGGGCTGGCATGTGATGGTAGCCAATAGTGTCCCAGATCAGTCTATCGGAGTCGGTCCACGGTCGGTGATTCGTTTTTAAAATCTAACACAATTCGTACAGAGCAGTGTGCCAGGCTTTGCGCAGAGACAATGGAAAGACCAGCACTATCGATGGAGATAGTAAAGCGGTAACACAAGGAGCGGACGGAATCGTAACAACAACAGCAATAGGAGACGACCACAACGGGGCGCAAGAGCAGAATGACCCATCGCTCACCGGTTTGGCTTATGGCTTAGTTCCAGACCGCTTCGATTTTGCTACGACCCGCTTCTCAGCTTACGTCACGGTGACTACTTTCCGACCATCCTCTTTCTCCACTTGTCGCGCCATCCTCTCCCTCAATCTTGCTCCACAGGTGAAATGAGTCATAAGGTAGAGGTATGTGGGTATCCTTTTCTTATAAATACCCTATGGTCGAGAGTCCTTGGTGACGAGAGCGCTGGCGAAATGACACGCACAGAGCGTGATGACGAGGGCGAGAATTGTCGAGAATTGTCGAGAATTCAGAAATCATGGTGGGCATTCGACAGATTCGGGGTTTGCAAATGCAGCTGGCGGAATGGAGGACTCCTGGTATCTGGTATCTGGTAACAATCAATGGTCAATGGGATTGACGATAGGTGTTGTTACCATGTTGAATAATGGACTTGTCAATATATGATTTATGGGTAGTATATCGCTCGCATTCTATTGGCGACGGCCGAATCCTAAGGTACTTAGCTAAGTACAAATGCTTGGCAAAGCATTGATCCCGGGATACTCCGTATTGTACTTTAGAGTACAAGCTTCCTCGGTAGCTGACTAAGCAGCTTAGTCGCTTGCTAAGGCTTGGCATTAATTCTTGCACGCATATACCAGTAACGCTCTCATCCTCCATAGTATGTAGTCAAGGAAGTACTTCTACCTATCAAATTTCAACAGAATCAGATCCTTTATCAAACCATCAAAACAACCTACCTCGTATTCATCGTTTTGTTGTCTCAGTCCATTGACAATGCATAATCCTATGGCACAATGCCACAAGAGCTGTATCATCCTCTTGTTGCTTCTGGCTTCCTTGGTAATAAATGGTCAGCAAGATTATACTCCGGCTGCGCGTGAGTAAATTCGTCCCAATCCTAGCCTACCCTGTTCGCTAACCCCCACAATTAAGTAGAGGGCATCGATACCTCATCTCAGTCAATCAACGCCGCCGTTCCTCTTCGCGCGAATGCCGATATACATTATCCTCCGCAGTCATTTTCCAACCAATCAGATGAATTCAGCCTTGTTTCGTTTGTTCGAGACTCAATACATATGACAATCTCAGTCTTAGAGCATACGTGGTCTGAAGTACGTCAATGGAAGACCACCCGATTTTCAGATACTTCGATCGGTCTGGCTTTATGGGATACATCTACTTTGGCAGTTTCATCAGCTTTGGTCTCTGGAGCGGAACTCGTCGAAGGATACTACAATGATATCGTCGACTATTGCAATCGCACTCATCGCTATCTCAAAGCTGCAAAAGAATACGAAAAGACTCTTTATGAACAGAGGGAGTCAGATAATTCTAATCCACAAAAATTCGACACTTCGGTTGCCAACATAACTTCCCGCAGAGAAGTGATTGAAACAATTGCGATACGAGCAGGGCTACGCCCTGGGGAGATCCCTCACCTTGCGTTAGTATTGGAAGGGGTAGTACGGAACATGGAGAAATGGAACCACGGTGATAGCCTATTGATGCGGGTACAGAATCTCTGGCAGTGTCTCTTTAGACGCTTCCAGAAACTCATAGTCATGACGGGGCTTTTCTTGATAGGTGTCGGTTGCCTTGCAAGTGGACGGTATTTACAATACTTGGCGTGGCTGTCCGTTCTCGTAGTACTTGTGAATGCGGACAAGATAAGTACGTGGCTTGTTTGAATGTAATAGAAAATTGAAGCAAGCGGTTTCGATGAGATTTCGGTTATCGAGGGGCAAATCCAGAAGTAGCATCTCCCTCACAGTCTCTACGACCTTAAATCCTACTGAATCGAATCCTATATCTGCCGCCTATTGATTACAATAGCGAACAGAACGTGAAGCAAAGAATGGGCAGAGGAAACAATAGATATTAATTCCTTCAATCAGATCAAACGTCGATTCCGTCTTAAAGTCGCTGCCTAATATAGTAGAACTGGAAACTATTAGCGGAAGCGCTAAACAGATGGCCCGCGCACCAAAATTCGTATGAGGCAACCACTAACGTTAAGTGAACGTATATATAATGAGTTATTCGTGTAGTAGGCCTGTATTAATATCGTAATCGGGTAAAATTAAAGCTGAGCTAGGGCCTAGTTATAGTATAGTATATAGACTATCTTTCCCCCGCTTTTATAAAAACGTAATTATCGTTACTACCTCTAAAATACCTATTAAATAATTAGGAAATAAAGAGAATAAGAAGTTATCGTTAAAGAAACCCTCTTTTAAGAAGCGATATTTATTGATATTATTTAGAAATATTATTAATAATAAAGTCGCTTTTATAATTTTTTTATTTATTTAATAAATAAAATTATTTTAATCTCGTTTAAAGTAATCTCCGAGTTATATTAAAATTAATAAATTAGTTTTTATTAAAATCTCGGTTTATTTGAAATTTATAGTCCGCTTTAAGGGTAATAAATAACTATATAATTCTTAACTAAATAATTTTTAACTTAGTTTAAAAATTTTATTATTACTTTTATTTTAATTTAATTTAAATATAAGACCTCTTCTTTTATATTTTAAATCTTTTATAATTTAAGAGAATATCGACGAGTTTATAAATATATAAATTAAGAATATTTTTACTTTTATAAAAACTCCCTTTAAATCTTTATAAAAGTTGAAAAATAATTTACTCTTTTAAAGAAGATTATTCGATTTAATAAAAATAAAAATAAAAATAAGAATTTTAAACGAGGAGTAATAACTATTATTATTAGAGTTAAACTTTAGAATATATATTTAATTATAGATAGTAGTAGAGGTTAAATAGTTAATTATTATTTATAGTATTATTACTACTATATATTTAGTATATAAAGTTAATTTATTAAATAATATTAAATTAGATTAAATTAGATTATAGTAGAGATTCTATCTAAATACTAATACTCCTATTTAGAAGCGACGACGTTATATATTAATAATAGTACTAGTTTATTAAATAATATCCTTTATAGTTAGTCCTAAAATAACTAGTATATAAACGAATTTATTAGAGTCTACTAGCTTCGTTATATAATTAATAATTATAATTAATATATTAATATAAATATCGGTAAATCTCAAAAACTTTTATTAAAACCTAAGTTACCGCCCGCGCGGATAAGACTAGTAGCGTCCTATTAGTAACTTTTCTAAATAAAAGTTATTAATAAGACACTACTAGTAACTCTAATTTACGGATAAGACTACTAGCGTCCTATTAATAAATTTAGTAAATTAGGGGTTTAGGTAGATTACTTTTAATAAATTTAATAACCCCGGGTTAATTTCAGCCGGATTAATAACTTTAATAATTTATATATATCGTTAATATATTAATAATAGCTCAGCCCTATAATAGGGCTGAAATAAATAAAGTTCTATAATCGATACTATTAACGGTAGCGACTCTTAGTGACGATTATTAATACTAGTAATCTACCGGGCCTAGAATAATAAGTTTTAATAAAAATTCTCGCGGGGGCGTTACCTAGATATATCCGGGGAGTATATACTTATAAATACTATAATATATAGTATCTTATAGCGTATACCTTAGCGTATATTATAATTACGTATATTATAGGGGGCTTTCGTCCGATGTTTTAAGGACTACTACGGGGGGCGTATATCGTATATTATTTAAAATACCTTTACGTATACTATTTATATACTATTTAATAGTATACATAAACTGCGTACGCTATTATATATATTATAGGGTATATTATAGCCCCTACTATAGCCTATACTATAGCGTATATTAATACGTATATAAATATATATACTATAGGGTATATAATAGGCCTATTCGTCTAATATTTAAATTATTAACAATTTATCGAGTTACTAAACCTACTAAATTTATTAATAATAAATATTATTTATTAATAGGACTTTACCTAGACCCCTAACTTATTAATCCTATTAAACCTCGGGTTAATATTTAATATAGAGTTTTAGTATAAATTTATAGACGGCTTTCTAATAGGGTTAATAATATTTAGAATATACTAATATTTACTTTTAAAATTTACTAATAAATAATTTTTAATTTATATATTTCCTATATTAATTACTTTATAAAATAGTAGTAGTTCCGAATATATTTAATACGTGAGTAATTCACCGAGTTTAACGCTATTCTAATAATTTATTAATTATTAAAATAAAGACGATTATTATTATTATATTTTAAATTTTTAAAAACTAAGCCTAGGAATAATAACTTTTTAATAATATTAATTTGAACTATATACTCAGTTTTATAGTCGATAGAGTATATAAGATTTATTATCTAAATAATTAAATAATAAGTTTATTCTATAACTACGATATATTATTAGATATAATATAACTAGTATCTTTATAGTCGGTTTATAAATTATTAATCTAGAGTATTAATTCACTTTTAAGATTAAGACTAGTATTATAAATATTCGGTTTATAATATAATCCTAGGTTTATAATATTAACTAAATATTTATAAATTCGCTTTATAATATTAAAACAAATATTAATAGAGTTAATAATATAACGACCGTATTTATTAATAATAGATATTAGATCGGGCCTAATTATTATTACTAATTATTAAAATACTCTTATTAAGGATTTATATATTTTAGTCTCTTTTTTATTAATTTCGTAGTCGTTAAGAGTTTTCTATATATCGTTACTCTAATTTATAAATATTATCGTAGGTTAGTATTCGAGTATATTAATTTATTTAATAATTACTTCGTAAAGCTAAACTAGTTAATATAAATAATATAATTAAAACGATCGCGAATAATCTTTATACCTAGATATTATAAGATTTTATCTAAATATTTTATTTTAAGATATTTATCTAGTTATTATTCTAGTAAACTAGTACTAGTTTAATTAAAAACGTGAATAAAAATATCGTTAATATAAATAATAATAATTATTCTATTTTTATAAACGAATATTAAATAATTTTTATTAAAACGCTCGTATTTATATACCTCGAGAAAAGTACGTAATATATTATATTATTTATAAAGTAAATTATTTAAAATTATATAAAATAAACTTTAGTAAATATATAATATTACGATCCCTATTAATATATTTATATATTTATTCGATATAGATCTCTTTCTAAAATAGTATTTCTATAAATATCAAAATTATATTTAAATATTTTATTTCCTAGTTATATTTGGTCTTTAATACTAGTAGTATATATTAATTTAAAGACTTTACTACTAATAAGAGGATTTTATAATAATTAAAACCCTCGATTTATTTAATATTTTTAATAACTTAACGGGCCTTATATTAATTAAATACTTTTATTATATCTAGTTTAATTATTAATATCTATTATCTTAATAGTATTTTTTTATTAAATAGTACTAGAACGAGATCTTAAACTTATTATAAATATTATACGATACTAGGATTACCCGACGAGAGGATAAGATAAATAGTAATAATAAAACTAGTAATTATAATTAGAGAGTAAATAGGGTAGATAAGTTATTATTTATTATATCTAAAGAGTAAATAAAGTAAATATATTATTCTTAATATAGTTTTTTTTTATTATATAGATAGTATATTTTTTAATAGATAGGAGCTTCGTATTTAATTTCTCTTAAAACTTTTAATTATAAAATCTAAATATAAATATTTATTAAATTATTAATTAAGTTTATTAAATTTATTTAATTATATCTAATTATTTATATAATAGTTATTATTTATTAATTCGTAATATTTCTCTTTAAGAGTATTAATTTAGGTCTTATCGATATTATATTAAAATATAGAAACGTAGAGCCTTAATATTTTAAATATTTTTAAAATTAATATTTTAAGATTAATAAAGACCCTAGCTCTAAATACCAAAAATAATACTAGAAAATATAATATTATAGAAAATAATAATCGTATTAAAGTCTCTTATTTAAATTAATATTATAGAGAATATAAGAAGTTTAATAATTAATTTATTTAACTTTAATTTTTTTTCGCTTTTATTATAGTTTCGTTATATTTCTATATAATTAAGTTTAATTAGGTTAGCGTGCCTTGGCCCTAGCCTAAATTCTAGTTTATAAATACTTCTATAGAACTCCTATAGTTAGAATTCTATTCAAATTATAGTTATTATATAATTCCTATATTTATTAAGTCTTTAATATAATTCTAATTATCCTTCTTCGTTAGTAAATAAAGGAAGTTATACTAGAAGGTAATCGTAGTCTTATTAACGCGAAAGGCGGAGTATATTATAATACCTATTAATAGTAGCCTATAAAGAGAGAGCGCCGTTAACGAAAGGGATAATCGTGATTAATATATACCCTTTATACTCTAAGCCCTTATTTTAATAAGATTTAATAAAGTTATAAAAGGCGTAATATAAAGAGTAGGCCCGAAGGGCCTAGGTTTTAAATCCGCCTTAATATATTAATAAAATAATATTTAAAGTTAGACTATTCGAGATAATAACGTAGGTTAATAAAAACGATCTATTCTTCCTTTATAAAATTCCGATAAGGATAAATAAAAGGAAGACGGTTAAGGTCCTAATTAACGCGCTAAAGAACGAAGTATTAAAATAATACGAAGATATATTATCGAGCCTAGTAAATACGATAATAAGTTTATTATCTATAATAATAATAGGAAAGAACTCGTATAGATAACGAGTAATATAAAGCTCGCCGAGAGCTTTAACACTAACTAGGGCCTATAGTATAATACTATCCGAGATATAACTAGTAATATAGATATTCTTAGTAAATAGAACGATAAGATAAATTACGATTATATAGAGAGTAAATCGAATAAATTAGGTTTAAAGAGGTAGTTTAAACTAGTTATAATTTAATTATTAAATAAGTAAATAGAAAGTACTCGGATACGAGGTTTAAGAAATTAATATCGATAAAAAGGACGAGATTTTAAGAAGGAGGTATAAAAGTTAAAAAAACGTCCCCGTAGAGAGACTCGATTCATAAACGACTCTAATAATAGCGATAATAATTTAAGAGTCGATAGTAGTCGACGATATACGACTCTTGATTTAACTCGGTTTTCTATATTTCCTAGTAATAATAAGAGATACCCGGAACTCCCTATATTCTTTAGAATATATAATAAAACTTAATAAAATAACTAGAAAATATACTTAAATTTAAAATTCCGTTAAAGTACTATCCTACTCCTATAAGAGGAAGATAAAATAAACTATATCCGAGACTATTATAAATTAATAACCTTCGACGTTATTAAAGTTCGTGTAGACCCTACTTTTACCGATTCTTACTTTACGGCGAAAGAGATAGTAGAAGAGTTAGATAATATATTCGGTAAATACGATTAGGTTAGAAAGATAAATATAGACCTTTATTACCCCTTATTCGGAATAGGCGTAAAGAGACGTAACGAGTTATTTAATAAATTCTTTATATAGTTCTTAATAGCGATCGCCCCATTATAGTTTTCGGATATTTATAAAATATTTAATTTAAAGCGACTAGTAACCGAGCGCTTGAGGTTAATATATTTAATATATCTATATATACCTTATTCCGCGAGCTCGTAAAACGTCTTCGATAATACGATATAAATTTAAAGTAGAACGACGAGTTTATTATTTATATTACTAAAGCTACTACCGGCTCTATTAGGTATATTATTAAACTAGTAACCTCTATCGCCTAAGACTCCGCTAGTATTATAGATACTCCTAGATTAAAAAGAGGTAACGGTAGGAGTAGCCGTTAAAATAATAATCGCGGTAATAATCGTATATTATTCGGTGTATATCGCTATTTATAAAAGACGTAAGATTATTTTAAATAAAAGAATTACTACTTTAAGTACCTAGAGTAAAGATACTAAACTAGCGATAAAAGAGCCCTCTATAAAAATCAAAAATCTATAATTAGAGATTAAATAGTTATAAGGCTAGTTATAATAGGATTAAAGTTTATTAATAAAGAAGTTATAAATACTAATAATTCCGACTCGGAAAATTAATTATCCCTAATAAAGTCGCTACTAGGGATAAATATACTTAAGTACGTAAAAGGATTAAATAACTAGAATAATAAACTAAGGAGAATTTAGCGTCGGTTTTATTATTTTTATATAATACCTCTAGAAAGCTTTAAGAGGGGAGATAACTAGATTTTCTAAAAAAAGTCTATACTAAACGGGGGTTAATTGAGGTAAAATATTTTATAAATATAAAAACGTCGGTAAAAGCTTTCATTAATACTAAATTTATAATATTTTATAAACTCCTAATTATTCTACTAGTTAAATCTTACTATTTAAAACTAGTTGATAATAAACTAGCGCCGACGATTATTTATATAACTTAAATAAAATTAGTTATTAATAACTATATTAAAGAATACTAGTATCTAGTTATGAATCTAGGCCGTTTCGATTTTATATTAGGAATATTAGAATTAGAATTATATAACCCTTATATCTCTTTTAAAGATAAGTCTATATTATTTAATTTAAACTATTATATATCGAATTACCTACGATATACTAAACCCGCCCTTATTTATAGCGATCTAAAGTAATAAGGGAAACGAGTAATATTTATAAATAAAAAAGATATTATTAAGATCTTAATATATACCTATATAAGAATAGTAGAAAGGGAAGAGAATTAGGCCTTAATTATATAACCGGAAGACTTTAAGCGATTAATATAAAAAGAGTATATATACGGACTTGGATTTATTATAGACGTAGTAGCTATATCGCCCGAAGACTATAAAAGATTCTTCGAAAAGATAAGGAAGATCCCCGCTATTATTATTAAATTAAAGTAAAAAGTTCCTAAGATATACTATAAATGAATTAAAGTTTGGAATTTTATAAAAGTAAATAAACTTCCCCCTTATAGAGTAATAAATTATAAAATATATTTATAGAAGGGAGTTACTCTACCTACGAAGAGAGTTTATAGTATATTAAGAGATTAAACCGTAGTAGTTAAAGAATATATTAATAAGATACTAGATAAAGGGTATATTAAAAAGAGTATATCTCTATATATAATACTAGTACTTATTATTGAGAAACTTAACGGAGGACTATATATATATATTGACTACTAGGTATTAAATATTTTTATAATTAAAAATAGGAATACCCCGTTACTTATAAAAGAGACCCTTACTAGACTATATACGGCTAAGATCTATAATAAGTTTAATATTATTACCGCTTTTAATAAGGTCCGGATAAAATTAAATAATAAAGAAAAAACTACTTTTCTTACTAAATATAGATTATTCGAATATATAGTAATACTTTTCGGGCTTTATAATATATTAAGTATATTTTAAACTTTAATTAATAAAGTTCTTTAAGAAGGTTTTAATATCTTTTACTCGGTATACCTCGATAATATCCTTATATATAATAATAGTAAAACCGAATATATTAAATATATCGGAAAGGTCCTTAATATACTCCGCTAAACTAGGCTTTATCTTAATATTAATAAAGACGACTTCTATATTAAGAAGGTGAAATATTTTAGGTTAATTATTATTACCGACGGGCTGAAAATAAATTTTAAAAAGATAAATACTATCTTATAATAGAAAACTCCTAGGTATATTAAAGATATTTAAATATTCCTAAAATTTATTAATTTCTACCGATAGTTTATCGACGGTTACTTTAGAATAATAGTATTATTATCGAATTTAATATAAGTAGTTGAAAAGAAAGACTTCGTATATCCCTAGGTATTAGATAGTATTAAATAAAAAATATTTAATATTTTGAAAAGAGTATTTATATCTACTCCGATTTTAGTATACTTTAATTTTAATAAAGAGATATAAGTAGAAACCGACGCCTCCGATTATATTATAATAATAATATTATTATAAGAGGATACCTAAGGACTATTACGACCGGTAGTTTTTATATTAAAGAAGATATTACCCTAAGAGTATAACTATAAAATCTACGATAAGGAATTATTAGTTATTATACGGGTATTCGAGGAATAATATCCCGAGTTAATTAGTATATTTATTAAAGATTTAATTAAAGTAATAACCGATTATAAAAATCTAGAATACTTTATAACTATAAAGTAGCTTAACCGCCGATAAACGCGGTAAACGGAGTTTCGATCGGAATTTAACTTCCGTATTATATACCGGCCTAGTATATAGGGGATAAAACTTAATAACCTTACCCATAGGGTAAGCGATTTACTAGAAACGGACGATAATAATAAAAGGAAGTTTTAATATTAAACCCTATTTAAATATAAGTATCTAGATTAGGGAGTTCGTTTTATAATCTTCTTTACTTTTATACTCCTCGACGAAAGCGAGTAAAATACCCTATATCTAGCGGTATTAATCTACGATCTAAGTAAATAGGGTAATAGTATCGATAATAATAAATTACCGTCGGGGACTTTAAATGAATTTAAAGTTAAAGTTAAAGACCCCGTTATTAAATCGGATATTATATAACGGATAAAGGGATCCTATAGGGACGATAATATAATTTAATATATTATAAATACGAAGTAGTTTAATTTAAAGAAAGTACTTTAAGACTTAATAAAACCTAGTATTAAATTAGAATTAAGAGACTATAAAGTCTTAAATAGAATACTATATATAAGTAAACGTCTATATATATTAAATAATCTAGAATTACGTACTAGTATTATTAGGGAATTATATAATAATCCCTCTAGAAGTTACGGCGGACGCTTAACTATATACGACCGACTCAATAGTTATTACTATTAGTCGAGAATAATTGATAACGTCGCTCGATATATAAGGAGTTACTATATATATAAAAGAACGAAGGTATATTAGGAAGGTAAATAAAATTTATTAAAATCTTTATTAATACTAAACTATTATTTCTAGGATATTTTAGTAGATTTTATTATACCTCTACTAATCTACTCCCGGTATAAGCGAGTATATAAATATATTATAGTTATAGTTAATAAACTATTAAAGAAAAAGAAATTTATACCGTTAAATTTTATAGAGGTTAAAGTTATAATATAAATATTTATCGAATAAATATAGCGAGAGGAAGGATACCCTAGGATTATTATATTTAATAAAGAATCTTAATTCATATCCTATTTCTAGTAAAGATTATATTAACGAATTAATATTAAATTTAAACTATCTACGGCTTTCTACCTCGAAATAAATAATTAAATTAAAAATATAAATACCGTATTTAAATAGTACCTTCGCGCGTATATTAATTATAATTAAAATAATTAAGTAGATTTTCTACCGTTAACCGAATTCGAGGCTAACTCTAATAAAAACGCCTTATTAAATATCGAGTTATTTTTAACTATAAAGGGGTATCTATTTTATTCTAGAATTAAATTATTAATACCTTAAGATTTAAAGGCCTTTTAGAGAATGAAAAAGGAAATAAAACTAGTTAATAACTTTATCGAAAGAATAAATAAATTAAAGTAGTATTTACGAGAATAGTTAAAATAATTATAAGTATTATAAGTTAAATAAGCGAATAAAAACCACCGTTTAATACTAGAGTTTAAGGAAAGGGACTTAATAATACTAAATTATAGGTATATTAAAATAATACGACCGGCCAAGTTCTTAGACTATAAAAATCTAAGGCTATTTAAAGTTATTCGTGTAATTAATAATTTAATATACGAACTAGAATTATTTAAATCGATAAATAGTATCTTCTCTATATTTTATCTATAGTTATTATATATAGACGGGAGCGATCCTCTATTTAAATAAACTAACCTATTACTACCTCTAGTATATATCGATATTAAGGGAAGTGATTACGAGGTAGAAGAGATTCTAAATATAAAGTTAGATAATAAAAGAAAAGACTTTATAACGGGTAAAAAGGAATACCTTATATATAAAATTAAATATAAGGGATAGGACGATATACCTAAATAATAATTATACTAGGAGGTAGCGGGCTACCCCGACTTAATTATTAATTTTCATTATTAATATATTAATAAACCGGTACCCTATATATTTTTCTATAAATTAAGTAACTAGGAACCTCTACTAACTTTATTACTAATAAATTAACCTTATTATATTAAGTTAAAACTATTTACTAGGATAGATACTATTATTAATAAATTAAATCTATTCGATTAAAGAGCCGGACTTACGTAACGATTATAATACCGCTAGTTACGTCTTCAACGAAGGCTAAAAAGGGCTAGCGCTTAATACTAGCGTATACTTTTTATAAAAATATTTATAAACGATAGAGAATTAGTCATAGGAGCTCCCGTTTAAAGAGGGGGATAATATTATAGTTTCGCTATATTTCTATATAATTAAGTCTAATTAGGTTAGCGTGCCTTGGCCCTAACCTAATTTCTAGTTTATAAATACTTCTATAAAACTCTTATAATTAAAATTCTATTTAATCTACGGTTACTATATAATCTCTATATTTACTAAGTCCCTAATAACTTTTAACGAGAGTATTATATTAATTAATAAATAAACGACTTTTATTATTATTTATATAAAAGGTAATATATAGAAATAAATTAAATTATTTTTAAAATATTCTATAGAAAAATTAAACAATATTAATAATTTAGACGTAAAGTTTTAAATAAAGAATTTTTCTCAACTTATATTACGATTAAGGTTCTCTCGGATTTTAATAGACTTAGTATATTTAGTAAATTAAGGGATTACTTACTACTCGACGTAATATATAAACTAATAAATAGGTAAGCGCTTAACTACTTAATTACTTAATAATAAAATAAGCGAGTAAATTAGTAAATAACGTAGTTTCTTTCTTTTATATAAATTATATACTTTCTTAATAAATAGGAGCTTCGTACTTAACTTCCTTTAAAACTTTTAATTATAGATTCTAAATATAAACGTTTATTAAACCTTTAATTAAATTTATTAAATTTATTTAATTATATTTTATATTAATACGAAGCCTATTATCCTTTAATTCTTAATACTCCTCTCTACGAGTACTAACTTAGGTCCTATCGACGTTATATTAAAATATAAAACGGAGAGCCTTAATATTTTAAATACTTTTAAAATAAATACTTTAGAATTAATAAAGGCCCTAGCCTTAAGTATTTAAAATAGTACTAGAAGGTATAATATTATAAAAGAAGGGGACCGTATTAAGGTCGCCCGCCTAGACTATTATTATAGAGAACACTAAAAGCTTAACGATTAATTATTATAACTTTAGTTATTCTTTATATTTAACGAGAATACTATATTAATTATTAAATAGATAACTTTTATAATAACCTATATAAGAGGTAATATTTAGAAATAGGTTAAACTATTTTTAAGACATTATATAGAAGTAGTAAATAACCCCGATAACTCTTTAATAAAGCTCTAGATAAAGAGCTTCTCTAGATTTAAAGCCGAGATCCGTCGGGTATTTAGACTATCTAATAAAGAGAGTATAATAATTCGTATTATTTAATACTTAATATAACGCAGGTTTATATCCGACTACTCGGCGTAGTTTTAATATTATACGATATTAACGAACTAGGACAATATTACTCTTATAACGATATACCGATAAAGACTAAAAAATAATATAAAAGACGAATTTATACGAATAGGAGCCGTTATTAAGGACCTCGAAATACTTATAAAATAAATAATTAAAATTAATAATAAGCTATACGAACGTATAATAAAGAAATATTATAACGGAGGAGTTAACGGATAAGGACGTTTAGGAGTTTATAGTAACGAATATAATTCGGCTAGTTATTACCGCTATAAGAAACTTAATCCGTATAATTATATATTAATAAAATTTTATTTTATTAAGAAGGGACCTACGAGAGGATTCTAGAAAAGGGGTAAATAATAATAAAAAGGGAAGAAAATAATAAATTATTATAATTATAATAAACCGGGCTATATCGTTAGGAACTATTATTCGAAGAATATAATAAATTGATAATAATTAAATATACTCGAGAAGGAGATACCGGATAGTATAGCTGGGTCCCCTAAAGATCTAGTATAAAACGATTCTATATTTAACGACCTACTAGAGAAATAGGGGGAGGTCGAAGAGGAGATTATTTAAAGAATTCGAGAGCTCGAAAAACTAGATAATAATAATAATAAAACTTTAAAGGAGAATTTAAAGAAAGGATAAATTTTAAAGGATAACTTTAAGTAGTAGATTACCTCGATAATTTTAAAACTTAATTTATTATATTAAAAGAAGAACCCGAAGAAAAGAAGAAGGAAGAAAAATAATCTACTAGAATTAATTATACTTATAACGAGTATTACCTACGATATAAGGAGATATACTAGTTAATATATATAAACGAATACTATAAATACTATTACGATAGTTTAAGAGAGCGAAGGTATATCGTAAAGCTAGGATATAGTTATAATTAATAAAATAACTACGCTAGAGATAATTATTCGTGATATTTAATTAAGAAGCGGGAAAATTAAGTCTTCCCAGGTTACGATAAAGAATAATAGTTATAGTTACGAAACTAGATAGGATATAGTAAAAAGATAAAGTACTATAATTAAAACGAATAATACTACTATTTAACCGAAGATTACGAAAGGTACTTCGAATCTAAAGAGTACTACGGATTCTTATCTTTATCGGGAAAAGACTAGTCCCTTATATTAAGAGAAAATATAAAGAGATTAATATATTAACTTTAAAATAATATCTATATTTAGCTTAATATAGTATATATATATAAATACTAGTAAAAATTAACGGAAAAAGGGTCGTTATAATAATAGACTTAGGAGTAACTAGTAACTTTATATCTCGAACGATAATTTAGGTAATTAATTTATTAACTCGAGAAAAGAAATAATAATATAAACTTTAATTAGCCGACGGGTCGAAACTATTAATAAAGAGAGTAAATAAAGAAATATTCCTACTATTAATTATTATTTAACGCCACTATAAGGAAATTACCTTCGATATAATAAAAATAACTATTTACTATATTATTTTAAGGAGACTTTAATTAAAAAAATATAATTTAATAATCGATTAAAAGAGAGGAGTATTTATATTTCCGTGTACTAAAGACGTCGCTAGTATAATACTTATATACTTATAAAGAATAGTTATAAATAAGAAGTTAAACCGTAACCTAGTCGAAGCCTATAATACTTTATCTTCGAATAAGAATAACTTTATATAAGAATCCGATTCGATATATACTAGCTAAAGAGGTTAGAAGGGCGAATAAATTAAAGTTTCTAAAGAAAAAGACGAACCTTTTAATATCCTTAAAGAGTATTAATAATAGAAGTACCTCTTTTAAGAAAAGATAACTATAAAAGTATTACTTAAATATTAATTATAGGATTATAAAATCGAACTCGAACTTAATAGATAACCGATATTTAAACCTATTTACACTTTATTAGAAAAGGAACTCGGAGTACTTCGCGGGTATATCGACGAGAATCTTAAAAAAGAATTTATTCGAGAATCTAAATTATTAATAGATTATTTAATTCTCTTTATAATAAAAAAGGATAAAAGCTTACGGCTATATATAGATTATCGAAAATTAAACGATATTATAGTAAAGAATCGGTACTCTTTATTAAATATTAACGAGTTATAGGATAGGTTTACGATAGTAAAAATCTTTATATAACTAGATCTTCGAGGCGCGTATAATTTAATTCGAATAAAAGAAGGCGAGGAATAAAAAACTACCTTTAGAACTAGATACGGTTATTACGAATATCTAGTAATACTCTTCGGATTTACTAACGTACCCGTAACCTACTAGGTATTAATTAATAATATTATATAAATATACCTAAATATAACGGTAATTATATACCTCGATACTATTTTAATCTACTCTATTAATAAGGAAGAATATATTTAATATATATGGGATATCTTAACCTATTTATTACTAGCTAGACTTCTCTTTAAACTAGAGAAATACGAGTTTTATAAGGAATTAATTAAATTCCTTAAATTTATAATTAATACTAGAGGTATTTATATAAGCCTTAAGAAAATTATGAGTATTAAGAAATAACCTACGCTATATAATATTAAGACGGTATAGAGTTTCTTAAAATTTACGAACTTTAATAGAAGATTTATTAAAGACTATTCTAAGAAGGCCTTACTACTAACGAATATTATTAAGAAAGATATTAATTTCTAATAAGGAATAGAATAATAATAATCTTTCGAAGTATTTAAAGAGGCTTACGAGAAGCTACCGGTACTATATTCGTTCCGAAGTAACTAACTAGCTCGAATTAAAACCGACGCTTTAAACCTCGTAATAGGCGCTTATATACTCTAATAAAGAGATAGTAAATAATACCCTATTATATATTATTTAAGAAAGATATTATTAATAGAATAAAACTATAATATTCACGATAAAGAATTATTAATAATAGTTTTAATATTAGAATAATAGAGAGTTTACGTAGAAAGTTATTTAGACCTTACTATCTTTATAAATTATAAAAACCTTCTTAATTTCATTACTATAAAATAGTTAAACCGGAGATAAGTTAAATAGTTAGAGTTATTAAAATAATATAAATTCAAGATTTTCTATACCCTAAGAAAGGATAACGGTCGCGCCGATATATTTAATAAATAAAAGACTATATAGAGGAGAAAGACGTAGTTATATAATTAATCCTCACCTAATAATAGGATAGATCGCTAATTCTAGTATAATAACTAGTAGCGATACTATATATCTCTATTCCCGGAATTATTAATAGTATCTAGAAGAAATATAAAAACGATATCTTAACCGGAATATTAAGAAGTTAATAATTAAAAACTAAACTATTAAAATATAACGGAAGGACTTATCTTCCTAAAGGATATTTTAAGGAAATTATCCGCGATTATTATAATAGTCTAGTTTAAGGATATTTTAGAGTTATTAAAACTATAGAATTTATCTATAGAGAATACGACGCGCTAGGGCTAAAGTCGTACGTCGAAAAGTATATTAAAGAATATATCGAATATTAATAAAATAAGTCTACGAGATATATTAAATATAGGAAAATCTAATTCGCCCCGGTATTAAAGACGCCGTGGGACGACGTTATAATAGATTTTATTATTAAATTATTAAGATTAAAGGACCTTATTACCGCGGAGGTCTTTGATTCTATTATAGTAATCTATAATAAGCTTAATAAATACGTAATAATAATATTAATTAAGAAAACTTATAAGGCGGAGTAAATCGCCTTCGTACTACTAGATCGACTAATTAAGGACCACGGAATACTTAAGTCGATTACTTTTAACCGAGATAAATAATTTACTTTTAACTACTAGAAGATACTAGTTAATACTATTAAAACCAAATTACGAATATCGACCGTATATTATCTATAAATAGATGGATAAACGGAGCGGACTAACTAAACGATAAAGATATACTTACGATATTACGTTAATAAGAAGTAGAATAATTAGGTAAAGCTTTTACTTATAATTTAATTAATATTTAATAATAACTAATTTAATATAATAAAGCTTACTCCTTTCTTCGTAAATTATAATAAATATATTAATATATTTCTCGAACTTAGGTAGAGGCTAAATATATATAAGACCTTAATCTATATAATTAATATAAAGGTATTATATAAGGATATATAAACCTAAATTAATTCGACGAATACTCGAACGAGAAAAATAGTAGATAAATATTAAAAAGAGTATCTTTAATTAAAAGAGGGGGATAAGATATACCTTAGTCTTAATAAAAAATATAAAAAGTAAAAGACCGAGTAAGAAACTAGATTATATTAAAGTCGGATTATTTTCGATAAAGAAGAATAAAGGACTAGTCGATTACGAATTAAATCTTCTAGCCGACGCTAAAGTATACCTAGTATTCTATATCTTTAAATTAAAACTAGCGGACTCTAGGATACTTTTATAAAATACTTTTTATTTCTAGATTAAAGAAGAAACGGAGTTCGAGGTAGAAAGGATTCTAGATAATAAAAATTAAAACTACCTCGTTAAATAAAAGGGATACGACGACTCGGAAAATATTTAAGAATTATTAACGAACCTCGTTAATTATTAGGAGTTTTTAAAGAAGTTTTAAAAACTATAGTCTAAAAAAGCTAGTCGTAGGTCCCCGGCGAGAAGGGTCTTAAAGATATAAAATCTTCGAAGTAGGGAGTTTTAATAACTATATACTTTATTTTACTAAACTTCTTAAATTCTTTTAAATACTCTAACTCCTTTATATCCATAAGACCTTTATCGAATATCTTTTATTTACGCTCTTTTAGGAATTTCTTTTATTAACGAAACTTTTTTAACTTCGTATTCTTTTAATAAATAATTTTATTCGCGGTAACGGCTACTTTATTAACTACTTTCTACGTAATTTTAATTTCCTCTTCCTCGCGGTCTAAGCGCTTTAGAGCCTTATTAATACCTAAAAAACTAATAATTAATTCTAAGGGCTCGTACTTTTTCCTAGTCTTAATATACTCCCTATATTTCTTCGATAAAGAGGATAACTAATATTCGGTTTAATATATAGCGTAGTATATATAGGTAACTATAACTATAAGACCTTTAAAAACGACCTATTCCTATAAGTTATTACGTTACTTTATTTAACGAGAAGATATAAGATTATCTTTAAAGATAAAGAAGATTAAAAGGGAGGGGTAGTATTACGATTAAAGTTCTCTCGAACTTTAATAAATTTAGTATATTTAGTAAACTAAGGGATTATTTACTACTCGACGTAGTATATAAATTAATAAGCGGGTAAACGCTTAATTACTTAACTATTTAATAATAAGATAAGCGAGTAAACTAGTAAATAGCGTAGTTTCTTTCTTCTATATAGACTACGTACTTTCCTAGTAGATAGGAGCTTCGTACTTAACTTCCTTTAAAACTTTTAATTATAGATTCTGAATATAGACGTTTATTAAACCTTTAATTAAGTTTATTAAACTTATCTAGTTATATTTTATATTAATACGAAGCCTATTATCCTTTAATCCTTAATACTCTTCTCTACGAGTACTAACCTAGGTTTTATCGACGTTATATTAAGGTATGAAACGGAGAGCCTTGATAATTTAAAATCGAAATTCATCGTATATTTAGACTTTCTAATAAGAGTAATATAATAACTCGTATTATTTAATATTTAATATAGCGAAGATTTATATCCGATTATTTAATATAATTTCAATATTATATAATATTAACGAACTAGGAGGATACTACTTTTATAATAATATATCGACGAGAATTAAAAAATAATATTAAAGATAAGTTTATATAAATAAAACCCGATATTTAAAACCTCGATATATTTATAAAATAAATAATCGCGATCGACGATAAGTTATATAAATATATAATAGAGAAATATTATAACGGAGAAATTAATGGATAAAAATATATAAAAACTTATAGTAATAAATATAATTCGGCTAGTCGTTACCGCCGTAAAAAACTTAACTCGTATAATTATATATTAATAAAATTTTATTTTATTAAGAAAATACTTATAAAAGAATTCTAAAAAAAGAATAAATAATAAAAAAGAGGAAAGAGAGTAATAAATTATTATAATTATAATAAACTAGGTTATATCGCTAGGAACTATTATTTAAAGAATATAATAAATTAATAATAATTAAACGTATTTAAAAAGGAGATATTAGATAATATAATTAAATTCCTTAAAGATTTAATTTAGGATAATACTAGACTTAATATCCTACTAGAGAAGTAAAGAGATATTAAAGAAAAGATTACTTAAAGAATTCGAGAACTCGAAGAATTAAATAATAAAAATAATAAAACTCTAGAAAAAGATTTAGAGGAAGAATAGAAATAAGAATAAAATATAATAAATTCTAAAGAATAACTTTAAATAATAAATTACCTCGATAATTTTAAAATCTAGTTTATTATATTAAAAAAAACTTCGAAGAAAAGAAGAAAAAGAAAAGATAACCCTTTAAGAATAATTATATTTATAATAAATATTATTAACGATAAGGGGAAATATACTAGTTAATATATATAAACGAATATTATAAATATTATTACGATAATATAAAAGAGCGAAAGTATATCTTAAAACTAGAATATAATTATAATTAATAGAATAACTATATTAGGGATAATTATTCGTAGTATTTAATTAAAAAAAGAGAAAATTAAGTTTTCCCGAGTTGTAATAAAGATTAATAGTTATATTTACGAAACTAGATAAAGTATAATAAGAAGTTAAAAAGTTATAATTAAAACGAATAATACTATTCTTTAACCGAAGGATACGAAAGATACTTCGAGTTTAAAGAGTATTATAAGTTCCTATCTTTATTAGGAAAAGAATAATCTCTTATATTAGAAAGAAATATAAAGAGATTAATATAGTAATTCTAGAATAATATTTATACTTAACTTAATATAATATATATATACAAATACCGGTAAGAGTTAACGGATATAAAGTCGTTATAATAATAGATTTAGAAACGTCTAATAACTTTATATCTTAAATAATAACTTAGGTAATTAATTTATTAACTCGGAAAAAGAAAGAATAATATAAATTTTAATTAATTAACGAGTTAAAACTATTAATAGAAAAAATAGATAAAGAAATATTCCTATTATTAATTATATTTAATACTATTATAAGGAAATTACCTTCGATATAATTAAGAAGACTATTTATTATATTATTCTAAAAATACTTTAAGTAAAGAAATATAATTTAATAATTAATTAAAAGAAAGAAATATTTATTTTTCTATATATTAAAAACGTC
>JAABUK010003471.1_pt1 | contig 26602 bp, 33 predicted proteins | sample 5559141 | NCBI WGS metagenome assembly JAABUK01 (sample SAMN10711869, study PRJNA513367) | rock metagenome | isolation source: Antarctica rocks | place: Antarctica: Victoria Land, Pudding Butte nord | collected 2016-01-03
CCCCCCCTTTTGTACCCTGCTCCACATGGCTGAATTGTGTCTGTCTGTGTCTGCAGGTTCTCTTCCTACTGTATCACTACTTTGAGGCAAAAGAGGTGTACAATGCAATCAGGGTCTTCATCGCAGGTTATGTCTGGATGACAGGCTTTGGCAACTTCTCCTACTATTACAAGACTGGGGACTTTGCCTTTCCTAGGTAGGCAGGACAGCACCACTGTGCCTTTCTGCTCTGTCTTTTCTCCAAGTACTCAAGCCCCTGCCTTCAGCAATATAACCCTCTGGCATGTCTCACATATCAAGTGCTTACTGTGACCTTGTGATTGTCACGGCCCGTCTGTCTTGCATGCTTCTGTGTTCCAAAACTTTGCTTGTGGCATACATAAGTTTCTCTCTGCAGCAAGAAACCATTGATGCAGAGTGTGAACAACAAAAGAAAAGTCTCGTTCCTGTGGCAATCATGATGGGAGCCTCCTGAGGTTGCAGGCTAGAGTGCAAAGGTCATGCAGGTTCTGCCAGGGTCTTGTGTGGCATGCAGGTTCTGCCAGGGTCTTGTGTGGCATGCAGGTTCTGCCAGGGTCTTATGTCGCCTGCAGGTTCTGCCAGGGTCTTCTGTCGCATGCAGGTTCTGCCAGGGTATTTTCTTACATGCAGGATTTGCCAGGGTGTTGTGTTGCATGCAGGTTCTGCCAGATGATGTGGCGGTTGAACTTCCTAGTGGTCCTGGTGTGCATTGCGCTGCAGAACAACTACATGCTATACTACATCTGCCCCATGCACACCCTCTTCACCATCATGGTCTACGCTGCTCTGGGTCTGGGCCACAGATACAACAAAAGCAGCGCTGGCATCACCTGCAAGTGGGTGCTACCATGTCACTATCATTATTCAAGAAGCTTTTGCTAGTTATGTGCTTCTTGCTCAAGTCAGTCAGGGATTTTACAGTCGTTGGGGCTAGCTAGCCCACCTGACTGAATTGTAGTCTTGCGTCAGGGAACGAAACAGATGAAGTAGCTGGTCACGTGGCATGACTGTGTTCAATAAGTGCATGGGCAAGCAAAGCAGGGCTCAAGCACACTTGATGCATGTTTTCCATCATGCAACATCAACGATCATGGCTGATGTTTATGGACAGTAGTGGAAAGCTGTGCCCCGCATGACATCTGAGTGGCGGCATTTTCCAACTGAGACCATGCATCTTCCTGATTTGCCCAAGCTTTTGTCCAGTCAACCTTGATTGCTGGTGTACGCAGCTGTTTTCAACTCACACTGACACTGCCTTACATGTGCTGTTGTCCACCCTGTGCTGACTAATGATTTGCAGTGTTCTGAATCCTGTGCAGCAATTTGACGTTGTCGTGATGCTGCGCTTGCAGGCTGCTGATCTCTGTGGCAGTGGTGTTCTTGTGCTGGGATGTGAAGCCTGTCTTCTATGCCATCTGGAGCCCCTTCCAGTGGCTGATGGGGTACTCAGATCCTCGCAACCCCACCGATGATCTGCTTCATGGTAGGCTCTTCAACATACAGAAATGCGATTCTTTCTAGGGAAACATTCCTTTCCCAGTGTTTTGAGTCAAAACTGTTGGGGGCTAGTAAACAGCAGTTTTATATTGGGGAGGTATGCAGTTTTCACCCAGACACAAGGCTTGGTACCAGGATGGCACAACAAGCAGTGCTGCAACAGCAACATCCTCTGCCAGGATGTGCAAAAGTGGCAACCCTTGACTGCAATCATCAAGCTCTCGTGATGCTGGCACTGGTTCTGACTTGTCTGCAAGTGTCCAAGAGTGAAGAGTCATGCTGATACAGAACTGGTGTAGCATATGGTCTAGGCATTGCCTGACATTCATGCAATGCCACTTGGAAGCTTTTGTTGTTGCAGTGTTAGGCTGCAAAGCTGCTCTGTCAATGTCAGCAGTAGCCAATGGGCAGGCTGAATCCATTTGATGTGTGCAGGTCCCATTCGTTTTGAACTGACTATATTTGCTGGATTCTGTACTGACCCATCCGTTTGTACTGACTCCATCTCATGGACTCTGTACTGACCCACTCCATCTCATGGACTCTGCACTGGCCCCATGCGTTGGTACTGACTCCATTTGCTAGACACTGTACTGACCCCATTCACTTGTACTGACTGCATTTGTGTGTGATGTAGAATGGTATTTCAGATCCTCCCTGGATCGATATGTATGGATCCACAGCATGCTGTTTGCTTACCTTCATCCCAGCTTTGAGGCAGCTTTGCAGCGCATCGACAAGATGTCCACCAAGGCACGCTTGTTCATCAGAACAGTCATCACAGCAGGTCAGTTTGACTGGCATGCTGCTCATGCTGGGAGCATCCTAGATGCTGATAAGGATCTTGACTCATGCTTTGTGGGCTGGACGTGATGTGTGACTCAAATGCGTGATCTAATCTCATGCATGCTTTGCACAGCATCTGCCTGCAACCAATCTGGGTGACACCTCAGAGTCTGTCCTTGTTTGTTATCTTGCATATGTGTTGTTTGACTGCTATATTTATATGATGCATTCTGTTGAAAGGTCACATACAGCCCATCCTAGGCAAACTGCTGTGTTACAGTGCCAGCCTTTTTGAAATTCACGTTCTAACATCTGTGAACAGGTGAAAGGTGATTGACTGCTTGATTGATTGATTGAATGCAGTCACCCTTGCTCTCTTTGCGGCCTGGTACCATTACATCTACTCACTGCCCAAGCGGGAGTATAACCGGATGCATCCCTACACCTCTTGGATTCCAATCACACTGTGGATTGTGCTACGGAATGTGACTCCAGCTATGCGGCATTTCTCCCTCAGCTTGTATGGGTGGCTAGGGTGCATCACACTGGAAACCTACATCTCTCAATTTCACACCTGGCTCGCTACTGGGGTTCCCAATGGGCAGCCCAAGATGCTGCTGACATTCTTTCCAGCAAACTACCCTCTTCTCAACTTTGCAGCTTCTACAGCAGGTGGGCTTGCATTCTATGGCATTGTATGATGACCTGTGACTCAGTCTGTGCTGTGTAGTTTCCACTGCAATCTTGCCCAATGGGCACTGTTTGTACGCATGTCTGTTATGCAAACTTGTATGAGTCCTACACGTGTCCACAGTATGCGCTGCTTTATGGACGACAGGCGCTTAGCCCAATGCTGCATAGCGTGGAGGTGCAATCCAAAATCAAGGCATGTTTACCGTATACCTGACACGTTTTGGCTGTTGTGCAGTGTATGTGTTTGTCTCACACCGGTTGTTCATCGTGACAAACGACCTGAAGTCTGTGGTCATCCCTTCTGCCAAGGTCAGCAAGCTGTTGTGGCGAAACTTCGGGATGATGGCTGTTGCAGTCGTGGTGTTGTATGTAGCCGCATATCTGATTTTGAGGGTCCTTGGCATCAACAAAAGAATACTAGCAGGAATATAGACAGTCTGAAGTAAAGAAATAGGTCTGCTGGATTTACTGCTTGTTTTAGTCACTGCTGTTGTGTCATTTATGTTTGTATGCCCAACACTAAATTTGAGTATGAACAACAGTGGTCCTGGAGTCGCCAGTGAGCCGTGCCTGATGCTACTTGCCTGAACATAAGGTGCCTGTCAAAGAGCAACCAGTAGAGTTGCTGAAGTTGAATTTCAAAACCTATACTGATCACCTTCAGAGTGAAGTACGCTCACAACACAAGTACTGACCCAATGCTGTGGGTCGAGATGCAGCATGTCATTCAACAAGCTGAGCAATATGATCTGAGGCCCCAATATTTCAACATGGGTTCGGAACTAGATTTGATCAGCATCAGAAGATGGCAAAAACGCCTTCTCAAGTAAATGTAGCATTATGGTCACACTGCAGGCATATTGAGGCTTCAGTCAAGAAATGTATACACAACCATGATGGCAGATCCGCCAGACCAGCACATGCTATCCAGCTCAAATCAGTCTTCTGTTTTCAGTTTTGCTTTTTTGATTGGTGAGATAGCCGTATTGTCAGTGTATTTCCACAATCGACCAATCTCACCCCGAGATGCTGCTGTCAGCGTGATTGCTGTGAATGTGGCGGGAACCAGATACAACAGGGCTGGCTGCCCAAGCTTGGTGATGGCATTGGCGCCAAAAGCAATCCCCAATCCTATCACGTAGGCCGCCTGAACAGCAAATAAACCCTCTGTGTCAAACTCCATGTCAATGCTCATCACAAAACAATGCTGCACACCTATGGGCTGCATACTCAGAACAGGGCAAGCAACAGCAGCTAGCATCAATGCATCATGCCTGCTAAGCTGAGCAGCATCCCAGCACAGTTGGACCTCTGCAGTGGGAATATAACATGTCTGGCATCTGCTTGTCAAGAACGTCAGGAGTCGCCACTCCATTAGCTGTGCTATACTGTGACATGAGAATGTCTGTCTGACTGTGTTGTTTAGCAGGTTTGACAGATCGTGACAAATGCACATGATTATTTGGAGGCAAAGGCGGCACGAAGCACTTACCATGGTGGGTACAAAGTACGTTCGCTGCTGTAAGACAGCATCAGAAATTTCCACTACAGCATGAGGGCTGCCGCTTGTTGAGGCCCCCTCACTGCGCTCCCTCTGCTCTGACTCTGCGTCTGCAACCTTATCCACGGCTGTGCCTGCAGCTTCAGCTGCAGCGTCTGCCATTTGTCGGCCAGAAGACGCCGGCTGCAACACATCAACATGTCAGCTGGAATCTGTGGAGTTTTTTTTGGGTGCTACATGCTGACCAGCATGCTGCAAAAGGATGTTCTGCAGCTGCCGTTGCAACAGCATGCCGCGTGCGTATGCATGTTTCAGCAATGATGCCTTGAGTCAAAACGAACGCTACTTGATCTCCTGCCGAAGGTATTGCACAATCTTATGTCCAAGCACAAATGCCAAGCATATGAAGGTCCCAGACAGCTCTTGTTTGGGTCAGTCATGAATCCAGTATACCAACAACTAACTGTCAGGTGTGATGTTACCAGCTAGCCAGCCAGCCGCTTAGCAGGCAGGCAAACAGGCGCGTGCAGGTTGCATTGTGACTGACTGACACACAGACAAGAAGCTGTTGACTCACATCCATCTGTGAGAAGGCGCCTTTTAGGGCTTCTGCTGCAGCATCTGCCCTTGCCCCCATGTTGATTGCCCGAGATGCATCATACCTCAGGGCCAGACAGGCCAACAGCCCTGGCACTGCGATGTCCCCCAGACCTGCAGCATGCATGATAACCAATGATCCGCTGCTGCCAGCTCAGCTTGCTTCTTAACTCAAGTACTTTGTCAAATTTGATGTTCTCACGCCAGCCCTGCTGTGCGCTCCAATGCACAGGCATGCTGGCACACATTGCACAATAGCAAGTAATGCTACTGTCTGTCAGGACATCAGCAGCATCCAATCTGAAGGCAGCAGACAGAAGCCCAAGGGGTACAGACATAGCTGACTGGAAGTGTGATGTAGATGCCTGAGTGGAAGTTTGCGCCCAACTCAGGATCACCTCAAACTTCTCTTCATTGAAAGCCTGACATGGCTGTCTCATTTTGTTCTGTTTCTTGTTGGTCTGGTATTTCTCTCTCCAGGTACCACAAGTAGCAGATGGTGGTGACTGCTCACCTAACAAGGAGAACGGGAAGCTACTCGCCTCGCCGGTGCCGCCAGCAATCCTAGGGAACAGAAGGCGTGTGGGGCCTGACACAATGTCAGAGGTGGCCACCGTCAGCATCACATTGTCTCCAATCACAGAAGGGCTGCCGAACACCCAGAAGACATCATACAGCAGCAAGCCTGCTAGCATGACTGCTCCTGTGCGGAAGCTTTTCAAGCCCAGCAACTGCAGCACAGGCTTCTACAATGTCAGTATGTGATCTAACGAATCTGAGGCTTAGGAAGCTCAGCTGACTAGAATACTGGGACACATGACTGATGATTGGCTGCCTCACAAGCTTTTGACTTGTCCCAGCAGCTACAAGGGACGCTGCAATAACAGCTACAAGGGACGCTGCAACAACAGCTAAAAGGGACGCTGCAACGACACAAGTACATCTAATCCACGCTGACTTCAGCAGCCATATGGGCTTTCTGTGACCAGCTGCTCACAGTCAGCGGCCAGTCCACCACAGTCACCAGTAGCAAGTGGCAGACATGTTGCGTGCTGTGACCAAAGCAAAATTGTGAGTGTCATAGACATGGTGATAACCTGACAAAAGATCTGAGATCTGTGCAGAGTGTGTCAAACCTGTGATGCATTCATTCTTTCTTTTGTCAGGTACATGTCTTCTCCTCCCATCAGGTACCTGCACTTCTGAGTACCTCCGTGTATGAAGTCCTGTTCTAACATCTGGGTATGTTTAACTAGCATCAATGCCAAAAGCTGCAAGCCAATGCCACAAGTAGCAGTGCAACAGAACCCACACAGCAATGAAGGTCTACAAGGTCTGTTTGGCCTGGAGGCTTGCCTGGAGAATGTCTGTCGCAACCAAGCACGCTATCATGTTGTTCAGCGTGAAGTTTTGATGGCCAGCTCTCAGGTCAATAGTGGCAGCTGTGATTGCAACCAGGATGGTGGCAATGTCACTGGGCGCCAGCTGTGCATCTGTGATGGAGTCACCAGAGTCATCAAGCAACAGCCCTTCTGGCACGGTGAACTGCAAGCTGGTCTGGCCTAGTGGGCCTGCCTGTATGTCAGCAGCTTCCTTGACTATCATTATGAATCCTGTTTGCTTTGCAAGCTGCACTTGGCGCTGTGTCTAATGGGGAGCTTGGGTTATTCCAGCTTGGTTTTTTCCAGCTTGAGTTTTTTTGGCTTGGATTTTTTCGGCTTGGGTTTTTCCGGCTTGGGTTATTCCAGCTTGGGGTTTGGTGAAATGGTCCTCTGGGTGCAAAAGGTTGTGTCAAGCCACAGCCACACTTATGTCACCTGCTGCTGGGTTTTCGCTACAAGAATGAGACCACTCCCCATTTGAGACATACGCAAGGCAGAACATAAAAAAAAGGTGGAAATCTAAGTGACACCACATGCATGCACAAAGATATGAGAAACATCAGACGGATGACATCATATCAGATGATGACACTACATGTACACAAGACAGTGAACATCAGATGAATGAGACCACCTGTATGCACAAAGACACAAGAAGCATCGCATGGGGAAGAGGGGTACCCCAAGAGGCTTACCGATTGCCTGAGGGGGCTTTGAAGGGCTCCAAAGATAGCAATGGATCCAATGAGCCAAAAGTAGAGGTTCAAGAAGGCTTGTAGATTCAGATTAGGGAAGAACTTGACCACCAAATAGCCAGCAAACAGAGCTGCAGAGGCAGCAAATGGCGCCAAGGCTCCCTGCAAGACAGAAGTCATTTGTCAGCAATTCCACAAGCCTGATAGGCATACATCAGTATGGTCAGTGTGACACATGTTTGCACTGCTACCATAAAAGTGGACAGTCGTTGCCTATGGCATGACACACACCCTTACTGTGAGTCATCTTTCTGTTGGAACACTCCATTGAATAGGCAAAGAAAGCAGGCTTGCCACCTGACTTGCAAGCAAGGCAGCAGCCCAGCTTGCTGCATACTCACAGGTTCAGCGCTGGATCATGGACAAACATGCATGTGCAGCAGGACTTGTTCAACACATACGCTGAGCTATGATTCAGGTTCATGCCAAAGGGCAAATGGAATAGCAAGCCTATAGGCATGCTGTTAGAGCCTCTGGCATGCACTCATGCTAGTCTTTCTCGACAAGTCTGGATTCTGTGATAGAGAAACTGAAGAGCTGTACAGACTGTACCTCTTTGATTGAGATCTGCTGGCGGACTTTGGTGCATAAGCCACGGTGTGCTCCTATGTAGATGGTCATAGACGCCAGGCCAATGAAGTATGGCAGATCAACAAAACGCACATGCCTGAGGGCTGGTATCTGACCAAGAGCCAGGAATCCCAATAAGGCTGTGTATGCTTTGACGGCATCCTGTGAGTTCTCCCATTTCCACACTGGCTGTGCAGTACTGCTGCTGCATCAATAAATACATATAATGTATTGCAACTGATGTCCAATTATGTTAAGGATGTGGTGACGCGCATGCACACTGTTAATTCTGGCTAATGAAGCTGCTTCAATCAGGCCTACCTTGCAGCATTCATCTTGCTATCTTCATGACTGCTGCCAGCATGCTTCTGAGTAGCGTCTACAGACCAGAAGTGCCATTCAGGTCATTGAGCCCAAAATGAGGCCAACAGATAGTGCGGTGGTGTTTACCTGCTGGGTCTTGGCGCTTGGCTGCGCAGCATGTTTTGCCCCGTCTGTGTGCAGCACATTTGTCAGCCAACTTGTAATCGTCTGTGATCACTGACCCAAGCACTGGGAGCAAGCAAGCACACCTGCAAGCTTGGTAGCCATGCAAGTTCCCAACTTTGAAAGCATTTCGCCGTGCTAAACACTGTTGCTGCCAGAGGCGGCACAAGTAAGACGGAGACTGACTAGTACGTGCAGCTTGCAACCTACAGCTGGCGCTGCAGTGCGTTGACGCTTGCCACTGCAGTGATCCAACTGTAGACATGTAAGGCTGCCGCCAGCTTGGCGTACACTGCTCGACTTGAGGTCAACAAATTGGTGCTTACGACGTATCTTCGGACGTCGTTCTCAGAGCTTGACAGCTGCTGTAAGCGTGGTTTAGAAGCACTAGGAGCGCAAGTCAACGCCTAGACCAGACTTTTGACTCTGTGTATCAGCGTTGACCTATCGTGCTTGTTTTGCGTAACTGCGAGCTGATCTGTCATTCACGTACAGTGCCAAGAGCAAAGACGTTTGCAGTGCCTTGCGTCAGGCATACAAGCTACAAAAAGCTGGAAGAGTACATGACAGGCAGGTGTCATGAACGGGATCTTGTTCATCTCAACAAAAACTGGTGCTTGCCTTTACAGCAAGGTAGCACTCGCAAGAGGCTCTGCGAAATCTTTTCATGTGTAGAGCCTTGTAAGAGTTCTTTGTATGTCCAGGCTCACTGTCCTGGTTTCGGAATCACCACAAAAAGTGAAGGTCTTGCGTTTAGACCAGCACAGGTAAACTGTCACAAGAGTGGTCTTCCCATCTTTCCGTTGACACTACATGCAGCTTGTAGGCGCACTCATGCAATCTCGCATCAGACTCTAGTCTGGAGCACCTTGAAAGCATCAGCATTGCAAGCATGCTGTATGCTTTACAGCTTCAGGTACGAGCCATACATTGTGCTAAAGCAGCTTGATCCATACAGATGGAACAGGCTCTATCTGTTTCACTACAGGCCTGTGCTGCCTCAAGTAGCGTCAGTTCTTCACAAGACCTCCACAGCCAAGCAGTATTAAGATCCCTCCTGACAGACACCAGTTTGCTGCAATTTGCTGCTGCAGACAGCCATGGTGTCATGGTGTGCGTGAGCATGTCAAAGCGCCTCAAGGGAGCAGTCGCTGAGTTTGTCTGCAAGGCACACTCCCAACACCTGATCTAGCTGCTCTTGGCCTCAAGCACATGTGATTTGTGTGCATTCTCGACATCAAGTCAGCAGGCCAAGCTCTGGTGTGTAGGAAGCCCTGCAGCTGTTTGTGACAAGGTTTGATAGCTTGCTGTCAGCAAGCAATCCTGTAAGCCGAGCAAAAGGCTTCACAGCGAGCTTGCACAGCTTGTACCAGCAAGTGCCGCAGCAAATTGCACAAGCCATAGCCAGCAAATTGGCTCCAATGCAGATGTTGTGGATTATGGTTGCACAAGCTGATGCTCTGCTGAGGTGAATCATAGCAAAGTTCACTACTGTTCCTTGCTTGTTGTGCTGGCCCTACGGCCTTTGGAGTGGTGCAGTGATGTCAGAGCGCTGCAATGCTGTAAGTGCTGCTGTTGTCTTTCGACGTTCAAACTTGCACCTCCACCTGTACTCTGCTGATCTTGAGCTAGTTGGTCACACGTACATCATGGTCTTGACAGCAATATAACGTTGCATCAGGCGCAACATCATATCCTTGTCAAGAACATCAGGTGCAAGCAAGCGACTGTAATTTTTTTGCATGTCAGAGTCATCATCACCGCCGTCTTGAACCCAACTACTTTGCACACTGTGGGCTTCATGTGTTCCAGGGCAGAAGGTGCACCTCCAACACGCCGCTGGTGGCATCAGCTCAAGCGGAACACAGCAATCCTACCCTCTCCTGACACATCTAGCTATCAGTTCCTCTGGACAGACCCCATGCACCGTTCAGACGGGCTGCTGGCTCATGACCCATGCAAGACACTGCCAGGCACTTGCAGCACTGCAAATGAGATCATTCAGGTCCTGAATCATCTTTGGCACCTCACCGTGCCGCTGATGCCCCACAAGTCATGATTGTGCCAATTTTTTAGATGTTGCCTGCGCCTCCGCCAACCACAAGCAAGTTATTCAATGTGTCAATTGTCTGCAAATTGCTCAGAGAAAGAGCTGCTATCAGCAGAAGTCAGGATGTTGAAATGATCACCAACACCTCCTATGCAGAAATGACATGTATGCCTTGCCATGACATACAGATCATGGTCTGGGTCTGTTGCAGCACTCTAGTGCAAGCACATCAGCTTGAGCGTGCTCAGTGCATGACGAGCTAGCTCAGAAGAAACATAGGCACTGTATGTGCTGCAGATGGTGAAACAGGCTGCAATGCGCTTGACAACAACGAGCCAAGCAATCAACAGTACAGTATATCATGTGCAGCCATGCCTGCGTAGCACAAATGTGCCCCTAAGCTTGCATGTAGAGGATGCTCACAGACCAGTGCAGGAGCCCACTGCCTTCCCTCCCTTCACAGAGCACACACCTAGAATGGTACAGCTTGACATTGGAGTTGCTCGTGGTACGTCTCACGAGTGCATATGAGACCCAGTAACCTGCAATGCATGTTGATGGCATTGAAGACATCCCAATGCTTGGACAAATGGCACACTGCCACCAAAAGTGCGCGCCACAGATGCTTATGTCTGTTCATACTTGTTGCCCTCATCTGCATTCTGCATGACATATGCTCTAAAACCTCATGTTCCTCAAGCTGCAAGCAATACAGCATGCATGCATATATGCAGTATATCTGGCATATAGATGCTGATTATGAGCCTGTGGGCATTGAGCAGGTGTCAGCACAAGTACAGATGGAAGACCATCTAGAGATGCTAGCATAGTCAATCCCCAGCATCGCTTACTGGTCATGCAGCAAGATGGCATCATTGTGGCTGTTCCTGTGATGCTTGACAGTCAGGTTGCTACAGTGCAAGCTGCAAAGAGTGCCATCATGCACGAAGTCCAGCAGCTTGCAGAAGTGATGCACAGCATTGACAGCATCATTCCTCTTGAAAAACGCCGCCAATCAGCAGGCAATGTAGCATAAATCGATGGAGTGACACAACGACTCCTGCATTTGCTTGTTCCATCTGTGCAATGTTGTGGTATGCTTTGAATTTGACAAAAGCTCGCTGCATGTGGCAGCATTGGCCCACAGTCACAATGATCGACAGTCAGCAGATGCCAAATGTCAAAAGAGTTACAAAGGAGAGACTGCTGCAAGAACAGTCTGTTCCCGTCAGCATGACGAGAGTCTCTCTCTGTATTAGAACAAGAACTCAACAGAACTAAAGTACTAATGCCAAAAGGGAAAATAATGTACTTGTGTCACAGTATCACAATTCGTTTGGGCCAGTCTCAATTTCTGACAAACAGCCAAGATTCATTTTGATGAAGGCGTTCTTTAGGCCTCTGCATGTATGAACTTGACAACAACTGCTGTGATGTCATCAACCACCCCTTCCTCCTCCACCAACCACCTCTGATATGCCTCATCTACCAACTGCAACCAAGCAAAGCTTGTTCAGCAACATACTCTTCGATCACCGTGACCATGCTGTTGTTGACCATGCTACTTGAAGCAAAATGGCTTCTGCATCACTGAGACATCTCTACAGTAAGAAACGCGCAAAGCAACCAAACCTCACAAGAGTAGGCATCTGCCGGATGCCGCACACTGTGAGGCTGGCAAAGACTGCTGTTGCACAGCCACCAAGATATGCAGCATGCCTTGCCAAAATAGACAAGATGCCCATCAGAACAAGCAGATGACAGTAGCACTAAGCAAGACCGTCACTGGTGACTGCTGGGGTGATCGACTGACCTGTCTGCATCCTTCCTCCACAGTCTCACAGTTGCCAACAATGTCAACAGCGTCCTGGCTCTCAATGAACTCCCAGACACCGTCACTGGCCAGAATCATGAACTTGTCTACAGGGGTCAGCTCCTTCACTGTGCACTCTGGCTCAGATGTCACACCCACACTGCACGCACCACATACACTCAGGTTGACATCCTGGCTGATGACGCCATCACATACATGATACTGCAGAGCGCTTGATAGCTAAGCAAGGCTGTCATGGCTGATGATGCCACTTTAGACCTTGAGCAGCAGATCGCCAAAACAGGCTGTGCAGCAACATCATCCTCTCTTTACCAGAATAATTTGACAAAGTGCAAAAGTGTTGCACATCATGTGTAGGTGAGTGGCCACATGCTCTGCAGCCCAACTGTCAACAATGAGACAAGCAAGCTTGAGCCTCAACACACAAGCATCAACACACAAGGAGTGCAATGTGACGAGGTGTCTGCAGCAATCACAGCAGCAACGCACAGCACCGCAGCAGAAGGTTTCACAACCAGCCAAGCCTACTCTAGACCTTACTTCACATAGCACTAAGCACAGCACCAAGCATAGCACCAAGCGCAAAAGGACAGGCAGCAGGACTTACGCGTGAGCGACAGCGTCTCCAAGGGCACGGCTCATGGCTAGACCCGGGATCCAGGCGTACTGCAACCACACCCTGAAGGGCCCAATAGGCTGACCCATCTCATCCACCAACCTGCAGCCAGCAAGCCATGTTCGCAGTCAGCAACAGACTGCACTCCCGGCTTCATGCAACATTGAGGTGGATGTCCAGGTCTGTTGAAGCAGGCTCCTGAGTCACAGCTTGGAACAAACATCCAAACATGCTTGCAGTCAGCAACAGACTGCACTCCCAGCTTCACACAACATTGAGGTGGATGTCCAGGTCTCTTGCAGGCTTCTGAGAGAGCACAGCTTGGGACAAACAGCCAAACATGGTAGATGAGTGCCTTGAACAGTGAAATGCAACGATCAACACAGCAAAGTGCTACTACTGCTTCAATGCATGCAAGCTACCACGACTTGTGAGCTACAGCAAGCACACCGATTGTCTCAAATGACAGTCAGACTCACATATGCTCCTGAAGGCATCATCTGAGCCCAAGTGGTGCATTGAAAGGCAAATCCTGGAAGGCAAACTGCATCAACCAAAGATTTTGCAGTTGCTCACCTCTCAACACGCCCATTGGTGGCAACAATCCTGGCCTTCTCCTCAGGGGCAGTGGGCTTGTGGTCCTTGGTCAAGGGCACAGCCTCATAGCCGCCTCCCTTCTTGGTGCGCCCCATGACCCCCCTGGAGTCACCCACCCAGGCAGTGGTGAGGGTCTTACCCTTCAGGAAGGACACCACGCTGGTGCTGCCACTGAACTCGCAGTCAATGCGGCTGCTGCCCAGGGCCTTGTCCACCTCCAGAAACCCTGCACAAGACCAGCTTACATTAGCATATATGTGACAAATGTAGATAGTATATATACATGATACTACATTATATGACATTACTTTATAGTATATTATATTATATTATATTATATTATATTATATTACATTACATTAATACTATACTATATCATATTAGTATAACATAAATAGAGGCTCTTTTGCTGCGCTGATGGGTTAGGTCAGGCTTGATGGGGTAGGTCAGGCTTGGTGCAACAGTGCTTAGCACAGAAGCTGCAGGCAATGCAACTGTTAGCTAGAGCCTTGTCTATCACATCAAGAAAGCTGAAGACCACAAGACCAAAGGAAATGAGCTAGAAAGAAACATGATTGGGATTCGCTGTATATGGATGGTACAACCCTTGGCAGTGAAAAGGCAGTCAGCATGGTCTTGCTTTGGTGTGCAGCCTCTGGCAGCATGATCCACCAGACAAGACAAGACAAGAAAAGACTACGCCTTTCGGCGTCAATTCAGTGTGAAGCCAAGTATCATACCGGGATGCCCAGGGAGCATGGTCCACAACTCATGTTGACTTACAGCAGCAGCAGAACATGTACTCCTGTTTGGCTGAGAAAGTAAAGAATCGAAGTTTCAGCCCTCAGTGAACCCTGACAGAAAGCATGACTGACCTTTGGTGAGAGCCTTGGAAGCATCATTCTCCATGCTGAGGTGGTTGACCAGCATGATGGGCAGGTGCTGCTTCACATACCCTGACACCAGGTGCCCTGCACCCCACACCACATACTGTAAGTCATGCGTAACTCATATTGGTGGTGCTGCTGCATGTCAACTAGTGTAATGAAAATGACCGCTAGAACAACACTTTGTCACATGTCCGGACACCAGGTGCCCTGCAGCCACACCACATACTGTTCAACATCTGTCACTCATACTGTGATGCTGCCGCATGTCAGTTAGCGTAATGATGAATTAAACGCTAGCACAATACTTGGTCACATGTCTGGACATCTGCTAGCCTGCGCCACAGTGTACAACAAAGTAGACAAGTAAAGCTCTCGACAGGGAGACAAATGGGCAACTTCCTGATCTGCATATGCACAGATCCACCATTCCTGCATCACAGTGCCACAGCTTGGTCACACATGATTGCATATAGCTTGCTTGTCCATGTCTTTCATGACTGTCAGCACAGGGACTGCATGCTTGAGAAATTCCTAGATCTGATGGCCTGCGGCATCATTCAAACAGGAGAGATCTTCATTCAGGTGTCAGGCAAAACTGACAGATGTATTTGCATGGTGATGGTCATATCTGGCCGTTGTGGACTGTAGACTGGCATTGCGTCTCTGCTGCACATTGAAGGATAGGGAAAATAGCAGACTGGCATTGCTTTTCTGCTGCGCATTGAAGGATAGGAGTAAAAGAGCTCCTTTGTCATCACATATGGTCTGACAAAGCGCACCAGACCAAACACAAACACAACACACCACAGAAGCAAAGGTACCACAGTTTTGCCAGGCCATATATCAGCTTGACCTGTCGTTCTCACGCTTCCCTGACAGTACATAAGACCCTGACAGCACATGACATGATGCCCAAGTAAGGAATGCACACACAAATGGCATGTGGGCATCTGCTGTAGACATCCAGCTGAGTTCAGCATCTACTGTGTGCACCTGAATGATGCACAGATGTCTATAGGCTGCAGGGCCTGTACTCCCTGGACTGAGATACCAAGTTGGAGTGGTGGGATTGACAGTTTGATGTGAGGGACAGAGGATGTCAGGGCCGCCCCGTGTGCAGCTGCAAGACTGTTGATGAGCATTGCAGATGTGCTCAGCCTCTCACCTGTGCTGCCTGCGCTTGTCTTGCCAACATATGCTAGATGCTAGAGGGGAAGGTGAATATGCAACGCTATTGGTACTGTTCCCCTGGTCATGCCATCCTACTGGGCCAGAACTCGCCAACACTAAGGTCAGCCCCAGACAGGGGCAGTTCACCACAAGTACAGCAATCAATCAGTGTGTTCTCAAACACTTTTTTTTGAAACAGTTTTTTTCTCCAAACGGTTGTCTTTTCGAACAGTTTAACAGTGCAGAGAAGGGCATGGCCTACCATTGGGTCCATGACCATCGAAGGCACCGAAGAGGGATTGCTCATTGGTGATGTACTTCTCAAAGGCAAAGCAGTTGTCCTGGTTCTGCTTCTTGAAGCCAGGCTCCCGGCCTGCTCTGGACATGCAGGCCATGGTGCACGTCACCCCTGTCGCACTCTGCACAGACAGACAACACAGATCACAGCAGGCCTGACGATACAATGCTTGAAAACGCAATTGTTGCATCAACTCCAGCTCAGTGATGCACAGAACGCATCAGAAGTAGTGACTAAAGCAAGTGTGGGACTCAACAAACACCAAAGGTAGAGTTTGCTTGGAGCACTAGGTGGCACGTTCTGCTAGCATGCCCATCAGGACCACGACTCGACCAAACGCTGATCATCTGGACCATTGCATAGGTTTCAACACCATATGAGACTTGATAAGGTAGTCAGAAGGATGCATCACATACAGCACTCCTGCTGCGCTGTTTCAAGCATGTAATTGGAACCCCAAGCAGGTGGGGTAGTACCTGGACGTTGCTGACTCCTGTAGTGGTGACAGTTGGAGAAGACACACTCTCACCGCCATCTTCCTCGGGCTGGGGCTTCACATTGGGCTGCAGAGCAACAGCACAGTGTCACTGGTGATGATGAAAGGCAAAAAGCAAGATCCTTCACGTCATAGCATCACCACAGGTGATGACACCATGCTGTATGTCACTGTTAACAGGGGCCGAGAAGATCTGTCACCAAACATGCAGAGTGTGGAACTACCAGGAGCGCAGATAGGAAGCATGTGCTTAGCATATCGACTAAGGACCCTTGTTCATCAGCTGCCTCGTGCGTCAGTCAGTGGTGTGAAATGGGACAGCAAGATGACACAGTTGCAATCTCTTGTGCTCTCACATCATTTGTGACATAAGACAGCCTTCTGGCACGTGTGTTGGAGCTCTGAGCTGGAGCCCTTGGCTTGTCAGAGGCTGCTGGTGCTGCTGCAGAGCTTGCAGCAACATTCACTGGTGCTGCTCTTGGCTTGTCTGCAGCTGGAGCTGCTGCCGAATCCCCTCCCAAAGCCGGCTGCAGGACACAATTTCAAGTATAGCATGAAACAAATGATCAAGACATTGGCAAAGCCAGGAAAAGGGACAAACAGGAACAGCACAACCTCTCAGTACGCACCTGTGGGCCAACAGCTTCAGCATTGGCTACATAACTCAGGCGCCTAGCTCGTGAGTTCTTGCTCCTGGCCTTTGTTTTGGTGTCTTCCACCGTCTCAGTACCCGCTTTGATTTCGCCAGGTGCGTCGGTTTCACCAGGCAAAGCAACACCTGCAGCCTGCCACCTGTCAGACAACGCCCAAGGCCAGTAGCAAGCAAGCTACGCGAGCTCTCATCGACACAGACGTCAATCTTTGCGACCAAAAGACAAGGCAAGCGATCGTCTGACGCCACCGTGTCTGACCTTTTTGCTTTGCAGGCACCTCCTTGGCATCTGCTGCGTTTTGGTTGACACGGCCTTCCGCAGGGACACTAGAAGCGCACCCCATGGCGGAGGCGCGGCTGAGCCGAGGTGGAGCCTATGCCTGGCTCTAGGATATTTCGTACGCAAGTCCACTGAGGCTGCACCCTGGCAGACCCTGGCAGAGAGTAGTCAACGAGCACACTAGCTCTTTCAACTTAAAGCCTCTGACGATTGAGGGTGTGGCCGTTCCGCGAGACAGGGACGAGAGCCAGGTACTATACTCTTCTGCTAACCTACGCTGTAGCCACTTCAAGGCGACGCCCCAGTGTGAATTGGTAGAGACTTTAGAAGTGCCACTGGAAGTGCCACAGGACTTGCGACGTAATACCCCCATGCGTAACCGTACATGTAAGACTTGTTTCACTAGGCTCCGAAACCAGCTGTCCAAGAAGGCCAAAGAGAGGGCCAAGCGTGCTCAAGCGCATCCTCCAAATATGACATCTGCTCTTGGACAAGCGTACGCTGTCAGTCAGCACAAGAGCAGTCGATGCTATGCGCATCGCATAATGTTTCCTTCAAGGCCCTGGAGGCAACGAGCGACTTGCAGATCAGGCTTGCACCTTCGTTGGGAAGCGTTCACAGCGCATGCACCAAGAAAGAAAGCAAGAATGATTTTCAGGTAACTTGAGTTACTTACACAAAGTGGCATGAATACCGGCCGGTCCTTTTTGACTTTATAACTGCACTTCGAAGGTGTAGTAGACACAGGCCTGTGCAGACGCAAGCAACTCAAGACCAGCGGATAACACAACGGTAAAGTTTACAGGGCACCTTGCTGCGTCCTTGCGCCTTCTGCCTGGAGACGTGAACTTGTGAACCATGCAGGTGTGCAGAAGAGCTTGTTCAGCAGCATGTCCACAGCAATGATGTTGTGGGTCTTGGCACAGGAGTGCTGGTGAGTCATACGACGTCTGCAAGCAAGTGGCACCCTTGCGAAGTGTGATTGTAGATTGCGTTGCACCTGCAGGTAAATGCGGTCATAGAGTGTCTGGCCCAGAAAACAACTTTAGGGCTGCTTCAGGCAGGTGAATTGAATTGGCATTGTTTCTGGCCAACCTTACTGCTGCAGAAAGCTGCTTGTCACCACTCATTGCACATTGTTCTGTAGCTGACAATGTGTGTGTGCTGTAGGGAGTCAGATGCATACCAGCATCAGATGTGTCAGCCAGTGAAGCAGCTTTCCAAGGTGTGCCTGTCACCAGCCTAGCTGAGCATCCCATGGTAAGCACAGTGCTGCCCCACACTCAGCAAAGTTGATTCAATATGGCTGACAAAGGAACAACTGTCAACATGCCAGAGATTCAGCACAACATTAAATGCTGCGGAGAGGCTGCTAGGGCACGTCTCGCATAATGCCTGCAGCTGGCCAACTTTGCCATGTAGCCATGCCTCCTTGCATGGCATAAGAGTCATTCATTACTCACAGCATTGCCCTGTATACTCTGTGACACGCAGACTTGCAATTGCAGGTGGATGTGATGTTTGAAGAGGTGAATGAGATTGTGGTCCAACAGCCAGACCTGCCATTCATAGCAGGCCGCCTAGCTGAGCCTGTCCAGCCAAACCTGCTGCGCATGAGAGCTCTGCTGTCTGCTAGCAAGCACAACATTGTCTTGGTAGATGGCATAGAAAACGTGAGTATAGTAGTTTTTGTCTTTTGTTGTTTCTCTTCATGCTCAAGCATTATGTTTGCTATGCGTGTGACAACATGGTCTTGGAACTGCACAAACAAGCAGTCAAGAAGTTGACACTGCTCCATGCGCATGTGTATTGCAGGTTCAGCAGCTCGAACTCATCTGTGGCGGCTAGTGTGATGCATTTTGCTGCATGTCACAAAACCATCTTTCTTTGCTGCAAACACTGCACACACATGTGCAGATACTGCATGTCATCTTGGCGTTCAGCAGAGTGCATCAAATCGGTTGCCAGCTGTGGTGACACTGACAGCATGCTGGGGTTGTTTGGCATGCAGACATCAGCCAGGCTCAGAGGAGTCTTGCCTGTGGTTGTTGACGCTGATTATTGGGAAGACATTGGGGAGGTGCTGGATGATATCTTCATTCCTGAAGCAGAGATTTGGTGAGCTAGTGCGTGTGTCACACTCCCCAGCAGCAGAACCCCGGTCTCAACAATCAGTGGTTGAGAGCTGCCTCATTGACACCTGCATTTCAACCTGCCTCACACCTGGTTGTTATGCACCTGAATGTCCAGCTTGCCCCGATGTGCTGGACTGATACAACCCAAGGTTGCCGCACGCTCCATTTGTCACGTCTTCTGTGCGTGCAACATTGCTTGTCAGTTTGGTGATCTTACCAGGTAGTGCAACTCAACATCTGTTGTTTGTCCTATTTCATCAGAGCAACCTGAAATGGGCCTGCCCATGTGACAAGAGCATGTGTGTTTGGTCGTAGGCGAAGAAGTGTGGCTGGCTATGACCCAACTGACCCTAGAGCAATTTCCAGTCCGTACTTGAGTGCACAGGGACACAACGTGCTTGATGTCAAATTTTGTAAGCTTCTGTACTCCTGCTTACTGGATGAAACACTGCTTTACATTAGCAGCATGTGCATCCAACAGATAAACTTGTGCATGCGTCAGGGGTAAAGTTCAAGCAGGGATTGCACTGTCTTGCCAAAGAAATCATTCAATGTGGCTTGCTTTGTAAATAAATGTGTATGCTGCACACATGCTTCATGTTTTGTTTTCTGCAGATGGGCCCATGAAGCTATTTGGAGAAGATGCAAGCTACAGCTCAATAGCAGAAGAAGTAGAGAAGCAGGCAGGCGTTATCACACATGGCTTGTTTGTGAATGTCGCAGACTCAGCAGCAATGTTTACTGAGGACGGCATTCAGCTGTTTCAGTCAGCTGCTATGGTGTAGTAAGGAAACGCTCATATCATTGGCAGTGACTACATGTGCAGCACTATGTCATGCTCTGCATTAGCCATTGTGCACAACAGAAATGTACCTCCACACCACTGACATAAGTTGCTGCTAACATCATGTATGGAGGCGCATGTACGGAAAGTGAAAGTGTACCTTCATCCTAGATTCCTTTCCAGCATGCTGGCGTACAACAAGCTAAAGTGAACTGACAGTCAGCAGGTGAAGCAGCCTGCTGTGACCACACTTGCAAGCATCAGCACAAGTTGACAATGACCTAGAAGCGCGCTCCATCCACAGTGCCTGCTAACTAGCAATTGCAAACATCATCACAGTCCATTCCAAAAGCGCTCAGGCAGCAATTCATGACTTGCCCACGGCAACATCAGCTCATGTCTGCGCCAGTTGTCCTCAGGAACAATTCTGACAACACACTCACCAGCTGCAATGCCATTTCTACATGCAAGAAGCTGATTCAGCTGCAAGCACCTTTGCATGGACCTAGCATCCAAGACAGCCACATCCCAATTGATGTGCAGTTGCTGCAGATGGCAAAGCGCATCTGCGATAGCAACAAGATCAACATGTCTATCTGACAGCCAATGCAAATCAGTTGCCATGCAGAAAAGACGCTGGAGGTTCGTAGCCTCCTTCAACAAACATGGCCTGAGATCACTGTCCGCCAACTCCAGTTCTCTCAGGTTGCACAAAAAAGGGCCATTGGGCAGATCCTGTTGGTCAACGCCATACAGAGAGAGGGAGGTAAACTGTGTGCAGCTGATCAGCTCTGGTGGTGCTTCTAGAAATCCATTGTGCAGGGCAAGCCTCTTCAACTGTGGCAGCTGTCCCAAGTCTGGCAAATCCAGACCTTCATCATTTGCATCTACATTGCTGACTTGTAACGTGCTCAGGTGAGATAGATGCAACAGCTCTTCTGGAAGCTTTGTCACTTGACAATGCACAAGGTGCAGTTCTTCCAGCTTAGAGAGCAACGAAATACCCCTAGATAGTTCCCCAATCCCAGGCATCAGGTTGGTGATGTGCACCACCCTCAGAGCTGGCAGCATTGCAAGCTGCCCTGGAAATGGGTTCTGCACTTGATTTGAGGTGGTATGCGAGGGGCGCTCGCCGTTACCCTTGACGACAACGACCTCAAGCTCCCTGAGGCTGCCTAAACAGTCCAGGTGGCCCTGTTGTAGAATGCCGATGTACAAATACACTTGCTTGAGACGAGAGCAAAGCTGTAAGGCACAAAAGCTGCCAATTGTGTGGGTCCCAGGATTGCGATTCACTCTGAACCTGTCTGATAGCCTGGCTGGCAAGGAAGCTACTTGCTTGATCGCAGGCAGCTTCGTCAACATCGCATTGACAATCTGCTCTGCTTCCTTTGCATCTGTCGAAAACTTGGCTGTGGTGGTAGATGAGCATCGACAACTTGCCCAAGCCAGGAGCGACCACAACTTGTCCGGCAGCCTGACCTCTGCAGTGTCAATGTCAACGCTGTCCCAGGCGCGGCTGGCCTGACGAAGCGCTAGAGCCCATTTCTTGCAAACAAGTGGTGCAACTTTGGCCCTGCACTCGAGGCACTCCATGACAGGCGGGTCAACCGACAGCGCTTCTTTGCGTTGCAGAGATCCATACCTGTCCTTGAAAGGGACGTGCTGCAGCACACATTGAAGCACTTCCTCCGGCAGGGTGTCCAAGCTCGGCGCCTTCGTGTCCATGGTATTTGACTGTTTCGCGAGACCGTCTTGTCAGCTCTGTCTCGTGGAAACTCGTTGCGACGCAAAGAATCCTAGCAGCACGCACGCACGCACGCACGCACGCACGCACGCACGCACGCACTCACGCACGCATCTACGCACACACATCTGGACTATGAGTGAAATGCTCACGGCGTGAAATCGCGATCAGCGTGATACCTTATCTAGCTCATTTAGCTCGTTTGCAGGGCCGAAGTCGCGCAGCAGCCTACTCGTCCAACACTTTCACCCAGCCCATCCGATATGAACGCATTAGCAATGCAGTCGACGCTCACTCCCAGGTAACCATTCGAACGCCTGATCTTGGAACGGCACCCCAAGTCGCCGAACCTATATCCGGTTTCTTGCCGGTCTTACAAGTTTGCAGGAATCTTTGTAGACAAACATGTCATGTATTCGGTACTGATTTCACCGACACGTCTGCAGGTTTGCCGTCGCTGACAAGGCCGCACGACCAACAGGTGAGAGACGTTTCCTGGGAGTCTGCTGGTCTGCTCTCGCTCAGAACCCACCGTCCTTTATGCTGCTAACATGCCGTGCTGTGATGTAGGATCAAGGTGGTAAGTCCCAGAGATACAGCAGCACATGCCTGGATTCTCGTTACTGGCCTGCTGCAGCCATGCTTTATCGAGTCAGGCCAAGCATCTGATCTGGCCTGCTGCTTTGAACCACTTGCAGAGGCCTGCAGGGCAAAACCAATGCACACAGCTTACTCGTGTATATGACTATGCAGTGCTAGAACATCAGTCATTGTAAGGGCAACCTCACAAGAAACACGCCGTCAGGTCAGCTACACATTACATTCAGCTACTTTGTTTGCAGCATAGAGCTCATGGCAACAGCAAATCATGGCTTAAACCATGATTCTCTGAAAGGTTGATCTTTCAATTGGTTTAGGCTGCTATTTGACAGTCAGTTGGTGTCGGGGCTCCTGAAACATCTCCACAATGCAGAAACGCGTTTTTACTGTCCCCAGACGTTTCTGAGTTTAGGTTTCCATTGTAGGGATGACGTTCCTGAGTTTAAAATGACGTTCTGGGATTGAAAAGAGCTGTCTGCTCTGCAGGTGCTCAGCGGGCTTGTGGCTGGAGTAGTCAGCTTGACAGCCCTGAATGCTGGGGCTGTTGACTTGCAAGATGAGCGTGATGTGCGACAGAGGGGCTTCGACATCATATATGAGGCACGTGACCTAGACCTAGATCAGAGCACCAGGGATGGACTGACACAGTACAGAAAGAACATTGACAGCACCAAGGCCCGCATCAAGGAGGCTGAACGCATTCTTGACAACAACTTGGACCCTCTCATTCAGAAGAAGTACTGGTATGCAACGTCTGCTGTACTGCAACCGTGTTCCGGCCTTTGCTGCAGCTGTAATGGGTGCAATCATGCATGCAGCATCATTCATGAAGGTTTCAAAGACATGTGGCCTGATCAGGAATGCTTCCGTTTGTATGGCACATCTTCATGCATCTGTACTGCACTTTGCAAGATGGCGGCACAATCTGCTCCAGCTATTCTCACTGTGACAAGCTTGGACATCTTTGCTGGTTTATTTGAGCAGGTCAATCTGCTCCAGCTGTTATTACTGTGACAAGCTTGGACATGTTTGCTGGTTCATCTGAGCAGGACTCAGGCGCGTGAGGAGCTGCGAAACCAGGTGGGCAACCTGAGGTTTGACCTCAACACCCTCATTGAGAGCAGCTCAAAGAGCAAGGCTGACAAGAAGCAAGCCCAGAGCCTGAAGAAGGACTTCCTGATCAAGGTATGCAGACACGTAACTTGCATGTAACTTGTAGCTTGCCTGTAACTTGTAATTTGCATTTGCCTCTGAGCAATACGTGCAGAACCCCATTGCCGTTCAAGTTGCCTCTTCTTGAGCGAAGTATGCATTGCTTTTGCCATCGCTTGAGCCAAAGCAGTGCAATACTTGCTCAAGAAGAGGCAACTTGAACAACAATGAACTCCTGCACGTATTGATCAGAGATCTTGAGCAATATGTGGCAACAGCTCATTGTTGTCCAAAGTGCCTCTGCAGAAGTGTCCTTTTGGCTCAGGCTTGCTGTTTTGCAGGTTGAGGAGTTTGACTACTTCATCAGGAAGAAGGACCAGAGCAAAGCTGCCCCCCAGCTTGCAGAGGTCAAGTCTGCTTTGGATGCTGTGCGGGGTGCTCTGCCAGTTTAAGTCAAGTCCCTGTCAGGCTTTAAATGGCTTGTGGATTTCGACCATAGCGCTGCATATTTTGGCGTCCCCCTGTGCCACATTAGCTCAGCAATGATATATGTAGAAGCATTGTTTTGCATTGCTATTCATGCCTGTTCTGATGGGTTGTAGCAATCACAATTGTGTTTGTTGCAATTGCACATTTTTTTACCATGCAATATATTGAGAAGAATTCAGTGCTTTGCTTTCATCCGCAGCGCTTTCAAAGTGTAATTATTGCTGACAACAGCCTTGACTGTCAGTATGTATCTGGAAGAGTGTCTGGCAGACCTGTTCAACCACATAACACAGGGCCAGGCGGCCTTACAAGGTCCCTATGAAGTTTGCTAGGTGCAGTGTCACTGCAACAAGGGTCAAATAAAATGAAGAATCTGTGGACAGGCCCTAAAGGCTCAAGCAGCTCTGTTCACTCCCACGATATGGTGGGTTGCCCAAAAGGCATGTTCCGAGATTTGAACCATTTAGTACGCTTGCTATAAGCAAAAATGAAACAAAGAATAAAAGTTTCACACATCGCTCAAAATGGTGTGCCAGGGGTCGAAATCCCTGAAACAAGACGCTCAAGACACCCGACAGGCCAGACCTAGCAAGCACAAAAGAATTCAGCCTTGACTAGCTAGCCTTGAAAACCAAAAGCATCATTTTGTGGCTAAATACTGCTGTCTAGCAGGCACAGATACAAGCTCTGCACTGAGGTCGGCCAAGGTAGGTGCAACTGGTGGAGTCTTTTCAAAATAGGGAGTTTGCAACACAATTGGCATGATGCATGCAGTCAAACTGCCACCATAGACACAACCGGTGTCGAGCCCTGTAGCATACTGATACTGCTGGAGCTTTCGCTTCGCATCATGACCAAAAATGATGTGGTCTGGGCCTGTCCATTTAGATGCCCATGGCACCCCCCGATTCAGAGGGCAGGAGGTGTATTGTGTGCTGTCCTGCTGCTCTTCTGACTGGCTTGCAGCGGGTGCCATGTCAATGTTTCTCATCTGTAAAGCACAAAGCCTTTTCAATCGCTTCTCCAATCACCTTTGGCAGCATGATGCGCCAGTGTCATATATATTTGCATATGTACTCATGCCAATGCTTGATGTCAGTGCTAAGCACAGCAGTAGTGGCCAAAGCATGCATGTTGCACTGTATCAGAGTGTACATTCTGACACTGTACAAACTCAGACACCACAAACGGCACTTCTTTCTCTGCATCATCAGCATAATGGTATAGGCCTGCCTCACAAGGAATGCCAATGCATTGCATGGCGCCTGTCTTGCATGTTGGCAGTCTGTGCCGTGGCACCTCACCACAGGCAAGAAGAATGCAACACTGACTCAAATCCATATGAGGCTGAGGCACTCAAGTCTCCTGTTGTTTAATGTATTGGTGTTGCATGTGTTTGTGTTGCATTGTCAGGCATGTTTTGTTATGTCTAGATTAAGAGGTCAATTCTGCAGCCAAGTTGAAGTATTAGACTTCTGTGTCAACAAGGAGGAGTCAAAGGTCTATCTCACCATGTATATGTCCAGCCAGTCCTGCAGTAGCTTTGGTTTGTTGGGGACCATGCCAGCGTGCACAACCAGCAGACCATGGCTGGGGATGGCATAGGTGAACGGCAGCTCAGCCAGAAATGCTGCTTCATCTGGCTTCAGAGCTTCAACCCACTGCTCTGAAGACGGCAGATCCTGCCAGGGTATCTAACACACCTCAGATCAGGACATTCACATAGCTCTGTCTCACAGTGTGATGCAGCACGTGCTGGTGCTATGTCAGACTTTTGGCTGACTAAGAACTGCTAAGGTCTGCTGTGCACTTCGTGCAGGTGACAGCGCAGTCGATTGGCGCAGCACAAGACGGTTGAGATCTCATTGCAACAGTGGGGAAGATTGCATGCATCAGGATGCAAGGAAGCTTGGGGGTAAGAAGAGGCAGCAGATGCAGCAACAGCAGTTACTTGTGTGCAAAAAGCAGTTGCAGCTTGGAAACACATGCAAGCTTTGTCATAAGTAGCCCAAGACGTCAACCTCCAAGTGTTGAATGTACCTGAAATGACTTATGAGGCAACTGCCCTTTTCTGTATGCAGCTAGCGCTTTGTCATCGTGATTGCCTCGGACCACACAGGCTCCTGTTCTCATTGCTATCTGAACAACCTGCAATAGTGTTTGATAACCATTTTAATAAAATCGCTTTCCAGCTCAGGATGAGCTAGGTACATGCAATAGTGTTTGATAACAGCTCTCTGAAGGGGGTTGACAAGCTGAGGTACTGTTGCAGCACACTGAGGCAAGCAAGCTTGAGGTAAGAAGGGTGTGGAAAGGGGAACTGCACACTATCTGCAACACTATACCTGAGGACTGTTTGGGCCTTTGTTGACCAGATCACCCACAAAGACCAGCTTGTCACGGCCTTGATCATACCGAACCTTCACCAGGAGTTCTGCCAGCTCGACCGCACAGCCATGCACGTCGCCAATCACAATTAAGCGGCCAGTTTGACTAGGGTAAAACTTTAACACTTTGTGCCAAA
>JAABUK010003472.1_pt1 | contig 26601 bp, 22 predicted proteins | sample 5559141 | NCBI WGS metagenome assembly JAABUK01 (sample SAMN10711869, study PRJNA513367) | rock metagenome | isolation source: Antarctica rocks | place: Antarctica: Victoria Land, Pudding Butte nord | collected 2016-01-03
GCCGCCCGGACCCCTCACCGTCACGCGCGGCCTCGCCAAGCTCGACGCCATCGCACAAGGATGGACCCTAGCTCGTTCCGGATATGTGTGACCGCCGTAGCCCGGAGGGAGAGGGTTGGGGTGAGGGGGTCTTGCGGCGCGGTCCCAACCAAAGCAGGGCTGTGGTCCACCGGAACCTGTGTTCATTGCTCCGCAGCCAAGACCCCCTCACCCCGGCCCTCTCCCGGAGGGAGAGGGAGCAGGGAGCAGCCCGCAGCATATGCGACCGCCCCGCCTTTCACCTGGCGGCCACCCGCGCTATCTCTGGCGGATGGGAACATTGCCGGAACCGTTCGCGGCCTGGTTCGCGCGCCGGGGCTGGTCGCCGCGTCCGCACCAGTTGGCGATGATCGCGGCGGCGGAGGCCGGGGACAGCGCGCTGCTGATCGCGCCGACCGGCGGCGGCAAGACCCTGGCCGGCTTCCTGCCCAGCCTGATCGAGCTGGCCGCCCGTCCCCGCGCCGGCCTGCACACCCTGTATGTCAGCCCGCTCAAGGCGCTGGCCACCGACATCGCCCGCAACCTGCTGGCGCCCATCGAGGAGATGGCGCTGCCCATCGCCGTCGAGACCCGCACCGGCGACACCCCGGCCAACCGCCGCGCCCGGCAGAAGGCCGCGCCGCCCAACCTGTTGCTGACCACGCCCGAAAGCCTTGCTTTGCTGCTGTCCCAGGCGGACGCGCCCGCGCTGTTCGCCGGGCTGGGCACGGTCGTCATAGACGAGATACACGCCCTGGCCGGCACCAAGCGCGGGGACCAGCTTGCCCTGTGCCTGGCGCGGCTGACGACGATTGCGCCCGGCGCCCGCCGCGTCGGCCTGTCCGCCACCGTCGCGCACCGGCAGGCGCTGCTGGACTGGGTCGGCGCCGGCACGCCGCCGCGGCTGGTCGAGGAGGCGCAGGGCGCCCCCCCTGCCCTGTCCATCCTGCTGCCGGAGGACCGGCTGCCGTGGTCCGGGCACATGGGCCTGAACAGCGCCGGGGCCATCCTGCAACGGATCGCGTCGCAGGGCATGACCATCGTGTTCGTCAACACCCGGGCGCAGGGCGAGCTGCTGTTCCAGGCGCTGTGGAAGATCAACGCCGACACCCTGCCCATCGCGCTGCACCACGGCAGCCTGGACATCGGCCAGCGCCGCAAGGTGGAGGCGGCGATGGCCGAAGGGCGGCTGCGCGCCGTGGTCGCCACCAGTTCGCTCGACCTCGGGATAGACTGGGGCGGGGTGGACCAGGTGATCCAGGTCGGGGCGCCGAAGGGCACCAGCCGGCTGCTGCAACGGGTGGGCCGGGCGAACCACCGCATGGACGAGGTGAGCCGCGCGATCCTGGTCCCGGCCAACCGCTTTGAATTGCTGGAGTGCGAGGCCGCCATCGAGGGCGTGGCCGCCGGGGAGCAGGACGGCGAGGTGCCGCGGCCCGGTGGGCTGGACGTGCTGGCGCAGCACCTGCTGCTGACGGCAGCCGCCGGGCCGTTCCATCCCGGTGACATGCTGCATGAGGTGCGCCGCGCCCAGCCCTATGCCGGGCTGACCCAGGCGGACTTCGACGACACGCTGCGGTTCGTGGAGGATGGCGGCTACGCCCTGCAAGCCTATGACCGCTACCGCAAGCTGTTCCGCGACAGCGAGGGCCGCGTGCAGGTCATGGGGGAGCGCGTCGCCCGGCAGGCCCGCATGAACCTGGGCACCATCGTGGAGGCGCCCTTGCTCAAGGTGCGCCTGGCCGGCGGGCGCGGCGCGGCCTTGGGCGAGGTGGAGGAGGGCTTCGTCAACATGATGACCCCCGGCGACACCTTCATGTTCGCCGGCCGCCTGCTGCGCTACGTCCGCCTGCGCGAGACGACGGTGGAGGTCGCCGAAGGCGGCAAGGGCGAGCCGATGGTGCCCGCCTACGCCGGCAGCAAGTATCCGCTGAGCAGCGGCCTCGCCGCCCGCGTCCGCGCCATGCTGCACGACCCCTCGACGTGGCGCCACTTCCCGGAGCAGGTGCGGGACTGGCTGGGGATGCAGGCGGCCCGCTCGGAGCTGCCCGGCCCCGACGACCTGCTGGTGGAGACGTTCCCGCGCAACGGGCGCTGGTACACCGTCGCCTACTGCTTCGAGGGGCGGAACGCGCACCAGACGCTCGGCATGTTGCTGACCCGGCGCATGGAGCGGTTCGGCTACGCGCCGCTCGGCTTCGTCGCGACGGACTACGTCATCGCCGTGTGGTCGGCGGAGGAGCCGGTCGAGGTGCCCGCGCTGTTCGAGCAGGACATGCTGGGCGACGACCTGGAGGCGTGGATGGCGGAGAGCAGCATGTTGCGCCGGACCTTTCGCAACGTCGCCGTGATCTCGGGCCTGATCGACCGCAACCTGCCGGGCGCGGAGCGCAGCCGGCGGCAGGTGACGGTCAACACCGACCTGATCTACGACGTGCTGCGCCGTCACCAGCCCGACCATGTGCTGCTGCGCGCCACGCGCAACGACGCCGCCGGGGGGCTGACCGACCTGGGCCGCTTGTCCGACATGCTGGGGCGCGTGGCGGGCCGAGTGCGGCACAAGCGGCTGTCCCGCGTGTCGCCGCTCGCGGTGCCGGTGCTGCTGGACATCGGCCGGGAGACGGTGCGGACCGGCGGGTCGGAGGACGACCTGCTGGCCGAGACGGAGGCGCTGGTGGCGGAGGCTTCCGGCGATGGCGAGGTGAGCCAGGCGCCGATGCGCGTCGCCTTCGTGCATCGCGCCAACCTGGCCATCCTGCAGCGCAAGCCGAAGGCGCAAAAGGACGCCCGCCCCGGATGACCGCAGCCAGCCTGCACCTCATGGGCGAGCGCCTGATGCTGGACCCGTTGGGCGCCGTCTGGTGGCCGGCGGCCGGGCTGCTGGCGGTGGCGGACCTGCACTTCGAGAAGGGGTCCGCCGCGGCGGCGCGCGGGCAGTTGGTGCCGCCGTGGGACACCCGGCTGACGCTGGACCGGCTGGGGCTGCTGCTGCGGCGCTGGCAGCCGCGGACGGTGGTGGCGCTGGGCGACAGCTTCCATGACGCGTACGGGGCGGCGCGGATGGCGCCGGGCGACGCGGCGCGGCTGCGCGCGATGGCGGAGGCGGCGCGTTGGGTGTGGGTGCTGGGCAACCACGACCCGCAGCCTCCTGCCGGGCTGCCGGGCGTTGCAGCGGACGTTTGGACCGAGGGGCCGCTGACGTTCCGGCACGAGGCTCAGCCCGGTGCAGCCGGGGAGCTGTGCGGCCATCATCACCCCAAGGCCGCAGTCGCGACCCGCGCCGGCACGGTGACGCGCCCCTGCTTCGTGACGGACCCGCGCCGGATCATGCTGCCGGCCATCGGCGCCTACACCGGCGGGCTGGACGTGGCCAACCCGGCCATCGCCCGGCTGTTCCCGCGCGGGGGCCGGGCGTTTCTGCTGGGACAGGAACGGCTGTTCAGCTTCACCTTGGCGCAGTTGCGTGGGGCGGGAGACGCGCGGGCGGCAGGATAGGACCGGCCGGGATGGTGGCTGCGTGGTCCATTTGGATGGCCCGCACCTGACGGTCTGCCGCAACCCGGACACCCCGCGCGCCATCGTGGAGGCGCTGGCTGGGGCAGCGGCACGTCGAGACGGGAGGGTGCCCAGCGCGGACTGCACCTTGCTGGCAGCAACGGTTTGAACGGCGCCGCTATGGACGATACCGCCAGGCACCCCCACCTTTGTTGCCTGATCGCGCTCCGACCCCAGCAAAGGAACTTCCCATGACCAAGCGGCCAGGCAAGGCCGACGCCCTGCCGCCTGCGATCCTATGGTTTCGCGGCGATTTGCGCTTGCAGGACAACGCGGCGCTGGATGCCGCCATGTCCGGCGGACGTGCGGTGGTGCCCGTGTATGTGCTGGACGACGACACGCCCGGCCATTGGCGGCTGGGCGGAGCGTCGCGCTGGTGGCTGCACCATAGCCTGGAGTCGCTCGGCGCCGACCTTGCGCGGCGCGGCGCCCCGCTCGTACTGCGCCGCGGCCCGGCAGCGCAGGTGCTTGCCGCCCTGGCGCATGAGGCCGGCGCCACGGAGGTCCATGCCGGGCACCAGCGTGAACCCTGGGCACGCCGGGCCACGGACGAGGCCCGGACGGCGCTGGAGGCGGGCGGCGCGATGCTGCACCTGCACCGCACGCAGACGCTGTTCGACCTGGACGGCATACGCACCAAGACCGGCGGCATCTACGGCGTCTATACGCCCTTCGCCAACCAGCTTCGCACCCGCGGCAGCCCCGGCGCACCCACGCCGGCCCCGGAGCGCATCCCGGCTGGTCCCGCCGTGCCGTCGGATGCCCTGGCAAGCTGGGACCTGCTGCCGACCAAGCCCGACTGGTCCGGCGGATTCAACGTCTGGCAGGTCGGCGAGAACGCCGGGCACGCCCGCCTGCGCGCCTTCCTGGACCGTGCCGTGCATGGCTACGACACCGGCCGCAACCTGCCGGGGCAGGAGGGCACCAGCGGCCTGTCGGCACACCTGCACTGGGGCGAGCTAGGTCCGCGTCAGGTCTGGCACATTGCGGAGCAGGCGGCGAAGGGCACCGGCAAGGGCCTGGACACCTTCCTTGGCGAGATTTTGTGGCGGGAGTTCTCGGCTTACCTGCTGTTCCACAAGCCGACCCTGCCGGAGGCGCCGATGCGCCCGGCCTTTGCCGCCCTGCCCTTCCGCGACGATCCGCGTGAGCTGCGGGCCTGGCGGCGCGGGCACACCGGCATTCCCATCGTGGACGCGGGGATGCGGCAGTTGTGGCAGACCGGCTGGATGCACAACCGCGTCCGCATGATTGCCGCGTCGTTCCTCGTGAAGCAGTTGCTGATGGATTGGCGGACCGGGGAGGACCATTTCTGGGACACCCTGGTGGATGCGGACCTCGCGAGCAACGCCGCGTCCTGGCAGTGGATCGCCGGGTCGGGCATAGACAGCCAGCCGTTCTTCCGCGTGTTCAACCCCGTCAGCCAGGGCGAGAGGTTCGACCCCGAGGGCGCCTATGTCCGCAAGTGGGTGCCGGAGTTGGCGAACCTGCCGGCGAAGCACCTGCACGCCCCTTGGGAGGCGCCTGCCGCTGTGCTGGCCGGGGCGGGCGTGGTGCTTGGCAAGACCTATCCGAAGCCGTTGGTGGACCTGGCCGAGGCCCGTGGGCGGGCGCTCGACGCCTACCGGCGCACGGTCAAGGCCGCGGGTCCTGCTGCGGACCCGGCCGCGGCCCTGGCGGAACCGGAACCTGGCCCGGTGGCCGCATGATCCCATCGGGCGTCGCCTTGCGCGTCGTCGGCGACGTTCACGGCGACATCCGGGCGTTCCAGGCGGCGACGGCGACGGATCGCTTCGTGGTGCAGTTGGGGGACCTCAGCGACCATGGACCGGACAGCGCCGGGGTGCTACGGACGATGTTCGGGCTGATGGACGAGGGCCGCGGGCTGTTCATCCTGGGCAACCACGACCGCAAGCTCGGCCGCGCCCTGGCGGGCCAGGCCGTCCGCATGGACGCAGCCCTGGAGACGACGATACGCGGCCTGGACGACGCGCTGCGGTCCCGTGCGCTGCAGGAGGTGTCGCGCGCCCCGGCCTGGCTGTCGCTGGGCGGCATCGCCTTCGTGCATGGCGGCTTCCACCCCGCGATGCTGCACGAGCCGCCGCCGCCGCCGCTGGGCCGGGTGGACCCGCTGCTGTCCCGCGCGCTGTTCGGCGAGACGACCGGGCGGATGCAGGCGGACAGCTACCCGGAGCGTGTGCTGCGCTGGGTGGACCGCATTCCGGCCGGGCTGACGGTGTATTGCGGGCACGACCAGCGCAGCACGGACGGGCGGCCCTACGTGCGGCAGGGTGCAGGGGGCGGCACCGCGATTTTCCTCGACACCGGCGCTGGCAAGGGCGGACACCTGTCCTGGATAGACCTGCCGCCTGTTGGGGCATGAAAAGAGTTTCAAGTGCCGGACACCTTGTATGACCAAGACATCCTGGCCTGGTCAGAGCAGCAGGCCAACCTGATACGTCGCCTTGCTGCAAGCGATCAACTGGGCAACGGTATTGACTGGTCGAATGTTGCCGAAGAGATTGAGGCTGTTGGTCGTACCGAACTACGCACCTGCGAGACGTTGCTGCGCCAGGCAATGACGCATCTGCTCAAACTCCGTGTTTGGCCGGACAGCCGGTTTGCAGCCGAGTGGCGTGAGGAAGCGGCCATATGCCTGGACGATGCACAGAACCGGTTCAGCTTGTCCATGCGGCAGAAGATTGACCTGGAGAAATTGTACGCCAGGGTGGTGCAGCGGACGATTGCTGTGGCAGACGATATGAGTCTATCAAACCTGGCTGCTGCGAGATGTCCCTTTGAACTTGACCAGCTTCTGGATGGAAACATCAAGACACTGATTGCAAGGCTGGGAACATGACAGAACCACCGGCCCCAAAGACCAGAAAAACCGGTCTGTCTGGTGTGCTCGGCAATATGGTAGGAGAAATCATCGGGGAGGCAATGCCTTGGTGGCTGGCAGCCCCGGTCGTCGGCGTCCTGATAATCATGGTTCCAGCAGTCTACGTCGGAAAAGAGCTGCACCGGATTGGGTTACGCAAACGAGTGCCTGATCCCTAAACCCGCTCCCCCGCGTCCAGCGCCGCCAGGAACCCGGCCGCCTGCGCCCGCAGCGCCGCCACCTTCTCCGGTTCCATCTTGGCCAGCGTCCGCAGCGGCATGGCCATGCGCGGGTTGCGGGCGAACCGCTCGCCGTGCCGGGCCATGAAGTCCCAGTACAGCGAGTTGAACGGGCACGCCCCCTCCCCCACGCTACGCTTCACGTCATAGCGGCAGTGCTGGCAGTAGTCGCTCATGCGGTTGATGTAGGACCCCGACGAGGCATAGGGCTTCGACCCCATGATGCCGCCATCGGCGTGCAGCGCCATGCCGCGGACGTTGGGCAGCTCGACCCACTCATAGGCGTCGGCGTAAACCACCAGGAACCACTCGCAGACCTGGTCCGGGTGCAGCCCGGCCAGCAGCGCGAAGTTGCCCAGCACCATCAGCCGCTGGATGTGATGGGCATAGGCATGGTCCCGCGTGTCGCTGACGGCGTGGTGCAGGCAGTTCATCCGGGTGCCGGCGTCCCAGTACAGCGCCGGCAACGGCCGCACGGCGTCCAGCCCGTTCAGCCCGCCGTACTCCGGCATACGCAGCCAATAGACGCCGCGCACGAACTCCCGCCAGCCGATGATCTGGCGTATGAAGCCCTCCACGGCGTTCAGCGGCGCCAGCCCGGCATGGTAGGCCGCCTCCGCCGCGCGGCACGCCTCGACCGGGCACAGCAGGCCGGTGTTGAGCGACGTGGAGATCAGGGCGTGGAACAGCACGCCCTCCCCGGCGCGCATCGCGTCCTGCCAATCGCCGAACTGCGCCAGACGGTTCTCCACGAAGTCCGTCAGCGCCACCCGCGCGTCCCGGCCGGTGACGGGCATGACGAAGCCGTCCACGCTGCCGATGTGCGACGGGAAGTGCTTGGCGACCATCGCCATCACGTCCCGGGTGATCTCGTCCGGCGGAAAGCGCGGCGCCGGCGGCGGGCTGACCCGGCGCGGCAAGGGCTTGCGGTTCTCGGGGTCGTAGTTCCACTGGCCGCCCTCCGGCTCGGTTCCGTCCATCAGCAGGCCGGTCCGCAGGCGCATGGCGCGGTAGAACGTCTCCATCCGGAACGCGCCGCGCCCGCGCGCCCAGGCGCGGAAGTCCTGGATGCGCGAGACGAAGCGGGTGTCGTCGCGTATGTCGCACTCGACCCCTGCCTCCTCGTGCCAGGTCCGCATGTCCTCCAGCACGCGCCACTCGCCGGGTTCGGTGGCGGCGATGCGGTCCGGCCGCAGCCGGGCGCAGGCGCGCATGACCTCGCCGCGGAAAGAGCCGGTGTTGGCCGGGTCGTCCAGCCGGGTATATTCGACGCGGACGCCGCGGGCCTCCAGCGCGCGGGCGAAGTGGCGCATGGCGGACAGGATCAGCACGATCTTCTTCGGATGGTGCGGGACGTAGGTGCATTCCCGCATCACCTCCACCATCAGAACCCAGTCGGTGGCGGGGTCCAGGTCCTCCAGCGCGCTCAGGCTGGGGGTGCATTGATCGCCGAGCACGACGCGCAGGGTGCTCATGCGGCGGCGGGCAGGCTGGGCAGCACGCGGGCCTGCGGGGTGATGGGGCGAATGATGTGTCCTTTCAGGCAGGCGTTGCGCCAAGCAGGCGCCAGGCAGGCGCCAAGCAAGCGGCAAAGTCGGCGCGCAGGGGTGAGTTGGGAGGGATGCGGCAACCGGCAATGATCCCACCCGGCGCGGCGCGTGGCAGGTGCGGCCCGTCAGCCTTGCCGTCGCCGGGCGCCGCGGGCAGTCTGGCGCCATGCGGCAACTCCTCCTGTTACGCCATGCCAAGTCTTCGTGGGACGATCCGGCGGTGCCGGACTTCGCGCGCCCTCTCAACCCGCGCGGACGGGGGGCGGCAGCGGCGATGCGCCGGGCGATCAACGGGCTGGGCCTGACGCCCGACCAAATCCTGGTGTCCACGGCCAAGCGCACCCTGGAGACCATGCAGGCGCTGGAACCCTGGGACGAGACCCCGCTGATCGAGCCGATGGACCAGCTCTACCTTGCCCCGGCGGCAGGGCTGCTGCGCGCGATCCAGGACGTGCAGCCCACCGTCCGCAGCCTGCTGGTGATCGCGCACAACCCCGGCCTGCACGAGCTGGCGCTGCTGCTGCAGGGCACGGGCGGCCAGGACAGCGCCGACCGGCGCAGGCTGCAGGACGGCTATCCGTCCGGGGCGCTGGCCGAGTTCCTGGTCGGCGCACACTGGGCCGGGCTGGAGGAGGGCGGCGGGCGCCTGGTGCGCTTCCTGTGCCCGCACGACCTTCCGGCCGGCGCCTGACGCAGCCGCCATGCCCGGCGATGGCCCGACCGGCAGCGCCGGCCCTGACCCATCCACGCAAGGACATGCGGACGCGGACGGGCCAGCCGCACCCGCAGCGCCGCCCGGGGCGGCGCACCGGACGCTGCATCTCGTCCTAGCGCCGGAGGACCTGCCCCGCCTGCTGCGCCTGCCTGCGCTGACCCGCGCCGGACGCTCCATCCGGGCGGAGCTGTCCTGGCACGACACCCCGGACGGCACCCTTGCGGCCCGCAACCTGGCCCTGTGCGCCAGCGCCAGCCCGGGCGCACCCTGGCGGCTGGAGGCGCTCCGCCCGCAACCGGGCCTGACCTGGCCCGCGACGCTCCCGGCGCCGCTGCGCCAGGAGGCGTCCGGCCCAGGTGGCTTCCATCCGCCCTTGCCGGAGCCTCTCGCCGGGGTGGCCGCCTTCCGGGGCCGCCGCCACCGCTTCCGGGATGGCGGCGGCACGGCGGTCGTCGTGCTGGAGGGGCACCTGCGCGGCGTCAGCACGATACGCCCGGCCTGCCGCGTCGAGCTGCACGGACCGTCCCCGGCGTTGGCCGCGTGCGCCCTGGCGATGGCGGACGGCCTGCGCCTGATGGTGCCGCGCGCCGGCCTTGCGGCTGAGGCGGCCTCCGTCGCACGGGGGACGGAGCCGCCGCCGCGTGGCGCCGCGCTGCCGGTGATCGCCGCCGGGCAGCCGCTGACGGACACGGTGGCGCAGGTGGTCAGTGGCCTGCTGGATACCATGCTGCACTGGTCCATGACCGCCGGGGACGGCGAGGGCCAGGTGCCGGTGCATCAGATGCGGGTGGCGACCCGGCGGCTGCGCTCGGCGCTGTCCATCTTCCGCCATGCCGCCGCCTGCCCCGAGCTGCTGCCGCTTGGCCCGGCGCTGCGCGATACGGCGTCGCAGTTGGGCGGCGCCCGGGACTGGGACGTGTTCCTGGCCGGGACCGGGGCGCACGTGGCGGCCCTGTTCCCGGAGGAGCGGCGGCTGGCGTCGCTGCTGGCGGCCGGGCGGCGGCGGCGCATGGCAGCCTATGCCGGGCTGCGCGCCCACCTGGAAAGCACGGAGTTCCGCCGCCTTGCGCTGTCGCTGGCCTGCGCGGCGGCGCTGCGGCCCTGGGACGGGCGCGACCCGGCGCAGGACGCGGTGCTGCAAGCGGACACGGAAGCTTTCGCCGCCGGTGTGCTGGCACGCCGGTTGCGGCAGGTGCGCCGGGCCGGGCGCGGGCTGCGGCACCTGCCGGTCCCGGCGCTGCACGAGCTTCGCAAGGACTGCAAGCGGCTGCGCTACGCCGCCGAGTTCTTTCAGCCCCTGTTCCCCGACAAGGCGGCCCGGCGCTTCATCCGGCACCTCGCGGCGTTGCAGGAAGCCCTCGGCCTGTTGAACGACGGCGCTGCGGCCGCAGGGCTGCTGGCTCAGCTTGGCCGCGCCGGGGAGGGATACGCGGCGGGGCTGGTCAACGGCGCCGTGGCCGCCGGTGCGGGCGCGGTCCGGGCGGAGGTGCGGGACGCCTGGCACGGGTTCCGCCACGCGGACCCGTTCTGGACCTGAACGGACGGCCGGGAGGCTGCGGACAAGATTTGGGCAGGGCACAGCCCGGACCATCGCGCCTGCCCAGGCTTTGCCCTGACCAGGGCGTGTGCCGGCGCCCGCGCCTGCAAGCGGGAGCCACAAGCGGGTTGCGCCGCCCCTCCCGGGCAGGCTAGGCGTTTGCAGCATGAGAGCACCGCGCCGCATCTTCCGCAGTCAGGCCGTGCCGCGCTCCCGGCTGACGCGCCCGGTCCTGCTCGTCGGGGCGGCGCTGGCGCTGGTCGGGTTGGCGATGGCCGGCCTGTCGTCGGACCTGTTCGGGCGCACGGCGCCCGCAACGGAGCGCGTGTCGGCCGACGCGGCCAGGGTCACGGTCATTGACGGGGAAACGCTGCGGCTCGGCACCCAGGTCGTGCGCCTGCGCGGGGTGGACGCCCCGTCGCGGCTGGACCTCTGCCGCGGCGGACGCGACTGCGGCGGCGCGGCCACGTCCGCGCTGGCCGCGCTCGTGCGGGACCGCCGGGTGGACTGCCGGTTGATGGGCCGGGACCGCCAGGGCCGTCCGCTGGCCAACTGCGAGGCGAACGGCAACGACCTGAGCCGCGCCATCGTCGCCAGCGGCTGGGCGCGGGCAGGATCGGGCGCACCGGACCTTGCGGACCTGGAGCTTCATGCGCGTCGGAAGAGCGCAGGCTTGTGGGCCAGCGAGGCCGACTGACCAGCAGGCCAACCAGGGATCGAGCGTCCCGGCTTCTGCCCCGGCTTATGCATTGCAGGCGCTTGCTCGACCAGTTGGCCTGGGTGGATTGGGTATGCTGCGCCGGCGCAAGCATGGCATGGGCTGACCCGGCGCCCGCCCGCCTGCGCGTCCCCGCATCTGATCGCAACGGCGTTGCCCTGACGCGGGCGCATCCGGTCCTGCCGGCGCTGCCCCGATCCGGCCACGCCGGACGCTGCCGTACCGAATGCTGCAATTGCGAAGGTTGCTTCCGGCCCCTGCCCGCCCTTATTTTGCCATCGAGTCCGGTGCGAGGCGTTCCTCCTCCGTGGCCACACCGCAGCGGGGGAGCAGCACCATGGACGCAATCAGCAGCCAGTCAGTGACCATGACGATGGACGGCACCAACAAGTCGCTGTCCCTGCCCTTGAAGCACGCGACCATCGGGCCGTCGGTGGCGGACATCGGCAAGCTGTATGGCGCCCTGGGCATCTTCACCTACGACCCCGGCTATGGCACCACCGCCGCCTGCGAGAGCAAGATCACCTACATTGACGGCGACGAGGGCGTGCTGCTGCACCGCGGCTACCCCATCGAGCAGTTGGCGGAGAGCAGCACCTTTCTTGAGGTAGCCTACCTGCTGCTGAACGGCGACCTGCCGAACGAGGCGCAGCGCCACGAGTTCGAGCATGGCGTGATGCGCCACACCATGCTGCACGAGCAGCTCCGCCGCTTCTATGACGGCTTCCGGCGCGACGCGCACCCGATGGCGGTGATGTGCGGCGTCGTCGGCGCGCTCAGTGCCTTCTACCACGACAGCCTGGACATCACGAACGAGGAGCACCGCCGCATCAGCGCCTTCCGCCTGATCGCCAAGCTGCCGACCATCGCGGCCTGGGCCTACAAGTACACCATCGGCCAGCCGTTCATGTATCCGCGCAACGACTTGAACTACGCCGAGAACTTCCTGTACATGATGAACGCAGTGCCTGCCGAGCCGTATCGCGTGAACCCGGTGCTGGCCCGCGCGATGGACCGCATCTTCATCCTGCACGCGGACCACGAGCAGAACGCCAGCACCAGCACGGTGCGCCTGGCCGGCAGCACCGGCGCCAACCCGTTCGCCTGCATTGCCGCAGGGATCGCCAGCCTGTGGGGACCCGCGCACGGCGGCGCCAACGAGGCCGTGCTGAAGATGCTCGCCGAGATCGGGCACGTGGACAACATCCCCGCCTTCATCGAGAAGGTGAAGGACAAGAACAGCGGCGTGCGCCTGATGGGCTTCGGCCACCGGGTCTATAAGAACTACGACCCGCGCGCGAAGATCATGCAGCAGACCTGCAAGGAAGTACTGGCCGAGCTGGGCATCAAGGGCGACCCGCTGCTGGACATGGCGGTCGAGCTGGAGCGGATCGCGCTGCACGACGACTACTTCATCAGCAAGAAGCTGTATCCGAACGTAGACTTCTACTCGGGCATCATCCTGAAGGCGATGGGCTTCCCGACCAGCATGTTCACCGTGCTGTTCGCCGTCGCCCGCACCGTCGGCTGGATCAGCCAGTGGAAGGAGATGATCGAGGACCCGGCGCAGCGCATCGGCCGTCCGCGCCAGGTCTATACCGGCGCCCCGCGGCGGGACTTCGTGGCGCTCGGGGAGCGGGCCTAACCCTCCGAGGTTCGCCCGGTGCCGGCCGGCCGCTCCCTGCCGGGGCGGCCCAACAGGACCAGGGCGCGGTCGGGCAGGTCGGAGATCAGGCCGTCCACGCCCCAGTCCATCAGGCGCTGCATGTCGTCGGCAGCGTTCACCGTCCAGGGGACGACGCGCAGGCCAAGGCTGTGGGCGCGGTCCAGCAGGTCCTCCGTCAGGTCGGTGTGATGCGGCGCCCAGGCGCCGCCGCCCTCCGCCGCAACGGCGTCCGGCACGTCCGCCGCGCTGCCGAGATGCCGGCCCAGCCATAGCGGCGCGTCGGCCACGGAGCTGGCGGCCGTGAGCCAACCGGCTGCGATGGCTGGGCGGATGCGGCGCAGGTGCCGGGGCGCGCGCCAGTCGAAGCTTTGCAGCGCCACGCGCGGCCCGGCGCCTGCCGCGCCCACGACATGCAGCACGCGCTCCACCATCTCCTCGGCCGGGATGGTCCAATCGGGATGGGTGGGCAGCACCTTCAGCTCGATGTTCCAAAGCAGGACGGCATCCGTGGCAAGGACCTCATCCAGCGTCGGTATTCCGGCGCCGTCCTGCGCCGCCTGGCCGGGATAGGCTTCGGCATAGGGCGTGCCGGGGCGGAGGCGGCCCACGTCGTACTCGCGCAGTTGCGCCAAGGTCAGGTCGCGCAGCAGCGGGCCGGGTCCGTCCAGCCAGCGGCCCGCGCCGTCCCTGGTGGTGTCCGGGTTCAATGCCGGGTCGTGGTGGACGACGACGGCGCCGTCGCGCGTGGTGCCGACGTCCAGCTCCATGGTCTGGACACCCAGGCGGGCGGCGGCGCGGAAGCCGTGCAGCGTGTTCTCGGGGAACAGGCCGCGGGCGCCGCGATGGCCTTGCAGGTCGAAGTCGGGGTGGGGCATGGCTGGGGTTTGGGGCGGAGCGGCGGCGGGGTCAAGGCATCGCGGGCTGTCCGCCCACGGCATCCGACTCAACGCATAGCTGCATGCCGCAGCCTGAGGGCGCACCCCCGTTCGCTCATCAGGCGCCTGCAACAGCGTGCCGGCGATGTCCGCATGGGTTGCCGGTTGGGTGAAGGCGCGGCAGCGATGCCAGCATCCCTCTGCGCTGGCCGTTTGCCGTCGGTCATTGCGAGCCGCCCTTGCGGCGCGGCAACCCAGGAGTCCACGGCACGGTCCTGGCCGCTCCCCTACTGCCATGCCGCCACACTGCTCGAAATCACGAATGCAAACCGGGCGCAAACCGGTTAGGGCAAACGGGCGCTGGCGTGAGGCAAACCGTGAAATGCAAGCGTTGTTTTCCGGAGGCTAACATCGGGCGGCGTTTCGTTCTTATGGAGTTTACAAAACCAACCATTTGCGCTTTGTGACTTATTTTGACTTGCCTCCAACAACGCCTCCACTAAGGTGCCTCAACTACTTTTTGTTGGTGGGATAAATGCTTAAAACTGCGCTTCTCATACCCTTGGCGTTTTTGTCCGCCTGCGCGACCATCGTGAATGGCGGCAGCCAGACCGTGATCGTTTCCACCCCCCCTCCTGGAGCGACCTGCACCGTGGACCGGATGGGTGCCCGCATCGGTGCAATCCCGCAAACGCCGGGCAGCTTGCGGCTGGACAAGAGCAAGAACGACCTTTCGGTGACGTGCAACAAACCCGGCTTCCAGACCGCGGCCGTGACCCACTCATCGTCGTTTGGCGCCATGACGGCCGGCAACGTCCTTGGAGGTCTTGTAATTGGTCCCATCGGCTTCATCGTGGACGCAGCGTCCGGTGCCAACTATGAGTATCCATCCGACATCAGATTGGACCTTGCGGCAAACGCTGCATCCGGGTTGCCGCCGATTGCGCTGCAACAGCCGTCATTCGATCATGGCAGCACGTATGTTTCTGACCGGACTACAGGCCCGGGTGAGCAGCGCGCGGTTCGCACCCTTGATCCAGCGACGGCGCATACCGCCAGTTATTGATCCAGTCCGGCACGGTGATGGGCGGTGGCCACCATGCCGCTTGCTGCTTGAGACGGATGGCAGGGTCCGGCAGGACGGACGTGGTTGCCCGGCGGCTTCGGACGCCGGCTGCTCCTGCCGCCTTCTACCCTGCCGCCAGCCGCCTGGCCACGTCCGCCACCGGCCTCGGCATTGCCCGCACGGGGCCGCGTTCTTCGGTCGTTGCAAAGCCCGTGAGCACGGTGCCCCTGGCAATGCAAGGGATCGTGGCGCCGCCATTGATGAACAGCACGCGCAGCGGGCTGACGGCACTCCGCGTCCGCAGCGCGCCATCCCGGGACGCGCCTCAGACGGGTCACCGTGTTGTTAGGGTGTCGCTAGAGGTTTTCTTACATGATGCAACGGTTCCGTGTGGAGTGCCCCGTTGGTGAAGTTACGTTTCCAACGGGATAAGCGGTGCAGGAGCGCTGGCTTCGGCACGGGGCGCGATGGTCCTGCCGCTCCCGCCCGGCCAGTGTCGCCGGAGTCGGCGATGCTGCTGCGTGACCTCGCGCTCGACCGGATACGGCAGGGAGTCTGCGTGTTCGACGGCCAGCAGCGGCTGCTGCTGTCCAACCGCCGCTACGCCGAGATCTACGGCCTGCGGCCCAGCGAGGTCCGGGCCGGTATGACGCTGCGGGACATCGTGGACCTGCGCTACGTCGCCGGCACCGGCCCTGCCATGCCGCCGGAGCACTACACGTCCTGGCGGGACCGCATCGGCGTCGCCGACAAGGTCGTGGACACCCAGGTGACGCTGCGGGATGGGCGCGTGCTGGCCATACACCACGCGCCGCTGCCGGGCGGCGGCTGGGTCAGCACGCACGAGGACATCACGGAGCGGAGCCGGGCGGAGGAGCACGTCCGCCACATGGCCCACCACGACGCCCTGACGGGACTGCCCAACCGCATCCTGTTCACCGAGCGGCTGGGGCGGACGCTGCGGCGGCTGGGCGGCGACGCCCTTGAGGACCATCGGCCCGCCCCTGCCGGAACGGACTGGCATATTGCGGTCTGCTTCCTGGACCTGGACCACTTCAAGGACATCAACGACACCCTCGGCCATGCCGCGGGGGACGAGCTGCTGCGGATCGTGGCCGAGCGCATCCGGCCCCACATCGGGCAGGACGACATGCTGGCCCGGCTTGGCGGGGATGAGTTCGCCATCCTCTTCGATCATGCCGAAAGCGAAACCAACGCCGCCGCAAGGGCGATGGCCGTGATCGGCGCCATCGCCGCGCCCATGCAGTTGGGCACGGTGCAGGCGCGGGTGGGCGCCAGCATCGGCATTGCCCTGCGATGCGCGCAGGAGGCAGAGGCCGAGCCGGCGCTGCTGCTGCGCCAGGCCGACATGGCCCTGTATCGCGCCAAGACGGAAGGCCGCAACACCGTGCGCTTCTTCGACGCCGGCATGGCGTCCCTCCTGCACCGCAGGACGCGGATGAAGGCCGACCTCGAAAACGCCTTGGCGGACGGTGGGTTGTCGCTGCACTTCCAGCCGCTGGTCCTCCTTGCTTCAGGCGTGTGCGGCGGCGCAGAGGCGCTGGCCCGCTGGACCCATCCGGAACATGGCGCCGTGCCGCCTTCGGAGTTCATCCTTCTGGCCGAGCGCACGGGCCTGATCGGCAGGCTCGGCGCCTGGGTGCTGCGCGCGGCCTGCGAACAGGCTGCGGGCTGGGACGGCATCGTCCTTGCGGTGAACCTGTCGCCCGAGCAGGTGAGGCAGCCCGGCCTCGTGGACCTGGTGACGGCCACGCTCGCCGAAACCGGCCTGCCGCCGGAGCGGCTGGAGCTGGAGATCACCGAGACGGTGCTGCTGCACGACACCGAGGCGACGCTCGAAACGCTGGGGGGCCTGCGGCGCCTGGGCGTCGGCATCGTGCTCGACGACTTCGGGATGGGCTATTCCAGCCTCGGCTACCTCAGCCAGTTCCCGTTCACGAAGCTGAAGATAGACAGGAGCTTCATCGCCCGGATCGGCACCGAGCCACGGTCGGCGGCCATCATCCGTGCGGTCGTGACGCTGGGGCAGAGCCTCGCCATCGGCGTGACGGCCGAGGGCATCGAGACGCCGGCGCAGCTTGCCTTCGTGCATAGCGTCGGGTGCGACCAGGCGCAGGGCTACCTGCTGGGCAGGCCATGCCCGGCCGAGGCGTTCGAGCGACGCTGGACCATGACGGCGCGGCGGCCTGACGAGCTGCTGGATGCACCCTGCCCGGCCGCCGCGCTCAGGGCTTCGCCGCCGTCCCGAACACCCGCTGCTCCACCCGGTCTCCCACCCTGATCCCCAGGCGCTTGGCCGTGCCCGCCGCCAGCTCCAAGGTCGCACGCACCGGGCCGCGGCTCTCGATCATCGCAAGGCTTCCCGGCACCGTGTCCTCCGCAACGCGGCGTATGGTCCCGTCGCCGTTGATGAACAGCATGTCCAGCGGGCTGACCGTGTTCCGCATCCACATCGTGCTGTCCCGCGGCGCACCCCAGTCGAACAGCATCCCGCCATCGGCCGGCACGCTGGTGCGGAACATCAGGCCGACGGTCTGCTGCTCCGGCCGCAGCGCCATCTCCACCATGAAGTCGTGCCGGGCGCCGTCCCGGGTGACGATCACCAGCCGCTCCTTCGGCAGCTCCGGCTGCGCCTTGGACGTGTCGGGCATCTGCGCCCAGGCTGCGAAGGGCATGGCAGCGAAGGGCATGGCGGCGAGCGAGGCGATCAGGATGCGGCGGCGCATGGGGAAGTCTCCTGCAAGGTCAGATCGGCCAGCACCTTCACCTCGTCCCGCACGGCGCCGGGCCGGGGCGCGTCGCGCAGGGTGGTGAACCAGTGTTCCGGCGGGTTGCGGCCGGCGGCGCGGTTATAGGTCAGCGCCCGCAGCACGGCCTCCGCCGCGGGGGTCGTGCGGTCCGCGATGGGGAGGGCGTTCAGCGTGGCCCACACCCCCGCCCAGCAGCGGCCGACGGTGTAGGGATTGTAGCCGCCGCCGCCCGTCACGACCAGCCGGGGCGCCACCGCCATCGCCGCTCGGACAACGGACCAATGGGCGTTGTTGGACAGCGACAGCCGGGCCAACGGGTCCTCCTCCAGCGCATCGGCGCCGCATTGGAGCATGAGGGCCTGCGGGCGGTGCGCCTGGATCACCGGCAGGATCGCCCGGTGCAGCAGCCACGCCATCTCGCTGTCGTTGAAGCCCTGCGGCACCGGCAGGTTGCGCGCGTTGCCCCCGGCGCGGTCCGTCGCGGCGCCGGTGCCGGGCCAGCGCCCGGCCTCGTGGACGCTGACCGTCAGGACGCGCGGATCGCCCGCGAAGGCGTCCTGCACGCCGTCCCCGTGGTGCGCGTCTATGTCCAGGTAGGCGATCCGGTCCAGCCCCTGGTCCAGCCAGGCCAGGATGCCCAGCACGGGATCGTTCAGGTAGCAAAAGCCGCTGGCCCGGTCCGGGCGGCCGTGATGGGTGCCGCCGCCGGGGCAGTGGACGACGCCGCCGCCGCGCGTCAGGTCCGCTGCCAGCATCACGCCGCCGGCCGAGGTCATGGGGCGGCGATACACCTCGGGATACACCGGGTTGCCCTCCGCGCCGATGCGGTAGCGGGCGCGGTCCTCCTCGGACACCGCCTGCGCCGCCTCCGCCCGTTGCAGCGCGGCGAGGTAGCCCGCGTCGTGGAAGCGCAGCACCCGCGCCGGGTCCGCCATCGGCGCGGTGCGGAACTGCGCGTCCGGCAGCCAGCCCATCGCGCGGCATAGGTCGGTGCAGGTCGTGACGCGCGGGATCGCCAACGGGTGCGTCGGGCCGTAGGTGGAGCGGCGGTAAAGCTCGCTGCCGATATAGAGCGGCTGGTCCGGCATCATGCCTGATGCGGCGCCCGCGGCATCCGCCGCTCAGCCGTCACGGCGAGGATCGAGGCGGCGCGGCAGCCCAAGGGCCACAGGCGCAGCCGCCGCGGCCCCGGGATTGCCGCGTCGCAAGCGGCTGGCAACGATGCCAACCGTCCCATGCTCCGACCGCTTTGCACCCAATCCGGACCTGTCATTGCGAGGATCGCAGCGATGCTGCAACCGGGGCGCGCAGGCAGTTCCTGCCGCCCCCCGGTTGCTGCATCGCAGAGGCGGCCCGCGATAACGGGCAGAAGGCAATCAAAGCAGATGACTGTTGGCCTGACAGCACCTGGAGCATCAAGCCCGCTGCGGCATCCCGTGCGGCACGACGGTCCCGACGATGCTCTGGTCCAGCGCCTCGTAGCCGGCGTAGTCAATCGTCGCATACAGCTCGGCGCGGGTCTGCATCCGGTCAATCACCCCCTGGGTGCCGCCGTCCTGGCGTATGGCGGCATACAGATCCTCGGTCGCCTTGGCCGACACGCGCAGCGACGACACCGGCCAGATCACCATGCGGTAGCCCATCGCCTCGAACTCGGCGGCGGTGAAGAACGGGGTGCGGCCGAACTCGGTCATGTTCGCCAGCAGCGGCACGCCCCCGCCTCCACCGTCGTTCATCCGGCGGGCGAACTCGCGGAACATCCCGGCGTCGTGCAGCGCCTCGGGGAAGATCGCGTCGGCGCCGGCCTCCACGTACAACTTGGCGCGGGCGACGGCGCCGTCCATGCCCTCGCTCGCCGCGGCGTCGGTGCGGGCCATGATATACAGGTGGCGCCGGGCGCGGCGGGCGGCGGCAACCTTGTTGGCCATGTCGTGCGCGTCGGCCAGCTTCTTGTCGTTCAGGTGGCCGCACTTCTTCGGCAGTATCTGGTCCTCGATATGCACCGCCGCGGCGCCTGCGTCCTCGAAGCTGCGTACCATCGCCATGACGTTGAGCGCCTCGCCGTATCCGGTGTCCCCATCCACCAGCACCGGCAAGCCGCTGGCGCGCGCGACCTGGCGCACGAAGAAGCACACCTCGTCCACCGTTATCATGCCCAGGTCCGGCAGGCCCATGCTGGCCGTCATCGCCGCGCCGGATAGGTAGGCCGCCTGGAACCCGGCCGCTTTCGCCTGCAACGCCGCCATGCCGTTGTGCGTGCCGGGGATTTGCAAGATGCCGCCGGCCTCGACCATGGCGCGGAACCGCGCGCCCGCAGGCTCGGTCGGCAGGTCGGCGGCGACGAGGTAGGTCATGCTGGCAAGCTCCGGAGCGGAAAAGGGGTCGGGACCGTTTAGCACCTTCGACATGATGCGTCAGGTGGGCCGGTTGCGTGGGCAACCCCCTGCCGTTAGGCTCCGGCGCATCAGACGGAGCAAACGGATGGACATGACAGGCGAGCGGCGCATCCCCGCGCCGCGGCAGAAGGTGTGGGACGCTCTGAACGACACGGAAACCCTCCGGTCCTGCATCCCCGGCTGCGAGAGCCTGGAACGGCTGTCAGACACCGCCATGAAGGCCACCGCCGCCATCAAAATCGGCCCGATCAGCGCCCGCTTCACCGGCAACATCGCCCTGTCGGACATGGACCCGCCCAACAGCTACCGCATCAGCGGCGAGGGCCAGGGCGGTGTCGCCGGGTTCGCCAAGGGCGGCGCCAACGTGCGGCTGTCCGATGACGGCCCGTTCACCGTGCTGTCCTATGACGTAAAGGCGCAGGTCGGCGGCAAGATCGCCCAGTTGGGCGCGCGGCTGATTGACGCGACCAGCAAGCAGATGGCGGACCTGTTCTTCGACCGCTTCACCTCCGAGGTCTCGGGTCCGCAGGAGATAGCGGCCGACGGACCCATCATCGCCCCGGGCGTCGCCGTCGCGTCCGCGGCCGGGATGGCCGCAGAAGGAGCCGCCACGCCCATGCCGCAGCAGGCCAGCCCTGCCCTGCCCGCCCGCAAGACCGCGGCGCCGCCTGCGATCAGCCTGCTCTCGATGATCCCCAAGGAGCCGTTCGGGCTGCCGCTGATCGCGGTTATCGGGATCATCATCTATCTCCCGATCTTCTTTATTATCTTCAAGGTCTATGTGTTTGGCTGACCAGCCGGCGGGCGCCGCCCTGCCTGCCCCCACGCCTGCCGCGTCCGACCTGCCCGCAACCGTTGCCGAGACCGCGGCGCTGCTGGCCGCAGGCGGCTACATCGCCGACCCGGCGCTGGCGGTCACGGTTCACCTTGCCTTGGCCATGCACCGCCCGCTGTTCCTGGAGGGCGAGCCTGGCACCGGCAAGACCGAGATCGCCAAGGTGCTGGCCGCCGGGCTTGGCCGCCGGCTGGTGCGGCTGCAATGCTATGACGGCATGGACTTGTCCGCCGCGGCCTACGAATGGGACCATGCCCGGCAGTTGATGGCGATACGCCTGGCGGAGGCCGGCGGGGACCGGGACCAGGGGCGGCTGGCCGCGACCATTCACAGCCGGCCGTATCTGCTGGCCCGGCCGCTGCTGTCCGCCATAGACCCCGACCTGCCGCCGGCCGTGCTGCTGATTGACGAGCTGGACCGTGCGGACGAGCCGTTCGAGGCATTCCTGCTGGAGCTGCTGGCGGATTTCCAGATCACGGTGCCGGAATACGGCACCATACGCGCCAGCGTGCCGCCGGTGGTGGTCCTGACCAGCAACCGCACCCGCGAGGTGCATGACGCGATCCGCCGCCGCTGCCTGTATCAGTGGGTGGACTACCCCACCGCCGCGCGGGAGCGGGCCATCCTGGATGCGAAGGCGCCGGGCCTGGCGCCTCGCTTGTCGGCGGAGGTCGTGGCCTTCGTGCAGCGGCTGCGCGGCACGGATTTGTTCAAGCTGCCCGGCGTCGCGGAGACGATAGATTGGGCGGCGGCGCTGCACTACCTGGACCAGAACGAATTGACCGCCGGAGGCGTGGACGAAACGCTCGGAGTGCTTCTGAAGTACCAGGACGACATCGCCAAGGTCCGCGGCGCCGAGGCCGCACGGCTGCTGACCGAAGTGCAAGGCGCCGCTCCTGCTCCCTCTCCCTCCGGGAGAGGGCCGGGGTGAGGGAGGCCGCGCGTACGACGCCATCCCATTCCAGCCTCCCCGGCGCCACAATATCCGGCTGCGGCTCATACGGCCTTCCCTCACCCCGACCCTCTCCCGGAGGGAGAGGGAGAAACAGCGGCGCAGCATGACGGCGCTTCCGGCGAACATCGTGCATTTCGCCCGCCTGCTGCGCCGGGCCGGGCTGCCGGTCGGGCCGGCGGAGGTCGTGGCAGCGGGTCAAGCGCTGGGCCAGGTGGACATCGGCCAGCGCATCCAAGTCCGCGCCGCCCTGCGCGGCTTGATGGTCCACCGGCACGAGCACCTGGAGCTGTTCGACCGCGCCTTCGACCTGTTCTGGCGCGACCCCAATGCGGCGCAGCAGGCCATGGCGCTGGCCCTGCTCGACGGCACCCCCCCGGCGCAGGAGCAGCGCCCCACCTCCGGCAGCCGCCGCCTGGCGGAGGCTCTGGCCCCGCCCCGCCCCCAGCCGCGCCCGCAGGACGACACCCCGCCCGAGCTGGACGCCGTGATGACCGTCAGCGAACGCGAGCGCCTGCAATCCATGGACTTCGAGCAGATGAGCGCCGAGCAGGTCGGCCACGCCAAGTCGGAGATACGCCGCCTGCGCCTGCCGCTGGACCTGCGCCGCACCCGCCGCCTGCGCCCGGACGCCGGCGGCTCGCGGATAGACCTCGCCGCCACCCTGCGCCGCAGCCTGCGCCGCGGCGGCGAGATCATGGACCTGTCCCGCAGCGCCCGCATCGTGCGCCCGCCGCCGCTGGTGGTGTTGTGCGACATATCGGGCAGCATGTCCCGCTATGCCCAGGTATTGCTTCATTTTCTGCACGCCGTCGCCAACGACCGGGACCGGGTGCATGTGTTCCTGTTCGGCACCCGGCTGTCCAACATCACCCGGCAGCTCCGTTTCCGCGACCCGGAGGTGGCGTTCCAGATGGTGTCCCATGCCGTGCCCGACTGGTCCGGCGGCACCCGCATCGGCGAGGCGCTGGCCGAGTTCAACCGCCGCTGGTCCCGCCGCGTGCTGGCGCAGGGTGCCGTGGTGCTGCTGGTGACGGACGGGCTGGACCGGGACGGTGCCGCCGGGCTGTCGGAGGAGATGGACCGGCTGCACCGCTCCTGCCGCCGGCTGATCTGGCTCAACCCGCTGTTGCGCTGGGACGGGTTCCAACCCAAGTCCGGTGGCATCCGGGCGATGCTGCCGCATGTGGATGAGTTCCGCACCGTCCACAACCTCGACAGCCTGCGCGCCCTGGTGGACCTGCTTTCCCGTCCGGCGCCGTCGCGCGGGCCGGCCAGCGCATGGGGCATGACATGAGCGACGTTCTGGATGTGATTGAGGTTGCTGCGGGTTGGCTCGCCGAGGGTGAGCAAGTCGCCTTGGCGACCGTGACGGAGACATGGGGCAGCAGCCCTCGCCCGCCCGGCAGCCAACTGGCCGTGACCGGCAGCGGGCGCATGGCCGGGTCGGTCAGCGGCGGCTGCATCGAGGGAGCCGTCGCCGAGGCGGCGCAGCGCACCATGCGGGACGGCGTGCCGCAGTTGCTGGATTTCGGCGTGACGGACGAACGGGCCTGGGATGTCGGCCTGGCCTGCGGCGGCAAGCTGAAGGTGTTCGTCGAGCGGCTGGGATGAACGCCGGGCTACTGGCCCGGTTGCAGGCGGCACGGTCCGCAGGCCAGCCCGTGGTGGTCGCTACCCGCTTGCCCGGCGGTGAGCAGTGGCTGTTGCCGGACGACGTTGCGCCCCCTGCCCTGCGCGAGCCTGCGGACGATGCTTTGCGGACGGACCGCAGCGGGACCGTCCAAGTGGACGGCGGAACCTGGTTCATGCATGCCCACAACCCGCCGCTCCGGCTGGTCGTGATAGGCGCTGTCCACATCGCGCAGGCGCTGGTACCGATGGCGGCGGGATTGGGCTTCGGCGTCACGGTGGCCGATCCGCGCCGCGCCTTTGCCAGCGGCGAGCGCTTTCCCGGCGTCACCGTCAGCACGGATTGGCCGGATGAGGCGCTGGACGCGCTGCGGCCCGATGCGCGCACGGCCATCGTCACCCTGACGCACGATCCCAAGCTGGACGACCCGGCCCTCGACCGGGCGCTGCGGTCCCAGGCGTTCTATATCGGTGCGCTCGGCTCCCGCCGCACCCATGCCGCCCGGCTGGACCGCCTGCGGGCGCTGGGCCACGGGGACGCGGCGCTGGCGCGCATCCAGGGGCCGGTCGGGCTGGACATCGGCGCCGTGACCGCGCCGGAGATTGCGCTGTCCATCCTGGCGCAGGTCGTGGCGGTCCGGCGCAGCAAATCATGAGGTTCGGGCGCGTTCCGCTCGCGTCGGCAGATGGCGCAATCCTGGCCCATACCAGGCGCCTGCCGGGCCGGGTGCTGCGCAAGGGATCGGTGCTGGATGCCGGCGCCATTGTGGCGCTTGCGGCGGACGGCGTCCTCGACGTGATCGCGGCGCAGCTCGATGAGGGCGACGTGCCGGAGAACGAGGCTGCGCGGCGCCTGGCTGCGGCCCTGCTGGCGCCGGGGCTACAGGCGTCTGCGGCCAGCACCGGCCGCGCCAACCTGCAAGCGTCGGTGCCGGGCCTGGTGCAGGTGGACCGGGCTGCGCTGGACGGGATCAACGGCATTGACGAGGGCCTGACGGTCGGTACCCTGCCCGATGCCGCCCCGGCCGCAGCGCGGGACATGGTGGCGACGATCAAGGTGATCCCCTTCGCCGTGCCGGAAGCGGCGCTGCGCCGGGCCGAGACGGCGGCGCGGGAACGCCCACCCTTGCAGCTTCATCCGTTCCGTCCGCTGCGCGTCGGCCTGGTGATGACCACCTTGCCCGGCTTGAAGCCCAGCATCCTCGATGGCACGGCGGCGGCTACGGCCGCCCGTGTCGCCGGGCTGACCGGAACGCTGCTGCCGCCGCTGACCTGCGCCCATGCGGAGAACGAGATCGCCGATGCGTTGCGCGCCTTGATGGCGGACGGCGCGGATATCCTGCTGGTGGCCGGTGCCAGCGCCGTCGTGGACCGCCGGGACGTGGGGCCTGCCGGGATCGTCGCGGCAGGCGGTCGCGTACTTCATTTCGGAATGCCTGTGGACCCCGGCAACCTGATCTGCCTGTGCGTGATCGGGGACCGCCCCGCGCTGGTGCTGCCGGGCTGCGCGCGCAGCCCGCGGCTGAACGGCATTGACTGGGTGCTGGCGCGGCTGTTCGCCGGGCTGCCGGTGGACAGCCGGGTGATCTCGGGCATGGGCGCGGGGGGACTGCTGCAGGACCCGGGCCAGCGCCCGTTGCCGCGGGCGAAGGCCGTTGGGACGCCGGAGCGCGGCGGGGTTGCCGGGATCGTGCTCGCGGCGGGGCGCAGCAGCCGGATGGCGCCGCACAACAAGCTGCTGGTGACGGACCGGCAGGGCCGGGCGATGGTGGCCCGCGTGGTGGACAACCTGCTGGCCAGCACCGCCCAGCCGGTCCTGGTGGTGCTCGGCCACCGTGCCGGGGAGATCAGGGACGCCCTGGCAGGCCGGCCGGTGCGGTTCGTCGAGGCGGCCGACCATGCGGCAGGCTTGTCCGCCAGCCTGCGCGCCGGCATCGCCGCGGTCCCGCCGGACGCCGCCGCGGCGCTGGTGTGCCTGGGCGACATGCCGCTGGTGACGGGTTCTATGATGCAGCAGGTGATCGCAGCCTACGATCCCGACGAGGGCCGCAGCATCGTGGCGCCAGCCTGCGTGGGGAAGATCGGCAACCCCGTGCTGTGGGACCGGCGCTTCTTCTCCGACATGGCCGGGCTGACCGGCGACATGGGCGCGCGGCCGTTGCTGGAACGGCACATGGCGCAGGTTGCGCTGGTCGAGCTTGGCGACGACGCGGTGCTGCGCGATTTCGACACCGTCGAGTCGTTGGCGTCGTTCCCTGGAGAGGCGCTTTCCGGCATGGCCCCGGCAGGTGCATAACGGCGGCGGCCTGGTTGCCGGACCACTGGTTGCCAGACTACTGGTTGCCAGCCTGGGGAAGTGCATGGCCTTCGTGCAGCGGGGCACGACGGGGCGGCATGCGGGACTGGGACCTCGGATGCGGGCGGCACGCGCACGCGGCGTCCGGCCTGTGGTCTGGGTGCCTGTGATCTGGGCGGTACTGGCGTGCCTGCTCATCCCGGCAGCAGGGCCGGCCCGCGCCCAGGATGCGCCGCAGGTCGCCGTTGCGGAGTTCGGCGAATACACGGTGCTTCGGGAAGAGGTGGTGATGGATGGGCGCAGCGGGTCGAGCGGCGTTACCGAACGGGTCAGCAGCGAGGGTGCCCGGCTGCTTCGGCGCACGGACCGTATCGAGGCCGTGCCCTGCCGCCGGTTCGGCGTCTGGTTCCGGTTGAACCCGCCGGGCCGGGCCGGGGTGCTCCCGATCACGCAGCGGCTGACCCATCCCTTGATGACCCGGTCCGATGGCCGCACCGGCACGGTAGAGGCCGATGAGGGCCTGCTCGACGACACGCCCAGGCTGTCCGGCTTCAGCTTTACCTATGAGTGGGAGATGGTCCCGGGGACCTGGACATTTGCGGTGCTGTCCGGCGGCAAGGTCCTGGCGGAGAAGTCGTTCGAGGTTGTGGCGCCGCCCGGCGGGATCGTGCCGCCGACGGGGGGCTGCGATAGGCCGGTGTCGTGACTGGCCGGATTCGCATGGGGATCGGCTCGCGCTCCCGGGGCTGCCGCAGATGGAAGTCAAGCCGCGTCCTGCTCCCTCTCCCTCCGGGCTACGGTGGTCACACATGTCCGAAATGAGTTCTATCATCTCGGTTTGATAACAACAAAAGCCAATTCTATCAGCATCTTGCCGGTTTTCAGCCCACAAGCTTTGG